>Ga0070731_10003412_pt1 | contig 14371 bp, 17 predicted proteins | sample Coa_R1_2_FD_66448 | JGI IMG/M metagenome (GOLD analysis project Ga0070731, IMG submission 66448) | Surface soil microbial communities from Centralia Pennsylvania, which are recovering from an underground coalmine fire - Coalmine... | ecosystem: Environmental > Terrestrial > Soil > Unclassified ... | reverse complement strand
CGAGACGAAGCTCTGCGCCCTCTTCCATGGTGCGGGCGAGCGCATTCATCGTCGATGGCGAAACGAGGCGCCGCTTGTGGTGCCGCGCCTTGGGCCAGGGGTCGGGAAACAGGATGAAGACGCGGCCGAGCGACGCATCCGGCAGCACGTCGAGAACCAGCCGCGCATCGTCCGTGACGATCCGCACGTTGCCGATCCCGCCTTCGTCGAGATGGTGCAGCAGCGAGACGATGCCGGTCTGGAAGACCTCGCAGCCGATGATGCCGGTATCGGCGTGGCTTGCCGCCTGATGCGCGAGATGCTCGCCGCCGCCGAACCCGATCTCCAGCCAGACCCGCCGCGGGGCGGTCTCGAACACCCCACGCGGTCCGAGCCGCCGAAGTTCCTCGACGGTCAGGCGATAATGCGGCAGGGCCTCGGCCAGCAGCGTCGCCTGGCCCAGCCGGAGCCGGCGGCCGCGTCGACGGCCATGCAGGCGATCATGGCGCGGAAGATCGATCATGACGGTTGGGGCATGGGGATCGGGCGGCCGGCATAGCGCGTGCGCCGGCGCGCTGACAAGCCGCCTTGGCGGCCGGTCGGCTAGTACTTGCCGTCCTCGAAGGCGGCGGCCATCGTCTTGGTCAGCTCGAACAGGCGATGCCGCACCGAGGCGTCGGCAATCCGGCAATAGGCGCGCACCAGTTCCAGCACCTCGCGGCGCGCCAGCGGGTCCACGGCTTCGGTCAAGGGCGTGCCCGCGCCGTTGCCGCTGCCGCTGACGATCTGCTCCATCGCCCGGAGCGTCTCGTCGGACATGTCGCCGAAAAAGAACTGCACCGGCACGTCGAGCACCGTCGATAATTCCCACAAACGGCTGGCGCCGATGCGATTCGCCCCACGCTCGTATTTCTGCACCTGCTGAAAGGTGAGTCCGATCCGGCCGCCGAGCGTCTCCTGGCTCATGCCGAGAAGCGTTCGCCGCAACCGGACGCGGCTGCCGACATGGACATCGACGGGATTTGGCTGATCCAGCTTTGGACGCCGCCGGACCGGTCGTCGTCTTGCAGGCTGCGCAGGCATGGCATTCGCAAGGAGCTAGCGAGTTTCCCACTCATATTTCATACGTTAGAGCGCCGTCAACATCCCGCCGCTACTGCTGCAATAGAAAGGGCAGCCGCCTTGCATCCCCCAAGTAGTAAACCGGTAGAGTGCCGCTGAATATCGCGATAATTACTAAAAAAACGAGCGACGTATTACTATACTGCACGTAGAGCGGGTATGACTGTAGCGCGCCGGGCAAGCGAAGGTCGAGGACCCCCGGTTGGCCGAGCGGCAGGCTGGCGACGCGCCGGCCATGCGCATCGACGAGTCCGGAAATGCCGCCGTTGGCCGCGCGGACCAACGGCAGGCCCTCCTCGACCGCGCGGACGCGCGCGATGGCGAAGTGCTGCTCGGGCCCGATGCTGCGCCCGAACCAGCCGTCATCGGTAACGTTGAGCATCCAGCCCGGCCGGTGCGACTCGTCGACGACTTCGCCGGGAAAGATCGCCTCGTAGCAGATGATGGGGGCGACCGGCGGCAGGCCCGGCAGGTCCAGGGTCGCCGGGCCGGGGCCGGTCGAGAAGTCGAAGCGCGAGGAAGCGATCTGGCTGAAGGAAAGCCATTCGTGGAAGGGCACGAATTCCCCGAACGGCACCAGGTGATGCTTGTCGTAGATGCCGATGACGGCGGCCTCGCCGGTCTCGGCCATGACGCTGTTCCACACCCTGAGGTCGCGCCCCTGGCCCTCGGCGTGGATCGTGCCGGTCAGCACGAGCCCGCCCGGCGGAACCCCCGGGACGACGGCCGCGCGCGCGTCGGCATCACGGTTGAGCGGCGCGTCGACGACACCCTCCGGCCAGGCCGAAATTTGGACGCCGTCCAAGCCGGGGCTCCGCGCCAGCGACCGGACCGTCCTGAAATCCTCGGCCACCGCCTTGGGATCCCAATCGGCGCGATGGGGCAGGTCGGTCGAGACGATCCGCACGGTCACGCCAGGGACCGTCGGATCCTCCCCGGATGCCAGCCGTGAGGCGCCCCAGGCACCGGCCGCCGCCGCCACGGCAAGCCCGATCGCAGCAGGCGCAATCCGGCGGCCGAGCGGCGCCGGGTCGGCGAGCCGGGCCGGCAGGGCGGCGACCAGCACGGTGGCGAAGCTCAAGCCATAAATCCCGACCAGCGACGCCGACTGCAGCACGGCGAGCAATGCCGGCGCGTCGCCCGACCAGGCATAGCCGACCAGCAGCCACGGGAACCCTGTCAGCAGGTGGCCGCGAAACCACTCGCCGACCGCCCACCAGCCGGCAAAGGCGGCGATCCGGCCGAGGCCCTCGCGCCGAGTCGTCGCCCACGCGGCGCAGCACGCGGCCCCGACGTAAAGCGAGAGATAGGCGGGCAGGCCGAGTACCGCGAACGGCACCATCCACCAGAATTGCCCGATATCGACGAACAGCGAATAGGCGATCCAGTAGAGGCTGGGGACGAAGAACCCCATTCCCCACAGCCAGCCGTCGAAGAAGGCATGCCGCTTCGAGCCGGCGCCGTCGAGCAGCCAGACGAGGCCGGGAAACGTTGCCAGGAGCAGCGGAACCAGGTTGAAGGGCGGCATGGCGCCAGCGGCCGCGACGCCCAGCGCGAGCGCGAGCCCGGCGCGGCGCCAGCCTCGAAGTGCGGCGACGGCGGCGGCGAAACGGCGCAGGCGCGCCGTTTCATGCGCCATCGTCGTCCTCGTCCTCCTCGCTCGGTGGAGTCACCCGGACCATCCGCACCCGCCGTTCGTCGGCGTCGAGGATCTCGAAGCCGGTACCCGAACCGTGGGAGAGCGTCTCGCCGCGGCCCGGCACGTAGCCGGCGAGCATGAAGATCAGTCCTCCCACCGTGTCGACCTCGTCCTCGTCGGGCCGGAGCCCAACGCCCAGCTTCTCCTCGAGATCCTCGATCGGCGTCCGGGCATCGACCAGCAGCGTCCCGTCGGCCCGCTCCATGATGCGTGCGGGCTCGTCCTCGTCGTGCTCGTCCTCGATCTCGCCGACGATCTCCTCGACCACGTCCTCGATCGTGATGAGCCCGTCGATGCCGCCGAACTCGTCGACCACGAAGGCCATGTGCACACGCTGCTGGCGCATCTGCGAAAGCAGGTCGATGACGGGGGTCGACGGCGCCACGAAGAGGGCCTTGCGCAGCAGGTTCTCCAGCGTGGTGGTCCGCCGCGCCGCGACGAAGCCCAGCACGTCCTTGACGTGCACCATGCCGATCACGTGATCGAGATCGCCGCGGTAGACGGGCAGCCGCGAATGGCCCTCCGAGACCAGCAGTTCTACCAGTTCCGAGAACGGCGTCCCGACCTCGACGGCCATGATGTCGACCCGCGGCACCATCACGTCGGAAGCCTGCAGCGTGCGCATGCGGAGCACGTTGCGGATGAGTGCCTGCTCCTCGGGATCGGGCGCCCGCTCGTTCTCGTCGGCCTCGTCGCCGTCGCCCGCCGGCAGGCCGCTCCACCGCCGCAGCCTCTCCCAGAGCGTGAGGGCCGGCCGCTCGTCCTCGTCGGAAGGATCGCGCGCGCTCGTCATGTCTCGTAGGGATCCGGTACGCCAAGCGTGGCGAGCGCGCGCGTCTCGAGGCCTTCCATCCGCGCTGCCGCGTCGTTGGCGATATGGTCGTAGCCGAGCAGGTGCAGCACGCCGTGGACGATCAGGTGCCGGACGTGGTGCGACAGCTCCTTGTGCTGCGCCGCCGCCTCGGCGACGCAGGTCTCGCAGCCCAGCACCACGTCGCCGAGCTCGAGCGGCATGCCGGCCAGGACGGGAGAGGGTATCTCGCCTTCGGCCGTGTCGGTGGCGGGAAATGAGAGCACGTTCGTCGGCGCGTCCTTCGCCCGCCAGTCGCGGTTGAGGCCCCGCACCGTGCGGTCGTCGGCGAGGACCACGGCAACGCCGGCCGGCCCCAGGTCCGGGCAGGCCGCCGCCAATGCCGCCCGCACCGCGCCTCGCGCCAGCAGTTCCGCATTCGGCAGGCAGGTCGACCACGCCGGCGAGGTGACGCTGACGGTGATCTCGCCAATATCTGCTTCCTCTGCCGTGGCCAATGCGCTCATCGCCGGCTCGCCTCGCGCGCTTCGTAGGCACGCACGATCCGCTGCACGAGGGCATGCCGCACGACATCGGCCTCGCTCAGCCGCACGATGGCGATGCCCTCGACGCCGTGCAGGGTCTCGAGCGCATCCGCCAGGCCGGAAGTGACGCCCGGCGGCAGGTCCGTCTGGGTCGGATCGCCGGTGACCGCCATGATCGAGCCTTCGCCCATCCGGGTGAGGAACATCTTCATCTGGACCGGCGTCGCGTTCTGCGCCTCGTCGAGGATCACGAACGCATGCGGCAGGGTGCGGCCGCGCATGAAGGCGATCGGCGCCACCTCGATGTCGCCGTTGGCCAGCCGCTTCACCACCTGCTCGTGCGGCAGCATGTCGTGCAGCGCGTCGTAGAGCGGTCTGAGGTAGGGATCGACCTTCTCCTTGAGATCGCCGGGCAGGAAGCCGAGCCGTTCGCCGGCCTCGACCGCCGGCCGCGACAGCACGATCCGCGAGACGCGGCCGGTCATCAGCATGTCGACGGCGGTGGCGACCGCCAGGTAGGTCTTTCCGGTCCCTGCCGGGCCGAGGCCGAAGGTCAGGAGATTCTCCTGGAGCGCATGGATATAGGCCGCCTGGCCGGGCGTCCGGGCCGCGATCAGCCGCTTGCGTGTCCGGATCGGCGCCGCCTCGGCGAGCGCGCCCAGCGGATGGTAGTCCGGCGCCGAGCGGGCCGCCCGCAGCACGGAGTCCATGTCGCCCGGCCCGAGCTCCAGCCCGCGGATCAGACGCTCATGCAGGCCGGTCAGCACCAGCCGGGCCCGCTCGACCGCGTCGGCGGTTCCCGTGATGGTCACCCGATTGCCGCGCCCGGCCAAAGTCACGCCCAGCGCCTCTTCGATCGCGCGGAGATGGCTGTCCTCGGCGCCGAACAGCACCGGCAGCAAGGCGTTGTCGGCGAACTCGACCTGCGCCTCCGCCGTGTCGCGCCGAAGCGGGGCGACCTTGCTCACGCGGCGCATGCGGCAGCGCCGATCTCGCCGGCCAGGCTGTTGAGCGTCGCATCGACGATCCGGACGGGCAGCACCCCGCCGATCGAGGCCTTGGCACCGGCCGCGTGGACGCCTTGCAGGTAGGGGCTCCGCCCGAGGATCTGGCCGGGATGGCGGCCGGGCCGCTCGAACAGCACGGGCAAGGTCCGACCGACCATCGAACGGTTGAATTCACGCTGCCCAGCCTCCAGCACCGTCTGCAGCTCATGCAGGCGGCGGCGCGAAACCTCCGACGGCACGGCATTGCCCATGCCGGCGGCGGGCGTGCCCGGACGCGGCGAGTAGCAGAACGAAAAAGCCGAGGCATAGCCGATCCGCTCGACCAGATCGAGCGTCGCCCGGAAATCCGCCTCGGTCTCGCCGGGGAAACCGACGATGAAGTCGGATGAGAACGCCATGTCCCCGCGCGCCGTGCGGAACCGGTCGATCACGCGGAGATAGGCGTCGACACCGTGGCGGCGGTTCATCGCCTCCAGGATGCGGTCGCTGCCCGATTGGACCGGCAAATGCAGGAAGGGCATCACCGCAGGACACTCGGCATGCGCCTGGATCAACTCGTCGTCGACGTCCCGCGGATGCGAGGTCGTGTAGCGCAGCCGCTCGATCCCCGGCAGCTCGGCCAACGCCAGCAGCAGCCGGCCGAGTCCCCAGCTGCCGCCGTTCGGCGACTCGCCGCGATAGGCGTTGACGTTCTGGCCCAGCAGCACGAGCTCGCGCGCCCCGCCGGCGACGAGCCGCCTCGCCTCCGTGGCGATCGACGCGGCCGGCCGCGAATACTCGGCGCCGCGCGTATAGGGCACGACGCAGAAGGTGCAGAACTTGTCGCAGCCCTCCTGGATCGAGAGGAAGGCCGAGACGCCGGGCGCACGGCTCTCGTCGGGCAGCGAGTCGAATTTCGGCTCGGCCGGGAACTCGGTGTCGAGCACGCCGCGGCCGCGGGCACGGGCGGCGCGGGCCACCATCTCGGGCAGGCGATGATAGGTCTGCGGCCCCAGCACGATGTCGACATAGGGCGCGCGGCGCATGATTTCCGCACCCTCGGCCTGGGCGACGCAGCCGGCGACGGCGAGGATCATCCCCTCGCGCGTCCGCCGCAGCTTCTCCAGCCGGCCCAGATCCGAGAACACCTTTTCCTCCGCCTTCTCGCGGATATGGCAGGTGTTGAGGATCACCATGTCGGCGTCGTCGGGCGCGTCGACCGGCTCGAATCCGAGCGGCGCCAGCACGTCCGCCATCCGGCCCGAATCGTAGACGTTCATCTGGCAGCCATAGGTCTTGATATGCAGCTTGCGGCTCAACTCTCACCTTCAGGCGGGCAGCGGCGCCTGTTCGGCGGCCGGTTGTACGGGGGTTGGTTCCGGCTCGGGCGGCCGGTCGCGGCCGGCATTCGCCGCCTCGAGCCCGGCCGCGATGACGCGCCGGCAATGCTCGGCCAACCGCTTGCGCGAGCCGAACTGCTCCGCCGACACGGGCGCGTGGAACTCTACCACGACTTCGGTCTCGCCAAGTGCCGTCATCGCCCACAGATGGTCGGCCAGCTGCATGTCGCCGTACCAGGCGAGAAAGGGCCGCATCGTCCGGCCGATCGGCATCCCGTTCAGCCTGACATAGGCAATGCTCACCGGCTGGACCGGCACCGGCGCTGCGCCTGGCCGCGTTTCTGCGACGCTGAACAGCGCCGATTTGAACGGCACCACGCGATTGCCGTCGGAGCTCGTGCCCTCCGGGAACAGCACCAGGATGTCGCCGGCGGCAAGCCGGTCGACGATCACGTCGCGCTGCTCGCCCGCGCGCTGGCGCCGTACCCGCTCGACGAAGATCGAACGCTGCAGCTTGGCGAGCATCCCGAAGACGGGCCAGCGGGCGACATCCTGCTTGGCGATGAAGCTGACCCGCATCAGCGCCGACAAAACCTCGATGTCGAGATAGGAGATGTGGTTCGACACCACGAGGGCGGGGCCGCGTTCGGGCAGCGTTCCCCTGACCGTGACCCGGATGCCGAAGACGCGCAGGACCAGCCGGTGGTAGTGCGGCGGAAACCACGAGGCCGGTCCGGGCCCCAGCGCCAGGCAGGCCAGCTGGATCGGAATGGCGATCAGCGTCAGCCCGGCATAGAGGCTGATGCGCACGAAGCTGAGGCCGTGCGAGGCGAGCGGCATCAGGCGGCCAGCCGCACGTCCAGGCAGGGCGCGGCCATCACCGCCGGCCCGGCGGGTGCTTGGTCTCGTCTTCCCGCGCGGCTTCCAGCGGTACCGCGTAGAGCTCGAGCCGGTGGCCGACCAGCCGATAGCCGAGGTCGGTGGCGATCCGCCGCTGCAGATCCTCGATGACCTCGTTCTTGAACTCGACGACCCGGCCGCTCTGGACATCGATCAGGTGGTCGTGATGCTCCGGCAGTCTTTCCTCGTAGCGCGCGCGCCCGTCGCCGAAATCGTGCCGGTCGAGGATGTTCGCCTCCTCGAAGAGTCGCACCGTCCGGTAGACCGTGGCGATCGAGATCCTGGGATCTACCACCGTGGCGCGGTGGTGCACCGCCTCGACATCGGGATGGTCGTCGGCGTCCGACAGCACCCGGGCGATCACCCGGCGCTGGTCGGTCATCTTGAGACCCTTGTCGATGCAGCGCTGTTCGAGCCGCGAGGTCGCCATCGCCTGAGACCGCTCCGCCATGTCCCGCGTGCACCCTACTATACAAAAGCAAACCGGGAGAGCCTACAGGGTTCGGGCGACTCTCCCGGCTTTATCACGCGGTCGCGCAAGACCTCAGGACGCGGCTTCGCCCCGTCCGGCGCGCGTGCCGAGGCCGATCTCCTTGGCCAGGCGGCTGCGCTGGAGGGCATAGTTGGGGGCGACCATCGGGTAGTCGGCCGGGAGGTTCCAGCGCTCGCGATACTCGTCCGGCGTGAGACTGTAGGCGGTCATCAGGTGCCGCTTCAGCATCTTCAGCTTCTTGCCGTCCTCGAGGCACACGATGTAGTCGGGGTGGACCGACTTGCGTACGGGCACGGCAGGCTGCGGCTTCTCGGGCGCCGGCTCCGGCGCCGCGCCGACCGTCGCGAGCGCGCCGTAGACCTGCGAGATCAGCGAAGGCAGGTCGCTTGGCGGGACCGTGTTGTTGGCGACATGCGCCGCCACGATCTCCGTCGTAAGACCCAGCAAATCCACGTTGGGCGATTCTTCAGTCATGTTGTCCTGCTTGGGATTAATCTTCAGAAAGCTAAGATAGTTCTCTCGCCCGTACGAAGCAATATCCGGCATCGCAATTTGTGTAATACCGGCTCTGCAAGAATCGGCCGGACAGCGGTCGATGAAACTGCAGGCTCAATGCTGCTCAGCCAGGGAACGCTTAGGGAAGGGTACGTTCCAGAAGCTGCGCGGCAACGGGCCGGCTGCCAGGCCGTTGATAGTAATCCTTGCGCCGCCCGGATTGCTCGAATCCGACGTCGCGGTAGAGCGCCAGCGCCGCCCGGTTGTCCTCGGCCACCTCAAGGAGTGCGCGCGCGGCCCCGTTGGCGACCGCCAAGGCCAGGAAGGCCTCGACGAGGGCCCGGCCGATTCCCTGCCGCCGCGCCACCCGCGCCACCGCGATCGTCAGCAGTTCGGCATCTGGTGCAACCATAAGGTGAAGCAGGAAGCCGACCGGCTCGGCGGACACGGGATCGACGGCGATCAGGCCACCGGCATGCGGCATGGCCAGGATCTCGTTGAGCGCCTTGCGGTCCCAGGCCGCGCTGCCGAAGGCGTCACTGTGGATCCGCTCGGCCGCCTCGAGGTCGGCCTCGTCGAACGCCCGGATATCGATCGCCGTCACGGGACGGGCGCCCGCATCATCGTCGCGTCCGGCGGCCGCAGGTAGAGCGGCACCGGCGGCCGCTCCGGATCGGTCAGAAGGGCTGCCCGCGCGACGTCGACCGCTCGGATGCGGGCGGGGCGGATGTCGAGGTCCCTGTGCCCCAGCGCCGCGAACGGGCCTGTGCCGTCGCCGATCACGATGGCCCGGCCGTCGGGGAGGCAGCCTCCCGCCGCCTCGGCTTCGACCGATGCCGGATCGGCCAGCGGCTTGCGGTCGGCCCCGAAACGCTGGACGAAGACCGGTCCGCGCCGGCTGTCGATCGCAACGATCACCGGCAACGCCTCTTCAACTTGTGCCAGATAGGCCTCGAACGCCGTCGGCGCCAGCACAGGCCTGCCCGAGGGGAGGGCCAACCCGCGCGCCGCGGCGAGCCCGATCCGCAGGCCGGTGAAGGATCCGGGGCCGACCGTGGTGGCCAGCGCGTCGAGCGCCGCGAAACCGATCCCGGCCTCCGCCATGACGTCGCGGATTTGGGGCATGATCGCCTCCGCCTGGCCGCGCTCCATCACGGCGAAGCGCTCGGCCCGGACAACGCCGCCCGCCAGCACCGCCGCGGAGCAGGCGCCGCCGGAGCAGTCGAAGGCGAGCAGGGTCGCCGTGCTATCAAGGCGCCGCCGCAGGAGGGGTTGGACAGGAATGCTGGTCGAGATCACCGAGCTCACACACGAGATTCTGATCGATCTGCGCTACGCGACCGCCGACAATTTCACCGGCGCCCCGGTCTACGCCCGTGCCGCCTGCTTCCTCAACCCCGAGGCCGAGTCGCTGCTGCGGCGCGCGATCGATCTCGCCCAGCCGCTCGGGCTGAGGCTCAAGCTGTTCGACGCGTACCGTCCCACCGAAGCGCAGTGGAAGCTCTGGAACTTCCGGCCCGACCCGGACTTCCTCGCCGATCCGCGGCGCGGCTCGCCGCATTCCCGCGGCGCCGCGGTCGATCTCACCCTGGTCGACGGCGAGGGCAGCGAGCTCGACATGGGGACTGGCTTCGACGCCTTCACCCCGCTGTCGCATCACGGCACCATCGCGATCGCCGAGACGGCGCAGCGCAACCGCCTGACCCTGCTCGGCCTGATGACCGCCGCCGGCTGGGACTTCTACCGCAATGAATGGTGGCACTATCAGCTCTTCCAGCCGCGCCGCTTCCCGCTCCTGAGCGACAGCGTGCTGCGGCCGGGACTGATGGGCGGCTGACAATGGCGGAATACGCTCCGCTATTCCGCCCTACGCTCCGGTGCTGTAGGGCGGAAAAGCGCAGCGCCTTCCGCCGACCGTCTCAGGAGCGTAGGGCGGAAAAGCGCAGCGCCTTCCGCCGTGTGCCGCGGCCTACACCGACCGGACTTCGCTGACCTCGGGGATGTAGTGTCGCAGCATGTTCTCGATGCCGGCGCGCAGCGTCGCCGTCGAGCTGGGGCAGCCCGAGCAGGCGCCGTGCATGTGCAGGTAGACGATGCCCTCGCGGAACCCCTCGAACACGATGTCGCCGCCGTCCTGCGCGACCGCCGGACGCACGCGGGTGTCGATCAGCTCCTTGATCTGGCCGACGATCTCGTCGTCCTCGTCGGACGCGGTCGATTCGGGCGTGGCCTCGGCGTCCGCCTCCATCACGCGCTCGCCGCGCGTGTAGACGTCCATGATCACGCCCAGGATCGACGGCTTCAGCGCGTACCAGTCGGCCTCGCCGGCCTTGGTCACGGTCACGAAGTCGTGGCCGAGAAACACGCCGGCGACGCCGTCCAGCTCGAACAGCCGGCGCGCCAGCGGCGACCGCTCCGCCGTCTCGGGCGCGGGGAAGTTCGCCGTCCCGCTTTCCAGCACGGTGCGGCCGGGCAGGAATTTCAGCGAGGCGGGATTGGGGGTCTGTTCGGTCTGGATGAACATGTGGGCGGGCTCCGGAAACTCCCACGGAACTTGGCCCCCGGGCGGCGGAAGTCAAGGGGCCCCTCAACTCAGCGCATCGATCTCCGCCTCGGTCAGCCCGCCGGGCACCAGCGTCACCGGGATGCGCAGCCGGCCGACATATTTGCTGGACATGGCCGAGACCAGCGGGCCGGGGCCGGCATCGCCGGAGGCGGCGGCGAGGATGAGGACCGAGATCGACGGGTCCTCGTCGATCAGCTTCAGGAGCTCGTCGCGGGTGGCGCCCTCGCGCAGATGGACCGCCGGCAGCGTCCCGGTCAGCGCCGCAGTCTCCGCGGCGAGGCGCTGGGTGAGAAGCTCGGCCTCGGCCATCCGCTCCTCGCGCATCAGGCTTTCGAGCGCCATCCAGTGCTGCCGGTCGGGCGGCTCGTAGACATGCAGCAGCACGACCCTGCCGCCGACATGGCGGGCGCGGTTGGCGGCATAGCGGAGCGCCACCCGCATCTCGGGCGTGTCGTCGATCACCACCAGGAACACGCGCTCCTGCGCCGGCCCGGCCGCTTCGCTCATCGCGCGCTCCTGAAGACGAGGCTGCCGAGCCATCCTGCCATCGCCGCGACGAGCACGGCAACAATCGCATAGATGAGCGCATGCGCCTCCGAGATGTCGTTGAGCGCGGCCTCGAATCCGGTCTGCTCGATGCCGAGCGGGATGGTCTCGGACGTGACGACGTCGCCGTTGCGCACGAGAAACACCTCGACCGTGTAGGCGCCCGTCGGTACCGAGGCGGGGAAGCTCAGCGTGGTGCGGAAGAGGTGCTTGCCGAGGAACGTGATGTTGCCGGACCGGTTGGTATAGAGCCCGCTCCGCTCCAGATCCGACAGCATGGCCTGGCGGAAGGCAGCCACGTCGGTCGTGGGATCGGCGCCGACCGGCTGCATGCGCAGCACGTCGACCCCGATGCCGTTGAGCTGGCGGCGCGGCGCCGGCAGCAGGTCGTCGATCGGCCGGCTGGACAACGTCGCGTAATAGCCCGGCACGCCGGCGAAGATCACGCTGCGGGCGTTCAGCCAGATCCCGGCGAGGTGGCTCTTCTCGCGCACGACCGTGTCGCGCTTGGGGCCGCGCACGACCACCACGATATCGCCCTCGCTCTCGGTCGTGCCGAAGAGCGTGACGGTTGCGCCGTTGAAGCCGGCAGTGATGGCGACGAAATGCTCGGTCAGGTCGGCGACAAGGCTCTGCGCCGCAGCCGGACGCGCGACGACGAGCGCGAGGCCGAGGGCCGCGGCGAGAAAAGCCCGCTTCACAATTCTCTCGGGGCGATCGAGAACCGGCTCGGCGGTTCCGCCGTGAGGTCGAAGAGAAGCTTGGTGCCGACCGCGAGCACGATGAGCGCCAGCAGCACGCGGAGATAGTCGCCGCGGATGCGGGCAGCGAGCAGCCCGCCGCAATGTACGCCCACCAGCCCGCCGATCAGCGTGAGGATCGCCAGCAGCCCGTCGACCGTATGGTTGGCCACCGCCTGGAAGATGGTCGTCATCGCGGCGATGAAGATCGCCTGAAAAAGCGAGGTGCCGGGCACCACGCTCGCCGGCATCCCGAGGATGTAGATCATCGCCGGCAGCACGATGAAGCCGCCGCCGATTCCGAGCGTGGCGGACAGCACGCCGACCGTGAAGCCCAGAGTCAGCGGCAGCAGCGCGCTGATATAGAGCTTCGACCGCCGGAAGCGGAGCTTGAAGGGCAGGCGGTGGAACCAGGCGTGCTGGTGGAGGCGCCGCCGTGCCCCGGGCGCCGAGTCGCGCAGGATGGCGCCGACGCTCTCGATCAGCATCATTGTCCCGAGCGTGCCGAGCAGCACGACGAAGCCGAGCGAGATGGTGAGGTCGATCTGGCCGAGACGCCGCAGCCAGCCGAACAGCTCGACCCCGGCCAGCGAACCGAAGAACCCGCCGGCGATCAGCACGCCGCCCATCTGGTAATCGACGTTGCCGCGGCGCGAATGATTGATCACCCCGGCGACCGAGGCGCCGACGAGCTGGTTGGCGGAGGAGGCGACGGCCACCGGCGCGGGAATGCCGATCAGCATCAGCGTCGGCGTGAGGAGGAACCCGCCGCCGACTCCGAACATCCCGGTCAGCAGCCCGACGACGAGCCCCAGCCCGATCAGGACCAGGACGTTCTGGGTGACCTCGGCGATCGGAAGATAGACATCCATGGGGCCGTCCGCTCAACCTCGGCGCCCCGCCAGAAGACCCCGATTCGCGAGGTTTTCCAAGAGCGGATACCGCCCTGCGATCGCCTGCCCATTCTGGTGAGCAGAGAGGGTTTCAGCGCATTGTCTCAATTGGACTTTTCAACGTCATGCCCGGCCTTGTGCCGGGCATCCACGTCGGGCAACAGCGCTTCGGCCCGACGTGGATGGCCGGGACGAGCCCGGCCATGACGATAGGGGCAGAGAACCACCGCTTAGCGGAGACGAAGGATCAATCCGCCTACGTTCCAGCAGTAGCAGATGTCAGGCGGCGCTAGACCCGTGGCTCTTCGGCCGCACATAGGCGACCGCGGCGTGGTCGGCGCAATAGGGCTTGCCCGGCATCGGCCGCTCGCCGCAGAAATGGAACCCCTTCTCGCCGGGATGACCGACCGGCCAGCAGCAGGTCGGGCCGACCGGCTCCAGCACGCGCGCCGTCGCGCGACGGCGGCGCGGCTGGCCGGTCAGCTTGACCGGCGACGGTCTCGGAGTCAGCGCGAGGCGGTGCGCTTTCCCCACCACCGCGTTCTTGCTGACTCCCAGGCGGCGGCCGATCTCGGCCGTCGACAGCCCCTGCAGCCACAACGTCCCCAACGAATCGATGCGCTCCTGTGTCCACACTGAATCCATCGAGACCCCCACCGCATCAGGTATGTACAAAACCCATTACCCACTAGATACGGTAGCACGCCGCGCGACGGACGCAAGCGCTTTGGTGCGGAGGCGGGGGCCTCCGACCCTCCCGGAGGACATGGCTGCGTCACCTTGCCCACGCCGGGGCGCCCTGTTAGGTAGAGCGTGGGCGCGCACGGCGCCGCGGCGCGGATTTTTATGTCCTTCCTGCTCCTCCTGGAACTGACCCTCGGCTGCGCGCTGGCCTCGGCCGCGGCGACCGGCCTCGCCCTGTTGTGGCTGCGGCGGCAGCGGGTTCTGGATCATCCGAACGAGCGGTCGAGCCACGACCAGCCGACGCCGCGCGGCGGCGGGCTCGCGGTCGTGCCCGTGCTGGCCGTGGCGTGGCTCGGCCTCGCGCTGTTCGGGCTGGTGCCGGAGCGGCTGGAGACCACCGGCATCGTCGTCGGCGCGATTCTGCTGGCCGGCGTGAGCTGGCAGGACGACCGGACCGGGCTGTCGGCGCTCCTGCGACTCGGCGCGCAGCTGCTCGTGGTCGCGGCCGGGCTGTTCCTCCTCCCCGGCCTGGGCAATGTCTTCCAGGGCCTGTTCCCGCCCTGGCTCGACATTGTGGTGACCGGCCTGCTCTG
>Ga0070731_10003411_pt1 | contig 14377 bp, 10 predicted proteins | sample Coa_R1_2_FD_66448 | JGI IMG/M metagenome (GOLD analysis project Ga0070731, IMG submission 66448) | Surface soil microbial communities from Centralia Pennsylvania, which are recovering from an underground coalmine fire - Coalmine... | ecosystem: Environmental > Terrestrial > Soil > Unclassified ... | reverse complement strand
CGTTTCTCGATAGCCGGAGTCGAGTCCGACATCACGAACACAACTTCCCCACCCTGATCTCGCCACCCCTGAGCAAGGGCGAGACAGCGCATCACGTGCCCTGTGGCGATCTCCACGTTCGCGTCGGCCCGGATCATCAGCTTATGCACTGACAAATGCTATGCTCCGGACTCGGTATCAGGTTTGCTGAGAAAGCCCCATTTCATGGCCTCACCCGCGAGCAGATCGCGCGTCAGTTTCTTGCCCACCACTCCAGACAGCTGATAGGGCATCACGGCATCCAGGGGAGCAGGACGCAACGCTTCCAGCATTTCAGCCGCAAGGATTGTTCCCGCCTTCAGGTCGCGGACGGCACGTAAAGCCCGGCGTTGCACCACAACCGTCTCACGCTCGTTTTCAGCCAGAGACTTCACGGACGAACCCAGCGCCGCCTCCAACTCGCGGGTCCGGTCAACCATCTCCCGCCAGCTCTTCGGAGTCATCGAGAACGAATGATCTGGACCCTCTCGGCTGTTGTCGTCAGTGAAGTGCTTCTCGATCACTCGCGCTCCCAGGGCAACGGCACCCAGAGTAGTCGCATGCCCCGGCGTGTGGTCGGAGAGCCCCAGCACCACCCACGGAAACTGCTCTCTATAACTCTCAAGCACTCGCAGGTGAATAAATCGAAAGTTCTCCGCGCTGCCCGTGTAATTGGTATTGCATTGCATCAGCACCAACTGCCGATTGGTCTCTCCGATCACTTCCACGGCGCGCTGAACTTCTTCCATATCAGAAGCGCCGGTAGCAAGCATGACAGGTTTTTGTTTCGACGCCACTTTCCGCAACATCTCGGGCCACGTGATATCCCCGGAGCCAATCTTGAACATCTCTACGTACGGGTCCAGCATGTCGACCGCTTCCAGATCGTAGGGAGAGGAAAAGTAGTCGATCCCGCAGGCATCACATTCTTGCTTCAAGACAGAAGTCCAATCCCAGGGCGCTTCCGCCTCCCGATAGACCTCGGTCACGCTCTTCTTCCACTTAGACTGATGGGCAACCTGTTGGCCGGCGCTCTGAAATCCCCGCTCACTCACCAGTTTCGAAGCTCGAAAATTCTGGAACTTTGCCGCGTCCGCCCCGGCTTCCGCCGCAACGTGAATCAGATGTTTGGCACGTTCTAGATCACGGTCGAAGTTGGCAGCAATCTCGGCAACAAAGTACGTGGGATGATCGATGCCCACTGTCTTTCGTCCCAATCGCAATGTGGTCATTGGGCGTTGTCCCCCAAGTAGCTCTTGATCTTGTCGACGTACCCGCTGTCCTGCAAGTCGCGAAACCTGCGTAGTCCCGCATCCACATTCGCCATCGGGTACCCCAGAGCCGTACTGATTTTCTGTGTGTTCAGCGATATATCCAGAGGACGCCGGGCGCGCAAGCCTGCCTGCGAGAGTTGAGTGGCCCGAACCTGCTTCGGATCAAATCCAAAAAGTACGGCGGTTCGTCGCGCAAACTCGTACTTGCTCACTCGCTCCGATCCGGTCACGTGATAGATCCCCGTCAGCTTCTGCCGCACCATCGCCACCAATTGCTCTGACAAATCGTTGACAAGGATTGGCGAGAAGAAAACATCCGTAAAGCCCGGCACTACGTCCCCCGCGCGCAACCGATCGAGAATCCACTCCGCCAGGCTCAGCTTGCTCTGAACATTCCACCCGTAAATATTCACCCGCGCCACAAGAGCCGCCGGATTGCTGCCGAGCACAGCTCTCTCGCCCAGCAACTTCGATTGAGCATACCAGTTCACCGGTGCCGGTTCGTCCTCTTCGCAATAGTCGCTACGCTCGCCGTCAAAGACAGAATCGGTCGAAATGTAGACAAACTGTGCCTTCAGTTGACAGGCCAGCTCAGCCAACCACCTCGAAGCATCGACGTTAATCTTTTCCGCCGCTTGGGGATGATCCTCACACCAATCCACATTCGTCGCGGCGGCGCAATGGATGATGGTCGTGGGCTTCAACTCAGAAATCAGTTTGCGAGTCGCCGCTTCGTCGGTAAGATCTGCGGAAAGCACAGTAACACCGGGGATTCGGAGCGTATGCCGATAGGTGATCCCAGCAGCCTCGTAGCCCGATCTGCTCGCGGCCAGCATAAGGTTCGCACCCAACAACCCGCTGGCTCCGGTCACCAGGAGCATTCTTCGCACCTTGAAGGTCCCGTAACCTGTCGCGAATTCTGACTCAGGCTTCCCAACGCTGTAAGAGCGCTCATCACCAAGCCGTCCAGCCCCCATCCACCGCCAGATCAATACCTGTCACGTAAGACGAAGCATCAGAAGCGAGAAACAATAGTGGTCCCTGAAGTTCCGCTGGATCCCCCACGCGCCCCATTGGATTCTTCGCGCTCAACCGCTCCGCGAATTGCGGGTCGCGCTCCAGATATTTCGCGGCGGGGAACGGGCCCGGACTAATGCAGTTCACCCGAATGCGATCCCCAGCCAGGTGACATGCGGCATAGCGTGTGAATTGAATGAGCGCCGCTTTGGCCGCTCCATAGTGCGGCGGGTTGTTCGCACCACTCGTCCCATAGATCGACGGATCGGGACTGACCGACCCATACATAGACGCTATATTCACAACCGACGCGCCACCTGGCGTCTTCCGTGCCGACTCCCGCAGCAAAGGCAGAGCTGCCTGCAGGATCTGGAAGCTGGCCACGACATTGACCCGATACAACTGCTCGAAGTCCTCGGCGGAAGCGCTCTCGATTGTTCCGGTACGCCCGGCGCTCGCATTGTTGACGATTACATCGAGGCGCCCATGCTCCCGGCCGATCTTTGCGATCTGCTCCCGTATCGCAGCTTTATCGGTTATGTCGCAGCATGCAACCGAAACCGTGTGACCTTGCCCCTGCAAGGTCTTCGCGAAACTCTCCAACGCTTCTGCGTTCCGCGCGTTGAGCACCACATGCGCTCCCGCACTGGCCATCGCCACCGCCATGGCGCGACCGAGATGTCCCGTAGCCCCTGACAAGAATGCCACTCGGCCATCCAGGCGGAATCGGGCGTACGCATCAGCTTCGAGAGATATCGGATCGCTCATACGTGATTAATCATGTTCGATTGGCCACTGCTGTCGGCCACTTTGAAGGATTCAACAGACTATCAGGAGCCTTCGGAATTCTGTGCTCCAGTTCGTCAGCTTCTTCAGCACTCAACGCAGGCAGTCGAAATAGTCCGAGGTTCTCTGACAGCTGCTCCATCGTTTCGCAACCAACGACGACACTCGTAATCCATGGCTGGGAACGAACATACGCCAGACACAAATCGATGACGCCGTCGCGATGAAAATGATGCGCCGCGACCCGAAGACGCTCGACGCAATCAGCCGCATCAAAGGCTCCCACGGCGGGCCAGAATTCTGCTCCCGTCGCGAGAAGTCCCTGCAGCAACGGGCTTCGCGCATGGACTATTACGTCGGGACGATCTGCTACCGCGCGATCCACGCCCTCCGCCTTCCAGCGCCAGTCAAGAACGTTCATCGGAATCTGCAGGTGCTTCACCTCTGGGTCGCGCAGAGCGACCAACGCTTCATGGGGCTCATACACTGAGGCACCCAGATTTTCAATTCTTCCCTCGTTGCGCAACGCAACTAGTCTTCGCCACACCGCACCGTTCCAGCGGGAATAGTGTGCCCAATCGTGCAGCAGTAAAGTCTGCAGCTTCTCCGTCCCCAGAGCTTCGCACGATTGATCGATGCTCGCATCCACCGCCCCTTGAATCGAGGCTTCACTTGCTCCAGAAGACATCGTCTTCAACGTATCGAGCTTCGTGACGACGTGCACCCTCGAACGCCAAGCGCCGGTGAGGGCCTTTCCAAGCACCGCTTCGGATTCGCCGTAGGTTCGAGCCGTATCAAGTGCAGTAACCCCGTGAGCGACAGCACTTCTAACCATCGCTACGGCCGTGGCCGTCGCAGGCCGGCCAGTCCGGTTTGCGATCCCATATTCAATTCCGAGCTGTACGGTCCCCAGAGTCAACTGACTGTGCAGCTTTCCGTCCACGACTTTGAACGGTACCCGGAACGACGGTTCATCAGGAGACGCGTCCAGAGTGGCCATTAGTTTCTGCCAGCCTATTCGGATCGGATCCGCGACGTTAGCAAACAACCGCACGACACGCTCGTAGTCTTCCTGGTCGTCGATCGTGCAGCGCAAATGACCATAGTCCACGCCGTGCAGAGATCGAGGTACGTAGAAATCAGATCGGCAATTGCGAGACATCCACGGACAGACGTGCTCACGGTCGTACGCACTAGTGGCCGAACGATCAGCCTTCCTCAGAGCAGCCACCGTGAAGACTTCTCCTCCGAGGCCATAAGGCAGCGGACCGCGCGGCGAGTTCGCGCACAGATATTCCAGTCCAGAAACACGAAAGGCTTCGACCAGTTCCCTGACCAAAGCGCCGTCTGGCACGACATTGTCCGCAGTCAGGCGAACAACAATATCGTCATCAGAAAGATCGGCTGTGGCCGCAACGTATCGTCCCAGCACGTCATGCAGAGAACCGCGAACCGTGATCAACCCGTGCTTCCGAAAGATTTCAGCGAGGGCATCGTCCGATGAGTCCGTTGACGTGGCCACCCGCACTTCATCTCCCAGATTTGCCGCACGCAAAGCAGCCAGGACAGCGCTGGGACACTCTCGAATCGGCAACAAAGCCTTACCCGGCAGTCGCGAACTGGTGGTGCGCGCCTGAATAATCGTGACGGATCTCATAGCACGATGGTTTGAGAGAGGGACATTCTCTAGAGAATTTAGGCCGTACGCGCAGGAACCAGCGGCTCTTCAGCGGCAGCCGGAGAAATCAACTCCTGCAATTCGCGATTCGTAAGCCAGTGCTCGTTGGTGTCGCTGGCATAGCGGAAGCCCTCGGGCAAAGCCTTGCCATTGCCCCAGTTTTCGCGCCGCCACCAGGCATGCGATGGTTGAATGATATAGCGGTCTTCGACCTCTAACGTATTCCGCGCTTCGTCCTCCGAAACCAATACTTCGTGCAGCTTTTCTCCAGGACGAATTCCGATCGTCTCAATCTCGCATCCCGGCGCGATGGTCTCCGCCAGATCCACCAGTTTCATGCTGGGAATCTTGGGAACGAAGATTTCTCCGCCATGCATCTGTTCGATGCTGCTCACTACAAATCGCACGCCCTGTTCCAACGTCAGCCAGAAGCGCGTCATCCGCGCATCGGTCAGCGTTATACGGCCGCGGCGTTTCTGTTCCTGAAATACGGGGATAACGCTGCCCCTGCTCCCCACCACGTTCCCATAGCGGGCACAACTGAACCTCGACTCCTGTGCTCCTGCATACGCGTTGGCCTGCACAAACATTTTTTCGGCGCACAGCTTCGTAGCGCCATACAGGTTGATCGGGTTGACAGCCTTATCGGTGCTCAGAGCCAGAACCCGCCTTACACCTTGATTGATGGCGGCATCAATCACGTTGCGTCCACCCATGATGTTGGTCTGAATCGCTTCGAAAGGATTGTATTCACACGCTGGCACCTGCTTGAGTGCCGCTGCGTGGATCACGATCGTCACCCCCGCGAAAGCCCGTTCCAGTCGCTGAGCGTCCCGCACGTCGCCAATAAAGTAGCGCAGACTCGGATGATCCAGTCCCGAGGCGCGCATGTCGTGCTGCTTCAGTTCATCGCGGCTGAAGATCACCAGGCGCTTCGGCCTGTACTCCTTCAGCATGATCTCGACGAATTTCTTGCCGAACGACCCCGTCCCGCCCGTTACCAGAACTGCCTGTTCCGACCAATTCATCCCATCCGCCTTATGAAAAGCCTGTGACACGCAAATCGGACAACACTTCGGCCAGTCTCCTGCGATAAGCCAGTTGTGTGCCTCTTAACTGCTGCTCCGGGCAGAGCCATCCAACACTTCTGCATCAAATTCCCAATGCCGGAACGTCGCGTCGCCGCTAGTATAGCGAAGTTTCAACTTCATGGCGCGCAACCTCAGCCGCCGCAATTGACTCGTCAAAAATTGGCCGCAGTTTTTCTCCCATCCGATGCTAAAATGTTCGGCGAACTCTCACACACAGATCAAAATTACTCAGAGCGGAATAATTCCCTGCGCGACAGACCAGCCTCTTCGACCCGGGACTCAGTTGCGATTGTGCAGAGTTGTCCAGAACAGCCCTATTGGGCCTGTAGAGCAGTTATAGAATGTTGAGGAGCAGGCATGGATTTCGGACCCCTGATACCGGCGAATAACAACGTCCTTCGCGAAGTGCAGCCGGCTCAAAGTTTAGAGATAGCAACACCGCCCGGGCCTCGCCTCTATTCCGATCGGCCATCCCACGAATCCTCCCTCGGAGAATCTCTTCGGATTTTACGTAAGCGCAAGTGGATCGTACTCGCAAGTTTGGTAACTATTTTCTCTGTCGTGGCCATCGCCAGCCTCAAAATGGCTAAGATTTACGAGGCTAACGGCACTATTGAGATCAACAAACCCGACGCCAGCCTGAATTTTCAGAACTCCGCCACCTTCAGTCTCGACTATTTCGATCCTACCGAACTGGAAACGGATATGAAGATTCTGCAGAGCGATCTTCTCGCCCTTCAGGTAATCCGAGAGTTGAATTTGGACCGGCGCACGGAGATCGCTGGCCAGGCTTCGCCGTCGCAATCTCCATCGATCGATCTCAGCCCCGACCCCCTGCAGAACGATCCCGGCCTGGCCTCCGCTGCGATTGGCGACTTCAAGGGCAGCCTACGAGTCAATCTCAGTCCCAATACACGGATCATCGAGGTCCACTATCGCAGCCGTGATCCCCAACTGGCCGCCACGATCGTCAATACCTTGATGCAGACGTATGTCGAGAACAATTTCAAGGCCCGCTTCGATTCCACCATGCAGGCCTCGGACTGGCTGCAGCGGCAACTCGTCGATCTTCAGATGAAGGTTGAGAGTTCCCAGGAAAAACTGGTGCAATACCAGCGAGAGCACGAAATCCTGGGCATCGACGAGAAGCAGAACATCACGATGGCGAAGTTGGACGAACTCAACAAGCAACTCACTTCGGCCGAAAGCGAGCGCATGGACAAAGAGGCCCTGAGCCGCCTCGTCGAGTCAGGCGACCCAGACGCGATCTCAGTGGGCGCCGGTGCCATTGAAGATTCGGTTCCCGGTTCGCAGTCCGCTTCGGCACTGCTCGAAACCCTTCGCGGCAAGCAGGCGGACATCAAAATCCAGGCGGCAGATCTCAGCACACAGTTCGGACCGTCTTACCCCAAGCTGACCCAGTTGAATAATCAACTGAAAGAGATCGATTCGCAGATTCAGGGCGAAATGAAGAAGATCGCGAGCAAAATTCGCGGCCAGTACACCGAAGCCCTGCAGCGCGAAAATATTCTGCACGACGCCTTCGAGAAGCAAAAGCAAGAGGCCAACCTGCTAAACGAGAGCTCGATCAAATATTTCGAGCTTAAGCGCGACGTGGAAACCTATCGCACGCTTTATGAAGGATTGATGCAGAAGCTCAAAGAAGCCGGCGTCTCGGCTGGATTGAAGTCCAACAACTTCCGCATCGTCGACAGCGCACGTCCTCCCACCTATCCCATCGAGCCGAACATCCCGCGAAACTTGATGTTTGCCATCCTCCTCGGACTCGCCTCCGGCGTGGGACTGGCCTTCTTGCTCGAGGGGTTGGACAACACAGTTCTCACCACAGACCAGGCGCAGATGATTTCTGGCCTGGCATCTCTAGGTATGATTCCCCTCGGTTCAAGGTCCGCCCGCGAGGGTGCCCATACAAAAGGACTGGTGATCGCTTCCTCTAAAGAGGCTGTGGAACTGGTGACGATATCGAGACCGCAGTCCCAGATGGCGGAATCTTACCGGGCTCTCCGCACCTCTCTGCTGCTGTCGAACTTGGGCGCTCCTCCCAAGGTCATCATGGTAACCAGCGCTCTACCGCAAGAGGGTAAAAGCACCACCAGCATCAATACTGCAGTGGTCCTGGCTCAGAAAGGCGTGCGCGTTTTGCTGATTGACGCCGACTTGCGCCGTCCCAGCATTCATAAAACGCTGGGCATGGGACCGCACAGTGGACTGAGCAACGTTTTGACGGGCAGCACTACAGTAGAACGGGCGATCTCGCGCACCGCGGTTCTTCCGAATCTCTTCGTGCTCGCCGCGGGAACCCCTCCGCCTAATCCCGCCGAACTGTTGGCCTCATCCAATATGAAGGACCTACTGGATCAGTTGCGCGAGCAATACGACCACATCGTGATCGATACTCCTCCTACGCTGTCCGTGACTGACGCCGTTGTGCTCTCGCCTCGCGCCGATGCCGTGGTGCTCGTCATTCGTGCCGGCCAGACCAAAAAGGACGCCCTGCGTCGCTCGTGTGATGTTCTCACTCAGGTCGGAGCCAAAGTCGTCGGAGTTCTGCTGAACGCCGTGGACCTCAGTTCCCCGGACTACTACTACTATTACGAATATCAGGACAAATATTCTCGCTACTACCAGGAGGGTTCGTCCGAGCACGATGATGACGATGAACACGATGGCGTGGAAGAAAGCGCCCCATCGTCCAGCAGCGCTTAGTCAATGAATTTCCAGCTGCATAGCGTGAAGATTCCGTTTTCCACTGCCGCCCGCAGATGGCTGCTCGCAGCCCTCGCGCTTGCTTTGACCATAGGATACGTCGGCTTCGCTGCGTCCCAATTCGCCGCCTCTTGGCTCGGAAACCGCGTCGAGCTAACCAGCTTGCGAAGAGCGGCATGGCTTGATCCCGGCAATGCCGATTATCGTGATCACCTCGGCCGATACTACGATCTTGTGGCCCGCGATCCCGCAACGGCGGTCGGTCAGTACAAAGCAGCTGCCCAACTCAACCCTCACTCCGCTCGCTACTGGTTCGACCTGGCCAGCGCCTACCAGGTTCTGGGAGACACAGCCAATCAGACCTTCGCGCTGGAACACGCCATCACAGCCGATTCCATGACGCCGGATGTCGCCTGGGAAGCTGCGAATCTCTACCTCGTGGAAGGAGCGAATGAAAAAGCCTTGCGCGAGTTTCGAGTTGTGCTCGCCAATGATGCCTCACTCGCTCCGTCTGCGATCCAATTTTGCTGGCGCATCCAGCCTGATGTGGATGCGCTCTTGCGCGATGTCGTTCCGCCCATCAGCGACGCCTACGTTGCATTCCTGAGCCTGCTGGAGAGTGACACAGACCGGCTTCTCCGCGAGATCGCCACAGCGAATGAAGATGACGACCCCGGACCGGAAGTAAAAAAAGCTATCGAGAGCAAGCTTGCTCAGATCCAGCAGGAAACTGCCGGCACTGCAAAGATCTGGCAGGCACTGATGCAGACTCATCAGCCCTTCGAACGACGTCAGGCCTTCGAATATTTCCGTTATCTAATCCAACAGAAGGATGTAGACGAGGCAGTCCTGGTTTGGCAACAAACTGCCGAACGCTTCGGGCTCTCTTCCTATCTGCCATCGCAGGCCAATCTCGTCGTAAACAACAGCTTCAGTCTGCCTCCCTTGAATGCCGGCTTTGACTGGCAGTATCACAAACAGGGTGGCGTGGACTGGACGCTCGATCCCACCGAATTCCACTCCGGCCAGCGTTCCCTGCTGATTGCGATCGACGGCCCGGGAATCAGTGACGCCGGGCTTACTCAGTTCGTGGCGGTTCAGCCCAACACTACCTACGACTTCTCGGGTTATTACAAGAGCGGCGAACAGCAGGGAGCTGGCGGACTGCATTTCACCGTGCAGGACATGTACGGCCAGACGGTCTATTACGAGAGCGATGATCTGAAAGAATCGTCATTCTGGAAATCGGCAACCGGCGAGTTCACGACCGGCCCGGATTGCAAGCTGCTGATACTGCACATCCGGCGTCTCCCGGCCGGCAGTCCAATCCGTGTTAAGCTCTGGATCGACGATTTTCATCTGACTCAAAAACCTTCTTAAACACGACGACCGTCGAAGTAACGACGCAGCAACAAGTGCCACATAATGAGCTTCCGTAGAAAAATAACGCAGGTCCAACCGCAATCCCGGGCGGCGCTCCTTGACTCGGTCCTGCTTTATGGAACCTTCGGACTGCTGATGTTTGGCCCACTCGCCTTCGGTGCGGTCGAACCTTGGTCGACCTTTGTCCTCGAGGCCGGCTCCGCCGTGCTCATGCTTCTCTGGTTTTGCAAACAATGGCTTGGCGGCGAACTGGCGATCGAATGGAATCCCCTCTATCTTCCCATGTCTGGGTTCGCGCTCCTGATCCTTGTGCAGATCGTCCTCGGCGTCAGCGCTTACCGGCACGATACCATCGCGGGAGCGATGTTGTACGCCGCCTATGGCATGCTCTGTTTTCTGGCGGGGCAGGTCCTGATACGCAGCTCACAAGCGCGCACCCTGGCGGTAATCTTCGCCGTCTACGGCTGCTGCATCGCAGCCTTTTCTCTTCTACAGGGCATCGCTCCGAATGGCAAACTCTACTGGCTTCGCCAGCCCACCATGGGCGGCTGGATCTACGGCCCGTACGTAAACCACAATCACTACGCGGGATTAATGGAACTCCTGATGCCCATTCCTCTTGTCGTGGCTCTTACGCGACTGGTGGATGACAAGGAGCGCATCGTTGCGGGCGTAGCAGCTGCCGTCATGGTGGGAACGGTTTTTCTATCTGGATCGCGCGGTGGCATGCTCGCCATTTTCGTCGAGCTGGCTCTCTTCGCCTTCGTTCTGTTTCGCCAAAAGAAAACCGTCCGGATCGCGATCGGCGTCGCTTCCTTCGCCATCGTTCTGATCGGCTTGCTCACGTGGGTCGGCGGCAAAGAACTCACCACCCGCGTCTCCAGCATATCCACCGAAGCCCACACCGAGCTTTCCGGTGGCATGCGCGTATCCATTGACCGCGATGCCTTCCGGATCTTCCGCACCAAGCCCATCCTCGGCTGGGGCCTCGGCACTTTCCCGGTGATTTACCCGCAGTACCGCAGCTTCTACACCAACTTCTTCGTCAATGAAGCACACAACGACTATCTCCAACTTCTGTGCGAGATGGGTGTGCTTGGCTTCGCCATGATGGTGTGGTTCCTGATTGTCCTGTACCGCCAGGCTCTTCGCAAAATTGGAAATTGGATGTCGGACGTTGGCGGCGCAGTCACATTGGCTTGCACCCTGGGCCTCACCGGAATCCTGGTGCACAGCTTCCTCGACTTCAATCTCCAGATTCCCGCCAATGCCGCGCTCTTCTATGTGCTTTGTACGGTCGCAGCAGCCCCGCCTTTACTCCAGCGTTCCCGCAAACGTAGACCGGTTTCCACTGAAGAAGAAGAGATCGTACCCGCTTCGGAAGTTGTCTAGCCGCGAGCGCGGCGTCAGCAAGGCTCCAGCCAGCAAGCCAAGAAAAGCCGCCGAGCCCTTGATTAAGCCCTTGCTGTCGATAAGGTATTTGTCGCTAGGTTACTGAATACCGAGAACTACGGCCTGGTTGGGCTGGCTGGGTTGTCGTTCTTGATCAGCACCCAAGTCGTTACGCCAACCACGGCGCCAGCGCCGATTCCAATGGCGTAGGGGGAGTTCATAATTCCGCCCGTGGCGCCAGCAGGCGCCCCGACCTGTTTCTTCTTGTTCTTTTTCTTGCTATTGCTGGTGTCAGGGTTAGCGGAGGTCTCATCTCGCGTCGTGTCCTGACCTTGCGCCAGCGTCACCACATCCTTGCCGTCGCTGATGGTGAGATCGCCCTTACGGGCAAAAATCCTGACCGTGCCGTCAACGTCCGTTACGTTGAACTCCGTCCAGCCATTCGACGCGGGAGCTACTTTCCAATCTCCCGCGGTGGCAAATATCTCCTTCGAAGTCGATACAGTAACCCCGCCATGTTGAATATCTACCGACGCACCTTCGAACTGCACCAGGGAATCGGACAGCACCGTAATGCTGGAACCTGCCTCGTTGATATTCGCAACCGAATTGGGACGCGTCTGAAGAAGATCACCGGAGAAAATGGCGGACGCTGCGCGAGGAACATGCGTGCCGTTCACCCACGCCGCTCCGTTGGTGTAAAGCATTGCAACATTGGAGTCGGCGGCGAACAACGAACCGGGGAACAGAATCATGAGCACGCAACTAACCATACCGCGAAACGCGGACTTACCCATTCCCACACTCCGTTAATAACTATTTTGGTGACCTTGCTTCGAATCGTACCCTCCTCGTTCTTGCCAGTCAATGCCTTTTGTGCTCTTGAATCCGCTTTCCGGTGGAAAACTTTTCTGCGACGACAGTCACTTCCCGCTCTGGGAAGGCATTTCTAACTATTTCCAACGCTCGATTGCGTTCCACCACAGCACCCGCAGCCACTCTTCCATGCAAACCTTCGCCCACTGGCGGTGGGTCCACCACCGCGTTCCGAATTGTCTTTCATCCCGTGCAGCAGCCACAGAAAACGACTTTCCGCGAATTTCGTGCCGAAAGATACTCAGCGCGCGGCGAGTATGGAATTCCGACGTCACGATCAACACCCGGCTGCCTGATTCGCTCGCGAGGCATTTTTCGGCATCGTGCGATTCTTCGAGCGTGGACAGCCCCTCAATCGGACAGACCCGGACCAATGCCGCCTGCGGCAGAGCCTGTATGTATTTCTCAGCCAACTTCGCTTGCGAAAAAGAATAGATCCGCTCCGCCGCTGGAACATTAATCAGAACCTGGCGGCCATATCCTTGATCCAGCAACTGCATTGCAAGTGCTGGACGTCGATCTGCCTCACCCGCAAGCACCAGAATCACGTCAGATCGCTCTGGAGCGTCCACCACCAGTGCGCGGCCGGCATTAGCCGCAAATACCAGCAGCAGCACTCCCACCACCGCTCCCACAAGCGCGAACTTTCTCAACCGCGCTCGTCCCCCCAACTTGGTCGTCAAAGATTCGTCCTCCGATCCATTGTTCGCCGATTCCGCAAAATGTGACTCGCAAACTCCCCGCTAAGCAAGTAGCTCCCTGCGACCAACTTTCCCGGCATCGCATGTTAAAATTGACATTCATCCATGCTTCCTATCCGCATTTCATATCGAAAGTATTCATGACAACTTCGTCTGTTCCAACTACATCTCCTGATCAATTTCGGGCCAAAATTCAGCAGCGTCAGGCCCGCATCGGCATCATCGGCCTTGGATATGTTGGCCTTCCTTTGGCTCTGCTGTATAGCGAACAGAAGTTTCAGGTAACAGGATTCGATATCGACTCCCGCAAAGTCGACACCCTGGCCAAAGGCGGCTCCTACATCTACCGCATCGCTGCCGAGGAAATCCAGTCCGCCAAGGCACAGGGCTTCACCGCCACTGCGGACTACACGCAACTCACGGCGATGGACGCCATTGTTATCTGCGTCCCCACTCCGCTGAACGAGTACCACGAACCTGATCTCAGTTTCATCACCGACACGACCCATTCCATCGCGCCACATTTGCGTGCCGGTCAGTTGGTCGTGCTTGAGAGTACGACATACCCCGGCACAACGGAAGAAGTGATGATTCCGATCCTGGAAAAGGAAAACCTCGCTGGTCTGAAAGCCGCGCGCAACGAGCCCCTCACAGGCAAAGAATTCTTTGTCGCCTTCTCGCCCGAACGCGAAGATCCCGGCAACACGACCGTAGCCCGCCGCGACATTCCCAAAGTTGTCGGCGGATTGAATCCGCAAGCCTCAGAACTCGCCGCTGCTCTCTATGGCGCTATTTTCAATCGTACCGTTCCGGTCTCTTCTCCCGCCGCTGCGGAAATGACGAAGCTTCTCGAGAACATTTACCGCTGCGTCAACATCGCCCTGGTCAATGAACTCAAGCTGTTGTGTCTGCGCATGGGTATCGACATCTGGGAAGTCATCGAAGCCGCTTCCACCAAGCCTTTCGGCTTTCATCCCTTCTATCCAGGCCCGGGCCTTGGCGGGCACTGCATCCCCATCGATCCCTTCTATCTTTCATGGAAAGCTAAAGAGTTCGATTTCCAGACCCGATTCATCCAGCTTGCCGGAGAGATCAACAACAATATGCCCTACCACGTTCTCTCATCGGTGGCGGGCGCGCTCAACGGACATAAGAAGTCAGTCAACGGAGCGCGCGTCCTCATCCTGGGCGTGGCCTACAAGAAAGACATCGACGATTTGCGCGAATCACCCGCTCTCACCATCATCGAGCTCCTTCAGAAAGATGGAGCCGAGGTCAGCTACCACGATCCCTATTTTCCGTTCATCGGAAAAGGCCGGAAGTACGATTTGCAGATGAAGCGTGCGGAGCTGAAAAACCTCGGAGAGTACGACTGCGTTCTCATCGTCACCGATCACTCCGACTACGATTATCGCCGCATAGTGCAGGAGGCCA
>Ga0070731_10003410_pt1 | contig 14380 bp, 12 predicted proteins | sample Coa_R1_2_FD_66448 | JGI IMG/M metagenome (GOLD analysis project Ga0070731, IMG submission 66448) | Surface soil microbial communities from Centralia Pennsylvania, which are recovering from an underground coalmine fire - Coalmine... | ecosystem: Environmental > Terrestrial > Soil > Unclassified ... | reverse complement strand
ACGCCGGCCGGCCGTGGAAACGGCGCGCGGACTTACGTTCGCACCGGCCGTCAGCACGTCTGCCGGATCGACCTGATACACGGTAAAACTGACCGGAGCGCTTGAGTAGGTATCCAGGCGAACCGTCGCAGCTTTCCACGGTACGCTTGAGTCGGCGGCGAAGAGCTGAAAGTTTGCGTCTAACCGATGCAGATCGACGATCTGTCGCTCTGCCGCGGCCGGCGCGTCGCTCACCGCAACGATCGCCAATCCGGCGGCAAACGCTTTCGCCAATTGAAGTAAACGAGCGGCCCGCATCCGTGCCGCTGCTTCGGCAGGTCCAAGTGCGAAGCCCGCGTAAGGCAGTATCGTGGACGAACAGGCCGCGGGCGAACGACCCACCTCTACTCGATGCCGTTTCTGCGGTTACGAGGACGGCGCGAGCGATGCGCGGGGCGTTCGGGAAAAAAGCCATTTTCAAGTCGTCGTCGCGTGCGGATCGTGTGGCCATCCATTCGCCGTACTGTCGCGAAACTAAACGGGTGAACGCAGCAAAATTCTGCGCCGCGGCCGCGGCAGCGGTTCTTGCCGCAATCGTGGTGCCCGGCGTAGTCTCGGCCTCGCCCACGCCCGGTCCGCAATCGACGCGCATCGTTATTCATCTTCCGAAGACTCCCCTTCACAGCGAAGTCGTCGTCGAGGTAAACAAAAAAGGACAGGTCGTTCGGATCAAATCCGTCAAGCCGAGCAAACTTCCCAGTTATAATTATCAGACGTACGGCAACGCACTGCAGATGTGGATTCGCAAATGCCACACGGCAGGCGGCTCGACAACCTGCACCGCCGAAGTCGGTCTCTATCGCGTTAGCTACGACTACGATCCGAAAACGACGAACGTTACCCGCCACGTGGTGATCGTTTCCCACGGCGGCAGTTGGGCGAACGAGCCGGGCGCCGCAACCGTCATGATGGAAATGTATCGCAAACAGGCCGAAGCGGCGGCCGAAGCCGAGCGAAAGCAGCAGGAACAGACCACGAAGCTGCCGTCGCTCAACGAGATTCGCGGAGCGGCGACGCCCAAGCCGACGCATCCACCGACGCTGCCGCCGTAACCTCTGCGCGTGCGGTTCCTCACGTTTCGCGGAGCCGACGGTCACGCGCGCCCCGGTGTGGTCGAGGGCGCGATGATCCGCACCATCGCAACCCGAACGCTGCGCGAGTACATCGCGCTGGCACCCCACGAACGCATCGCTTGGCACGCACCCGACGAACCGACGCCCGTTTCCGGCGTCACGCTCGACGCGCCGCTGCGGCCGGAACGCAATGTGTTCTGCGTCGGGCGAAACTATTTGGAACACGCCATCGAAGGCGCGCGCGCGGCCGGGCGCGAGCTGCGCTTGCCGGCCGTGCCGACGTTTTTTACCAAGGCTCCGACGGCGATCGCGCCACCCGAAGCCGAGCTTTCTCTCCAGGCAGCGGTCTCGCGCGAATACGACTTTGAAGCGGAACTGGCCGTCGTGATCGGCGCGCGATGCAAGGACGTTTCGGAATCCGAGGCACTGCACGTCGTCTTCGGCTACACCGCTCTCAACGACATCACGGCGCGCGATCTTCAACGCGAGCACGGTCAATGGTTCAAGGGTAAGAGCCTCGATTCGACGTGCCCGATCGGACCTTGGATCGTCACGCCCGACGAAATCGGCGATCCACAAGCGCTCGAAATCACGCTGCACCGCAATGGCGTGGAAAAGCAGCATAGTAACACTGCGAAGATGATCTTCCCCGTCGCGCGCCTAATCGCGGAGCTCTCCAAAGGAATGACGCTCCTACCAGGCGACATCATTGCGACCGGCACGCCGGAAGGCGTGGGTTTCGCGCGCAATCCGCCCGAGTTCTTAGCCGACGGCGACGTCCTCGACATCCGGATCGATAAGATCGGTCACCTGACCAATCGCGTAACCATCGTCTGAGCGGCAGGGCGAAGGGCGCGGTGACGCGTGGGCCGTATGAATGGTCCCCGTGATCGTTGCCGTTCCTCGCGAAGCTGCGGAAAAGGAGCGCCGAGTGGCGCTCGTGCCCGAAACCGTCTCGCGATTCGCAAAGTCGGGCGCCGAAGTTCTGATCCAGCGCGGAGCCGGTGAGTCGGCGGCGTTCCCGGACGAAGGCTACGCTACAGCCGGCGCGACGTTCGCGGAGGATGCCGTGTCGCTGGCGTCGAGCGCGGATGTAGTTGTCAGCGTGGGACGGCCGAGCGACGTCATCTTGCACGCCCTGAGGCAAGGCAGCGTCGTCGTCGGCTTCTTGAACCCGCTCGGCGATCCCGATTATATCGCTCAGCTCGCCGGGGCCGGCGTGACGGCGATCGCGATGGAAATGATTCCCCGCATCACACGGGCACAGTCGATGGACGCGCTATCTTCGCAGAGCAACATCGCCGGCTACAAAGCCGTGCTGCTCGCAGCGTCGCAGCTGCCGAAGTTCTTTCCCATGCTGACCACCGCAGCGGGAACGATTGCGCCGGCCAAAGTCTTGGTGCTTGGCGCCGGCGTCGCGGGTCTACAAGCGATCGCGACCGCCCGGCGCCTGGGCGCGGTCGTGAGCGGCTACGACGTTCGAGCCGTAGTTAAAGAACAAGTGCAGTCCCTCGGCGCGACGTTTCTCGAGTTCGATCTCGGTAGCGATGCCGAAGGCGCCGGCGGCTACGCGAAGGAGCTGACACCCGAACAGCAGGAGCGTCAGCGTGCGTGGATGGTGGAACAGATCGGCGCTAACGACGTCGTCATCACCACCGCGCTCGTTCCCGGCCGCAAAGCACCGGTGCTGATCAGCAATGAGGCTGTCGCCGCGATGAAGCCCGGGAGCGTCATCGTGGACCTGGCCGCGGAAGCAGGCGGGAACTGCGCGCAGACTCAACCCGACCAAATCGTCACGAGCCGCAATGGCGTCACCATCGTCGGCACGACCAACCTGCCGAGCACGATGCCCGCTGACGCAAGCCGTCTGTACTCTCGCAACGTTTATGCGTTGCTCTCGCCCTGGATCAAGGACGGCGCCCTCACGATCGACCCGGAAGATGACGTAGCGAAAGGTGCGGTCGTCGCGCGCGAGGGCAGCGTTTTGATCGGAGGTAACCGGTGAACGAGCTCGCAAATCTGGTCCCGCCATTGACCGTCCTCTTGCTGGCGATCTTCGTCGGTTTCGAGGTGATCTCGAAGGTTCCGACGACGCTGCATACGCCGCTGATGTCGGCGACCAACGCCATTCACGGCATCGTCTTGGCCGGCGCGATCGTGATCTGCGCGCAGCTCTTCGCGGGCGAGCATAGTCCGCTGCTCGTAGCGCTCGCGACCGCAGCAGTGACGCTCGGCGCTATCAACGTTTTCGGTGGGTTTGCGGTGACGGAACGCATGCTTCAGATGTTCCGCCGCCGAGGGGACGGCAAGTGAGCGTCGCAATCGATCTCGCAGATCTGGTCGCGATCGCGCTCTTTATCTACGGACTCCACGAGCTGAACTCGCCGGCGACGGCACGCCGCGGCAATCGCTTTGCAATGGTCGGTATGGCCATCGCTTTGATCGGCATCGTCGTACGCAGCGGCGGAATCGGCTGGCAGGCCGTACTCGCCGGCGTTACGATCGGCGCCTTGGTCGGCATCGTGGCCGCAGTGAAAGTCAAGATGACCGCGATGCCGCAGATGGTAGCGCTGTACAACGGCGCCGGCGGCGGAGCGGCGGCACTCATCTCGACGGTCGAGCACTACGTCGTGCACGGCGGCGCGATGAACGACGTGATTGCGGTTTCGCTCGTACTTTCGGCAATCATCGGCGCGGTAAGTTTTTCCGGATCAATCATCGCGTTTCTCAAGCTGCAGGAAGTGATGACCGGGCGACCCGTCACCTATCCTGGACAGCAGATCGTCAACGCGCTGGTGCTCGTTGGGATCCTCGTGCTGTGTGTGTGGTTCGTCGTAACGCTGGGCGCGGTTCCCAGCTGGGGCTACGTCGCGTTATTGCTGGGCGCGCTGCTGTTGGGCGTCCTCTTCGTCTTACCGATCGGCGGCGCAGATATGCCCGTTGTGATCTCGTTGCTCAACTCGTTCACCGGTGTTGCCGTTGCAATCACCGGGTTCGAAATCGGCTCGAATCTCCTCATCATCTGCGGCGCCCTCGTGGGCGCGAGCGGAACGATTCTGACCGTCGCGATGAGCCGCGCGATGAACCGTCCGTTAACCAACGTCCTCTTCGGCGCCTTCGGAGCGACCGGCGGAATGGAAGTCGCGACCGCCGGCGGCGGTCCGCAGCAGATCCGAAGCACGAGCGCCGACGACGTCGCCGTGATGCTGGCTTACGCCGCGAAGGTTATCTTCGTTCCGGGTTACGGTATGGCGGTCGCTCAGGCGCAACACAGCGTGAAAGCCCTGGCCGACCAACTCGAGAAGCGCCGTGTGAAGGTTCTTTACGCGATCCATCCGGTGGCCGGACGAATGCCGGGCCACATGAACGTGCTGCTCGCCGAAGCGAACGTTCCATATAACCAGCTCCTCGACATGGAAGACGCGAACCCCGAATTCCCGACCGCCGACGTGGCGCTCGTCATCGGTGCAAACGACGTCACGAATCCGGCGGCACGCAACGTCACGAGCTCGCCGATCTACGGCATGCCGATCCTCGATGTCGACAAAGCGGCCAACGTCGTGGTGCTCAAGCGCTCGATGCGTTCCGGTTTCGCTGGAATCGAAAATCCGCTTTACGAGATGCCGAACTGCTCGATGCTCTTCGGCGACGCCAAGGCCTCGGTCGACGCGCTGACCGCCGCCGTTAAAGCGTTGTAACCGGCGCTGGACCTTCGTCCCCGAGTGAAGTCGACGGACTCAGGACGGGCGGCGGCGGTAGATCCTTGGGTTGCGGCGGTTGCTTTCGCCCCTTACGCTCGGTCAACTCGACCACGACGATGTACAGCACGGGAACGATCGCCAAGTTCATAATGGTCGAGACCAGCATGCCGCCCAACACGGCGGTACCGAGCGAGATGCGCGATTGCGCGCCGTCGCCGTGCGCGAATGCCAGCGGGATAATGCCGAGAATGAAGGCGATCGAGGTCATGAGGATTGGACGCAAGCGCGTCGCGGCGGCGTGCGCTACCGCTTGGACGGCTTCCATGCCTTGCTCGCGCAGTTGGTTGGCAAACTCGACGATGAGGATCGCATTTTTCGCAGCGAGTCCGATCAGCATCACGTATCCGATCTGGGCGTAAATATCCGACGACGTCGTCGGGATCGGTACGAGATGTCCCGCCATCGCAGAATGAATCGCAATGCTCAGCAGCTCGCCGAGACGACGAATGAAAATCGCCCCAATCGCGCCGAGCAGCGCAACCGGCACCGCGAGCATGATCACGAACGGCGTCGAGAGACTCTCGTACTGTGCCACGAGCACCAGGAAAACGAAGAGCAGGCCCAAGGCGAAGACCGCGATCGTCTGGGGCCCGCTCTGAACTTGCTGGCGCGCGATGCCGCTCCACTCGTAACCCATTCCCTTCGGAAGGTTGGCGACGACGTGCTTTTGGATTGCGGCGAGCGCCTGGCCCGAGCTGGCTCCCGATCCGGGCGCCGCGTCGATCTCAAGCGCGTTGTATTCGTTGAAGCGCATGATGGCGACGTTATCCGTCTGGTATCCCGTCTTCAAGAACTGACTGACGGGCATCATTGCGCCGGCACTGTTGGCAACGTAGATCCGCGAAAGATCCGTCGGCGTGGTGCGCTGCTGTGCGCGCGCCTGAACGACGACCTGGTACGATCGCGTGCCGTAATCGAAGAAGTTGATGAAGCTCGAGCCCGTGGTCGCGTTGATCGTGTCGAAAAAAGCCGAGGGTGTGACGCCAAGAGCCAATGCCTTCGATCGGTCGAACTTCGTGACCAGATAGGTCCCGGTAAAGATCGTCGGAAACCGGACCTGCGTCAGGGTCGGGTCCTTCTTGGCGTCGGCGATGATGGCGTTGCCAACCTTGTTGAGTGTCGGCAGACCGAGGTTGTTGATGTCCTGGACCTGGATTGCGACGGCGCCGGTCGAGCCGAGTCCGGGAATCGCCGGAGGATTAGCCGGAAGCGCCGTCACGCCGGCAATCTTTGCAAACCGTGTGTAGAGATCGTACTGAATCGCCAGCGAGGAATTCTCGGGGCCGTGCCGTTCGGAGAGCGGCTTGAGCTGCAGAAAAATCGTTGCTTGATTCGAGCTGTTGTTGGCAAACCCGAATCCGATGCCGGACGTCGCCGCTTGGACCTGCGGCATCGCGAGCATCATCCCTTCCAGTTTCTTGACGGCCGCGGTCGTTTGGTCCATTGACGCTTGAATCGGCAACGTCACCAAGATGTAGAGCAAGCTCTGATCTTCGTTTGGCAAGAAGCCCGTCGGCGTGATCTTGAACATCAGGCCCAGCATCGCAAGCGCGCCTATAAAGATTGCGATCATGATCTTTTGGTGCGCGATAAGGCGCGGCACCGCGGCTTGGTACCACGCCGTCAGCGCGTGAATTCGATTGTTGAACCAGACCATGAAGCGATTCGTCGTCGGCTCCGCTCCATGGACCAGCTCGTACGTCAATACCGGTGCGAGCGTCATGGCGGTGAAGAGCGATATTCCGATCGATGCAGCCATCGTGAGCGCGAACTGTTGGAAGAGCAAGCCCGTCGTTCCCGGGAGGAACGCGACGGGAATGAACACGGACATCAGCACGAGCGACGTTGCGACGACGGCGCCGCCGATCTCGTTCATCGCCCGGACCGTCGCCTGGAACGTGTTCGTCTTGTCGTCGACGATGTGGCGCACGATATTCTCGAGCACGACGATCGCGTCGTCCACCACCAATCCGGTCGCCAGCGTCAACCCAAAAAGCGTCAGCGTGTTGATTGAGAATCCCAGCAGTTTCATCGCGGCGAACGTGCCGATGAGAGAGACCGGAATGGTGATCGCCGGAATCAGCGTGCTGTGCCAATTCTGAAGAAAGATGAAGATCACGAGCACGACCAATAGAATCGCGATAAGCAGCGTTACGACGACTTCCTTGATCGAAGCGCGAACGAAATCGGACGTATCGAACGCGATCTTATAGGAGATTCCCGCCGGCATGGTCTTCGCGATTTGGGCCATCGCCGCGCGGACGTTATTGGAGATTTGCAGCGAGTTCGCCGTCGGTTCGCCGTCGATCGCGAGCACGACGGCCGTTGCGCCGTCGTATCGCGCCGACGTGATGTAATTCTCTGCCCCGAGCTCCACTTGCGCGACGTCACCCAGTCGTAAATAGCCGCCGTTGGGCTGAGCCGCAACGACGATCTTCTTGAACTCTTCGGGCGACTGGAGTCTCCCGTTGATCGAGATGGGGATTTGGAACGGCTGCGTTCCCGTGGTCGGCGGCTGGCCGATCGCGCCGGGAGCGACGTCGGCATTGTTCTGCTTGATGACGTTGATGATCGTATCGAGGGAAACGTTATTAGCCTGGAGCTTGTGCGGGTCGACCCAAATACGCATGCCGTAGGTACGGTCGCCCAGCACCGCAACTTGACCGACGCCCGGGACGCGTTTCAGATTTTCGATGACGTTGAGGTCGGCATAATTGCTGACTGCGATATCGGAGACGGCCGAGCTGGTCGAGAGCATCGCAACTGCGAGCGTGATATTACCGGAGCTCTTCTGGACGGTCACCCCTTGATTTTGAACGGCCTGGGGAAGCTGCGCGAGCGTCAAATCGACGCCGTGCTGGACGTTTGTCTGATCGGTCGTCGGATCCGTTCCGAGCGCGAACGTGCATGTGATCACGCTCGTGCCGTTCGAGCTCGAATACGACTGCATGTACTGCAGCCCGTCGGCGCCGTTGATGTTGATCTCCAGCGGCGTCGTTACGGAGCGCATCACCATTTCGGCGGTCGCACCTGGATACTGCGAGGTCACCGTCACCGTCGGCGGCGAAATCTGCGGATACTGCGAAATCGGCAGCGTTGGGATTGTAACGAGACCAGCGAGCAGCACGATGAAGCTGAGGACGCCGGCAAAATGCGGGCGCCGCAGGAAAAACTGGATCACGAGGCCGCTGGCATTCTCGCTCGAGCGCTCATCCGAAAACGAGCGTTCGCACGCTCCCCCTTTACAACCTCCACTTATACGCGTTCCACGTCGGCACGAATGCGTTGGGCGCAAAGCCGTGCAAGCGTTTGCGATACGCATACACATAATCGGCATTGAAGAGATACAGCACCGGCACTTGCTCGGCGACGATGCGCGCGATAGCGCCGTACAGCCGTTTGCGAACGCTCGTCTCCGTGGCCGTCAACGCGGCGATTTCGAGCCGCTCGACACGCCGGTCGCACCACCGCATGTAGTTCGAAGCGCCGGCGCATGCCAGCACGGCAGAATCGTCAGGATCGGCGCCCATGGTCCACGGCACGTAGGCGAGGTCGAACGCGCCGGTCGCGAGCACGCCTGTCCGCGGAAGGAAGAGTTGAGCGTTGCTGACGGATTTAATCGCGAGATCGATGCCGCGCTCGCGCATCGCCGCTTGGACGCTCGTCGCCACGCGCACGCCGGTCGCACTCTCCGGAAATTGAACGTAGGTCAGATGCAACGGCGTACCGCTGCGGCTGCGCATTCCGTTTGCGGCGCGTCGCCAGCCCGCGTCGTCGAGCAGCCGATCGGCGTGAAGCGGGTCGTACCCGGGCTCGCGCACCGCCGGATCGAACGCCCAGGAGAAACGCGGCTGAATCATATCGGTCACGGGATACAAACCCAACGTAATCTTTTGCGAGATCGCCTGCCGATCGATCGACATCGCCAATGCCCTACGCACGCGCGCATCGTCGAGCGGAGGACGCGCCGTGTTGAACGCCAGCCCGGCGACAACTGCCGTGGGAACGTTGAGAAATGCAAGCTCCCGATCGTGCCGCACGATCGCAATCTGCGCCGGCGCCAGCAAGTTCCAATCGATAACGCCGCTTTGCAGAAAGAGCAGGTTCGTCGACGGGTCCGGCACGATGCGAACCTCCAACTCCGCAACTGAAGGTACGCCGCGCCAATAACGCCGGTTGGCCGTATAGCGTAAACCCTCGCCGCGCCGCCACCAGCGAAAGCGGTACGGGCCGTCGCCGACCGTCGGTGCGGCGTTGAACGCCGCGCGATCGAGCGGCACCTGCGAACGCAGCACGTGCGCGGGGAGTACGAACTGCGGCGAAAAACCGTACGAGAAGTAGCTCAGGACCGCCGGCGCCCATGCCCGTCTCAGATGGAGTACGACGGTCAGCGCGTCGGGCGATTCGGCGCGATCGATCAATTCGTAGCCTTCGTGCGAGCGAACCGGATTGCGCGGATCGAGGATCGCGCGAAGCGTGAAGAGCACGTCGCCGGCGCTGACTGGGGTGCCGTCGCTCCACTCGACGCCGGGACGCAAGCGATATCGAATCGTTCGTCCATCGGCGGAGAGCCCGCCGTTTTGGCGCGTCGGTATTTCGCGCAGCAGCTCGGGCTGCGGGCGCCCGCGGCGATCGAAGTCGATGAACGGCTCGAAGGACAAGCGAGCGACCTGAAGCTCGACGACCGCCGCGTCGGGCGCGAGGAGCAGGGGGTTGAGGGTACGCGGATCGGCGGCCAGGTTGAAGCGGAGGGCCGATTGGGATTCGCGCGAGGCGCCCGTGCAGCCGGCCGTGCAGAAAAGCTGCAAAAAACAGAAAATCCATGCCAAGCGTCTTGCGCCGAATGGATTTATGGTGTTATTGTTACCTGGCCGAATATTCTTCGGCAAAACTCGCTCCTATGTCGAATATGATGATGATCAACGACGAGCTCGACGAGCTCGACCTGGCACTACTCGACGCGTTGCAGCGCAACGCGCGTTCGACCTTCACCGAACTCGCCTCCGTCGTTGGGCTCAAAGCGCCGGCGGTGCACGATCGGGTCAAGCGGCTCGAGCAGCGCGGCTACATCCGGGGTTACTGCGCGTCCCTCGATCCCGAGCGGCTCGGGCTGCATTTGACGGCGTTCGTGAGCTGCTATACGACGCCGGACTGCTCGTACGACGAGTTCACGCGGCGGCTCAGCGAGATGCCCGAGATATGCGAGATCCATTCCGTCGCCGGCGAGGAGAGCTTTCTCTGCAAAGTCGTCACCCGATCGACGCAGCACCTCGACGAGTTGCTCGCGCGGCTGAAGGCGACGCCTGGTATGGCGCGGACGCGAACGACGATCGTGCTGAGCATGCCGTTCGAGCGCGGCGGCGTCACGGTAAGCTAACGATGCTCGGTTCCGTTCGCTCGACTTGTCACCCGCTCGGCGCGCATCGCGTCATCGAACCCGCTGGGGCGATGCCGCAAGATGCTTGGCGTATCGACAACACTCCCGTCGCCGGGGAGACGGAAATACTCTGTGACGTCGAGGCGCTCAATATCGATTCGGCATCGTTTCGCCAAATTTGCGAGGAATGCGACTCCGACGCGGAGCGAATCGGGCGGCACGTCGCTGCAATCGTGGCGGAACGCGGCAAGCAGCACAACCCCGTTACCGGCAGCGGCGGTATGTTCGTCGGCCGCGTCGCCGACATCGGTGAGACGCTTCGCGAAAAGATCGATTTGCAGAACGGCGATCGTATCGCGTCGCTGGTTTCGTTGACCTTGACGCCGCTGCACATCGAACGCGTGCGCCGCGTCGACCTCGCAACCGGCCGCATCTGGATCAAAGGTAAAGCGATTCTCTTCGAAAGCGCGCTCTGGGCACGGCTACCCGGCGATATCGACGAAGGCGTCGCGCTGGCCGTGCTGGACGTTGCGGGCGCCCCCGCACAAGTCCGGCGGCTCGCGGTGCGGGGTGCGACCGTCGTCGTGGTCGGCGCGGACGGAAAGAGCGGAATCCTTTCGTGCGCGCAAGCCAAGGCCGGCGTCGGTCCGCAGGGACTGGTTATCGGCGTCGTGCCGAACGCTTCCACGCCCTCGGCGCAGCTGATACTGCGCGAGGGATTCGTCGACGAGCTCGTGGTCGCGGATGCCCGCGACGTGCTTGCGACGAGCGAACGCGTCGCGGCGATTGCGCCGAGCCTTGCGGATCTGGTCGTGAACTGCGTCAACGTGCCGGGTACGGAGCTCGCATCGATTCTCTGCGCACGCGACGGCGCAACCGTGTATTTCTTTTCGATGTGCACGTCGTTTACCGCGGCCGCGCTCGGCGCCGAAGGCGCCGGACGCGACGTAACGATGATCATCGGCAACGGCTATACGAAGGGCCATGCCGAGATCGCGTTGCAGATGCTGCGCGACCAGCCGGCGCTGCACGCGCACTTCAACGCCACCTATGCAACGAGGCCTACAGTATGAGCACTATGACGGTAATTCCACATCTCAAGCCGCCCGTACCGCGTGAGTATTTCGAGTACAAGAACCTCAAGCAGGGCGAATTCTGGCGCCATATCCCGGCCTACGCAAACGTTGACGAAGCGACGTTTCTCGATCACCTCTGGCAGCAGCGGCAGTCGGTCAAAACGGCGCACGAGCTGCTCGAGACGATCCGCAACGTTTGTTCCACGGAGTTCTACCGCGATGCGGAAGCGGGTTTTCGGAACGCGCCGATGGCCGTCCGCGTTTCGCCCTACGCCATCGCGCTCATCGATTGGAACGACCCGGTCGACGACCCGATTCGCCGTCAATTCATCCCGCTGGCCTCGACCTCGTTGCCGGACCACCCGCGCTTGACCCTCGATTCGCTGCACGAGCAGCAAGACTCGCCGGTACCGGGATTAGTGCACCGCTACGTCGACAAAGCACTCTTTCTACCGTTGAACGTCTGCCCGGTTTATTGCCGGTTCTGCACCCGCAGCTACGCGATCGGACCCGACACCGAAAACGTCGATAAGGTCGCGCTGGCAAAGACTCCCAAGCAATGGAACGACGCGTTCCAATACATCGCCGAGCGGCCGGAGCTGGAAGACATCGTCATCTCGGGCGGTGATGTCTACCAGTTGCCGCCGAAGAATATCGAGTTGATCGGAAACGCGTTGCTCGACATTCCGCACGTCCGGCGCATGCGGTTCGCGACCAAAGGCCCGGCCATTATGCCGATGAAGATCCTGACGCACGGCGAGTGGGTGGACGCGCTCACGACGATCGTCGAACGCGGCCGCATTCTGGGCAAAGAAGTCGTGCTACACACGCACTTCAACGCGCCCGAAGAGATCACGTGGATCACGCAACAGGCGATGCGCGTCCTCTTCGAGCGCGGGATCTTCACCCGTAATCAGTCCGTGCTGATTCGCGGAGTCAACGATGACCCCGAACGCATGCAGCTGCTCGTCAAGCGCCTGGGAGACTTAAACGTGCATCCCTACTACGTCTACATGCACGACATGGTCAAAGGCGTCGAAGAGCTGCGCACCACGATCGCCACGGCGACTGAGACCGAGAAATTCGTGCGCGGCAGCACGGCGGGCTTCAATACGCCGACGTTTGTCTGCGATGCACCCGGCGGCGGGGGAAAGCGCGACGTACATTCCTATGAGTATTACGATCGCGAGAACGGAATCGCGGTCTACGCGGCGCCCAGCGTCAAGCCCGGGAAGGCCTTCGTCTACTTCGATCCGATCGATCGTCTCTCGCCGGATGCGCAAGCGCGCTGGCACTCGCCGGCGGTCGCGGACGCGATGATTTTCGAGGCGATTCGCAAGGCCGGCGTGGGCGACGAAGAACTCGTTCTCGCCTGACGCGCTTCCTACGCGCGGGCGACGACGCGCATCATGACCGGGCCGCCCGGGCGAAGCGTGACGAGCGGTGCGATCTCGACCCGCGCACCCGGCTGCAGTTCGAATCGATACCGCGCGAGCAGCGTGGACAAGACGATTGTCGTCTCGCGCATTGCGAACTCTTCGCCGATGCATCGTCGCGCGCCGCCGCCGAACGGCACGTACGAAAACGGCGGCGGCTCGGGGCCAAGCCAACGATCTGGATCGAAACGCTCCGGATTCGAAAAGTACTCCGCGCGCCGGTGCAGCAGCAAAGGCGCCGCGAAGACCGTCGTTCCGCCCGGAATTAAGCTGCCGTCGGCCAATGTAACGTCGCGAATGCTTTCGCGACCGATAATCCACGCGGGCGGATAGAGACGCAAGATTTCTTTGACGACACGGATGATGCCGGCCGCGTCGCCGCTACGGGCAGCCGCTCCGGCGCGTTCGTCGATCTGCGGATATTGCGCTAAGAGGTAGAGACCCCAGGTCAAGGCATTGGCCGTCGTCTCATGACCGGCCATGAAGAGCGTCATGATCTCGTCGCGGATGTGCTCGTCCGCGCCCCTTCGAGACGCGCCCTGCGGGCGCTCCTTACGTTGACGAGGTTGCTCTTCTACATCAAACGCTTCGAGGAGCAGCGAGAGCGCGTCGCCGCGGTCGACGCCGTCGCGGCGCCGGCGTGCGATGAGATCGTAGATGATCGCATCGAGCATATGGCGAGCGCGCCAAAAACGGCGCGTGTTCCGCAACGGAAGCCGTTGACGCAATGCGCCCATCGGCGTGAGCATTGCAGGGAATTCCGCCATCATCAGGCGCAGCGCCTCGGCAACCGCCGCGGCCGATGCGCTCTCGTCGCTGCCGAAAAGCGTCTCGGTCGCGATGCGCAGAGTGAGCGCCGTCATGGCCGCGTGCGCGTCGAAGGCCGAATCGGGCACCAATCGATCTCTGAAGTCGGCTGCGTCACGCTCCATCACGCGCGCGTACTCGGCGATGCGTTCGCGGTGGAAGGCCGGCTGGACGATCCGGCGCATCTTCCGGTGAAGCGGATCTTCGCTCGTCAGCAGTCCTTCGCCAAGTAAGAGCCTCAGAACCCGCGTTCCGAGCGATTTCGAAAACGCGTGCTGCTGCGTCACGAGCATATCTTTGATCAGCGCCGGCTCGTTGAGGAAGACGTACGAGCGCCAGGGAAGTGCGAACGCAAAGACGTTGCCGTACCGTGCCGTCATTGCCGACAAGAAGCCCGGGAAGCGGCGGAACGGCACGGGAACGAGTCCGCGCAGCGTCGTCCATCGGTTCGGTCCGGGAATGTTAGTGCGGATCGACTGCCTCATACGTCACGACTGCACCACGGCGACACGCTACGCGATACCTGCCGCGCGCCAGCTCCGCCTGAATCTGCGGCCAGAGGCGCGCTTGGTTTGGATCGCTTGCAAAATCCGAAGCATAGACGAGATACTCCACACCGTCAGCGCGGTCGATCGTTGCGCGGGGCCGCTGCGCCGCAACGGCGGAGAACCACTCGTCGTACGTTGCCATCGACGCGTCCTTCGGAACGCAGGCGATCGCCCGCCGAGCGTCGGCAAGATCGTGATAGTACGGATGAAGGTAATGAAGCGGATGGAGCGGATCGAATGCGATCAAAAAGAGCGCGCAGAGG
>Ga0070731_10003409_pt1 | contig 14383 bp, 10 predicted proteins | sample Coa_R1_2_FD_66448 | JGI IMG/M metagenome (GOLD analysis project Ga0070731, IMG submission 66448) | Surface soil microbial communities from Centralia Pennsylvania, which are recovering from an underground coalmine fire - Coalmine... | ecosystem: Environmental > Terrestrial > Soil > Unclassified ... | reverse complement strand
CTTGTTGTAATCGCCGCCACCAGCGATCGACCACGTATTGCTCGGCTGAACGTCGACTACCCCCCCGTCGGTAAACACTGGCGTCTGGAAGAACTGCCCGCCGGCCAAGGTTAATTTGCCAGTACTGCTGTTGGAGGTGAAATTCGTAAACATGCTCTTCCCGCTCAAATCCTGCATCGCGCCCGGATACGTGAGCGTGATGTTCGCCGAGTTTGTGTTCACTTCGCAATTAGCCTGGAAAGTCCCGGTGATGTTCCAGGCCGCGCCGCTCAACGTGGTGCCGCCAATGCAGTTACTCAACGTCCCCTGATCGACCAAGGAGGTGCTTATCGGCACCGAAACCGTGCCATTCACCTGGGTCGTGGATCCTGGACCGAGAATCAGGGGAGGGTCACTACCCGAGCTCAGGGTGCTATTCTTCCCGATGGTCAGCTTGAGGTTGTCGATTGTGCCGCTGCCGCCGAGCAGCGGGATATTGACGGTTAACTTCGAGGTCGAGTTGGCGCCGCTAATCTGGTTCTGCGTGCTCAGGTTGCCCATAATCAACGCGCCTGTGCCGTCGAGAACGGCGTCACCAGCAATCGATATCACCGCATTACTGGGTGATCCAACCTCATTGATCTCACCGCCGTCGGTGATCTTGCCTTTCAGAATCGTTTTGTCGCCGCTATTAACCGTGAACGTCCCCAGCAAGGTCACCGGGCTGGCTGTGCCATCAAGGGTGACACTCTTTCCTTCCATCAGGCCGCCGCTCGGCCCGCCGCCGGAAAGTGTGCCACCCTGAATTTTCACCCCGTTTTGGAAAATCACAGTTCCAGCGCCAGAGGAAATGTAACCGCCCGCGTTGTTCACGGATCTGCCGCTGATCTCCAAAATGGCGGTGCCCGAAAGCGTGATGAGATTGCCGGTGTTGGTGAACCCGCTGGAACCCGGGATGATGATCAGAGTTTCGTCCCCCTGCGCCCCCGGACCGGCGGCGATGGTGCCTTGATTGGTGACCTGGTCGACTTTGATTTCGCCCACGCCTTGGATGGCCACCTGGTTGATCAGAGAACTGCCCGTGATCTGGGTATTGGGTCCGGCGAGCACAACCAATCCCCCGCCCGCCAGTGTCACCGCGCCGTTCATGTTGAGGTTGCTGATTGGACCCGTGGGATTCGTGGTCACCACGTTGATGGTGCCGTTGTGGGTAATGGTCCCCACCAGATCAGTGCTCAGTGCATTCGGGATAGTGTACGGAGTGCCGGTCGCGATCGTCAGGTTTGCCAGCGTAGGAAACCCCGGAGCCCCGTTAACTTGCGGTGCGGCAGCATAGAACTGCCCGCCACCCGCCGCTGCCAGTTGGCCCCCGCTGATCGTGCAACCGCCCAGGGTCACGTTTCCCGGACTGGCAAGCAGCTGGCCAGCGCCTGTCTGGGTGATGGTGCCTCCCTCTACAAATACCTGGCTCCCGTTGCTCGCAATCTGAGGCGCGCCCGCCTGAATCGTCCCGGAATTCGTCCACTTGGCGTTGGGGTTTAAGTACAAAGGGGAGTTCTGACCGGCATACACCAGATTATTATTCTGCAACGTCAAATCTCCATCCAATCCGATGTACCCTGAACCCCCCGCAGAGCCCACCCCGTAACTGATAATCCCCTGGTTAATCAGTGTCCCGCCGCCGTAAATGTTGCTGTTACCGAACATCTGGAGACCGGGGGCAGGGTAGGCCTGCGACATATATGTTAAGGTGCCGCTGATGATTAGGTTGACCAGGACGCCGACGCCCGTTTTCGTGTTCTGCAGCACCAGGTTTCCGCCCAAGCTGGTTCCGTCCAGAGTCATGGTTTGTCCGTTCTGCACCCACACGCCAATTCCGGGCGCGATCGTCAGGTTATTCAGTTGCGCCGAAACGTCGTCCATGCAATTATTCGGCGGATTAACATTACTTACGGTGACGTCGTAATCCACCCCGGAGCCGACGCCGGGCACCACCCCGGATGTCGGCGATGTGCTCCAGTTGCCGGAATCACTCCATACGTGAGTGTTATTTTTGTCCGTCCAGGTCGCGGTGCCCACTGACGTTTCAGGAACCGTCCGGGCCGCCCGCGTCTTCGTCGGCCGTCGGCTTTGGGCCGCCGCCATAGCCCACACGCAGACTCCAACCAGCAGGATCCGCCTTAGACTGCCTTTACCCAAGAATATCGGTGTCATAATCCCCCCTCATGGCGCACCTGGAAGGCCACGTCGCTCCCCAATCGCTCTCTCCGGCGAGAGTTGAAATGTTGGCTTCAATGCTGGGAGCGCTCGATGACCTGCGTGGCATCCTGCAATTATAGAATGGGCAAACGCTTCGAAAACAAGCTCAAATCTTGAAAAGAGAATTCGGGAGGGGTACCGGCGGTACCTGTTACGGCACCCCCTGGGTTGCTGCTGCCGGCGGTGCGTACGTCAATCCGGCAGGTGGGACGCCAGTCTGTCCGGGACGATAATGTCTCACAACGCCGTCGTCCGGCGAAATATGTCATTTGAGGGCGCGAAGTACAATCTGAGTTGAGGGTCCCGTGAAAGGAAGGTATTCGCCATGGTCCGTAACTGGTCTCAACCTTTTTCGTTTGGCGAGAGCCATGCCCTGGACGGGCTGGGGGCTCTGGCTGTGGTGTTTGTGGCCATCGTCTCCCCGGTGCTTCATGCCGCCGAATCAAAAGGGACCGGCGGAGTAGTGGTCAAAACCGCATCCGGACCGGTGCAGGGAGAAGCGGAGAAAGGCACTCTGGTATTTCGTGGGATCCGGTATGGGGTGCCGCCCGTGGGCCCGTTGCGATTCCGTCCCCCGGTTCCGCCAACTCCCTGGACAGAAGTACGGCGAGCGCTGGACTTCGCGCCGGCCTGTCCGCAGCTTGTCGATATCGACCCGACCGAGAACAACAACTCGGTAATGTCAGAGGATTGTCTGGCGCTAAACATCTGGACGCCACGGGTGGACGCGAAGAAGCGCCCGGTGATGGTGTGGATTCACGGCGGCGGGTTCATCAGCGGGAGTGCACGCAACACTTGGTACGACGGTGCCACGCTCGCAGGACAAGGAGACGTGGTGGTCGTGACCCTCCAATACCGCCTGGGCGCATGGGGTTTCCTGGAGCTTTCCGAGGTTGGAGGACAGGAGTATGCAGGGAGCGGAAATCTGGGTCTCCTAGATCAGGTCGCGGCCCTCAAATGGGTGAAGCAGAACATCGCAGTCTTCGGTGGCGATCCGCACAACGTAACCCTTTTCGGGCAATCAGCGGGTGGAGGTAGCGCCGGAAGCTTGATGACCGCGCCGGCTGCGCGCGGGCTTTTTCACAAGGTGATCCTGGAGAGCGGGACTCCGAAAGAAGTGAGCGAGAAGGCGCGTGCGATCGAGGTCTCAGAAGCCTACATGAAGATCGCCGGAGTCAGCAGCATACAGGGACTCCAAAAGCTGAGTATGACCCAGATGCGGGACGCGCAAAGGAAGCTGTTCGAAACACCCTTTGGATACTCCGCGTTCCGCCCTATCGTCGAGGGCGTCATGCTCAAGGAACGTCCTATGCAAGCCATTGCGGCTGGGAACGCAGCATACGTCCCCCTTCTTGTTGGAACAAACCTGGATGAAATCCGCTTTTGGTCGGCAGTCTACGATCTACCGGTAGATCATAAGCCGCCAGCTCTTCTTGAAAAACAGCTCGGAGAAATTTTCGGCCCCAGGGCCCACCAAATAACCGAGACGTATCGCAAAGCGGATGCGGACTACGGTGATGCGGTGATTCACTTGCTTGGTGATCTTCTGATGCGCCTGCCTTCGATTCGTGTGGCAGAATCAAACAGCCGCCGGCAGCCGACCTATATGTATCTTTTTACCTACCGCTCGACGTCGGGGTACAAGAAGTTCGATTCCGCTCATGCGATGGAGACGCCGTTTGTGTTCGGCGTTATTGACGATCTGGATGCCATCGTATTCACCGGCAGGGATCCCAACCGGCATGCGGTGATGACGCAGGTGCAGCGGGCCTGGACCAACTTTGCGCGTACCGGCGATCCCGGCCAACCCAATCTCGCTTGGCCGAAATACGATGAGAATACACGCGCCACAATGCAGCTCGGCATATCCTGCAAGGTGGTGAACGATCCAAACTCCGCGCAGCGTACCGTATGGGACGGCCTGCCATTCGATGGCGTCACGCCAAACACGGGTAGCATTTGGGGACTTGTCTACGCAAATGGCACCCCCTAAGAGCCGGACCGCTACCGATAAGCAACCACAACGCCGTTGCCGGCGGTGTGAATTGACTGGGGGCGGCACTTCCGCGAGTAGGGCGTGACACAGCAACTTGACGCCGAACGGCTTAACTTCTCCGGATGGCCGCGTCATGCGGCCGAAGCCTCCGAATATAGTCTAAAAACCGTTCCGTAAACCGCTACGCGACGTACCCGTTATCGAATTCAAACTCGGTGCCACAGCGAATCGATATCTGCCTTTGGAGCAGACTAAGGGTGGCTTAGGCTGCAGAAGCGAAGCTGGCAAAGGCGTTCGCAACAGATTCGTCCCGAATCATCCCGGCGAGCTGGCTAACCGTTTTCCATATAGACCGTCTATATTTGGCATGGCCGAACACTCGACGCAGCTCCTGCAAGGAACTCTCGACATGCTAATTATGAATGCCTTGGCGTTGACGCCGCTCCACGGTGTGGGGATTGCGCGACGCATCGAGCAAGTGACGCGGGGAACGTTTTCGGTCAAGGCCGGATCGCTGTTTCCAGCGTTACACCGCATGGAGGAGGCGGGATGGGTTTCCTCCGATTGGGGTGAAACCGATACCGGGCGTCGAGCTAAGTTCTACCGGCTCTCGGCGGCAGGCCGGCGCCAACTCGAGAAGGAAACCGCGCGCTGGGGACGCGCTTCGCTGGCAATCAACCGGGCGCTCGGCGCTGAAAGCTGACCATCGTGTTTGACTTGGTCCGAAGTTTGTTCCGAAATTTACTGAGGCGCGAACACGTCGAGAGCGAACTCGACCTCGAAGTCCGCACCTACGCCGAGTTGCTTGAGGAGGAAAACATGTCGCGAGGAATGAACCCCGAACAAGCCCGCCGCCAGGCCCGGATTGAACTCGGCGGCCCTGAACAAGTCAAAGAGGCCGTCCGCGGCGCGCGAGCAGGCGCCTGGATCGAAACGGTTTGGCAAGATTTGCGATCAGGCGTCCGCGTGCTTCGCAAGAATCCGGGCTTCGCGGCGACAGCGATTCTCACGCTTGCACTGGGAATCGGAGCCAATACCGCCATTTTCAGCGTCGTGCGCGCAATCCTGTTGAGTTCGCTGCCATACCACCAACCCGAGCGCCTGGTGAATGTCTGGGGCCAACTCACCGCCGAAGGCATTCCCAAAAATTCCCTGTCCGACGCGGAATATTTCGAACTCGCCGATAGCAATCAGTCCTTCGAGAAGGTCGCGGCCTATTATGCGCACGGCAGCGCTAATCTCGGCAGCGACGAAGCCGAACCGCGGCGAGTCACGCGCGGCTTTGCCACATGGACCCTGTTTCCCTTGCTGGGTGTTCGACCGATTTTGGGGCACGCATTTTCGGCCGATGAGGATCAGCCGGGGCATGCCCAGGTCGCTCTGATCAGTCAAAGTCTGTGGCGGTCGTTCTTCGCCGGCGATCCCAACGTCGTGGGCAAGAGCATGCGTATGAACAATGCGCTCTACACCGTCAACGGCGTGCTGCCGGAAGGATTCGACTTCGGCGGCAACAACGAAGTGTGGACCCTCCTGGGGCTCGACCGGAACGATCAGGCCAATCGCGGCGCTCATAACTTTAATGCCATCGCGCGGCTGAAGCCCGGGGTCACGATGGCGCAGGCGTCGGCGGACATGACTCGCTTCGCGCAGCAGCTCGCGCGGGAGTATCCAGACTTTTACCGTGCCAGCTCGGGATGGGGCGTCTTCATTGTTCCCCTGCGCGAGGAACTCGTGGCGCAGATCCGTCCCGCACTGCTGATTCTCATGGCCGCAACGGGAATCGTGCTGCTGATCGCCTGCGCCAACATTGCCAATCTGTTGCTTGCGCGGAGCTCGGCGCGCGAAAAAGAGATGGCGGTGCGGGCATCCCTGGGGGCAGGACAGGGGCGCATGATCCGGCAACTTCTCACTGAAAGCCTGGTGCTTTCGCTCATCGGATGCGCCGTCGGGCTTGCATTCGGAGAGGCCGGCATGATAGCGATTCGCGGCTTGCACTCAGATATTCTGCCGCACGTCAGGAAAGTGGAGCTTGATTCCAACATGCTCTGGTTGACGCTGGCAGCCGCGGCGTTTACGGGACTTCTGTTCGGCCTCGCTCCGGCAATCCACTTCTCCCGGCCCCCTTTGAGCGACGCGATGAAGGAAGGCGGACGCGAAGGCGGCGGCGGGCGCTTTGGTGGGCGCGTGCGCAATGTATTGGCGGTTTCCGAGATCGCGTTTTCGCTGGTGCTGGTGACCGCCGCGGGCCTGACGATCCGCAGTTTCTACCAGCTTCTTCACGTGGAACCAGGCTTTCGTACGGATCACATCCTGACCATGCGCTTGACGCTGCCCTCCGTGACCTACCCTGCCGGGCCCGCCGTTCCACGCTTCTTCAACCAGCTTCTCGATCGGGTTCGCGGGCTGCCGGGCGTCGCGAGCGCAGGCGCCATCTCGCAGTTGCCCCTGGGCGAAGTGCGCTCTTCCGGTTCCGTCTTCATCGAGAACTCCAGCGCGCCGGGGCTGCAGCGCACGCCACAGGTGCCCTATGGGTATCTCGAAATGGACCAGATCTTCGCGACGCCCGGTTACTTCGAGACTATGCGAACGCCGCTGGTGGCGGGCCGTACGTTCACCGCCGCCGACACCGGGACTTCGCCGCGGGTCGCGCTGGTCGATACCAAATTTGCAAAAAGCGTGTGGCCCGGACAGAACCCGCTCGAAAAGCGGGTCTGCATGAACTTCACGGGCGGTCCGAAAACTCTGCAGCCGGAGTGGGCCACGGTTGTTGGCATGGTCGCGCACGTCCACAACCAGAGCCTCGACGCAGAAGGTCGCGGACAACTGTATTTCCCGCAAACCCAGGATCCCTTCGGAAGCACGGGCAGCATGTTCGTCGCCATTCGTACGGCTCAGGACCCGGTAAGGCTGACCAACGCAGTCCGCTCCCAGGTGCTCGCGATGGATCCGAGAGAACCCATCTACGCCGTGCACACGATGGATGAAGTAGTGGCGACGTCTGTGGAACGGCCCAGGTTGAGCCTCGACCTCATGGCGGTTTTTGCGGGCCTCGCATTCGCGCTGGCGGCGATTGGTGTGTATGGCGTGATCGCATTCACGGTCAGCCAGCGAAGGCACGAACTCGGAATCCGCGTGGCGTTGGGAGCGCAGGCGGGCGATATCCGGCGAATGGTGATGGGACAAGGCGCGCGGCTGGCAATTGCCGGCGTGGGGGTGGGGCTGGCGGGCGCGCTGTACCTGGCGCGCTTTATGGCTCCGCTCCTGTACGGCGTCGAGACGCGCGATCCGGCAACGTTTGCCATCGTGCCCGTTTTATTGATCGGAGTGACGCTTGCCGCGAGTTGGATTCCCGCGGCGCGCGCAACGCAAGTCGATCCCACCGAAACCCTGCGGCATCAATGAAATCTCGCAACCTGATCCTACTCGCAACCTGTTGCGCCGGATGCGGCCTTCACGATTCCGCGCGTTCGCAAACGCCAACCATTCACGAAGAGCCCGTTCATTTCGCAAGTGGCACGCTGATTCTCGCCGGGACTCTGATTCTCCCCAGCGGTCCTCCGCCGTATCCGGCAGTATTTCTATTTCACGGCTCCGGCCGCCAGGCGAGGGATCTTTCGACGGCGCGCTGGTTCGCGGAACAGGGATTCGCAGCTTTGGCCTATGACAAGCGAGGCGTGGGCGAATCAACCGGCGATTTCCGCGCCGGGCCGTTCATGGACCTTTGCGCGGATGGATTGGCGGGTGTCGAGTACTTGAGGTCCAGAAAGGAAATCGATCGGCGCCATATCGGGGTTTGGGGATTGAGCCAGGGAGGTTGGCTGGGGCCCCTCGCGGCTTCCCGCTCGTCCGATATTTCTTTTGTGATCGCGGTGTCGGGGCCGGGCGTCTCTCCCGGCGAACAGATGTTCGTGTACTACGCCAACGAACTGCGGGACCAGGGAGTGCCCGAAGCCGACGTTCGCGAAGCTGACGCGCTGCGGCGCCATGTCTGGAGCTATCTATTCACCGGCAAGGGATACGAGAAGGCGAACCGTGAGTTGAACGAGGCTCGCGCCAAACGATGGTTCAATGCCGTCAATTCGCAGCAGGATCGTTTATTCGAGCCGCTTCAGAAGCCGTCCGATCTCGACAAACCCGGCAGCGCCATACTGCGCTTCCGACGCGAGATGACCTACGATCCCGTGCCCGCGCTGCGAGCGGTGCGCGTGCCGGCGCTTTTCCTGTTCGGCGCCGAGGATCGCCTGATCCCTGTTGAAAAGAGCGTATCGGTAATTCGCGAAATTCTGACTCAAAGCCACGCCGATTTCACCATTGAGGTGTTCGACGGCGACGACCACGGCATGTTCCGTTCCAGCGGTGCGCTCGATCCACGATATCTGCAAACGATGCGAAAATGGCTGGCTGAGCGGGTGCGGAGCTCGCTCAAAGGGTACCGACAACATTAAGAAGACCTTACTTACGCGCAATCCGTCGGGGTGTCCGCCGCGTAGCCTGGCACTTTGGGTCCGCTTATTTGGAAATCTCAAAGCCTGCCGCAGAGGGCCCGAACATCAATGATTACAGGGGTTCCGCGGGTGGCGAAGGCGATTTTGTGCGTCATGCCGGCCGCCGGTCAGAGGCTGGCGCCCTCGCCTGTGCGAAAATCGGACGTTTGCGGCACACTACGGGCGTTTGTCGCACACCCGGACTGAGCGGTAAGAGGCCCATTGAATACGCGGACTCGCCGGGCGCACACGGCTACCGATATCGGCACATCATCGTTCCGATTCGCGCTGTCCACCAACCAGATGCGTAAGCGCAGAGTCTTACGGCAGCACCCGGAAGGGCACGTTGCTCGACAGTGTGGCGAAGCGTCTTACGGAATGCGAACGAAGCCATGGCCGTTGCCGCCCGCACACTCACGCCTCACCTTGCGCCCGGCCTGCCCTGCGCTTCCGCCCCCTGTGAGATCTCCGACGGCGACCGAGATGAGTCGGGTACCCCAGGCGTCGCTCAACGCCGGCTGGAACGTGCCGTCGCCCTTGCCCAGCAGCACACTGGCGGTTTTTTTCGAGCCGGTGATCCCGCTCACCCGCTTTTTCCGCCATGAGTAGTTGAAAGCGGGCGAAGGATGATTCAAAAATGGCTTCGCCCGGAAAAGGAGAAACGACAATGAAAAAGCAACTGTTTGCGACCTTCGTACTGATCGGCTTGACGGCCGTTCTAACTGCCACGGCATCCGCCCAGATGGCGCCTCCCATGGACCTCAGCTGGGGTATGCGAGCCCAGATGCAATACCAGCAGATTGGTGCCCAAAACGCCCGGGCGGTGGCGATGGCCTACTACAATTACATGCTGCGGCTGCGGCGGATGGGCTACACCGGGCCGTCGCTCCCGACCGGTGTGACGCCGGAATCATTGCAGGCCGCGATCCAACGGTCGCAGCAGGCCGCAAACGCCTTCATGCAATCGGGCATGCACAGCACGGACGCAAGATCCAACGCCGTCGGCAACTGGGATTGGGCTGCTCTGCGGGGCTGCCGTCCGTACTCCGTGAACGGCGGCACCGCCTTGGACTGCACGCGCTGAAGCAAACCTGTTGCGGCGTAGGCTGGCAGGGTCTGCGCCATCTCATTTCTTTCCGGCCGCCTGGTAAGCAGCCAGGCGGCTTTGCATTTTAGGGCGCCCGGATGGTGGAGCGGCGGCAATGGCCCTCTGCTCGGATTCGACCGCGCCCTGGATGTCCCCGGTCTTGAAAGAAGCCTCAGCCAGCAGTTCGAAAGTGTCGGGATCGTTGGCGCCGCCCTTTTCAATGGCGCGTTTAAGATATTGGATGGCCGTGGGTGGTTCGCGGAGATCGGCGGGAGTACAGGTAAGAAACGTTTCCGCGTATTGATAGAGGTCGTCTGGCGTAGCTTCCCCGCGGTTGGCGAGCTCGCGAATGATAGCCAGACTGCGGGAAGTCATGCGGCGCGCCTCGTCCGGCTTGCCGGAATGTGCCAGCAGATCGGCTGTCAACGCCAACATTTCGGAGTAGCGGCCCGCCACCATGACATTATTAGGATCGGCGGCAGTCCGTTTTTCAAGTATTTCGAGCACACGGTGATAATTGGCAAGAGCGCCCATGCGATCGCCGCGTTTAGCCTGAAGGTCGCCTTCGTAGCGCAGAGCGACCACGACACTCATGGCCACCTGCTGGTTATTTGGGTCGGCGCGGAGCAGGCGTTCATTGATCGCTGCGGCCTGGGCGTAATTACGAAGAGCTGCCCTTGGATTGGACTCTTCCTGCGCGCCACCGATCTTTTCGTAGCCTAGCGCGAGGAGGTGGCCGGCGTCCGCGCTGGAAGGATCGGTGGCGTAGAGTTCCTGTTCGATACTCAGCGCCTCGCGATATTCGGTCAAGCCGTGTTGTGGTTGGCCGGTTGAAGCCTCCACGTCGCCGATACGGGTCTGGAGTACGGCTATACCGCGGCGAGCGTTCTGGCGCTCGAAGATGGCCAGGGCTTTGCGATAACTGGCGAGCGCGGCGTTGGGATCGCCGAGGTTTTGCAATCCGGCGTGTCCTTGCAGATCTCCCAGTTCCTGGTAGCAGTCGGCCAGCTCGGCGCTCAGTTTTTGGTCGCCGGGATCGGCGGCGGCGAGGCGTTCGAGAATCTGCAGAGCATTCTTAAGATCGGCCAATCCCTCGCTTGGCTTACCCACCAGCGGCAGAACGCTTCCGAGCGATTCATAACTGCGCGCCAGGTAGCGCCGCGCTTCGGCGTCAACGGAATGTGCCTTTAGCAGAGACTGGCTGATTTGCAGCGCCTGTTGGTAACTATGCAGCGCTCCTCTGGTGTCGCCGAGATTCGAGATATATGGATTGCCCTGGACGTCGCCAACGCGCAAAAACGCCTCCGCCAACTCGCGCTGCAAGCCGGCGTCGCCGTACGCGCGCGTGGAAAGCTTCGCCAGGTACTCAAGCGCCCGCTGGACGACCAGTTTGCGAGCGGGAGTTGAGCCGGGCAGGTTCTGAATGGCATCGTGAAATTCGAACAGGAAGGAATTCGCGAGCTTGCGAACGTCGTTGAATTGCTCGAGAGCATTGGCGCGCTCCGTTCGCGCAACCCGAGCCTGCCAGGTAGTGGCCACGACCCCAGCCACCAGCGAAACGGCCACCAGCCCACCGGCCGCCACGCCTGCTCGGTGCCGCCGGACGAACTTGCCCGCGCGGTATCTCCAGGTATCGCGATGCGCAGAGACCGGCAAACCTTCCAGGTATCGGCGCAAGTCCCCGGCGAGCTCCTCGACGGAAACGTAGCGCCGCTGAGGTTCTTTGCGAAGCGCCTTGGCTACGATGGTATCCAGATCGCCGCTCAACTGTTTCTTGAGTTTCTCGGGAAGTGTGGCGCGCCCGGCGGCGATCCGTTCGGCGTCTTCGGAACGCGTGGCCGCGGTGCTGGGCTTTTCCGGTTCCTGATCGCAGACCGCGCGCAGGATTTCGGCCGGAGAATCCGTCTTTACCCGGTAAGGCCGCTGGGACGTGAGCAACTCATAGAGAATCACGCCGAGAGAATACACATCGCTGGCGGTGGTCACGGGTTCGCCGCGCACCTGCTCGGGGCTGGCATACCCGGGCGTCATCAGGCGGAACTCCATGCGCGTGGCGTCCTTCAAGCTAGTAAGCATCTCAGGTTTGAGAAGCTTCGCGATGCCGAAATCCAGAAGTTTCGGCACGCCCTCGGGCGTGACCAGGATATTGCCAGGCTTCAAATCGCGGTGCACTACAAGATTCTGATGAACGTACTGAACCGCCGCGCACACGCCCAGGAAGAGTCGGACACGTTCGTCGATCTTCAACCGGTGAGTCTCGCAGTACACGTCGATACGCGTGCCTTCGACGTAATCCATCACAAAATACGGCAGGCCGTCTTCAGTGGTGCCGCCGTCCAGAAGCTTGGCGATGTTGGAGTGATCGAACGTGGCTAGAATCTGGCGCTCGTGGCGGAAACGCCGGAGCAGGTCGTCGGTATTCACGCCGGTTTGAACCAGTTTGATGGCGACGTGCTTGTGAAAAGCGTCGTCGGCGCGAGCGGCGAGATAAACCGCGCCCATTCCGCCCGCACCGATTTCCCGAATGATCTGGTATGGGCCGATGCGCGCTCCCGCTAGACGCGAGGCCGTTCTTCCTGCGAAACTCTGACCGGGTACGGTGGCCGTGCTTTTTTCAGCGTCATAGGCGTCGAGCAACGCTTCGATTTCGCCGCGCAGATCCTCGTCGCCCTCGCAAGCCTTCCGCAGATAGGTGCTCCGAGAATCCGGATCCTGCTCCAGAGCCGGACCCAACACCTGTTTGATCCGTTCCCATTTCTCTGGGCTCACGACGACGCACCGCGGACCTCATGCAGCAGCCAGGCTTTGGCGACAGCCCAATCCCGTTTCACGGTGGCAGGAGAGATTCCAAGGACATCGGCGGTCTCCTGCACGCTCAGACCAGCGAAAACCCTTAACTCTACAATGCGGCCCTGTTGCGCGTCGACGGCCGCCAGCCGCGCCAGACACTCATCCAGAGCCAAAAGCTCGGCCGGTTGCCGCTGGGACATCGCGATAGCCTCGGTCAGCGGCACTTTTTCGGCGCCGCCGCCGCGCTTTTCAGCGGCATGTACGCGCGCGTGATCTACCAATATCCGCCTCATCATATTCGCGGCCGCGCCAAAAAAATGGTGGCGGTTCTGCCAGTTGGCATCGTCCTGCTGGACCAACCGGAGGTAGGCTTCGTGTACCAAAGCCGTGGCCTGCAAGGTGTGGTCGCTCCGCTCCCGGCGCAGATGGGAAGCAGCGAGCCGCCGCAATTCGTTATAAACCAGCGGCAGGAGCGCATCCCGCGCCTGGAGGTCGCCCTTGCCCCACTCCGCCAACAGAGCCGTGACTTGACTGGAGGGATCTCGGTCTGTGTACAAGTGCTGCCTCCCCGTACGCCGCGCCAGTATAGCAAAAAGAATGGGTCGGTGATAGACGCCGATATCACCGCTTATTGCAGGAAGGACTGGACCGATTCTGTTGCCGCATCTGGTGCGGTTCAGAGGGCACACGCCCATTGGCAGCGCCAACGTCACAGTGCCGCCGGTGGTGAACCCTTGCCAAATCGTGTAGAATTCATCAACATGTCCACTTCAGTTGATCGACATCCGCTCACGAGCGAGCAGAAGACTCTGCTCCGCCATGATCTCACCCTGATCGAGGAAAAACTCCAAGACATCTGCGTCATGATGCACGCCTGCCACGGCGACGACAGTCAGCCAGCGATTCGGGCCGATGAGACCGCGGCCGCGTTGCAGCGTCTCAAGTGGGAGTTGGAACGGGTCTTCCAAAAGGAGCATGCAGCTGGGGCAGGCTAAACCCTTGCCAAGCCGCGACGAACTCTGTTTCGTGCGGTCTATGTTGAAGCGAAATGCACATCGATGCGAAAGCGACGATCGGGCAGTATCCCGCGCTGCTGGTGCGTGCAACACTCCGGGATCTACGTACGCGGCTGCAGTGGGGACTGGCTGAGTTGGAAGAAGCAGCCGGGTTGACATCCGGGAATGGGCGTGCCCTCCTCAAGGTTCTGCGGTCTGAGGGGCTGATCGAAGCCAATGGCCACGGTGCGTGGGAGGTCACCCAAGCGGGACGGACGCTTTGTTCCGCAACCGCGGCCCAGCGAATCGCGCGCACGACGGCCGAAAAGGCGTTGCAGCAATTCCTGGGTCGAGTGGAGCGGGTCAACAGCGACCCGTATTTCCTCGGTAAGGTAACCAGGGTGGTTCTCTTCGGCAGCATGCTGAAACCCGAGATCGAGCGCTTGAGTGACGTCGACGTGGCAGTTGAAGTGGCGCCGAAGGAGGCGGATCGCAATCGTGCACGTGTAAAGAATTACGAGCGCGTTGAAAGGCTGGCCGCGCAGGGCCGTCGTTTCCGGAATTTCCTTGAGCAGGAAGGTTGCTGGTATTGGGAGGTCTTCGGATACTTGAAGGGACACAGTCGCGTCATCGCGTTAGCGGACTACATCGTGGAGAAGAAGTTCGTGCTGACAGTTCCACACCGCGTGCTCATTGGCAGTGCGGAATCTTTGCCGTCAGCCCCGATTCCGAGCACACCGCAACGAACGGTGCGGAAAAGGCGACCGCGCGATTGCCCGTTCTGACGAATGCC
>Ga0070731_10003408_pt1 | contig 14386 bp, 9 predicted proteins | sample Coa_R1_2_FD_66448 | JGI IMG/M metagenome (GOLD analysis project Ga0070731, IMG submission 66448) | Surface soil microbial communities from Centralia Pennsylvania, which are recovering from an underground coalmine fire - Coalmine... | ecosystem: Environmental > Terrestrial > Soil > Unclassified ... | reverse complement strand
TGCGGAATGTCCAGCCCGGTTTCACGGGTGCGCGTGAATTGCAGACCCTGGCTGTTTCCATTCTGGACAGTCAGGCAAAAGAGCCGGAGCGCGTGGTGCGCATGCAGCAGGAGATTCTGCGAAAGGTTTCCGCCATCCCCGGCGTTTCCGCGGCCGCGCTCGCGGACTCCATCCCCACCGACGGACAGCAAAACACCGATGTGATCTACGCCGAAGACCGGACCTACACCGAGGGGAAGCTGCCGCCGCTGCGCCATTTCCAGTTCCTCGCGCCGGGCTTTTTCCAAACCATGGGAACGCGGCTGATTGCCGGACGGGATATCACATGGACCGACATCTATGACCAACGTCCGGTCGTCGTCGTCTCCGAGAATATGGCGCGCGAGCTTTGGCGTGGCCCCGCGGCAGCCATCGGCAAACGCGTGCGCGAGAGCATGGCGGATCCCTGGCGCGAGATCGTCGGCGTGGTGGCCGATGTCCACAGCTACGGCGCCGACCGCCAGGCGCCCACCACCGTCTACTGGCCTGTCATGATGAAGAACTTTGATGGTGAGGAGGCTTTCATCCAGCGCACCGCGGTTTTCGTTATCCGCAGCAGCCGCGCCGGCTCGCAGAGCTTCTTCAGCGAAATCAGGCAGGCCGTATGGTCCGTCAATCCGGATGTCCCGCTGGCTGGCATCCGCACCATGGAGGAGGTTTATGGGGGATCCATGGCGCGCCGGTCCTTTACCCTTGTGATGTTGGCCATAGCCGGCGGAATGGCGCTGCTGCTCGGCGTGATCGGCATCTACGGCGTCATATCCTACTCGGTGTCACAGCGGACCCGAGAGATCGGCATTCGCATCGCGCTCGGAGCTCAGGGTGCGGGGCTAAAGGCGATGGTGGTGCGCCAGGGAGTGGCGGTCGCCGCACTCGGGGTGGCGCTGGGTCTCATCGCGGCCGCCGCGCTGATGCGCGTCCTGTCTTCGCTTCTGTTTGAAGTCAGCCCGGTCGATCCGGCAACATATTGCGCCGTGTCCGCCGCCTTGCTCGCGGCCGCCGCGGCCGCCAGTTATATACCCGCGCACCGGGCGTCGGCCGTGAACCCCATCGAGGCTCTGCGGGTCGACTAGTGGAAAAGCGCTCCAGTTGGACGCACTGCCGGGACATCCGCGGCGCGTGTGTCGTACCACAATAGAGAAGTGCCGATGATCGAAATACGGGTAGGCGGCCAGACCGTCCGCTGCGACCGCGACCGAACCGCGGCGATATATGCCAGTCTCAGGGGCTGGGCGGAAGGTTGCGGCTGCGTCGGTTGCCGGAATCTGTCAGCGCAACGAGACGTAGTCTATCCGGCTTCGTTCCGGGAGCTGCTCGATCAACTCGGCATCGATCCGAATAAAGAAGCCGAGGCAGTCGCGGACGGACCCTTGCAGAATGGGCTGTACCACTATGGCGGTTGGTTCTTTTTTGTCGGAGAGATGGTCGCGGCCGGCGAGGGACTCTTGGATGCGGGCGATTCTGCGCATTTCAAATACTGGTTTTCTCGCGTTGGCCCTTGTCCCAAAGAGTTTCGCTCCGGACCAAGTCTTTGCATTGAGTTCGAGGCCCGCGTGAAGTGGATCCTGAACGAAAGCTGGGATTCAGGTCAGCGAAGCCGTCCTGCGAATCCCGAGCACCCCCGGAGCCCGCGTAGCTAGGAGCGGCGCCGGCCACCGCAGCCAGAGGATCGGCCGGGTTAGCGGAATGCGCATGAAATCCAACCGCCCCAAAACTGCGTTGCCGGCCTGGTTTCCTATGCTATGCCGCTTCTTGCCCGCGCCCCCCTTACTTCACATCAACAGCTTCTTCACCGGCTCGCCTTCCACATCCGTCAGCCTGAAATCGCGCCCTTGGAAGCGATAAGTCAGTCGCGTATGATCGAACCCCAGCCGGTTCAGCAGCGTCGCGTGCAGATCGTGCACCGACACGGCTTCTTCTACGATGTTGTAGCCGATATCGTCCGTCTGGCCCACCGTTACGCCCGGCTTGATGCCGCCCCCGGCCGCCCACATCGTAAATGCCCGCGGATGATGATCGCGCCCCAGAAACTTCGAGCCGTCGCGCGCTTCGTTCATCGGCGTGCGCCCGAATTCGCCGCCCCACACCACCATCGTGGAATCCAGCAGCCCGCGCTGTTTCAGATCCTTCACCAGCGCCGCCGCCGCCCGGTCCGTCGCCCGGCACATTTCCGACAGCCGGTTCACGATGTCGTCGCTCCCGCTCGACCCGTGCGTATCCCATCCGCGATGGAACAGCTGCACGAACCGCACGCCGCGCTCCACCAGCCGGCGCGCCATCACGCAATTGTTGGCGAACGTATTCTTGCCCGGCTCCGTCCCGTACATCTCGTGAATGTGCGCCGGCTCCTGCGACATTTCCATCAGGTCCGGCACGCTGGTCTGCATGCGGTACGCCAGCTCGCAGGAGTTGATGCGCGTCTCGATTTCCGGATCGCCCGTGTCCGCCTCGCGCGCTTCGTTCAAATCGCGGATCAGGTCCAGCGACCGCCGCCGCGCCGCCGCATCCACGCCCTCCGGATTCGACAGGAACAGCACCGGCTCGCCGCTGCGCCGGAACTCCACGCCCTGGTACGACGTCGGCAGAAAGCCGCTGCCCCAGCAGCTCTTGCCGCCGTCCGGTTGGCTGGTCCCGGAAAGCAGCACCACGAACCCCGGCAGGTCCTGGTTCTCGCTGCCTAGCCCGTATGTAGTCCACGCGCCGAAGCTCGGCCGCCCCACGATCTGATGTCCTGTAGACATGTAGATCTGCGCCGGCGCGTGATTGAATTGCGTCGTCCACATCGACTTGATGATGGATACATCGTCCACAATCTCCGCGAAGTGCGGCAGCAGATGGCTGACCTCCGCGCCCGATTGGCCCATCCGCCCGAAGCGGTGCGGCGAGCCCAGCAGCAGCGGCGTGCCCTGAATGAACGCGAAACGCTCTCCCTTCACCAGCTCGGGCGGCACCGGCTGGCCGTCGAATTGATTCAGCTTCGGCTTGTAGTCGAACAGGTCCAGTTGCGAGGGCGCGCCCGCCATGAACAGATAGATCACGCTCTTGGCCTTGGCCGGAAACGGCGGCTTCTTGGCGGCCAGCGGATTGGTCTGCGCGCCGGACAGGCGCTCGTCCAGCAGCGCGCTCAGCGCCAGCGTGCCGATGCCGAAGCCCGCGCGGCCGAAGAAATGCCTCCGCGTCATGTCCAGCAGTTGCTTGGAATCGGTGTTTTCCACGGGCTTCGTTACTCCTTCGTCAGCGTCTCGTCCAGGTTCAGCAGCGCATTCGAGATCATCACCCATGCAGCCATCTCGGCGTCCTTGGTCTCGCCGGATGATACCTTGGCCGCCAGCTCCGGATGCTGCCGGAACCCGTCGCGCTGGCTCTCGTAATTCCGCACGATGGCATCGATCTCGCTCGGCTTCGCCCGCCGCCCGGTGCATAGCCGGAAAGCCATCGCCGCGCGCTCGGCCGGAGCGGGCCCCGCTTCCCCCGCCACGCGCTTCGCCAGCGCTTCAGCCGCCTCGAAGAACACCGGATCGTTCAGCGTGGTCAGCGACTGCAACGGCGTGTTCGTGCGCACCCGCCGTACCGTACAGGTCTCGCGGCTGGGCGCGTCAAACACACTCATGCTGGGATAAGGTGACGTGCGCCGCACGAACGTGTACAGGCCGCGGCGATAGCGGTCTTCTCCCGTGCTCATCTTCCACGTTTCGTCGTTGTACGGCATGTCCCAGACGCCTTCCGGCTGGTACGGAAATACGCTGGGGCCGCCCATCTTCTCGCTCAGCAGGCCGCTGGCGCTGAGCACGATATCGCGCACCATCTCGGCTTCCACCCGGAATCGCGGCCCGCGCGCCAGCAGCCGGTTATAGGGATCGCGCTGCTCCAGTTCGGGCGTCACCCGCGAGTCCTGCCGGTACGTCGCGGACATGGCGATCAGCCGGTGCATAGCTTTCTGGCTCCAGCCGCGACTCATGAACTCCACCGCCAGCCAGTCCAGCAGTTCCGGATTCACGGGCCGCTCGCCCTGTGTCCCGAAGTCTTCGCTGGTTTCCACAATGCCGTGCCCGAAGTATTGCTCCCACATGCGATTCATCGCCACGCGGCTCACCAGCGGATTCCCCGGGCTCACCAGCCACCGCGCCAGTCCCAGGCGATTCTTAGGCATTCCCGCCGGCCATGGATTCAGGGCGGCCGGCGTGCCCGCCGAAACCGTTTCTCCCGGACTCAGAAAGCTGCCGCGCATCCGCATCACCGCCGTCGGCGTTTCCGTCCCCCGCTTATCGCCCATCACCAGCGTCGTCGGGATCCCCAGAGCCTCCAGTTCGTCCTGCCGCGCCTTCAGCTCCCCGCGGCTGGCTTCCAGCGACGGAGCCACTTTGCGGAATGCATCCGAAAGCGCCGTCGCCTGCTTCTTGCTGCGTTGTCCCGGATCCATGTGCAGCACCGCACGCTGCTCCGCCGGGACTTGCACCGTCTTCAGCGGCGCCGGCGCATCCGTGGCCGAAACGCGGAAGCGGCCGATGCCCTGGCCGGAGAACTCCGAAGCCTGCACCAGCGTCAGTCGCAGCACGCCTGCATCGACCGCCAAAGGCTCCTTGAAAACGCAAACGAGCTGCCGCCCCACGCGTTTCTCATCCCGCGATGCATCTACTTCCCACAGCGGCGCGATCGGCTTGTCTTTATCCGTCTTCACATGCCCGCCGTCCGATTTCATGCGCGCGATCGTGATGGGCTGCGCCGCGCCCGAAGACGACACCGTCTCCAGCCGCATGGCCGTTAACGTGAAGTCCCCATAAGCGTCGCGTCCCGGTCCGCCCTTCGGCAAACTCGCATCCGGGAACGTCTCGATCCGGATCCCCGTCACACTCTCCGGCCTGGGTACCCGCAGCTCGATCACGTACGTATCGCTATCGGGATTCTCGCCCGATGCCAGCCATGAGCCATCCTCCCGCCGCACCAGCTTGGTGCCCGCCTCGGACCGCGCCGCGGTCACTTCCAGCGGCTTCCACGCCCCTTCGAGAGAGCGCATCTGCTCCTCCCATCGCCGCTGTTCCCGGTCCAGCTTGCCCGTCTGCGTCTTCAGCTTGGCTTCCAGGCTGTCGATCCTCTTCTGCAGCTTCTTGCGCCGCGCTTCCTGCTCCCCGGAAGGCAGGCTGAGCTGTGGCTCGATGTACTTGTGGCTGGTATCGCCGTAGTGTTTGTCGATGATCGCCGTGTTGTTGAAGAAGGCCAGGAACTGGTAATACTCTTTCTGCGTGAACGGATCGAACTTGTGATTGTGGCACTGTGCGCACCCCAGCGTCGATCCCAGCCAGGTCGTGGCCGTGGTGTTCACCCGATCCACCAGGTTCACCCACATCTCCTCGTCCTTGTCCACGCCGCCCTCTTCGTTGAACAGCGTGTTCCGGTTGAAGCCCGTGGCGATGATCTGCGTAGGCGTCGGTTTGGGCAGCAGATCCGCCGCCAGTTGTTCCACCGTAAACTGATCGAAAGGCAGATCGCGATTCAGCGCATCGATCACCCAATCGCGATATTTCCAAATCGACCGCCGCCGGTCCTTTTCCCATCCATTGGTATCCGCATACCGCGCCAGGTCCAGCCACGGGCGCGCCCAGCGCTCGCCGTAGTGCGGGCTCGCCAGCAGCCGCTCGACCAGCCGTTCGTAAGCATCCGCGCGCGTATCGTTCAGGAACGCGTCGATCTCCGCCGGCGTGGGCGGAATCCCGATCAAATCCAGACTCACGCGCCGGATAAGCGTCTCGCGCGTGGCCTCCCGCGATGGCGACAGGCCCTCCTTCTCGAGGCGCGCCAGAATAAACGCATCGATCGGATTCCGCACCCAGGCCTGGTTGCGCACCGCCGGAACCTCCGGCCGCTTGGGCGCAACATAAGCCCAATGCACAGCCTTGCTCTCGCCGGCCTGAGACAGACCCGGCGCGCCGCGCTCGATCCAAGCCCGGATCGCCGCCACAGTTTCCGGCGGCAGAGGGTTCCCGCCCAGAGGCATGCGAACAGCTTTATCGTCCGACGAAATCCTCTGCAAAAGAACGCTGCCCGCCGCATCCCCCGGCTTCACGACCGCCGCCAGCCCCGCAACCGAATCCAGCGCCAGCCCCCCGCTGCCTTTCGCGCCCTGATGGCAAACGACGCAGTTAGCCTTCAAAACCGGCTGGATCCGGGATACAAAATCGTCCGTCTGCGCGAAACACAGCGGGACGAAGCCCAGCGCCGCAACAAACTGAAGGCGATCGAACAGCATCCAGAGCAATTATAACGTCGTTCTATCCGTGTTCATCTGCGTTTATCTGCGGCCAAAATGTCAATCTGGAACTTGCGTCACCCCCCGCAATCCATATATCTTTAGGTTTCCCTATGTCCAGCAAAACCCCTATCACTGTCGCGCATGGCGACGGTATCGGCCCCGAAATCATGGCGGCCACTCTAAAAATCCTGGAAGCCGCCGGCGCCGCCATCGAGATCCAGACCATCGAAATCGGCGAAAAGGTCTACCTCCGCGGCAACACCGCCGGCATCGACCCCAGTGCCTGGGACTCCCTGCGCCGCACCAAGGTCTTCCTGAAAGCCCCCATCACCACGCCCCAAGGTGGAGGCTTCAAGAGCCTCAACGTCACCGCCCGCAAGACCCTCGGCCTTTACGCCAACGTCCGCCCCTGCGTCTCCTACCACCCGTTCATCGACACGCTCCACCCCAACATGGACCTGGTGATCGTCCGCGAAAACGAGGAGGATTGCTACGCCGGCATCGAGTATCAGCTCAGCCCCGGCGCCATGCAGTGCCTGAAACTCATCACCCGTCCGGGGTGCCAGAAGATCGTGCGCTACGCCTTCGAATACGCGCGCCGTCACAGCCGCAAAAAGGTCACCTGCTTCACCAAAGACAACATCATGAAGATGACCGACGGTCTCTTCCACAAAGTCTTTGACGAAATCGCTGCCCAATACCCCGACATTCAAAACGAGCATTGGATCGTGGACATCGGCGCCGCCAAGATGGCCGACACGCCCGAAACGTTCGACGTCATCGTGATGCCCAACCTGTACGGCGACATTCTCTCCGACGTGGCCGCCCAGATTGCCGGATCCGTGGGCATCGCCGGATCCGCCAACATCGGCGATCATTGCGCCATGTTCGAAGCCATCCACGGCTCCGCGCCGCGCCGCGCCAATCAGAATCTGGCCAACCCCTCCGGGCTGTTGTTGGGCGGCGTCCTGATGCTCGTCCACATCCACCAGCCTGAGGTTGCCGCCGCCGTGCACAACGCCTGGCTGCGCACCATCGAGGATGGTGTCCATACCTACGACATCTTTACCGAAGGGTCCAGCAAAGAGAAAGTCGGCACTAAGGAATTCGCCTCCGCGGTGGTGGCGCGCCTGGGCAAAAAACCCAACACCCTCAAGCCTGTGACCTACGCCGCCGCTCCGCCCGCCCAGGCCGCCTTCCAGGAAGCCGTCCGGCCCGACCCCAAGGTCGATCTGGTCGGTGTGGACGTCTACGTGAACTGGCCTTCGCTCGATAACGCCAAATTAGCGGATGTGCTGCGGCAGGCAGCCGGCCAGCCCATGGCCCTCACCATGATGTCGAATCGCGGCGTGAAAATCTGGCCGGGCGGCCATCCGGAGACCTTCTGCACCGACAATTACCGCTGCCGCTTTGCGGCGCCCGGCAATGTCACCCAGGCACAGATCGTGGGCCTGCTCGGCCGCATCGCCGATACCGGAATGGAAATCGTGAAGACCGAAAACCTGCGCAATTACGATGGCCGCCCCGGTTACACGCTGGCCCAGGGAGAATAGATGCAGCCACTGGTCGCCGTAATCATGGGCAGCAAGTCGGATTGGGAAACCATGCGGCATTGCGACGAAACCCTCACGCAGTTCGGCGTGCCCCACGAGTGCCGCGTGCTTTCCGCGCATCGCACGCCGCACCTCGCTTCGCAGTACGCCAGCGATGCCGAGTCCCGCGGCTTCGAAGTAGTGATCGCTGCGGCCGGCGGAGCCGCGCACCTGGCCGGCGTGCTGGCCGCCCATACCGTGCTCCCGGTGCTCGGAGTCCCCATGGAGAGCCCCGCGCTGAAAGGTATGGACTCGTTGCTTTCCACGGTCCAGATGCCGGGTGGCATCCCCGTAGGTACGCTGGCCATCGGTACGCCGGGAGCCCGCAACGCGGCCCTGCTGGCCATCGCCATTCTGGCTAATTCCCGGCCGGAGCTACGCGAAAAGCTGCACCGCTTCCGCGCCGCACAGGCCGAGAAAGTAGCCCGCGAGACGCTGCCCTGACCCCTACTCCCCTATAGCGTACAGGTGCCGCGCCGACCGCACCAGCAGCAGGTCCCCCGCCAGCGCCGGCGTCGCCAGAATCGGCTCGCCGATCGGATTCTTCGCCAGCAGCTCGTATTGCGCCCCCGCCTTCACCACGTATACATCGCCGTCTTCGCTGCTGATATACAGCTTCCCGCCGGCCAGCACCGGAGAAGCCACGAACGAGCCGCCCTCGCCCACCCGCTGCTGGTAAACTTTCTTGCCGGTCTTGGCTTCGTACACGTTCAGAATGCCGTTGTTCGACACGGTGTAGAGATGTTCGCCATACGCCAGCGGCGAAGGCAGATACACCCCGCCGCGCTTGGTGCTCCAGGCAATCGCCTCGCTCGAATCCTTGCCGTCCTTCAGCGTCAAATCGCCGCTGGAGCCCACCTTAATCGCATAAATCGGCTGGACCGGCGGATATCCCGCCGTCACGAAGATCAGTCCCTGCGATGACACCGGCGTGGTGCAGGTGACTTCCGAATTGGGTCCCAGCGTCCACAACTCCTTCCCCGTATCAGCGTCGTAACCGCGAATGGCCTTGGTGCCGTTGGTCGCGATCTCCGCGTGGTCCTGCGCCGCCACTATGGTAGGCGTGCCCCACGACGGAATCTCCGCCCGCGCCGTGCGCCACAATTCGTGGCCGTCCTTCAGGCTGTACGCCGCAATGAACGAATCCTTCTGCCGGTCGCATTGCACGATCACCGTATTCTTGTAAATCACCGGCGAGCTCGCCGCGCCCCATTCCGAGTCGGGATCGAAGAACCAGCCCGCATTCTGCAGACCCAGATCTGCCTTCCAAAGCAGCTTCCCGGCCGTCGAGTATGCGTACATCCCCTCCGAGCCGAAATACGCCACCACCACCTTGCCGTCCGTCGCCGGCGACGCCGACGCTTGCGACGATTTCGGATGGCGCTTGGTCTTCGGCACGCCTTCATGCGCGGTCTGCTGCCACAGAATCTTGCCGGTCTTCTTGTCGATGGCCAGCACCAGCCATTTATGCGGCGAATTGTCGTTCACCGAATCGGTATCGCCGTACATTCCCGTGCGAAAGGTCTGCTTGGGATCGCCTGAAACCGCCGTGGTGACGAAGATCCAATCGCCCCACGCGATGGGCGAGGAGTCCGCCAACCCCGGAAGCTCCACGCTCCATAAGATATTCGAGCCTTTGGTTGCGTCCCATCTCAGTGGCGGTTTGGCGCCGTCCCCGATGCCCGAGCCCGAAGGACCCCGGAATTGCGGCCAGTCACCCGCCAAAGCCGCGCAGGCTGCCCCGAATAAACAGATCGCTGTGCGTCTCATTGCGCTACCGCCTTCTTGAATTTGAACGCGCCCCCGCCCTGCTTAAGCGTGAAACTCGACGCCGAATCGAATTCCACAACGACGCCGAATTCCCGATATTCGTATACCGTGGCACTCTTGGGCTTCGGCGAGAACGAATCCTGCCCGGTGGCCTGAAGATACAACTTGCCTTCTTTGACAAACACTTTGATGTCCAACGGAATCTGCTCCGTCTTATAGGTTCCCGCGTACGATTCCAGCACCTTGGCGTCTACTGCCACCGCGGGTGGCGGCTCGTGCGCGCCCGCCTTCTTCAGCAGTTCCGCGACGGCCGTCTTCTTCCGGTCGAGTGCCCCTTCATAAATGGCATCCAGCACCTTCTGGCTGGGCTGTCCCTTCTGGATCACCGCCTGCACCAAGTCGGTCTGGTCCGTATCCGCCACCTCCTTTAGCTCATCGTCGACTTTGCCGCTTCCCTTGGCGATCAGCATCTTCGCCACGCTGTAATGTTTCCGCTCCAGCACGAAAATCAGTATCGACGCCTTGTAGAAAGTATCGGTTATGTCCGTCTTGGCGCCCTTCTCAAGCAGATACTGAACCACCGCGTCGTGCCCGCTCATGGCCGCCAGGTACAGTGGCGTTTGCCCGTATGGCGTCTTGGCCTCCACGGGTGCCCCCTTGTCGATCAGCGCTTTGACCGTGTCCAGATCCCCTTTGCGCGCCGCGTTCAGCAGATCTTCGTTGACATCCCCGGCCACCAGCAGCAGAGCGGTGGCCAACACCAGGCAAACGCATCGATACATAACAACTCCCTTGGATTAGTGTACGACGACGGAGGGGAAACGTTAGCGCGGCAGCCTACTTCTGCCCGATCTCGTACACGTAGATGGTGTGCATCACTCCGCCGGCCGTGATGGGAACGATGCCGGAAGGCGTCCAGCCGCGGATCTCGTAGTCGTTCGATACCACCCGCGCGCCCGGTTTCAGGTATTTCTCCAGATTTGGTCGCAGCCGCTCGTTCGAGCTGGTCAGCAGGTACAGCGTCACCACGTCGGCGGGGCTCAGGTCCACCTTCAGCATGTTCTCGTGGATCAGCCTCACCTGGTGCTCCAGGCCCAGCGACCTGATGCGCGCCTGCGTCGACTTGCACAGGTCGCCCCTCAGCTCCACCCCCACTGCGTGCGCATGAAACTTTTGCGCCGCCGTGATCACGATGCGGCCGTCCCCGCTGCCCAGGTCGTAGACCGTCTCTCCAGGCTTGATCCGCGCCGCGCTCAACATGCGGTCCACCACTTCCTGCGGACTGGGGATGTAAGGCGCCAGGTTGTCTTTGCTGAACTGTTGCGAATAGGCCGGGATCCAGGTCCCGATGGCTAGCAGAGCTGCGGTGGAAAGGGCGTTAACCCGCATGGTTCATCTGGCAGCGCCGTTTGCCGCGCGCTTACCCAACTTCAATTTTACTATACGGGACATGATATCGCCCCATGCATTCCATAAATCCTTCGGCCGGGCGATCGTATATTCGGTTCCCCGCAGATATTTCACCGCGTTTCCGATGGCGTCGCGCCACGGCACCGCCTGCGGATCCACCGTGTAGTTCATATAAAACACCGGGTATTCCACGTCCGCCACCTTCTTCAGCGACTCCTGCGGCAGGGCGTTATCCAGCATCGCCTTCGGCCCGGCAAAGATCACCGCATCCGTATGTCCCTGCGCCGGCAGTTCCTGCGTCAGCAGGTTGGCCAGGAATTCCGTCTCGCCGCGCTTCTGGCTCAGCCGCTTCACATCCACCGTCCCCAGGTTCAGCGAGTTCACCGCCCGCCCCAGGGCAGGGAAGTCGATATGCGAGGAGTTCTCCGCCCGGTAAACCACCCGCCGCTCCTGCAGGTTGAAGGCGACCACCGAAAACTTCCCGATGCGCGGCTCGCGCGCCATATTCCGCAGGATCCAGATCAGCGCATGCATGTCTAGCGGCTGCAGGGTCGCGGCCGACGAATCCTGCGGCGCGAAGTTCACGATCACTTTCACGTTCAGCGGCTCTCCGCGGGGCTCCCGCGCCACCGGTGGTTCGTCCTTGAACGGCTCCCGGTCCGCATCCGAAACCGTGTTCGGCGCGATGTCCAGGCTCACGGGCCGGTCCTTCAACGGCACGCTGGCATCGATATCCCAGAAAGCCGAACAGATCCGCTCCATGCGGTCCCGCATCAGCCAGTCCACGTGATACTTGCCTTCGCCCACGTCGAAGCTGCCTTGCAACAAAGCGTCGCCGTGCGCGTTCTCCTCGATCTCCGGAACGTTGACGTGCTGCGACATGTAAACCGGTTCGTCCTTGCGGTCGGCCGGAGTCACCCGGTAAATCATGGTGAGCAGGTTCTGCGATCCGGCCAGTTCCTTCAACGGAACGCTCACGTCGTAACCCGAATGAAACTTCAGATCGAATCCCAGCACCGGTTTCACCGGCGTGGCTGTGCACGGCAGGTCCTTGCGCGGCTCTTGCGATTCCAGAATGGCCGAGTCGGTATTAAATATGTTAACGACGCCCGTCGGCCCGGAGCCCGTCAACACGGCTTGGCCTTGCACCGCCCCCACCGGCAGCAGGGCGGCCCACAGGACCGAGGACATCGCGAAAATCTTCACACCCGACATTCAGTGTATCCCCAAACGCGAGCGCTACGCGCCGATTACCGTATTATGGCGCATAATTCCAAAACCGCAACGTATAAAAAGGTTCACATCGGAGTAAGTAGGTTTAGAACTTCGATCTTCTCGTACTACTCAACCGCTACCGTAATTCCCGGCTGGCTGCTCGCCCCGTTCATCCTCAGCACCAGCGGCTGTGCGCCGGCCGCCACCTGCGGAATCTGTACGTTCACCTGCATCACGCCATTCACCAGCCCCGGCGCCGTGCCCGCGTACTCCACCGTCGCCGCCGCCCCTCCGACCGTTGCCGTGGGTGTCGCCACTTGCCGCTGGATCCCCGTGGCCAGCGCCCCATCCGCGCCGCCCGGATTGGTCACGCCGCCGCCCGTGGCGAAAATCTGCACGATACTACCCACCGCCGCGGGGTGCTCCGTCGAATTCACGCTATAGTCCTGGTTCAGAATGGCGCCCGGCCCGGAGCCCGACGCGTTCATCGAAAAAACCGCCGGAACCGTGGCCGTCACCGCCACCGTCTGCGGGCTCGACATCACCCCGTGGTAACTGTACTGAATCACGGTGCTCGCATGCCCCGCCACCCCGAACGGCACGATCGCGCTCGTCTGGTTCACCAGCGCGTAGATCAGCGGCGCCGCAACCCCGTCAAAGAATACCTGCACGCCGCCGAGCGCATTCGTAATGCTCCCGCTCTGCACTTGCAGCCCCACCAGCTGCGACGGTCCCGCATTCGCGCCGAAGATCGTGACGATCTCCCCGGGAGCCACACTGCCGCCCTGATAGCCGGCCGCATTCACCACGCCGTTTGCCGCCAGGGTGGGCGGCGTGCTAGTCAGCGCTTGCTGTATTCCCGCGTGCGCAAGCTTCGCCTGGTAGTTCACGTCGTAGGGCAGCGCCGCCCCGTAGCCCGGAAAGAAGCTCGGAATCCAGGAATACTTGTCGGTGAATCCCCACGTCTCGACCGCCGTGCAACCCGGAAACTCCATGCACACCGCCACGATATCCTGGTACCGCTGCCCCTGCGCCGCCAGGTCGCTGGCCGCCGCGTTGCCCCTCGCATCTACGGGCACCCGCACGTCCAGTTCCGTGAAATGTACCTGCAACCCCAGGGTCGTCAGCCGCGCGATGTTCTCCGCCAGCCCCGCCGTCGTCACGTAACCGGGGTCCGTGGTGATGTGCAGTTGCAGCCCCACGCCGTTGATCGGAACTCCCCGCTGCAGCATCCCCTGTACCAGGCTGAACATCTGGTCCGACTTCGGATTGTTGATCCCGTCCTCCACGTTGTAATCGTTGTAAAACAGCAGCGCCTGCGGATCGGCCGCGTGCGCCCACCGGAACGCCTGGTCGATGTACCCCGGCCCCGTCAGCCCGATCCCCGGCTGGTCGTACCAGATCGAGTCGCGCAAACCGCTCCCATCGTCCGCCAGCGCTTCGTTCACCACGTCCCATGCGAACACCTTGCCCTGAAAATGTCCGGCCACCGTCGAGATGTACGTCTCCAGCAGCGTGTAAAGCTGCTGCGATGTGAAATTGCCGTTCGTCAGCCAGCTCGGGTTGCTGCTGTGCCAGCACAGATTATGGCCGCGCAGCACCATGCCGTTGCTCGCTGCAAAACTCGCCAGCGTATCTCCCGGCGTGAAGTCGAAAACCCCCTGCGTGGGCTGAATCGCAGCCCACTTCATCTCGTTCTCGGCCTCCATCATGCTGTACTGCTGCGCCAGCGTGGCCGCGTAGCTGGCATCGTTGGCAAGATAGGACGTGTCCGCGGCCGCGCCCATCCGCACGGCCCGCTGCCCGCCCGCGTCACGCAAGGTCTGCGCGGGCGCGCCCGTACCCGCCAGCCACAGCCCCGCCACCCACGCCAACCGTCTCAAGATACCTTCTCTTGTAGCCGCCGCATTCCTCGCAGCCATCGGTCGTAGTCCGCCGCCTTCCGCCGCAGATACTCCGCGACCTCCGCATGCGGCAGGATCAAAAATCGCTCCTCCGCCAGCCCCGCCACCACCGCGTCCGCCACCTGCTCCGGCTCCAGCGCGCCTTCCACCAGAAAACGTCCCGGCCCGCTTTCCGCTCCTTCGAGCATGGCGGTCCGCACGCCTTGCGG
>Ga0070731_10003407_pt1 | contig 14387 bp, 10 predicted proteins | sample Coa_R1_2_FD_66448 | JGI IMG/M metagenome (GOLD analysis project Ga0070731, IMG submission 66448) | Surface soil microbial communities from Centralia Pennsylvania, which are recovering from an underground coalmine fire - Coalmine... | ecosystem: Environmental > Terrestrial > Soil > Unclassified ... | reverse complement strand
GCGCATGCGGCCAGAATGCCCGTGAGGGTCGAGTACGCCGATTCGTCCGCCTGGCCGCGCGATCCGCTCTTCGACGACGATACCGCGTTCGTTCTCAACACACGCCTTCCGCTCGCCACGCTGTCCGTCGCCGCGCAGGGCGACGTCCTCCCCGAGAATCTCCGGCGGGACGTCGCACTCGTGACGTGGGTGCGCAGCGTGCTGCTCGGTGACGACGCCTCCGCGGACATCGCGACCGGAATCCTCGCCGAGCTCGCCCCGCGCTGGCGGAACGATCTGGAAGCCTATCGCGGCGCATCCGATCGGGACGCTCGCCGCTTCGCCGCCGCGTACCTGCTCCTGAGACTTCCCGTCGCGGCGCCGTATCTCGAGGCGGGCGTCGGGCGGATGATCGCGTGGGATCGCATCGATTCGTTCCGGCGCAACTGGTGGTGGCAATCGACGGAAGAAGAGCCGGCGCGATGGTATCGGCCGGGACCGTGGGCTGGGAACGGCCCATTCCGTCTGCTCGGTACCAATCTGGACGATGGGTTTCCGAGATTCGTTTCCGCGCGCGACCGCGCCGCAGCCCGCGTCGACGTCGACAAGATCCTCGCCGTCGGCAACGCGCCGAACTTCCTCGCGCGTGCCGTTCTCCCCTGGGCGCGAGAGCATCCGGATGATCCGCGTGTTCCCGAGGCGCTTCACCTCGTCGTCCGTGCGACGCGCTACGGGAACGGGGACGATGAAACAGGCGCGCTGTCGCGGCAGGCGTTTCGGCTCCTTCACGACCGCTACCCCGATGGCGAATGGTCGCATCGGACGCCGTACTGGTTCGAGGCGGAACCGCGGCAGGGCACTCTGCAAGTGTCGGCGCCTCGGCGCTTCGAGCTGGAGGCAGCCGGGCTACCACCCGGATCACAACTGCTTCCAGACCTCGTGCTTTGGGCGTGGGAACGGCCCGAGGATCTGCGCTTCCTCGATCCCGACCGCGTCGGGGTCGCGATGCTCGCGAAGACCATCCGCGTGGGCGATCGCGCCGTCGTCGTACGGCCCCAGCTGAACGCGGTACGCGTGCCGCCGGGAACGGCGATCGTGGCGGTCGCCCGCATCGAGATCACGACGAGCGACCCGCCGGCAGCTGTCCATGATCGTGTCGCCACGGAGATCGCCGCCCTCGCGGCGATCCCGGGCGTGCGAGCGGTCCAGATCGACTGCGACGTGCGCTTGTCCCAGCGGGCCTGGTACCGGGCGGTGATGCGCGCGATACGTGAACGCCTGCCATGGAACATGCCGCTGTCGATGACTGGGCTCGCCTCGTGGTGCCTGTCCGACTTTTGGCTTGGTGACGTGCCCGTCGATGAGATCGTGCCGATGCTCTTCCGGATGGGGCCCGAGGGAGAGGCGATTCGCCACTCGCTCGAGCAAGGTCGAGACTTCGTTACCGACGCGTGTCGACTGAGCATCGGCATCTCGACGGACGAGCCGGGGATCGCTCGTCCATCCAGGCGCCGCCTGTACGTGTTCAACCCACGGCCGTGGACGGCCGCGTCGGTCAAAGCGCTCGAGGTCGACGCGACCCGGTGAGTTCGGTGTCCGCGCGCGTTCCGGGTGCGCGCCCCCGCGCGCTTTGCTATCTCCTGCCCGATGCCGCGCACGATCGACCCGGCCGCGCTGCCGAAGCACTTCGACGCCGCCGCGGCCGAGGTGCGCTGGGACGCGGAGTGGGAGCGGCTCGGCATCCATCGCTGGGACCCGTCGCGGCCGCGTGACGACACGTTCATCGTCGACACGCCGCCGCCCACCGTCTCGGGCTCGCTGCACGTCGGCCACGTCTTCAGCTACACGCACGCCGACGTCCTCGTCCGCTACCAGCGCATGCGCGGACGGAATGTCTTCTACCCGATGGGCTGGGACGACAACGGGCTGCCGACGGAACGGCGGGTACAGAACTTCTTCCACGTCCGCTGCGACGCACGCGCGCCGTACGAGCCCGGGCTCCAGCTCGAGCCGGCGACCGGCGCGAAGCTGAAAGAGCCGCCGCGGATCGTCTCACGCCGCAACTTCATCGAGCTCTGCCTCGAGCTGACGCGCCAGGACGAGGAGGCGTTCAAGACCCTCTGGCGGCGCATCGGGCTCTCGGTCGACTGGAAGGAAGAGTACTCGACGATCGACGCTCGCTGCCGCCACCTGGCGCAGCTCTCCTTCCGCGATCTCTTCGAGAAAGGCCACGTCTACCAGGTCGAGGCGCCCACGATGTGGGACGTCGACTTCCGGACCGCGGTCGCGCAGGCCGAGGTCGAGGACCGGCCAATGAACGGCGCGTTCCACGACATCGCGTTCGGCGTCGAGGGCAGCGACGAGACGTTCGTCATCGCGACGACGCGTCCGGAGCTCCTGCCGGCGTGCGTCGGCGTCGCGGCGCATCCGACCGACGCGCGCTACCGTCATCTCTTCGGCCGCCGCGCCGTGACGCCGCTCTTCGGCGTGCCGGTCGTCGTCTTCCCGAGCGAGCTCGCGGATCCGGAGAAGGGCACCGGCATTCTGATGGTCTGCACCTTCGGCGACGCGACCGACGTGCAGTGGTGGCGCGAGCAGAAGCTGCCGCTGCGCCAGATCGTCGGGCGCGATGGGCGTCTCGTCGACGTGACGTTCGGCGCGCCGGGCTGGGAGAGCGTGGATCCGGAAATCGCAAACGGCCACTACGGCGCGCTCCGGGGCAAGGCGGTCGCCGGTGCGCGCAAGGCGATCGTCGAGCTCCTTCGCGGCGGTGCGCTGCGCGGCGAGCCGAAGCCCGTGCAGCACAGCGTCAAGTTCTACGAGAAGGGTGAACGCCCGCTCGAGTTCGTCACGACCCGGCAGTGGTTCGTCCGGCTCCTCGACAAGAAGGACGCGCTGCTCGCGAAGGGCGACGAGATCCGCTGGCACCCGGACTTCATGCGCCTCCGCTACCGGAACTGGACCGAGAACCTGCAGGTCGACTGGTGCATCAGCCGCCAGCGCTACTTCGGCGTGCCGTTCCCGGTCTGGTATCCGCTGCGCGCCGACGGCACGCCCGATCACGCGCGCGCGATCGTCGCGCTGCCGGACGCGCTGCCGGTCGATCCGATGACCGACACGCCGCCCGGCTACAGCCCCGAGCAGCGCGATCGCCCCGGCGGCTTCACCGGCGAGCCCGACATCTTCGACACCTGGTTCACGAGCTCGCTCACGCCGCAGATCAGCTCGCGCTGGCTCCTCGACCCGGAGCGCCACCGGAAGCTCTTCCCCGCCGACATCCGTCCGCAGAGCCACGAGATCATCCGCACGTGGGCGTTCTACACGATCGCGAAGGCGATGCTGCACGAGGACGCGATCCCGTGGCGGCACGCGGTCATCTCCGGCTGGATCCTCGATCCGGACCGGAAGAAGATGTCGAAGAGCCGCGGCAACGTCGTGACGCCGATGCACCTCCTCGACGAGTACACGGCCGACGGCGTTCGCTACTGGGCGGCGAGCGCCCGCCTCGGAACGGACACCGCCTTCGACGACAAGGTCTTCAAGATCGGGAAGCGCCTGGTGACGAAGATCTTCAACGCCGGCAAGTTCGTGCTCTCGCAGAGCGCGGCCGACGGCCCGATCGCGAGCGAGCTCGACCGCGCTTTCGCCGCCCGCCTGCGCGCGCTCGTCGAGCGGGTGAGCGCGTCGCTCGAGGAGTTCGACTACGCGCACGCGCTGCAGGACGCCGAGGCGTTCTTCTGGAACGACTTCACGGACACGTTCATCGAGCTCGCGAAGGGCAGGGCGCATGACGGCGACCCGTCGGCGGTGGCCGCGCTGCGGCTCGGGCTCCGCGTGCTCCTCCGGCTGTTCGCGCCCGTCCTCCCGTACATCACCGAAGAGGTGTGGTCGTGGACGTTCGCGGAGGAGACGGGACAGCGGAGCATCCACGCCGCGCCGTGGCCGTCGGACGCCGACTTCGTGGGGATCGCCGCGCCGGCGTCGGCGGGCAGCTTCGACGTCGCGGTCGGGTGCCTCGCGGCGATCAACAAGCGGAAGTCGGAGGCCGGCGTCTCGATCGGCCGCGCGGTCGACCGCCTGCAGCTCGCGACCAGTCCCGCCACGCGCGCGCAGCTCGAGGCGGTCCGCGCCGATGTCATGGCCGCGGCGCGGGTCGCGCGCTGCGACGTCCAGACCGACGCGGCGCTCGACGGTGACTTCCGCGTCGACGCGCTGGAGCTCGCGCCCGTTTCGGAGGCGTGAGCATGCCGCCGTTCGACGACGAGCGCGTCGCGATCCTCGTTGCACTCGCGCTCGCCGAGGACATCGGCGCCGGCGACCGCACTTCGGAGGCGCTCCTTCCGCCCGGCGTGCGCGCGCGCGGCCGGGTGCGCGCCAAGCAGCCGCTCGTCGTGTGCGGCCTGCCCCTCCTCGAGCTCGTGTTCGGCCGCCTCGGCGACGTCGCCATCGCGCTCGAGGCGCGCGAGGGCGAGCGGGTCGAGCCGGGCCGGGTGCTCGCGACCATCGACGGCGACGCGCGTGTCCTCCTCGCCGGCGAACGGGTCGCCCTGAACCTGCTCCAGCACCTCTGCGGGATCGCGACGCTGACGCGTGCCTACGTCGACCGCGTCGCCGGCACGCCCCTCGTCGTGCGCGACACGCGGAAGACGCTGCCCGGGATGCGCCTCCTCGCGAAGTACGCCGTGCGCACGGGCGGTGGCGTGAACCATCGGCTCGGCCTCGACGACGCGATCCTCATCAAGGACAACCACCTCGCGCTGCGCGGCGGCGACGTGCGCGAGGCGGTGCGCGTCGCGCGCCAGGCCGCGCCCGGGCTGCCCGTCGAGGTCGAGTGCAAGACGCTCCTCGAGGTGGCGGAGGCGGTCGCCGCGGCGCCGGACCTGATCCTGCTCGACAACATGAAGCCGACCGACGTCGAGAGCGCGGTGCGGACGGTCGGCGGGCGGGTTCCGCTCGAGGTCTCGGGCGGCGTGACGCTCGAGCAGCTGCCCGAGATCGCGCGCGCCGGCGTGCAGCTGGTGGCGATCGGCGCGCTCACCCACTCCGCACCGGCCGCCGACCTGAATCTCAAGATCGAGCCGCTGTCCTGACCGCCGCCGCGGACACCGACGAGCGCATCGTCACGTGGCTGCACGCGGCGGGTGCGCCGGTGTCGGGTGAGGAGCTCGCGCGCCGGCTCGGGTGCTCGCGCGCCGCGGTGTGGAAGCGGATCGCGGCGCTCCGTCGTCGCGGCTACCGCATCGACGGACGGCGCGCCGGCGGGTACACGCTCGCCGCGATGCCCGACCGGCTCGGCCCCGCGGAGCTCGCGCCGCATCTCCAGGGCGCGTGGCGGCGGATCCACTGGTTCGAGGAGACGGACTCGACCCAGCGCGTCGCGCGCGATCTCGCACGCGCCGGCGCGCCCGAGGGCACGGCCGTCATCGCGGAGCGGCAGACGTCCGGGCGCGGCCGCCTCGGCCGTCAGTGGCACTCGCCGCCGGGGCTGAACCTCTATTGCTCGGTGCTCCTTCGCCCGCCGCTCGTGCCCGGCGCGGTGCCGCAGCTCGCACTCGTCGCCGGCGCCGCCGTCGCGGCTGCGGTGGCCGAAGAGACCGGCGCGCGGGCCGCGATCAAGTGGCCCAACGACGTGCTCGTCGGCGGGCGGAAGGTCGCGGGCATCCTCGTCGAGATGGACTCGGAGATGGAGCGCGTGCACCACGTCATCGTGGGCATCGGCGTCAACCTGAACGGGCCGCGCTCGTCGTTCCCGCGCGACCTGCGCACGAAGGCCTCGTCGCTGCGCGCGGAGACGGGACGGCGCGTCGATCGCGCCGCGTTCACGGGACGGTTGCTCGCCGCGTTCGAGGCACGTTATGGTCGCTTCCTTTCGGCGGGGTTCGAGAGCGTGCGAGCCGAATGGGAAGCCTTCTCCTGTCTCACCGGTACCGAGGTCCGCGTCGCCGGTCCGGACGGTGACGTCGCGGGTCGGGTGCTCGGGCTCGACGACGACGGCGCGCTCCGCCTCGCGCAACCGGACGGCAGCACGGTGCGCATCGTCGCCGGCGAGGTGACGGTGCGCGAGGGCTATCGGGTCCGCTGATGCTCCTCGCCATCAACTGCAACAACACGCACACGCTCCTCGGGGTCTACGAGCGCGACCGGCTGGCGGTGCACTGGCGGCTGCGCACCGATCCCGCGCGCACGGTCGACGAGTACGGCGTGCTGCTGCGCGGGCTCTTCGCCGAGTGGGGACATCCGCAGCCCGAGATCGCGGGCATCATCCTCGCGAGCGTCGTGCCGCCGATGAACGACCGCATCGAGCAGGTATGCCACCGCTTCTTCGGCCACACGCCACTCGTCGTCGGTCCGGGCATCCGGACGGGCGTGCCGATCCTCCACGAGAACCCGAAGGAGGTCGGCGCCGACCGGATCTGCAACGCGGTCGCCGCGTACGAGCGCACGCGGAGCGCGACGATCGTCGTCGACTTCGGAACCGCGACGACCTTCGACTGCGTGACCGCGCGCGGTGAGTACCTGGGCGGGATCATCGTCCCCGGGATCGGCATCTCGCTCGACGCGCTGATCGCGCGCACCGCGAAGTTGCCGCGCGTCGAGCTCGTACGGCCGCCGAAGGTCGTGGGGCGCACGACCGTGCACGCCATCCAGTCGGGCGTCTTCTACGGCTACGCCGCGCTGGTCGACGGGCTCGTCGACCGCATCCGCAAGGAGAACGACGCGAGCGCGCGCGTGCTCGCGACCGGTGGGCTCGCGTCGCTGATCGCGCCCACCTCGGCCGCCATCGAGGCCGTGGATGAATTTCTTACCCTCGATGGGCTCCGCATCATCTACGAACGCAACGGAGGTTCATCCGATGTCATCTGAGGACGTCACCCGGCTTCGCAACGTCGCGATCGTCGGTCAGGGCGGGACGGGGAAGACGACCGTCGCGGACGCGTTGCTGTTCGCCTCCGGCGCCACCACCCGCTTCGGCCGCGTCGCTGACGACACGTCGGCCTTCGACACCGAGCCGGAGGAGATCCGGCGGAAGTCAACGATCACCGCGTCCCTCCACCACGCGCCGTGGCGCAAGCACGAGCTGAACGTCATCGACACGCCCGGGTACTCGGCCTTCCTGCACGACACGCGGAACTGCCTCCGCGCCGCGACCGGCGCCGTGCTGGTCCTCGGGTCGACCGGCGGCGAGGTGAAGATCGAGACGGAGAAGATCTGGGCGTGGTGCGAGGAGGCCGGGCTCGCGCGCATCGCGTTCGTGACCCGCATGGACCGCGAGCGCGCCTCGATCGACCACGCGCTCGAGGACCTGAAGGCGGTCGGCGCGAAGCCGGCGGTGCTGCACGTGCCGATCGGCGCCGAGGCCGAGTTCCGCGGCGTCGTCGACGTGCTCGCGGGCAAGGCGTACGTCTACCAGGGCGAGTCCGGGACGTTCCAGGAAGCCGCCGTCCCGGCGGACCTCGCGGACGAGGTCGGCGCGGCGCGCGAGGCGCTGGTCGAGACCATCGCCGAGGCGAACGACGCGCTCCTGGAAAAGTACCTCGAGGGCACGGAGCTCACCGCCGAGGAGCTCCGCACCGGGCTCCACGACGGCGCGAAGAGCGGCAAGCTCCTGCCCGTGCTCTGCGGCGCGGCAGGGAAGGCAATCGGCCTCCACCCGCTCCTCGATGCGATCGTCGACCTGCTGCCCTCGCCGGCGGAGATGCCGCCGTGGAAGGGCGACAACCCGAAGACCGGCGACGAGGCCGAGCGCACCGCCGACCCGTCGGCGCCGTTCTCGGCGTACGTCTTCAAGACGATCGTCGACCCGTTCGCGGGCAAGCTGTCGGTCCTGCGTATCATCTCTGGCCGCATCCACGGCGACCTCAACTGCGTCAACACCGTGCGCGACGAGCGCGAGCGCATCGGCCACCCGCTGAAGCTCGAGGGGAAGAAGCAGGTGCAGGTGCCGTCGGCGGTCGCGGGCGACATCGTCGCGATCGCGAAGCTCAAGGACACGGCGTCGGGCGACACGCTCGCCGACGAGAAGCACCCCATCGTCTTCCCGCCGCTGCCGGACGCGCCGGCGGCGATCTCGTTCGCCCTCCAGCCGAAGAGCAAGGCGGACGACGAGAAGGTGATGCAGGGCCTCCACCGGCTCATGGAGGAGGACACCGCGCTGCGCGTGCACCGCGACGAGCAGACGAAGGAGTTCGTCGTCTCCGGCACGGGCCAGCTGCATCTCGAGCTGGTCGTCGAGCGGCTCAAGCGGAAGTTCGGCGTCGAGGTCGAGCTGAAGGCGCCGAAGGTGCCCTACAAGGAGACGATCAAGGGCCACGCGAAGGCGCAGGGCAAGCACAAGAAGCAGACCGGCGGCCACGGCCAGTACGGGGACGCCTGGCTCGAGCTGTCGCCGATGCCGCGCGGCGCGGGTTTCGAGTTCGAGGACGCGATCGTCGGCGGCGTGATCCCGCGGAACTTCATCCCCGCCGTCGAGAAGGGCGTGCGCGAAGTCCTGGTCGAGGGCATCCTCGCGGGATTCCCGATCGTCGACGTGAAGGCGAAGCTCTACTTCGGCTCGTACCACGACGTCGATTCGTCGGAGATGTCGTTCAAGATCGCGGGCCGGCTCGCGTTCAAGACCGCGTTCGAACAGTGCAAGCCCATCCTGCTCGAGCCGATCATGACGATCTCGGTCACGGTGCCCGACGACCACGTGGGCGACGTCATCGGCGACCTGAACAGCCGGCGCGGCAAGGTGCTCGGTGCGGACACGAAGAGCGCCGGCCAGCAGGTCATCAAGGCGCGCGTGCCGATGTCCGAGGTACTGCGCTATGCGCCCGATCTACGCTCCATGACGAGCGGACGCGGCGACTTCGAGCTCGAGTTCTCGCACTACGAGGAGACGCCGTCGCACATCGCGGAGAAGATCATCAAACAGGCGCAGGCCGCGAAGGCCGAGCGCCATGCCTGAGGCGGAAGAGCTCGACGAAGCGGACGTCGACGACCTCGTCCGCAAGATCCAGGCGGGCGAGGACGAGGTCGCGGTCCCGGCGACGATGCTCGAGGAGCAGCCGGTAAAGCCGGAGGCGCGCAGCCTCTACGCGCAGATCATGACCATGGCGATCGCGCAGAAGATCAAGCTCGCGCTGCGCGGCAACCAGGACGCGCGGGTCATCCTGGTGCGCGACTCGAACAAGCTGATCCGTCGCTTCGTGCTGATGAACCCGCGGATCGGCGAGAACGAGATCGTCGCGATCGTCCGCAACAAGAGCGCCGACGACGACCTCATCCGCATGATCACCGAGCGCCGCGACTGGATGCGGCTCTACCAGGTGCGCCTCGGGCTCGCGACCAACCCGAAGGCGCAGCTGCCCGTCGCGCTCCGCCTGCTCGGCACGCTCGAGGAGCGCGACATCCGTCAGATCGCGAAGTCGAAGAACGTCCCGCAGGCGGTCGCCGCGCACGCGCGCCGGATACTGTTCACGAAACACGCGCCGAAGTAGGGCTACTGCACGTAGCCGAGGGCGCGCAGCTTCGTGCGCAGCGCGGGGTCGTAGCCCTCGGGCCGTGCTGCGACCGGCGCTGTCGTTTCCCAATGGGCGAGGAGAGAGGCGAGCCGCTCCTGCTCGGGGCCGCCGCCGGAGCGGTCGTCGTGCTCTTCGGCGTCGTGCGTCAGGTCATAGAGCTCCGCTCGCCCGAGCTCCGGTGTTACGATGAGCTTCCAGCCGCCGGCGCGCACGGCGATCATCTCCATGGGGCTCCCGTCGGGAGTGATGCTCCGCGCCGTCTCGGAGATGACGGTCGACGCGTCCTGCGACACGAGGAGATTCCGGCCCGGGAGATCGCGTGGCGCCTCGATACCGAGCAGGCCGGCTAGCGTCGGGAAGAGGTCGATTCCCTGCGCGACGTCGGGCCGGCGCGCGGTGGCGATGCCTGGGCCGGCGATCACGAGTGGTACGCGCAGCGACTCCTCGTAGAGGTGGGTGCCGTGCGTCAGATGTCCGTGTTCCTCGAACTCTTCGCCGTGGTCGCCGGTCACGACGAACACGGTCGAGTCGCGCACGCCCAGCTCTCCGAGGGAATCGACGAGGCGTGCCAGCGACTCGTCCCAGGCGCGAACCTCGCCAGTGTAGAGCGCGCGTAGGTATTCCACCTCCTCTCGCGGCACGAGCGGAGCACCGCCCCAGTTGACCGCGTCCGCGAGGTCGCGCACCCAGCCGGCAGCGACCGCCGGCCGGATGCCCGGTGGCGGCGCCGGCCGGAGATGGGACGGCGGCGTATAGGGATCGTGCGGCTCCATGTAGTGCAGGTAGGCGAGGAAGCGATGGGCGCGGTTCCGGGTGAGCCAGTCGATGAACGCGCGATTCACCTCGTCCGCCGCCGGCCAGTTGCGGCCTTCCGGGTCCCACGGCAGGTCGACGAACGTCTCGAAGCCCTGCGCCAGATTCGTCGAGCGGGAGACGAGCGGGTTCGCCGATACTCCGATCGTCGTGATGCCGGCGCGGGCGGCCTCCTTCGCCCACGTGTCCACGGCATCGGGAAGGAACGCCGCCGCCTGCCGGTCGTCGCCACGGGGGTGCCGGATATCGCCGAGCGCGCCATGGCTGCGCGGATGGAGCCCGGTGAACACCGATGCGACGGCCGGCATGGTCCAGCTCGCCTGCGCGATCATCTCCTCGAAGACCGTACCCTGCGCTGCGAGTCGATCGAGCGTCGGACTCGCGCTCGGACGCGCCCCGTAGCAGCCGAGCCGGTCGGCGCGCAGTGTATCGACCAGGAGCACGATGACGTTTGGAGCGCCGGCGCCGGCGGACTGGCGATCGTGCTGGACCTCGCGGACGAGGCGCACGTGCGTCCATCCCGGCTTGCCCGCGAGCGGAAGGTCTTTCCGCTCCGCCTCGGTCGCGAGCACGACGTCAACCGGCCGTCCGGCGGCGTCCGCGAGATCCACGCGCTCGTCGAACCAACGTCGGTCGTGGCGGCTCGTCGCTGGGTTCACGGTCCGCGTCCATACCTCGCGGCTGTCGACCCGTACGGAGAAGAGGATGCCGGAGCGCCCGGACTCACGACGGCCCGGTCCCTCGACGCCGATGCTGAAACGCAGGGCGCCGCCCGACGGCACGTCGACGCGGAAGCCGAGACGCGAGGGAACGGGGGTGAGTAGGCTCACGCGTGCGCCGTCGCCGCGGAGCGGATCACCGGGTTGGAGCGGACCTCGAGAGACCGTGCCGCCGGACAGGTCGGCCGCCGTGGCCGCCTCCCCAGACAGGTCGGCGACGACCTCCTCGAGTGTGAGATGCGGCGGAAGGGTTGTACCCCGCGGACGCAGCCAGACCGCCAGCGCCACGACAGTCCCGGCCGCGACGGAGGCGAGGACGAGGACCCGACGGCTCACCAGTTGAACGGCCCCTCGACCTCGCGACCCCGGTCGGCGCCGCGCACCGAGTAGTGGATGGCCATCGACTTGCGCGAGGTCCCGCGCCGCGCGATCGGCGCGCCGCCGTGGATCAGCATCCCGTGCCACAGCAGCACCTGTCCCTTGCGCGCCTTGAACTCGCGCCGCTCGAAGCGGGTGGCGAGGTCGTCCACGTAGGCCTGATAACGACGAGCGGTGTCCGGATCCGCAGTCCGCAGGTTCGTCTGCGGGTAGTCGTTGAAGCCCGGGAAGAACGGCGCGCGGTGCGAACCCGGATAGAACACGAGCGGACCGCTCGCGTCGGCGATGTCCTCGCACGCGATCCACGCGCCGATCAGGTAATTGCGCGGCCAGATGTGGAAGACGGCCATGTCCTGGTGGAGGTCCTGCTCGCTACCGGTCATGAAGTTGATGGCGGCGATCGGTCGTGCGTGCCGGCCGAAGAGCCGTGAGGTCAGGCCGGCGAGCTGCCGATCGAAGTAGATCCGTCGGGCGGCCGCGTTCACGTAGTGGAATCCGTGGATGCGCCAGTCCGATGCCTGCCGCATCCGCCGTCGGCAGTCGGGCGCGAGGGCGAGCAGATCGCGGTGCAGGACGTTCCTCGTCTCACCGTCTACCGCTTCGCGGAGATCGAGGAGCGTCAGATCGGGGATGGGCTCGGGCGCGTCCCAGAGGCCGTCTATCGTTCCCACCATCTCGTCGATGTCCGCCGGATCGATGCAGGCGTCGACGATGACGTAGCCCTCGCGGACCCACTTCTCGCGCACCGTCGGGTCGGCGCCTCGCCCGTCGATTCGCTCGAGCGCATCGGGCTGGTCGAACCACGGCAGGACGTCCGGACGTCGCTTCCAGCTCGGACGCCCGCCGAAGACCGCGCGACGCACTCCGCGCTCGATGCGAGAGCGCGCCTGGGTGAGCTGGACGCGGAGCCGGTACGGGAGGCTCAACGCCGGCACGGGCGCCTTCTGGCACGGTCGGCGGTAGGGGAGCAACCTGCCGCCACGTATCGACGGTCTTCAGGGCAGGCTCATCGGGACCCACTACGTCCGCTCTTCCGTCGACTCACCGGATCGGCGGCATACGGACGCGCCACGAAGTCCCAGACGCGGTTCGCGACGAACACAGCTCGAAACTCGTCTCCGGACAGCTCTGCGACGAGCAGCTCATGAACCATCCCTGGAGAGGTACCGTAGGAGTCCGCAGCCCCCAGCCCGTGCTCGAAAACCACGTAAGGCTTCCACCGGTGCAGCGTCCGACCCGCACCGCGAAGCACCTCCAGCTCCGCGCCCTCGACGTCGAGACGCTGCCGGCGTAACCTCGGGGTGCCGTGCCCGAGGTGAGTGTCGTCGTCGCGGCGCACGACCAGGTGCGCTGGATCGGCGACGCAATCGAGAGCGTGCGGGCGCAGACTTTCACCGACTGGGAGCTCGTCGTCGTCGACGACGGCTCGACCGATGGCACGGCGGACATCGTCCGCCGGCACGCGGCGATGGATGCCCGCATTCGGTGCCTCGTGCAGCCGCGGAGCGAGCGCTCGATCGCCCGCAACCGCGGTCTCGCAGCGACGAGCGGCCCGCTCGTCGCGTTCCTCGACGCCGACGATCGCTGGCGGCCAGAGAAGCTCGCCCGCCAGCTCGCCGCGCTTGCGGCGGCGCCGGCGGCGGGCTTCTGCTACACGGTCGCGCGCTTCGTTGACCCCGAGAACGAACCGTTGCCCATCCGGAAACCGCCGCGCCCGATCGCAGGCGACGCCTTCGCGGCGCTCCTGCGTGGCAACGTCATCATCCTCGCTTCAGTCGTGGCCCGTCGCGCATGCCTCGACACCGTGGGTGGTTTCGACCCGACGCTCCCGTACGGCTGCGAAGACTGGGATCTCTGGCTGCGGCTCGCGCGCCGCTGGCTGGTCGCGGCCGTCGAGGAGGAGCTCACGCTCTACCGCCGTCATCCGGGCAACACGAGATGGGAGCAGGTACTTGCGAGCGCGCTCGAGGTGATCGACCGGTGGTACGACGATCCGGAAACGGCGACGCGCGCCGGGCTCACCCGCCGCGCCGCGCGCGCGCGGCACTTCCTCGTCAACGCCGCCGGGGTGGCGAGTGACGACCAGCGAGCCGCGCTCGCGCTCATCGTCCGGGCGCTGCGCGAGGCGCCGGCGAGCGCGCTCACTCGCTCGGGCGCCGCCGCCGCGGCCGCGCTCCTCTTTCCGCGCGGGTTCCGGCGCGCGCGGAGCCGACGTCATTCGACGTAGCCGAGCGCGCGGAGCTTCTCGTGCAAGTTCGGGTCCGCCGCGACGGCGGCGGGCGGGGGCGGCGCGGTCGCCTCGAAGTGGGCGAGCTCTCGCGCGAGCGCCGAGCCGTCGGCACCGTCTACGAAGCGGTCCTGCCGCTCGCCCGGATCGTGCGCGAGGTCGAAGAGTTCGGCCTGTCCGCTGGCCGTCGCCTCGATCAGCTTCCACGCCGCCGTACGAATCGAACGCAGCCGCCCGGACGAGCCGTCCGGCGCGACGCCGTACCGGGTTTCCGAGAACGCCGGCCGCTCCGCTGGCTCGGCGAGGATATCCTGCCCGGGGAGCCCGGCCGGCGTCGACGCGCCGAGCAGGGTTGCGATGGTGGGGAAGAGGTCGATGCCCTGCACCTGCGTCGCCGTGCGGCCTGGCGTGATGCCCGGACCCGCGATCACGAGGGGCACGTGGATGAGCTCCTCGTAGAGGTGGATGCCGTGCTTCAGCTTCCCGTGGTCCTGGAACTCCTCGCCGTGATCAGCGAGGATCACGAGGATCGTCGAGTCGCGCAGGCCGCGCGCTGCGAGGGCGTCGAGGAGGCGAGCGAGCTCGGCATCCCAGGCGGCGATGTCCGCGTCGTAGAGTGCGCGGAGGTAGCCGAGCTCGACGTCGTCGAGGGGGGCCGCGCCGTGCGCGTTGATCCGCATCGCGAGCTCATGGATGTCGCCGGTGGCGATCGCGCTGCGCACGCCGGCGGGGACGGGCGGCCGCAGCTTGCGCGGTGGCGAGTAGGGA
>Ga0070731_10003406_pt1 | contig 14388 bp, 14 predicted proteins | sample Coa_R1_2_FD_66448 | JGI IMG/M metagenome (GOLD analysis project Ga0070731, IMG submission 66448) | Surface soil microbial communities from Centralia Pennsylvania, which are recovering from an underground coalmine fire - Coalmine... | ecosystem: Environmental > Terrestrial > Soil > Unclassified ... | reverse complement strand
GTTCCAGCTCGGCTGCGCGGGAGAAGTCGTCGATGGCCTTGCGACCCGGAGCCGGAGTACCGCAAGGCCATCGACGACTTCTCCCGCGCAGCCGAGCTGGAACCGACGTACGCCTACATCTTCAAGGATCTCGGTGTCGTCAAGGTCGCGCTGGCCAAGCAGCTGCTCGCCCGCGGGGAGAAGGTGAAGTCGCTCTTCGAACAGGCGGTCGCCCACCTGGACGTCGCCATCCAGCTGAACAGCTCCATCTACGGGGCATACTATGAGCGGGGCCAGGCGCACTTCGCGTTGAAGGACTTCCGCCTCGCGATCAAGGACTTCAAACGCTGCCTCGAGCTCGATCCCACGCGCGACAAAAAAGTGCAGGCGCTCATCGAGGAGGCGCAGAAGCACCACGATACGAGGAAGTTGTAGCCGCGGTCGGGAAGAGGACGCCGATCCCCGTCGTCGCCACGAACCCGATCACCGTGAACCACGGCCACGCCACCACCACGCGGTCCCGATTCACCCCGAACTTGACCGACACCACGATGGCGACGCTCGCCAGCATCGCGACGACATTGGCCCGGTCGGAGCCGCGGGACGTCGTCACGCGGCCCAGCACGAAGACTCCGAGCAAGGCGCCGTAGGCGTACGTCATGACTTCCAGACCGGTGTCGAGGAGCGAGCGGACGCGTTCGAATCCGATGGCCACCACGATGAGGAGGACGCCCATGACAGCGGTCATGAGGCGGGAACGTCGGAGGTCCGACGCCGGATCGCGGAGGCCGGGGCGGAACCGCTGGAGGCCGTCGACCACGGCGACGAGAGCCAGGGCACCGATCGCGGAGGACGTCGTCGACATGGCGGCGGCGAAGACGGCGGCGATCACGAGCCCGCGGATTCCGACCGGGAGCTGGTGGACGATGAAGTGGGGAAAGATCTGGTCCTGTTTGAGGGGGAGCGCGGCCTTCAAGTCGGGATGCTGACCATAGAAGGCGTAGAGGGACGTGCCGATGAAGAGGAAGAGCAGGACCAAGGGGATGCTGATCAGCCCGGAGAAAACGACGGACATCGCGCCCTGCCGGCTTCCTTTGCAGGTGAGCATGCGCTGGACGAGGTCCTGGTCGGTGCCGTGGGTGGCGAAGGTGAGGATGGGTCCGCAAACGACCGCGGTCAGCAGCGTGTAAGTCTGGTCCAGGCTCAGGGTCGGGTTGACCATTCGAAGCTTGGAGGTCCCGTCGACCGCGCGATGGAACCCGGCGGAGCCGACGTCGCCCAGGATGAGGACCAGGGCCAGGCTGGCGCCGCCGATGAAGAGGAAGAACTGGAGGACGTCGGTCCAGATGATGGACTTGATGCCGCCATACACGGAGTACGCGACGGTGATCAGGGTGAAGGCCACGACGCAGCCGTTGAAGCTCCAGCCGGTGACGGCCTCGACGATGATCGCCGCCGCCGTGAGCCGGACGCCGCTGGCCAGGATACGGGTGACGAGGAACAGGACGCTCGCGGTGGCTCGGGTGGCGGGTCCGAACCGAAGTCCCAGGAATTCGTAGACCGAGGTGACGCCGGCGATGTAGAAGGCCGGGATGAAGAGGAAGGCGACGAGCAGCCGGCCGGCCAGATTGCCGACGACGAACTGGAAATAGGTGTGGTCTCCGCCGTACGCCTGGCCGGGAACCCCGCAGAACGTGAGGGCGCTCGTTTCGCTGGCGAGGATCGACAGGCAGACGGCCCAAGTGGGGATCGCGCCGCCTCCCTTGAAGAACTCCCCCGCATTCTTCTGGCCCCGGCCCGCCCACCCGCCGACGGCCGCGCAGAGGACGAAATAGCCGGCGAGTACGGCGTAGTCGAGTCCCCCGAACACCACGCCAGTGTAGCAGCCCGGGCTGTTCCTGTCTCCCCATCGTCCGATCGCGACAGCCCCTTTTCAGCGGCGGGCGGCGGTCGTATGATGAAACGGCGATGAAGTGCATCAATTGCCCGTCGTCCTCGGAGGGGTTCGCGGTGATTCCGGGGATCGGCGAGACGGGAGAGGCCCGGTTTTACTGCGACCGATGCGCGAGGAATCACCGCGTGAAGATGCGGTACTGGGACGGCCGCGACCTGGACGTCGGGGGATACCGGGAGAATCCGGATCTCGGAGCCTCGTTCCAGACGCTGATCTTCTCGTTTCACGATTTGACGCGGATGCGCCGCGAGGACCTCGAACCCGTGATGGAGTGGGTGGAGGACGAGGAGTTGGCCCTGGCGCTTCTGGGCGCGGATCACGGCATCCTGGAGAAGGTGAACTCGGTGCTTCCCCTGTCCCGGGTGCGGAACCTGCGCCTGCTGCTGCAGCAGCCCGAGGTGAAGGGGACCGCCGCCGCCCCCGACACCGCTTCGGCGCGGACCTTGATCGTCAGCATCATCAAGAGGCTCTAACGTGATCGTCGACTACCACATGCACACGCCCCTTTGCCGCCACGCGGTCGGCGAGCCGGAGGCGTACGCGCGGCGCGCGCTGGACCTGGGCATCGAGGAGATCGGGTTTTCGGATCACAGCCCGATGCCCCCGTCCTACGATCCCGACTGGCGGATGAGCTCGGCCGAGTATCCGACCTATGTCGAGATGGTCCGCCGCTGCCAGAAATCGTTTCCCCAGCTGTCGATCAAGCTGGGTCTGGAGGCGGACTATCATCCGGGGACCGAGGGCTTCGTGCGGGAGGTGATCTCCGCGCACCCCTTCGATTACGTGATCGGATCCATCCACTACCTCGGGGACTGGGGCTTCGACAATCCCGACCACGCCCACCGGTTCGAGTCGCAGGATCTTCACCGGATCTACGCCCAGTATTACGACCTGGTCATCGGGCTCGCCCGGACCGGGATGTACGACATCCTCGGTCACCCGGACGTGATCAAGAAGTTCGGGCATCGCCCGGCGAGCGACTACGAACCCCTCGAACGGCGCGCCCTGGAGGCGGTCGCCAACGCCGGCCTGGCGCTCGATGTGAACACCAGCGGCCTGGGCCGGCCGGCAAAGGAGATCTACCCGAGCCTCCGGATGCTGAAGGCGGCCCGGACGATGGGCATCGACATCACGTTCGGCTCGGACGCGCACGATCCCCAGAGGGTGGGGGACTGCTTCGCGCAGGCCATCGCTCTGGCGAAGGAGGCCGGGTATTCGCAGTTCCGGCGCTACACCCGGCGCCGCTTCGAGCTCCTTCCGCTCCCCTGAGACGCCAGGGCTCCGGCCCGGCGCCGACCCGTCCCAGTTTCTCCGGCGATGGGCGCCAGCTGTGACAGCTTAGGTCGCATAAGCGTCGTCCCCCGGGGGCGGGGACGGGTAACGTTTGACCCCTCCCGGAGGCTCTGCTAAGGTTGGCGGCGATGGCGCAAATCCAGGTGTTGGCCCCCGACGTCGTCAACAAGATCGCCGCCGGGGAAGTCATCGAGCGCCCGGCCAGCGCCGTCAAGGAGCTGATTGAAAACGCCCTCGATGCCGGAGCGAGCGAGATCCGGATCGACATCGAGGAGGGAGGCCGCAAGCTCCTGAGGGTCACCGACAACGGCCACGGCATCGGCCGGGACGACCTGCTGCTGGCGTTTGCGCCGCACGCCACGAGCAAGCTGGCCACCGCGGACGATCTCTTTCGCGTCTCCACGTTCGGCTTCCGGGGCGAGGCCCTGGCCTCGATCGGGTCGGTCGCGCGGGTCAAGCTCGTCAGCCGACCGGCGGGGGGCGAGGGGGCGGAACTGGTCGTCGAGAACGGGGTGGCGTCGCCGGTAAAGCCCGCGGCTGCCGCTCCCGGCACCGCCATCGAAGTCCGGAACCTCTTCCAGAACGTGCCCGTCCGCCGCAAGTTCCTGAGGTCGATCGACGTCGAATCCGAGCACGTGGTCGAAACCGTCTCCCGCTTCGCGATTGCGCTCCCAGGGGTCCGGTTCGACCTCTTCATCGATGGGGACCGGCGCTATTCCCTGGCGCCGTCGGATCGCCGCACGCGGATCGCCGCGTTCTTCGACCCGGAGCTGGCGGCATCCCTGAAGGAGGTGGAGACGGCCGAGTTTCATGCCTACATCGCTCCGGCGCAGCATTCCCGGATCAATGCGAAGGGCATGACCTTCTATCTGAACGGGCGCTACATCCGCGACCGGGTGCTCCTCCGGGCGATGCACGAGGCGTACCGCGAGCTGGTGCCCCACGGGCGTTATCCCGTCGCCTTCATCTTCCTGACGATCCCCGCGGACGAGGTCGACGTCAACGTCCATCCCACCAAGATCGAAGTGCGGTTCCGGAGCGTGTGGAAGCTCCACGATCGCCTGGTGAGCTCGATCCGCGCCCGACTGCTGGAAGGCAGCCTGGATCACGGCGTCTCCCCGGAGGGGATCCTGAAACGTCAGTCCGCCGCCGAGGCCGAAGGGCCCGGCCGGCTCGCCGGGGAAGTGGTGGGGTTCTTCAGCCGCGAGCCCGAGCTCCGCCTGGCGGAGAGCCCGGCGCGGCCCCTAGTGACCACCGGGCGCCGGGTCTTCCAGCTCCACAACCGATACCTAGTCGAGGAGGTGGAGGACGGCCTGCGCATCATCGACCAGCACGCCCTTCACGAACGCGTGATGCTCGACACCTTCCGGAAGCAGGTCGCCGGCGCCTCGATCGCGAAGCAACGGCTGCTGCTGCCCGCGGTGGTGGCGCTCACCCGCGAGCAGCGGGCGCGGCTGGACGATCATCGGGAGCTTCTTGACTCCTTTGGCCTGGAGTGCGAGGATTTCGGCCGCGACGGGGTCGCGGTCCGCGCGGTACCCGCCCTCGTCGCGGATCAGGATCCGGTGACGCTGCTGTCGGATTTCCTGGAGTTGGCGAAGGAGGCGGATCCGGAGCTCCCGATGCTGGAGCGGGCGCTCGAGTTCATGGCGTGCCGGGCGGCGGTCAAGTTCGGGCGAAAGCTGGCGGAAGAGGAGATTGTCCGGCTCCTCGAGGACGCCGAGCGGATGGATTTTTCAGCGACCTGCGCCCATGGACGTCCCACGGGAATCAAGCTGAGCCTCGAAGACTTGGAAAGGTTTTTCAAACGATGATGCAGGCCGACTTCGAGGTGTTCGAACCCGCCGCCGGCTTCCGCGTGTTCGTCCATCCGACCACGAAGTTCAAGACGATCACGATCTCCCTCTATGTCCACCAGCCCTTGGGGGATCAGGCGACGGCCATGGCCCTGCTGCCCCAGGTGCTCCGGCGCGGATGCAAGGGCCTTCCCGACATGAGAGCCATCGTCGTCTTCCTGGAGGACCTGTTTGGGGCCTCCATGGGGGCGGATATCGCGAAGATCGGCGAACGCCAGCTCCTGGTGTTCCGCCTCGAGGTCGTCAACGACCGCTTCGCACCGCGAAAGATCCACGCGCTTGAGAAATCGCTTCAGTTCCTCTGGAAGATGCTGTCGCAGCCCGTGACCTCCAAGGGGGGGCTGCGCTCCGACTATGTCGCCCAGGAGAAGGAAAACCTGAAGCGGCTCATCGAGGGCATGATCAACGAGCGGATGAGCTACGCCTACGAACGCTGCATCCAGGAGATGTGCAAGGGCGAGCCATACGCCCGCTACGAATATGGCACGCTCGAGGACATCGAGCCGGTGACCCCGCAGGATCTGCTGAAGCTTCATGGGCGGCTGCTGACCGAGGCTCCGATCGACCTGTTTGTTTCCGGCGATGTCGAGCCCAAGAAGGTCGCCGCCCTGGCGAAGAAGCTGTTCAAGCTTGGGAAACGCCGGCTCAAGCCCATTCCGGCGGCGGTCGTCACCACCGGCACCGGCGACCTGCGGGAGCATGTCGAGAAGCTCGACGTCGAGCAGGGCAAGATGGTCCTGGGCTGTCGCACCGGAGTGATCTGGGGGAAGCCGGAGACCTTTCCGCTGGTGATGTACAACGGGCTCCTGGGCGCCTTCCCGCACAGCAAACTCTTCGCCAACGTCCGCGAGAAGGAAGGGCTCGCCTATGCGGTGCACTCCTCGCTCGATCATACGAAGGGGTTGCTCTTCATCACGGCGGGCATCGATCCGGACAAGTACGCCAAGTGCGTCGAGGTCATCAAGCAGCAGATGGCGGACCTCGCCGCGGGAAAGATTTCGGACGATGAGTGGGAGAAAACGAGGCTCACCATCACGGACCGCGTGCGGTCCCGGGAGGACAATCCGTCGGCCAAGATCGGCTCCTTCCTGGAGATGTCGCTGAACGGCAAACCGATGACCGCGGCGCAAGTGATCGACGGCGTGAACGGAGTCACGAGGGAGCAGGTGGTCCAGGCCGCCCATCTGGTGAGGCCCGACACGATCTTCTATCTCACCCGTCCATGAAGTTCAGCACCTGGACACCCTCGCTGCTGGGCCGAATCGTCGACTTCTGGAACCGCTCCTTCGCCTCGCGACGGAACTTCTTTCCCCTGACGCCCGATCTCTTCCATCAGCGGGTGCTCCGGCGGGGAAGCGGTCCGGAACGGTTCAGGCCGTCCCGGTTCATCGTGGCCCAGGAAGGGCAGGACATCGCCGGCTTCATCCACGTGGGGGAACGGCCGGAATCCCTGTGCCGCGCCCTGGATCCGCAATGGCGCAGCGGGACCCAGGGATACGTCGCCTTTCTGTTCGTCGACCCCGCCCGTCGCCGCAAAGGCCTCGGGACCGACCTGTGGCACCGGGGGCTGGATCGTCTGAAGTCCTCGCGCCAGGTGGTGCTCGACGGGCAATGCTTCAATCCGTACTACGGGAACAGCGAAGGGCCGTTCACCCCGTTCTGGGGAACGCCCGAAGGCGTCAGCGTCGACTGGAACGATTCCGCCACCAAGAAGTTCCTCGCCCGAAAGGGTTTTGCGCCGCGCTTCAAGGGAGTCCAGTTGTCGCTGGCCCTGGCGGAAGTGGCGGCGTCGGTGGAGGATGCCGAGAAAGCCCTGGCCCGCCAGGGAATGGCTCTGCAGGTCCAGCCTCAATCCTACCCGGAACTTGGAAAGGCCGAGGGAAAGCGTCGGCCGATGCCCGAGGGGCTCGACTACGAGGTGGTCGGCGCGGTCCGCCGGGGAAAGGTCGCGGGACTGATCGCGTACTACCCCATGAGGGAAGTCCGGCCGGGCCTGTTCGGCATCTACGAAGCGGTCGTCCTTCCGCAGTGGAGAGGCAAGTCCTTGGGCCGGAAACTGTTGGAGGCGGCGACCGCCCGCATGAAGGCGTTGGGAGGAGGCAGCTGCGAAGTCCTCACGCTTCCGGAGCTATCCCCGGCCGCCCATAAACTCTATGCCGCCGCGGGATTTCAGCCCGTCCAGAACTGGGCGATCTACTAGGGAAGGGCGCCCCCTCGCCGCCCCAGAAGGATTCGGCGCAACAAATCCAAGGGGGAGAGGGTTGGTATAGTGATGACCATGACGTGCAACGAGTATCGGGAGCGGCATCCGTCCCAGGATGAAGCGACCCGCGCCCACCTGGCCGGCTGCTCCGATTGCCGGGCGTTCGAGAAGAGCTGGGATCTGCTGTTGAGTTATCCGTCGATCGAGGCTCCTGCCGGGTTCTTCCGGTCGGTACGACGGAAACTGGCGCCGGCCATCCTTCGATTTGCCGCCCCGGTCGCCGCCGCGGCCGCGGCCCTTCTGGTGGCCCTGCTCCTGACCCATACGTCTCCGCCGAGTCCGATCTCCACCGTTCCGACGGTGACGGAGGAAGAGCGGGAACTGGTCGAGAATCTCGACCTTCTCCAGAACTACGACCTCCTGCGGACGCTGGAACTGGTGGGCGAAAATGGATCGCCGCTGGTCGAGGACAAGAAGTGACGCGCCTGACGACGCTCGTCCTGTTCCTGGCGACCGCCCTGGTGGCGGGGGCGCAGCAGTCCTCGTCGATCGACCAGGAGAAGCTGGCCGAGATCCGCCGGATGTCGCCCCAGGAGCGGGCGGCGCTCAAGGCGCGCCTGGAGGAAATCAAGACGCTGTCCACCGAAGAGCGCGATCGGCTGAAGGAAAACCTGAAGAAGATCAAGACGATGCCGGTGGAAGAGGTCCGCCGGGCCGCGGACCGGGCCGCGAGGCTGACGCCCCAGGAACACAAGGAAGTCACCGAACTCGCGTCGGGCTTCTTCAAGTGGTCCCGGCGGATGGGATACCAGGAAGGGTTCCCGCGCGGCCTCTTCTTTCAGTGGCTCAAGCGCGAGAAGCCGGGCAAGATCGAGGAGATCCGCTCGATGGATGCCGGCGCGGGCAGCCCGCGCGTTGACGAATTCATCCGACTGTACCACGAGTTCCGCAGCGCCACGTACGCCAAGACCGAAGAGCATGTCCGCCGCCACAAATGCATCCCGCTCCCGGATGTCCAGGCCCTGAACGACCTCGGTCCGCGCGAGTTCTGGGTCCGCTGGCAGGAGGTCACCCGCGCGTGCGCCGGCCGCAAGGCCGTCCCGGGCCCCGTCGCCCCGCGCCCGCTCGACCCCGCGAAGAAGTAGCCCGCCGGCCGGACCCCGCATATAATGGCACCCATGATCCGGCGTTCGTCCGTCATCGCGCTTCTGGCCGTCCTGACGGGCTGCAGCAAGGCGGAGGACCCTCGCCGTTCCAGGATCGCGTTCGCGCTGGACGACCGGAGCGGGACCAACCGCGGGATTCTGGTGGTCGACGCGAAGGGTGGCGAGCCCGACGCCATCGCCCCGGCGGACTCCTTCGACGAGACCCCTGCCTGGTCGCCCGACGGACTGACCCTCCTCTTCGCCTCCAGCCGGGACAAGCACTACGGCATCTACTCCTGGGAAGGGACGGTCGAAAAGGTCGAGGTGGCGCACTACCGCGACTGCGCCCCCGCCTGGTCGCCCGACGGACGGCGCATCGTCTTCATGTCCAACCGGGGGGACACCTGGGAAATCTATTCGATGAGCGCCTCGGGCAAGGACGAGAAGCGGCTGACCAGCGGACCGGCGTCCGATACGTATCCGACCTGGACGGCGGATGGACAGTGGATCGTCTTCCTTTCCGACCGCGGAGGCCAGTTCGACCTCTACCGCATGAAGCCCGACGGTACGGAGGTGAGCCCGATCACGAACGATCGCGCCTGGGATGGACGACCTTCCTGCTCGCCCGACGGCAAGTGGATCGCCTGGGCATCGACCCGGGAGGGCACGGCGGCCGTCTTCGTCATGGGGGTCGACGGAAAGAACGCCCGGCGGCTTACTCCGCTGGACTCCGTCGCGGACGAGCCGGCGTGGTCGCCCGACAGCCGGCAGATCGTCTACGTGTCGACCCGCGACGGCTTCCGCGAACTCTACATCATGAATGCCGACGGCAGCGGCTCCAAGCGGCTGACGTACCAGCGAGGACAAATCCACACCCCCGCGTGGTCGGCGTTTCTTCCCCCGGGGAAGTGAGGCGATGGCGGACCCCCGCTTTCTGGAAACTCTTCAGGAACGGGTGCTGCTCGGCGACGGGGCGTACGGGACGGAATTCCTCCGGCGGGGCTGCATGCCGGGACGGCCCCTGGACGAGCTGAATCTGACCCGTCCGGAGCTCGTCGCCGAGCTGCATCGAGAATATGTGAGCGCGGGCTCGCAGCTGACCAAGACGAACACGTTCCTCGCCAACCGGTTCCGCCTGGAGTCTCACGGTCTAGGCGACCGGGTCCGCGAGATCAACCAGGCCGGGGTGCGCCTCGCCCGGGAAGCGGCCCGGGGCGGCCTGGTCGCCGGCGTCATCGGCCCGCTCACCGAGTGCCGCTGGGCGGACCGGACGGCCACGTATCAGGAACAATGCGCCGCCCTGGCAGAGGCGGGCTGCGACCTGTTTCTCCTGGAGACCTTCATGGAAGCGAGCGATCTGCTGGCGGCGGTCGAAGTCGGCCGCCAGACCGGGCTGCCGCTGGTCTGCGAAATGGCGCTGACCCTGGAGCGCGGGTTCGACCGTCTGGCGCTCTATGGGGGGAAGAAGGGTCCCTCGGTGCTCGGCACCAACTGCGTCGATCCGGAGCAGGCACTGAGGTCGATCGAACGGATGGCCCGGAGCTGCGCCCTTCCGCTGGCCGCCTTTCCCAGCGCCGGAAGGCCCGGCGAGGAGAAATCGCCCCCGGAGTTCGCGGAGGCGATCGTGGACCTCGTCAAGGCCGGGGCGCGCCTCGTGGGGGGCTGCTGCGGAACCGGACCGGCGCACATTCGAGCCGCCGCCGCCGCGTTGGGGGAGCGGGCGTGATCGTCCGGGTCGGCAGCGCCAATCCGATGAAGGTGCGGGCGGTCCGTCGGGCGTTCGCCACGTTCTTCGGGAAGGTGAAGGTCGTCGGGATGGAGGTCCCTTCCGGCGTTTCGTCCCAGCCTCTCTCCTTCGGCGAAATCGTCCGCGGCGCCCGACAGCGGTCCCGCCGCGCCTTCGGAGACTGCGACTACTCGGTCGGCATTGAGGCCGGCGTGTTCCGAGTCGCGTCGGTCTCGTCGCGTCCGTTCCAGATCACCATGGCCTGCGTCTTCGACGGCTCCCGGGACGCCCTGGGATCGGGGCCGTTCTACGAAGTCCCTCCGGGCCTGGTGCGGCAGGTGGTGGACTCGGACCGGGGCTCGGTCTGGGTCGTGACGAAGGGGAAGGTGACGCGCGCGGAGGTCACCGCGGCCGCGATCGTGATGGCGCTCGCCCCGTTTGTGTCGGCGGACCGCTACCGCTGACCTGGGGCGCTGCGGACGAAGTCCGGGATCGTCGCGGGATCAAAGCCGATGTCCCGGATGATGCGCGTCGCATTGTCGGCGTCGGGCGCTCCGTCCACCATCACCTTCTTGAGGAACTGGTCGCCGAATCGGCTCTTGACGGCCTCCAGGAAGGCCCGGCGCGCCCCCGCGCGCCAGAAGGCGGTGGCGTCGGCCGGGGCCAGGGGTCTGGCCAGGTCCGCCAGAATCCGGAACGCATTCCAGAGGCAGTCCTCCTGCATCCGGTCGCGTCCCTGCTCCTCGGCGCGGTCGGACAGGCGCCAGAGGATCTGCCACATCAGTTCGGGAAAGTCGACCGTCCGGGCGATCTCGTAGGCGGCGGACAGCTGCAGGTCCGCCGCGGAATACGACTCCCAATGGCTTCGAAGGTACAGGCTCCACGCCAGCAGCCGGGGCTCGCGCAGCCAGTGCACGAGCGCACCCCCTTTGGCGAGGTAACACTCGGCTTCAGGCCGGAGGCCCGCGTCCAGGCAGGTCGACGCCGCCTCCAGGAGCAGGGTGGCCCGGAGGAGGTCGGAGGTCCCGGCGGGAAGCGCGTCGATCGCGCCCCGGAGCTCCCGGATCGCCCCGTCATAGTCCCGTTCGCCTTTGAGGGCGACGGCCATGCCGTACCGGGCGTGGCAGAGGAGGGAGGCGTCCACCAAGTGGCTGGCGGCGTCCAGCGCCCACTGGGCGTGGGTGAGCGATTCGGCGATCCGGCCCATGTCGCGGCTCGACTGGGCAGCCAGGACCGACCACCGGACCACGTCCTCGCGGCGGCCCTCCTGGGCGGCCTGGGACTGCTCGCGGAGCGCATGAGCGAGCACCTCCCGGTACTGCCCCGAGGCGTGCCGCCGCCCGGCCTCTTCCAGATTCACTTTGGCATTATACACCTCCCTCCGGGCGGCCGCCGCGATTCGACGGGGGGACGGCTCCTTGAAAGGATTGCGCGACCGGGCCCGTCCTCATAGAATGATTCGCGTGAAACCGGTCCTGGCCGCCGCCGTCCTGTGTGCCCTGCTGTCGGGCTGTCTGATGCGGGAGCCCGACTACCGCAATTACGGGAAGCGGCCTCATGAGTGGGATCTGCCGGGGCCGGATTACGAGAAAAAGGTCTTTGGCCCCATGCTGTTCGAGGAGGTCAAGGATTTCGTTCGCGCGAAGGAGTCCAGTGGGTGGGAAGTCGTCGGATACGAACAGGCCAGCCTCCCCGAAGAGGTCATGATCGACACCACGGAGCTCGATCAGCCCTCGCGGTCGACCAAGCCGGCCTGGCGCTTCGATCTTCCCAAAACGATGGATGACCGGACGGACGCCCCGAAAAAGGCGACCGTCCCTCCATACCTCGACGAGGGCGTCAAGGCCCACCGCCAGAAGTATTTGGTGATCATGAGGCGCTGGCTCTAGGAGCCGGCGTCTCTCCCTCCTTCGTTCCGGGCGACTGCGGAAGCGCTGTTTTGCCGATCTAAGTACACGGCAACGAGGACGAAGGATGATCACGCGTCACAAGACCCGCGAAGTCCCGTGCGGGAAGCTCGTCATCGGCGGGACGCACCCGATCTGGGTGCAGTCGCTCACGACGACCGCCACGAAGGACACCGAAGCGACCAAGACCGAGATCCGCAGCATGCTCGACGCGGGCTGCGAGATCGTCCGCATCTCCTGCTTCGACGCCGGAGACGCCCAGGGCATCGGGGCCATCAAGAAGTTCCTGCCGCCCGGCGTTCCGCTCGTCTGCGACATCCACTTCAACTACAAGTTCGCGCTGGAAGCGATCAAACAGGGCGTCGACAAGGTCCGCCTCAATCCCGGCAACGTGGGCGGCAAGGCCTCCGTCTTCGACGACGAGGCCAAGCGCCGCGAGAAGGAGGTGGCCGAGGCCGCCAAGAACGCCGGGATCTGCATGCGGGTCGGCGTGAATTCCGGCTCCGTGGAGCAGGACCTGCTCGACAAGTACGGGTACGCGACGGCCGACGCCATCTATGAAAGCGGCGTCCGTCACTGCGAATGGCTCGAACAGTGCGGCTTCAAGAACATCGTCGTCTCGCTGAAATCGACCTCGATGGAGACCGTGGTCAACGCGTACCTGCGCTTCGGCAAGTCGACGGACATCCCGCTGCACGTCGGCGTCACGGAGGCGGGGCTTCCCGGCTATGGAACCATCAAGAGCGCGATCGGCATCGGCCGGATCCTGCTCGAAGGGCTGGGCGACACGATCCGCGTCTCGCTGACCGGCGCCAAGAATCTCGAGGTCTACGCGGGCTTCGACATCCTGAAGGCGACGGGGCGGAGGGTGCGCGAGCCCGAAATCATCGCCTGTCCGCTCTGCGGGCGTGCCGCCGTGGCGCATGAATCCCTGGTCAGCAAGCTCAAGGAAAAGATCAGCGACCTCAAGATCCCGATGCGCATCAGCATCCTGGCCTGCGCGGTCAACGGACCGGGGGAGGCCGCCGAGGCCGACATCGGGGCCGCCGGGGAACGCGGCCAGTGGAACATTTTCAAGCAGGGGAAGCCCTTGCGCAGGGTCAAGGACTCGGACATCCTGGTCGAAATGGAAAAGGAAGTCCGGAAACTGGCGGCCGAGATGGAAGCGTCGGGGGCCCTGCCCGGCGGACATCTCAAGCTAACGATTAAGGACTAGATGGCCTACTTCACCAGCGTGCGCTACGGCAAGATGCGGATGGTCGCCCGCTTCAAGACGGACCGCGAAGATCTCCACGTCCGAGACCGCTGCGTCGTGCGCACCGATCGCGGGAAGGAACTGGGAGAGGTCCTGACGCCGCTCCAGCCCATCCCCGACGCGATTCCGGCGGAGAGCCTCTGGGACGTCATCCGTCGAGCGAATACCGAGGATTTGGTGAACGTGGAGCGCCTGGACAAGGAAAGCGTGCCGCGCGCGATCCGGACCTGCAAGGAGCTGGTCCAGAAGCTCAATCTGGAGATGAAGGTGACCGACGTGGACTATGTCTACGGCGGCGAGCGCCTGATCTTCTACTTCACCAGCCAGTCCCGGGTCGATTTCCGCGAGCTGGTGCGCCAGCTGGCTCATGAGTTCCGGACCCGTATCGAGCTCAAGCAGGTCGGCGCGCGCGACGAGGCCCGGCTGATCGGCGATGCGGGCCACTGCGGGCTGACCCTGTGCTGCCGGGGCCACCTGAAGGAGCTGGGCGGCATCACGATGGACATGGCCAAGATCCAGAAGCACACGGCCGATCCGTCGAAGATCACGGGCCGCTGCGGGAAGCTGCTGTGCTGCCTCCGCTATGAGTACACGACCTACACCGATTCGCGCGACGTGATGCCGCAGCGCGGGACGCGGCTTGAGTCGAAAAAAGGCGTCGGGATCGTCGTCGATCAGAACCTTCTGCTCCGGGAAGTGACGCTGCAGCCGCTGGATGGCGGCGATCGCTTCATCGTCAAGCTGGAAGAAGTGCTCGGGGCTCCGGCCGCCGTGGCGGGCTGTAACGGCTGCGATGCGCCGAAGGCGGGACCGGCAGCGACGGCACCGGCCCCGACCGGCGAGGCCGCGCCGACGACGGTGGAACAGGGTCCGATCGCCCCCCCGGGGGCGACGGCGTCTCCCGCCTCCGTGTCGGATCCGGTGGCGCCGCTGGCGCTGGCCCCGGCCCCAGCCCCGGCTCCGCGCCCCCCCTCACCCTCGCGTCAGGACCGCTCGCGGCCTCCCGCGCGTCCCCAGGAGCCTCGGAAACCCGACACGCAGAAGCTGCCGACGGAGGTCCAGCGGAAGAT
>Ga0070731_10003405_pt1 | contig 14391 bp, 9 predicted proteins | sample Coa_R1_2_FD_66448 | JGI IMG/M metagenome (GOLD analysis project Ga0070731, IMG submission 66448) | Surface soil microbial communities from Centralia Pennsylvania, which are recovering from an underground coalmine fire - Coalmine... | ecosystem: Environmental > Terrestrial > Soil > Unclassified ... | reverse complement strand
CGCCGGGCAGCCTTCCTTGGCGACGAGCTTCGCGGTCGTCGCGTCGAACTTGCCGCGCGCGCTGGTCTCGCACGACTCGTCATCCGTCGAGCCGCCCTTGAGCCCGCTGGCGGCCGCCTTCTTGTGACAGCTCACCACCGCGGCGGTCAGCTTCGCGAGCCCCTTCGCGACCGCGCTGGCGCACGCGAGATTGTCCTTGCTGGCCGGGACAAAGCCGGCGTCTTCGTTGCCCGCGTCGAGCGGGACCCCACTCGTCGAGTCGCAGTACACGCCGCCATTGAGCGTATCGAGCGAGCCGGCCGCGGGCGCGTCGGCGAGGAGGCCGCTCGCGATGGCGTCGACCCCGGCGCCGATCGACGTGCCGGCACACGGCGTCGCGAGCTTCGCGAGCGCCGCCTCGAACTTCGCATGGGCCGACTTCGTGGCGTCCGTCTGCTCGCACGCCTCCTCGTCGAAGGTGGCCGGGGGCTGCTTGAACGCGGCGGCGGCCTGCTTCACGTGGCAGGCGAAGACGGAGGAGACGAGCTTGGCGAGCGCCTTGCCGGCGCCGTCCCCGCACTTCTCCGCCGCTTTTCCATCGGGGACGCATCCCGGATCGTCGGCGCCGAACGGCGCGCCCGCACGAACCGGGCGTACGAGGAGCAGTGCGGCGATGACGGCGAAACCCCATCGTGTGCGGCGCATGACGCGATGCTAGCGCGCCGACGTTACACGCGCGTTTCGGGCGGGCGATATTTCGCCGTGTGCGTGCGACTACGGGTTCCGCACGCTGCAGTGGAGATCGGGTACGTGAGCGCCCGCCGAGTCCGCCGCATCCTCGAGGCTACAGTGGAGCTCGCTCGCGGCCGGTGCGGTTGCGCCTTCGCAGTCCCGGAACTGGATCGTGAAGAGCCGGCCCGGATGGAACGCCTTCGTACCGACCATGACCTCGCGCAACCCGTAATCCAGGTCGTTCGGGACCTGGAGGACCTCGGGTGGCGTGTCGAAGATGCTGCGCTTCACGGGATCGTCGGAGCCACCGCTCGGGATCGAGATCTTCGCCTCGGGGTACCGGATGAAGAGGGTCACGCCCTGCACGTCGGTCTCGGGCTGTCCCTCCAGGAATACGCTGAAGCGCCGGGTGCTGCTCGTCTCGGTACACCGCTCGATGCGACAGTTCGACGGGCACGAATCGCCGTCCTTCGTGTTGCCGTCGTCGCATGTCTCGCCCGGCTCGATCTTGCCGTTGCCGCACACTGCCTTGGCCGGCTCGGCCGCCGGCGCCGCGCGGGTCACGAGGAGCAGCGCAAGGACAGGAAAGGTGAGACGGACGATCTTCACGGGGCCGTGACGGTACAGGTGACGCCCTCGTCGGGCAGCCCCAACGGATCCGTGGCGACCTCGACCGTGCAGGTGAAGTCGGCCGCGGTCGGCGGCGCCGTGACACCGGTGCAATCGAAGAAGTTGATCGTGAAGAGGTTGCCCGGCGTGAGCGGGTGCGAGGTCCCGGCGACGTTGTCCCGCAGCGCATAATCGAGGTCGTTCGGCTGCGTGAGCGCGCCCGACTGCACGTTGATGATCGTCTGCCGGACGCTCGTCGCGTTACCCGTGCCCGGGATCGTCACCTTGGTCTCGGGATAGTCGACGAGCACCGTCAATCCCTGCACGAGGACGGACGTATCCGGCACCGCGAAGCTCACGACGAAGGGGCTGTGCGTCGTTGCAGCGACGCAGGACCCGACCGTGGTCGTGGTGGTCGAGCCGACGGTGGTCGACGTGGTCGTCGTGCTCGACGTCGTTGCGGACGGGCTGGTCGTGGACGTCGTCGCCGTGGTCGTGCTCGTACTCGAGGAGCTCGTGGTCGACGGCGAGGTGGTCGTCGAGGTCGTGGTCGACGACGTCGTCGTGGTTCGCAGCGTCGTCGAGGTCGTTGTCGTGGTCGAGTGGAGGGTCGACGACGTAGTCCCGGTCGACGTACTGACCGAGGTCGTGGAGGAACTTGTGCTCGAGGACGTGGTGCTCGAAGTCGTGCCCGACGTCGAGCCGAGGTCGGCCTCGATCCGTCCCGCATGGATCACGCCGGCGACGAAGCTGCCGGTCACCTTCGCTGCGTCCACGATCTGGAGCGTGGATCCCGGCGCGCAGAGATGCGCGCTGATCCGGGATGCACGACCGAACGTCACCTGCTGCCCGCCGACGAAGAGCGTCAGGTCGCGCGCCGTGGCCCCTGATGCGAGCTCGATGTCCACGCTCTGGCCGAGCGCGACGTTGCCATCGACGAGCACGCGGGCCGGCGAGTCGACCTCGATGGTGGCATTTCGTGACGCACGAAGGCTGCAAAATTCGTAGTCACCGCCCGTGAGAACGAGCCGACCCGGCGCGCCGCCGCCGAGCACCTGGGTGTCGCCGTAGCTGCCGGCCGCGAGGCGGTGAGTCTCGCGGTGGCCGACGCGAATGGACGCGGCCGCACTGCATCCGGGGAAGTCCGGGAAGCCGCAGGCGGCGCCGAGATCGGGTACGATGGGCGCAGAGAAGTGAACCCCCGGGCCGCATCCCGGCGCGGACCGCTCGACGCTCTCCCAGAAGAAGAGCCCCGCGCAGGTCGAGCTGGGGTCGATCAGGATCGTCCCCGCGGCGAGCGCGGACATCGAGGCCTCGATGCGGCCAGTCCCGCGCAGCATCCCGTCGTTCACGCCGACGTCTCCGCCCGCGAGACGGAGCCCCTGGATGCGAAGCTCCGTCCCGGCGAGGAGGGCGTACGACCCGGCGTCCCGGCTCGGCTCCGTCGGGGAAGCGCTCGTCCGCCACCCGAGCATCACGATCAGCGCCACCACGCCGAACAGGAACTGCCGTCGCGCGCGAAGGGACTTCCTCGGGTCGCTCGTCACGGGGGAGGGCAGTCCACCTTCTGCTTGGTTGCGTTCACGTCAGCGCGCGGACCGGCGCTAGGGCTACTGATCTAGCTGTTCGGGGGCAGCTTACTGCGGCGACGTTGCTTCCAGATGACGATAGGATGGCGAGTTGATTGCGAGGATCGTCTCCGCCGCGCCTTCAGGGCGTCGGGCAGTCGACGTTCGGCGTACCACCGTGCGGCGCGACGCCGACGGTGCAGAGCGGTATGCTCGTGGGATCGATCACCCCCCCGAGCGCGTCCGACGCGTCGGGAATGGCGCAGTGGAGATCGTGGGCTCGCACGAGGGTGCCGTCCGGGCAATCGAAGTGCACCAGCTCGAACGGCCCGAACGGTACTGTCTTCGGTGCCGTCGTCGCGTAGACGTTTCGCAGGGTGTCGTCGACCCCATCCATGTTGTCGTCGGCGTCGAAGATCACGCTGAGCCCCGCGCCACCCGTGAGGTCCGTGACCCGCTGCCGCACGGACGATGCGAACCCGGAGCCCGGTATCGACAAGGGCGGACCATAGGAGAGGTTGAGCGTCACGCCGCCGATCTGCTCCGCCGTCGCCTGCGTCTTCACGAGACACACGCGGGCGTCGAGGCCGTCGGCATTGCATGTCACGGGGTCGAGCATGCAATTCGTGCAGCCGTCGTTCGGGACGTCGTTGCCGTCGTCGCATTCCTCGCCCGGCTGGACGATCCCGTCGCCGCACGATCCGAGCGAACACTTGTTGCACGTGTCGGTGTTGTGGGGGCCGTCGTCGCACTGCTCCGGCGGACAGATGTGAAAGTCGCCACAGCCGGTGTTGGCTGTGCAGTCGGTGTGGCACGCGTCGCAGTCGTTCCCGTTGCCGTCGTCGCACTCCTCGCCGAGGTCGACGAAGCCGTTCCCACAGAGGTTCGCCCGCTGCGCCGGGGTACCCCCGTAGAAGTCGCGCGCCATGGTCTCCCCCGCGCGCACGGCCTCCGCGACGACGCAGTCCGGCAAGGACGCGCAGCTGCCCACTTCCGCGCCCGCGATGCCGGCGCACGCGTGCTCGAGCCGGGCGCGTGCGCGCGACGTCACCCGGGTGGTGTGGCCGAGGCAGTCGGCCGCGATCGCACCGAGTTCACCGCCCGACGGGTCCAGCCCCTTCTGGCAGCGCACCGCACTGTCGATCGTGTCGAGCACGATCGCCGTTCGCGCACGGCCGATCGCCGCGTGGCAGCGACGGCGCGCCTTCGACTGCCCGGCGAGATCGGGAGCACCCTGCACGGCGGCGCCGCTGTCTTCGATCTCGGTCTGGATCGCCATTCCGACCACGTTCGCAATGTCCGTGGACGACGTCGTGTTCGGGTAATTCTGCAGGATACTGCCCGACGTGCAGTTTGCGCCGATGATCCCGGCGGCGCGGGCTCTCTGGATCCCGAACGGCTTCAGCAGCGATGCGAGGTCCGGGGGCACCGGGGAGAAGGAGAAGAGCTGGTTGCAATCCGCGTGGAAGTGCCCCGCGTCCCGCTTCGCGTGACACGCGTCGAGGGCACGCAAACCCTCACGCACCACCAGCCGGAAGTTGCCGCCGATCACACCGCGGCAGCGGAGCGCGGCGCGATGCCTCGAGACGGCGAATGCCTGCCCGTGGTGAGACACGATCGCCGTCGCGATGACGACGGCGATCAAGTGGACTCGGGCGCTCGGCGTGCCCGCGGGGCGGTGCGCGCCCCGCGGGCTCACGCCTGACTTCACGGGATGGTGACCGAGCAACTGAGCGTCGAAGGGTTGATCGCGGTGCCGCCTTCGTCGGACGCGTCGGTGATCGTGCAAGGGTACTCGCTCCCCGTGGTGGGCAGCGGTTGTCCCTGACACCCGTTGAACGTCACATGGAGCAGCGGACCGGCGCCATTCGCCGGGAGGCCGTCGGAGAACGTCGTATCGATGACCGGATCCGTGAAGCCCCAGCCCACGTCGTGGATGGGTCCGTCGGACACGTTGGCCGGGTCCGAGGTGACCGGCACCCGGACCTTCCCCTCGGGATAGTCGAGGAACAGCGTGAGAGCCCCGACGGTGACGCCAGCCGGCGTGGTGAGCTGGATCGACACGGCTTGGTTCGTGGCGTTGTTGACGGTGCAGCTCTGGATTACGCAGCCCGACGGACACGGGTCGCCGGGCTGACCGTTGTTCGCCCCGTCGTCGCACGACTCGCCCGAATCGACGAACCCGTTGCCGCACCCGGGTGCGACCGGCGGCAGCTGGCCCATGACCGACTGGATGCAGCTCGAGTCGACGATGCTGGCGGCTGCGGCTTCCATACCGGCGCACGGCGTTGTGCCGTCAGCCTTGGTGAACGCGGCCATCAGCTTCCCATCGGCCTTTCCGAGACACGCCGTGAAGGTCGGATCCGGATTCGACCCACCGGTCGGAAGGCCCTTCCCCGTCGCCTTCGCCCAGCACCCAGTCTTAGCGGCTCCGTCCTTGCCGGCAGCCTTGAGCTTCGCGGCAGGACATTTTCCTGAGGCCAGAACGCACGTCTCTCCGCTGGGGCAGTCGCTGTCCTGCGAGCAGCTCTGGCTCGTCGTTACGCTGCAGGCGCCGGGCGTGATGATCGCGTTCAGCTGGTCGACGCAGTGATCGATCGTGAACTCGACGTCCGACTCGGTGCCCTCGCACACGCCCTTGGCATCCGCTTTCGTGAACGCGCTCATGAACCCGCTGTCCGCCTTCCCGAGACAGGCGGTATCGACGGGAATGGCCTTGGCGGCGGCCTTCGAGTAGCAGCCGAGCCGCGCGGACTCCTTCTTCCCCGCCGCCTTCTGCTTCGCGCTGGCGCACTTCTGCGCGATGGTCGCGCCCGCGTGCGCGACGGTCGTGAGCGCGAGCGTGCCGGCGACGAGCGCCGTGATTGCGACGATGCTCTTCCCCATCATGTCACCTTCCCTTCGTGTGAGGCGCCCTCGGTCAGTCGCGCGCGTACGAGATGAACTTGAACTGCCCGTCCACTTCCGCGATCGAGCCGATCCGCATGGTGGCCTCGGTACCCTGGTCGTCCTTCAACGTGAGAACGAGCGACTTGTACGCCGTGTAGTCGGCGTACTTCGTCGTTCCCTTCCGGAACTCCTTCGCGGTCACCGTCGCGTGGTGTCCGCCGAAGGACGCGAGCAACCCCGCCTCGGCGTAGATGCTCTTCCCGTTGACGATGCCCCAGAGGTACTCCGTCTCTTCCTGGTTGTACTGCGGCTTGCGGTCGCCGGGCTGGATGCTCCCCGGGAGGATCACGCCGACGTACTCGTCCTGGCTCACCCGGAGCTGGCGGAGCCTTGCCTTGTCCTTCTCGTCGATGGCGTGAAGGAAGTCGTCGATCAGGCCGTCGATCGACGACGCCCCGTGCTGGAGCCGCGCCGCAGGCTTCTCGTCCTCCGCTGCCGCCGCGTTCCGGACTCCGAGCGACACCTGCGGGCCCAGCGTCAGGATACCCGCCAACAGCACTATCTCGAGTTTCATTTGCTCCTCGCAGATCCTGCGACATCCGGCCGGGCGGAGGAATTCCTCCGCCCGGCCGGGACGTCGGTTCACCGGATCACTGCAGCTCGAAGCTGATCCACGGGGTGGTCAGCCACGTCGGCTTCGTCGGATCGAATGCGCCGATGTAGTTCGTCGTGTCGAAGAACGGATCGATGGCATGGCAGTCGTTCGCGAGGGTGTTGACGAGCGGCTGCGTGCCGTCCGGGATGAACTGGCTGAGATCCGTCTGCGACGTCGGCATCCCGAGCCCGTACTTCACGTGGATGCCGGGATCGACGCCCTCGCCGGGATCCGCTGGGCTCCCGGACGCGTTGATGGCCGTCGGAGAGATGGTTCCGCCGGCGGTGATGAGACCCCAGTACTGCTGGCCGGTGCAGTTGCCGGCCGGGGAACCGCTCGTGGTCCACCCGTTCTGGACGTTGCCGAAGTGCGGACCACCGGTGGTGTCGGTGCCGTTGTCGAAGAAGAGGCTATGGTCGACGAGGAGACCGCCCGGCTTCAGAACCGGCCCGGGATCGCAGGCCTGGTTGGCGGTCGCGTTGTCGTCGAGCTTGAGACCCGCCGACCGGAAGTGCTCCTCGATCGTGTTCGAGATGCGGCCAGACGTACCGCGACGGAGGTCCGCCGCGCGCTCGGTCTGCCCGAGGCCAACCGACGGCTGGAGGTTCGAGCCGATCATCGTCGCGTTGCAGACGATGGGCGTGTTGCGCGGCAGCAGGTCGAAGCCGTTCTCGTTGTCGTCCCACTCGAAGCCGTGGTTGCCGAGGTTCTGCATAACCGGCTCGTAGTAGAGGCCGAGGTAGTGCTGGGTAAAACCGACGGTGCCGAGCTGCGTGTCGTGCAGGTCGTCACCGCAGCCGGATGAAACCATGAACTTGCCGTTCACCGTGCCACCGAACCACTCGTGACAGTCGTCGAAGCCGATGTTGCACTGGGTGTGATCCCAGATCGTGCCCCGGCCGACGCCGTTGATCGTGATGACGTTGAGCTCGTTGTCCGGGGTGAGCTCCTGCCCCGAGAACTCGACTCGGACGTACTCGACGACGCCGCTCGAGTCGTTGGGATCGGGTCCGCCGAACGGGATGCCGACGAGCCCCTCGGCGAGGCACTCGCCGCCCGGGCAGTTGACCGGCGCGTTGCCGTTGATCGTGAGACCGCCCCAGTCGCCGGTGGGGACCGCATGGCCGTGGCCCAGGTCGAGGTGGTTGCTGCTGGTCATGATGATCGGACCGCCGCAGAACGCTACCGGAGCCGGCGGCGGCGAGGACGGGCAGTCGGAATTGACCGCGCACGCCTGGCCGTTCTTGGTCCCTCCGACGCATGTGTAATCAGGAGTCCCCTTGGCGTTGATCTTCGAGCCGCGCTTGAAGATGAGCGCCGAGGTGTTGCTGCCCGTCGTCGATGGCACGCCGGCGATGAGCGCGCCCGGCTGGATGGTGAGCGTGATCCCCGGCTCGACGAAGACGAGGCCGTCGATGTTGTAGCGGCAGCCGTGGATCCACGTCTGGGTCGAGTTGATGCTGCCGGTGATGTGCTTCTGACCCGTCCACGACTGAGTGTGGTCGGTCGCCTGGAGCATCGACGTTCCCGCGGGCCCGTCGGTGCAGGCGATCTGGGGACCGGAACCCGTGCAGATCGGGAACAGGGTCGGGTTGCCGGCGAGGAAGTTGAGGAAGATGACGACGTCCGCGATCGTGAGCGTCCCGTCGCCGTTCATGTCGCCGCACTGGAGTGCGCCACCACCGTTGCAGAGCGTTGGTGCCCCGGGCGGGTTCGCGACCGTCTGGAGGAGGATCAGCGCGTCGCCGATCTTCGCGAAGCCGTCACCGTTCAAGTCGCCGCAGGTCGCAGTCGCAAGCGCCGATGGCGCCCAGCTGGCGATACCGACGAGCGCAGCGAGCCCCGCGACCGCTCCCTTCCACATGCTGCTGGCCGTTCTCATGTTGGTCGTCCTTTCATTCGTTGTAGGGCGCATCATGGCGCCTCTGCGACGGTGATCGTGCACGTGACACCGTCGACCGGCTGTCCTTGGTGATCGACCGGGTTGATGAGCGAGCACGAGAGCGTGGTGATCTCGTCCTGCTTCTCGCAGGTGTTGCCGAGCGGGCAGCCGCCGATCGGACCGTTCGCCGTCCCGTCACAGCCGCCAACCGCCTGGGAGGGGAAATCTCCGGGCTTGCAGATCGGCCCGTTGTAGACGTCGGAACAGCCAAACGTGCCGTTGACGCGGTCGCCGAGCTCGGGGCAGGCCTCGCAGGTTGCGACCGTGAGCGGCGTGCCGCAGTCGTTGTTGATCGAGCAGGCGACGCCGATCCGGGTCGGATCACCGGCGGTGCAGATGGTGCCGGAAGAGCAGACGCCGGCCGCGGAGTCGCAATCGGTGTTGGCGGCGCAGGCCGTGCCGATCTTGGTCGGTTCGCCGGCCGTGCAGGTGTCGGAGCCCAGATCGCAGACGCCGGCCGCGGAGTCGCAATCTGTGTCGGCGGCGCAGGCCGTGCCGACCTTGGTCGGGTCGCCGGCCGTGCAGAGGCCGGAGCCTCCGGTATCGCAGACGCCGGCGTCGAAGCAGTCGGCGTTCGCGCTGCAGGCCGTGCCGACCTTGTCGGACCCGCCGGCCGTGCAGAGGTGGGAGCCCGTATCACAGACGCCGGCGTCGAAGCAGTTGGCGTTCGTGGTGCAGGCCGTGTTCAGCTTGTCGGAGCCGCCGGCCGTGCAGCCGTGCCCGCACTTGATCGTGGCGGGCGGGCTCGCGCACGCCCCGACGGTGCACGCGCCATGATCGGCGAAGAACTTCCAGCCGGTGGTGCAATCCGTCAGCGAGACGCCCTTGAGCGGATAAGTGGGAGCAAGCCCGCAATGGCAGTCGTCGTAGTAGTTGGCGAACGACATCGGGTTGTCGATGGTGTTCTGGTCGTTCGTGCACGCGTCGAGGTTCGCCGCGGGGCAGCAGCCGATGACGTTCTGGTTGCGGTTGCAGACGTTCTGGCTGAGCGGCACGCACTCATCGAGCGTCACGTCGAAGAGCTCACCTGCGCTGATGAACTCGGTCGTGTTCGCGAGCGCGAGGTGGAAGTCGGTGTCGGTGTCGTTTACCGCGAGGAAGCCGCCCGTCGGGACCACGTGCACCACCCCCTTGACGACGCTGGAGCCGCCGGTCCCGGGGATGCTGGCCTCAAGCTGCGGGTAGTCGAAGGCGATCTGCACGCCCGCCAGACTCGGGGGCGAGGCCGGAATGCCGCCCAGGCTGACGGTGACGACGCGGTGGCCGGTGATGGTCCCGCCGGCCAGCGTACCGGGGCCGCAGGTCTCGCCCAGCGACTCGCACTTCGTATTGCAGAGGTCGCCCGGCTGGCCGTTGTTTGTGCCGTCGTCACACTGCTCGCTCCCCTCGATGACGCCGTTGCCGCACGTACTGGCCGCGGCTTTCTTGAAGTAGATCGCCTGCAAGATGTCTTGCGCCGCGCTGACCGTGTTGTTGGTCGCGCAGTCGGGGAGCGGGCTGCAGGTGCCGATGTCCGAGGGGTTGAGGGTCCCGCACGCCTTGTTGATGAGCGCCGTCGCCTTGGGCACCGACTTCGTGCCGGTCGCGGGGAGGCAGCTCGGATCGAGAGGACCGAACGAGCTCGCGCCGCTGTCCTTCGTCTTCTGGCACTTCGTGCCGTCCTTGATGATCTCCTTGACGATCCCGGCCTCGACCTTGGCGATCGTCTCCACGCACTTGATGCGGGCCTTCAGGTCGGGCGGATTGCCGCTCGACAGGTTGGCATTGCCGGCCGTCGCGAGCTGGTTGCCGCCGAGCGTCCCCTCGATCTCGGGGAAGATCGCACCCACGGGATCGCCGCCGTCGTAGTTAGCGCGCACGGGGTCGCCGCTCGCGCACTTCGCGTTGATCAGTGCCGTGGCGCCGGACTTCGCCTTGCTGTAGGTGCCCTTCGGGTCGAACGGCGACGTCTCCGACGGGACGTCACAGGGTCCGGTCGCCTGGCTCGCCTTGTCCGCGGCCTTCCGGCACGCGACCGAGTCCTTGTAGCCGGTGCTCGTGACCTTCGTGGACGCCGTCGCGATCGCCAACCGACACGCGACCGACGTGTTGGCGGCCCAGCTGGTGGCCCCCAAGCCGAGCGTCGCTGCGCCCACGACCACCACGGTCGCGGCTCGCGCGCCCCTTCTGTATCTACGCATGCTGCTCTCCTTTTCTCGTTTGTCGCCGCGCGCCATGCGTGGCGGTATCCCGACGTAGTGCGAGCGAGATACCATTCACACGTGACGGACAGATGGCCAGAGTGCGATCATTTTGCGTTTTCTACTCGGCGCGCTGCGGGAGCGGCCTTTGAGTACCTGCTCGATGTTACGAGTTTGTTTCCGGCAACCGATGTTTCTGTTGTGCGATTGACAGTTCTCGGATCCGTAACCACCCCGAAACAGACCCCTCCTAGAACCGCCGTCACTCGCGAGTGGGAGGGCTGGGATGCGCGGACCGTGGAAGGGGTTGACGACGTTCGGGCTGGTCATCGGGCTGATGGCGCGCACCACGCTCGCCCAGCTGCCCGCCCCGCCGGCCGCGCCGGCGGCGGAGACCGGAACGGTGTCCGGGACCGTCGTCGACAAGTCGACCGGCGACGCGGTCATCGAAGCCGGCGTCGAGGTCGTCGAGACCGGAAAGAAGGTGACGACGGACCTCGACGGCCGCTACAAGATCGAGCTCCCGCCGGGCACGTACCAGCTCCGGTTCTTCGCGCCGCTGTTTCAGCCCGTGCGGCTGCAGGGCGTGATCGTGAAGGCCAAGAGTGTCACGAAGCAGAACGTCACGCTCGCCGCGGCCGCGGCGAACGTCGAGGTGGTCGAGGTCACCGCGCGCGCCGATCGGGCCGCGGAGGTCACGCAGCTCACGGACCGGAAGAACGCGGCAGTCGTGAAGGACACGGTGAGCGCGGAGATGATCGCGAAATCGCCCGACAAGGACGCCGCTTCGGTCGTGAAGCGCGTCCCGGCGGTGACGATCCGGGACGGCAAGTTCATCTTCGTCCGTGGCCTCGGCGAGCGCTACAGCAGCGCGTTGCTCGACGGCAGCAGGTTGCCGAGCACGGACCCGTCGAAGCGCGTCGTGCCGCTCGACCTGTTCCCGGCGGAATTTCTCGAATCACTCGGGATCATCAAGAGTTACACGCCCGATTTGCCCGGCGACTTCTCCGGCGGGCTGGTCGACATCCGCCTGCGCGAGTTTCCCGAGCAGCTGTCGTTCTCGACCGGGGTCTCCACCAGCTTCAACACGCAGACGACCTTCCAGTCGTTCCGGACCTACCGTGGCGGGTCGCTCGACTACCTCGGATTCGGATCGAACTACCGAAAGCTGCCGGAGCGGGTCCCCGATACCGACACTTTCACGGGCCTGAACGAGTTCCAGCGCGATGCGATCGGCCGCGACTTCCGGAACATCTGGAACACGGAGACGATGACGGCCCCGCCGGGGACCGCATGGAGCGTCGCGGGCGGGAACACGTGGGGACCGCTCGGCATCGAGCTGGGCGGGCTGTACCGGACCGACTATCTCGAGACCCCGGCCGAGACGCTCATCCAGTTCCGGAACTCCGGAAGCGTTTCGCGGCCGGTGATCATCCCATTCGAGAAGTTCAAGCTCGACACGGGCCTGTTCACGACCCGGCTGGGCGGGCTCATGACCGCCAGCTACCGGCTCTCCGACACGGACAAGCTCTTCTTCCGCTCGCTCATCGATCGCAACACGTTCGACAGCAACCAGGGGACGAACGGGCTCGACGACCAGGGTCTGCACGAGCAGAACACGATCTTCCGTTACACCGAGGAGGAACTCGACTTCGGGCAGATCGGCGGCGAGCACCGCTGGTCGCATCTCTGGCTCGACTGGCGCACGGCGTACTCGCGCACGCTCCAGAACGAGCCGGACACGCGCTTCACGACCTACACCGCGCCGCCCGGGGAGCAGCTGCAGTTCAGCACGACGTCATCGGGTGGTACGCGCACCTTCAACGCCCTGAACGAGTATCTGAGCGACTCGGCGCTCGATCTGACGCTACCGTTCAACACCCGACTACCCTTCATGGACCTGTGGTCGGGGCTGCCCGCCAAGTTCAAGTTCGGCCCGGCGTACTCGTATCGCACCCGGAACTTCGACCAGCGGCGGTTCGAGTACGGGATCAACGGCGCCGCGCTCGATCTCACGGCGCCGCCGGAGAGCGTCCTCGCACCGTCGAACATCGTTCCCGGGGTGATCGATTTCAACGAGCAGACGACGAACACCGATCAGTTCGACGTGTCGCAGGAGATCATCGGCGGGTACGGAATGTTCGATCTTCCGATCGTGCGCGACCGATTCCGCTTCGTCGGCGGCGTGCGCGAGGAGTACTCGAACATCGTGCTCAAGACCGGCACGCTCGCGTCGGCGAGCTCCGCCAAGGTGATCAAGAAGAACGTGGATCCGCTTCCCGGGGCTAACCTGATCTACAGCCCGCGCGATGACATGAACCTCCGCTTCAGCTACAGCCGCTCGGTGTCCCGACCGGAGTTCCGCGAGCTCTCCCCGACGCAGTTCCCGTCGCCGCGCGCGCTGCGTCCCACCATCGGCAATCCGAACCTCGTCGAGTCGCACCTGGAGAACTTCGACTTCCGCTGGGAGTGGTTCTTCTCGCCGCTGGAGCTCGTGTCGCTGAGCGCGTTCCACAAGAACATCGATCAGCCCATCGAGGCGGTCGTCATCCAGGAGTCCTCCTCGAACGCGAACTCGTGGGCCAACGCGCAGGACGGGGATCTCACGGGGTTCGAGTTCGAGGGCCGGAAGAACTTCGGCTTCCTCAATCCGCACCTCACGTACCTGAGCGTCCAGACCAACGTCGCCTACATCGAGTCGAACGTGAACATCGCCGTGAAGAAGCTCGAGGCGCCGCACGAGACGACTCGCCCGCTCGTCGGTCAGGCGCCCTACATCGTGAATGCGGCCCTCGACTACACGCATCCGCGTTGGGGAAGCTTTCGCCTGCTCTACAACACCGCCGGTCCGACGATCGTCTATGCCGGGACCTTCGGTCTGCCGGACGTCGAGGAGCAACAGCGCAATCAGCTCGACTTCGTCGCGATCGTGCCCGTGCGTCTGTTCCATGTCCCCTTCACGCTCAAGCTGGCGGCGGAGAACCTGCTCGACGACCAGGTGCTCCTGACGCAGGGTGGACTCGTGCAGGACGAGTTCACCAAGGGCGTCAAGGTATCGATCGGGCTCTCCTACACGTACTGAAGCGCGCGTCCGAAAGGTTCATCGCCGGGTCATCAGGCCGCAGCGTCGACCTGATATCGGGAGCGGCGTGCCGATCCTGGTCTCGTGCCGCCAGTGCAAGCGAGCGGTCTTGATCTCCGCGCACGTCACGGAGCGCGAGCTCGGCGCGCTATCGGAGCATCTCGCCGGCTGCGACTCTCCCGAGCAACGCGTCGATGGCCCGCCGACCGCAATGGAGACGGTCTTGCGGCACTTCCGGGTAGAGGAGATCGAGCGCGATCGACGAGCTGACAGGACCACACGACGTGGAGGCCGACATGTACGATGACGGTTTCGACGGCCGGACTGGGCTGCTCCGCAGGTTGCTCGGCGCGCCGATCGTCGTGGCCGTCGTCGTCGCCTATCTCGTGCTCGCGGCTGCCACGCTCGTCCTGCGTGCGCTCCCGCGGATCCGACGCGCCGCCCCGTCTGGCGGGGTTTCGCACGCAAACCCCATGCGTTCCACGTAATTCCGTGACGCGGCGATTGCGTGCGCATGAACGTAGCGAGCTTTCTTCAAAAAGTGACGCGGAAGTAATGCAAATGACACGCGAATCGCTGGAGTTCCGCGCCTGCGCACCGACAATGGTTGCATGCGAACAGAAAGGCTCTTTACGACCCTGGCATGTGACCAGGGGGACGTCGTGGCGGCACAGCGCCTCCGGTACCGCGTCTTCGCCGAAGAGCTCGGCGCGCGACTGCCGTCGGCCGCGGAGGCCGTCGACCGCGACGAGTAC
>Ga0070731_10003404_pt1 | contig 14392 bp, 16 predicted proteins | sample Coa_R1_2_FD_66448 | JGI IMG/M metagenome (GOLD analysis project Ga0070731, IMG submission 66448) | Surface soil microbial communities from Centralia Pennsylvania, which are recovering from an underground coalmine fire - Coalmine... | ecosystem: Environmental > Terrestrial > Soil > Unclassified ... | reverse complement strand
TGGATTGATTACAAGATGTCCAAGGAAGTGAATCCCATGCGGATGCGCCCGCACCCGTATGAGTTCCACCTGTACTACGACATCTAGGACTCGGACGAGTACGCAGCGGGCCGCCACGCGAGGTGTGGGTGGCGGCCCGGGCTCCACTCCCGCACTAAACCTGCCTCAGGAAAGCCACCAGCTACATTGTCGTGCGCCTAAGGCAGAACAATAACTGTTCCCGCCATTCCGTGGGTACCGTGTGGGTCGCAGAGATAGTGGTACGTGCCCGGCTTCGTAAATTTGATCCGCAGGCGCGCACCTCCCGGCGCAGATTCGGCGAGAAAAGGACGATCCTGCTCCGCCGCCTGCAAAAGGCCGGAGCTTACGCTATCCGCAGGCGAGTTCATCGTCGCCTGCAGCGCTCCATCGGGCCCGCGCGTAGCGGTAACTAGCGTCCGAGGATTCACCGGTTCAGGTCCGAATGTAACGGTATGCGGCTCCATCGGATCCGTATTGATCCACTCCACAATTTCTCCGGCGCGGATTCGGATCGTCTCCGGCAAAGAGTGAACACTCGCCAGATATTGCCCTCCTTCCGCGTCCACGACGGTCTCTCCCGTCAGCAGGACGACATTTTCAGACGGCGGAAAATTGAGTAGCTCTTCCGAGCGATCATCTTTGTCGGCAAGCAGATCCCTCATTTCCTCTGCGGCCTGATGGTCATAGTCAAACTGATCGTATGGCAGCGATGCAGCGTAGAACGACGCTGTGGAATCCGTGTGCTGCATCACATGGACAACGCCATACATGCCGGCGTGCGCCGGGCATACCAATTTATAGTTCCCGGGTGTTGGCAACTTCATGATGTAAGTGGCCGCGTTCGCGATTGGGCCCGAAGAAAGTGGACGCGTCTGCCCGCCCTCCAGAAGAGCCACCGTTTGGGCCTCGCCCTTGGGAGAAAACGTAAACTTGATGCTGTCGCCGGCGTAAATCCATATCTCATTCGGCAAAAACGCGTCCACTTGCTTGGTCTGATCGTGGCTCTCCGAACCCACCTGTACATGCCATGTTTGCTGCGCACTGGCAGGCAGTGCAGACGCCGGAAGTCCCGCAGCAAGCACCAAACCGAAAAGCACCGGAAAAAGATTACGTCGTGACAAGATGCTCCCGCACAACACCATCACGATTGCCTCTACAAGAGTCAACATTTCCACTTGGAAACCTAGGTGGCAGCGTACCACTTCATCCATTCGCCGGGTGTTTCGACCTCCAAAAGCCGCCAAAGGTTCGGACATACCCCTGCCCGGCCGTGATTAATCGAATCGCCAACCACATAGGAGAGAAGCCCCGGTAGCCGCGGCTGCGCTGATAGACTGGCTTTGAGGACATCGTTCATCGTGAAAATCTTCGGTCGCAAAGCCGCCGCGGACGCCAATCGCGCACGCGCCGCCAGGCAAAGAGACGGGCAACTCTCGTCATCCCATCGGGTGACGCTCGATTTGTATCGCGCCGAGGTTCTCGCCGCGATGATGGCCAAAAGCCGCGCCTCGGACTCCATCGAAACCACGGACCTGCTGGCCGGAATGTACATTTCCAATTGGGAGCGGCTCTCCCGCTATTGGGCCAACAGCAAGCAGGAGGAGGTCGAAACACTTCTGCAAAGAATCTGCCGCATCAGCCCTCAGAGGTGGCACTCCTGGATCGAGTCGTACCAAGCCAGTCACGGCGAGAGCGTCAAACCCATGTGGCAAAGGCTGCGAAGATCGAAAAACGGCAGGGCCGGCGACAATTCTCCATCGCTTTCCACGGATATGCTGTCCGTCCTGAAACAAGCGGAACGGATCACCCCGTTCCACGAAAGGTCCGGCGCGACTTCGACCCCCATCCTGACCACGGAATGCGTTCTTCTTTGCATCCTGCGAAACTCCGGCTCCGAAATCAGCCGCAGGTTGGCCGCCACCGGAATCGACGAGCCAAAGCTCGAGCGAGACGTCCTCCTCCCCCGCCGTGCCCCCCTCACCTGACAAATCTCACCTCTGGTGAATGTTCACCGTGGACGATTTTTCTTTACACCAACAACCACTTGCGCGATTTGGACCCGCGGTGTAAAGATTCTGTCTGTATCCTCGTATTGCGTCCAGGCCCTCCTCAGATAATCATCTTGAACTGCGGCCAGAGAACCGCCAGCGGCGCCCGTGGCTTCCGGCAAACGTACACCGGAACCGATTCCTCATTCGGCATCGCGTGGGGACTCACGATTGTCGCCGCCTGACGAACCTCGCCGAACAATTTGATGAACTCGCCCGACTGTTCCCCAAAAATGATCACGCACGCGCCCGAGTAGCCACCGGGCCCCCAGTAAAAGTAACTGTTGTGCCCTCCAATCGCCTTCGGGAGACCAAGCCCCGGCCCGTAATAATCGATCGCGCCCGTCTCGCCATAATTTCCGCCCAAAATCGCGCAATCCGCGCGATCCGGAGCTGGTAGTCCGTCATATACCTGAGCCACAGTCTCCGCCATGTTTTTCCACCCGAACATATCTGCGTAAAGCTGCGGCAGCTGGACCGCAACCGCATCGCGCTCCGTCTTCGCCAGGCTCGAATACGGCAGCAGACGCGAATACCGCAAAAAATCATTCACGGGCAGCAGCGGAACACCGAACGGAAGCGCGACCAAGCCCGCAGCCACGATCATCGCGACATACGCGAGCGCCATCGTCCGGCGTCTTTGCGACCGCGCGAAGCGCTCGAGCATCACTCCGCCCGCCGCAAGCAAAATCGGATAAACCGGCAGAACGTAATACGACTTCCCGCCCAAAAACATAAAAATCGCCAGTACGATCAGATAAGTCCACGCCAGAAAGCGGAACCGCTTAGCCTCCGAAGAAATGAAGTACCAAATCAGCCCGCCCAGCCAAAGTGGAAACGCAATCGGATTTAGAAACGCAACTTGCTCGCCCAGGAAGTCCAAATGTGAAATCGGAATATTTTTATAGAGCTGAGCATTGCGCACTACCTCAACTTGCGGCCAGCCGTGCCGCGCCTCCCAAATAAGGTTGGGTAAAAAAAACAATAGTGCGACGCACGCTCCCATCCAAATCCGCTTCGATCGAAAGATCCTGCCCTCGCCACCGAGCAGCAAACCCACGGCCAGCGCAAATCCGAAAACCAGCATGGTGTGTTTGTTCTCGAGCCCAAGCCCCGCCACAATTCCAAAGATCAACCACAGCTTCGGCGTTGCTCCCTTGACGATGCGGACCACCAGCCACGCGCAAAACAGCCAAAAAAGCGGCTCGAAGGCATTCATAGAGAAAAAACTGTCGAAGGCCAAAAACGCGGGCGCCAACAGAACCGAAATCGCTGCCACCGACTGCGCGAGGCGGCCGCCGCCAAGCTCGCGCGCAAAAATCCCGGTAAGAAATACCACCGTCGCTCCGGCGAGCACGGGAAAAATCCGCAGGCCAACAATCGAGTGCCCAAACAAATGTCGCGCGAGCCATGCAATCAGCGCGATTAGGGGAGGCTGATCCACATAGCCCCAGGCGAGATGCTCGCCGCAGGCCATGTAGTAGAGCTCGTCGCGGAAAAAGCCATACGAGCCGATGCCGGCAAATTGCAGAATGATTTTCGCGGCGGCGAATCCCAGCAGCAGTCCCGTGGCGCCTACGCCGGTTCTGGCCGTGCGCCAAGCGCTGCCGGACTTCGCATCTCTCGCGACGAATTCGATCGCTGAAGTATCGCTCATCAAGGTTCGGGATGCGCTGCCTGTTGCGAACACAGCCCCCGCATGGCCCGCATCCGGCGGCGCCCCGATTTTTCAGGCTGCGGATCGTGCAGCCCATCGCGCTCGCAAATCAGGGCGAGACAATAATTGCGCTCTTGATGCTGTCGATGTTGGGAAAATTCTTATCGAGGTACGGCTTTCCAAGTGCGGTAATCGATCCTTGATCGGGTTTCTCTCCGTATCCGCTGTACAGATTCTTCACCACGTCCATCCCGGAAGTCACTTCCCCAAACGGAGCGAATCCCTGCGAATCGAGAAATCCATTGCTCCCATAGTTGATGAACAACTGCGTCGTGCGGGTATTTGGCCCAGCGGTCGCAAACGTCACGTAGCCCGGCTTGTTGCTTTGCGTCACTGGATCATCCTTAATCCTTGCCGATTGCCATTCCTTGCTCACAACCGGATCGGCGCTCAATCCGAATTGGATCATGAAACCGGGAACCACGCGGAAGAAGGCGGCATCAGTAAAGAATCCGTGCTTCACCAGATTGTAGAATCGGTCCGCTCCCAGCGGAGCCCACGCGCGCGTCACGTGGATGACGAAATCGCCTTTCGTGGTGGTGAATTTCGCATCGAACGTAGCGGGTGCTTTTGCATTCAGCGTTGCTGGATGCATCAAACCGGGATCAGTCATATGAGTTGTCCTTGAGTGCTTCGGAGTTGGCGCGGCGTTCTGCGCTTGTCCGGCAAAAATCGCCGGCGCAATTACGACAATAGTTGCGGCGGAAAATAGGACGGCCATCCACTTCATGCGGCTTATCACTCTCACTGCGCTCCCCCGGGCATCGCGCCCGGGCTGTTTCCCCGGACCTGCCTCGAAAATGTGGCTCTTCGCCGGCCGTCTGCGGCAGGCGTTGCAAATTCACCCGCACCCGCCCGACTCCGCGCACGATTCTATCCGATTCCCCGATCTTATTCGCTAGATTTTCACTCAAGCCGTGGACGGTAGACCGTGCCGTGACACCTATTTAACAAATCGGCAATCGCCTCCCGATGCCAAGCCGCAAGACAAACTCCCGTGCTACACTCGCGGCCATACGCCCCACCATGACAGGCGAGCACATTGGCGGCCTAAAAAAATGGGTGGCTGAACTCGCGCGTCAACGGAATGAGGGCGACACCGTCCGCCTGGACCGCGCCGTCGAGTTGATCGGCAAGAACTTCGGGGTGCAAACCCATGAAGTGGCCATTATGGGACTCACGTCAGACGAGCGCTCCCTTCGCTTTCTCGCTCCCGACAACCTGCGAACCATCGGGCAAGTCCCGCTCTCCAGCGGGAACTCCCTCGCCGCGAGGACCTTTCGCGAGAAGCGCCCCGAAGTCGTAAACCATTTCACCGTCGTTCCCCACGCATCCGTCTTTGAAGGCGTACCCGTTAGCGAAGAGCAGCGCACTCCTCCCATCCAAAAGATCATGAGCTCGCCCATCATGCTGGGTTCTCGCGCGATTGGCGTCATCCAGATATCGCGGAAGGCCAAGACGCTCGGGGATGCCGGACCGGATTTCACTCAGTCCCAACTTCGCGAACTCAAAATCATTTCGGACGCGCTCGCGCCTTGCATTCTCTCGTGCAACAAGGCGTGACCCCTTCGCATTTCCTGCACTTTTCCGATCCCGCAAGTCAGCCGGCGTCTCGCACTGTTCACACAAGCGTAATCACTTGCCGTGAAATGAGTTGACATCACTGCGCGTGCTTGCTAATTTTCGAACACGAATTTTTTCAGGATCGGTTGACGGAGGAAGCGCACACTCGCTCAGCTCATGGCGTTCGTCGCGAAGAAAATTTTCCTCACCAAGGGAGTCGGAAAGCATCGCGAGCGCCTGTCGAGCTTTGAACTCGCCCTGCGCAACGCGGGAATCGCGGCGTGCAACATCGTCCGCGTCTCATCGATTTTTCCGCCTCATTGCAAATTGATCTCTCGCAGCGAAGGACTCAAACATCTGAAGCCCGGCCAGGTGGCGTTCACCGTCATCAGCGAAAATCAAACACGTGAAGCCCACCGCCTGATAGCCGCCGGCGTGGGCCTCGCTCTTCCCGGCGATAAATCCATGTTCGGCTATCTTTCCGAACATCACTCCTTCGGTGAAACCGAAGAAGTTGCCGGCGAATACACGGAAGAACTCGCTGCCGAAATGCTCGCCACCACGCTCAATGTTGAGTTCGACCCGGATTTATCGTGGGATGAAAAAAAGGAAGTCTATCGCATCTCTAATAAGATCGTCCGCACCATGAATATCACGCAATCGGCAGTCGGCGACAAGCGCGGCCTTTGGACCACCGTGCTCGCCGCCGCTATTCTCCTCGGCGACGATGACTGATTCCTCAGCCCTCCCTCGTTCCTGGAAATCGATGCAATGAAGTTGCTGGAAAAGCTGTCGAGGAGCTGAAATGAGCCGATACACGCCGATGCCACCGGATAATTTCGGTGGAATCCAGGAAGAGCACTCCCTCTACGAAACGTCGCGCGCCGCCATTTTCCCCGTACCGCTCGATCGCACCGCGCGCGCTCAACATGGCACCGGCAACGGCCCTTCCGCAGTCCTCGCCGCCAGTCGCAATATCAGCCTGTACGACGAGGAACTCGAGCTCGAACCCTACAAAGAAATCGGCATCCACACGTTGCCGCCCATCGACACCATGGACGGCACGCTGGACGAAGTGATCACGGAAATTTTCACCGCGGCATGCGGGCTCCTCGACGACTCAAAGTTTCCCGTAACTCTCGGCGGCGAGCGCGCGCTCACTCCTCCGCTCGTTTCCGCCATGGCCAAGAAATACAACAATCTCAGCGTGCTGCAGATCGGCGCGCACGCCAGCCTGCGTGACGAATACCAGGGCAATCCCAATAGCGGCGCCTGCGCGATGCGGCGCGTCGTTGAGATTTGTCCGGCCGTGCAAATCGGAATTCGCTCCATTTCGGCCGAGAGCGCCCAGGCGATTCCGCGCCTGCGCACCAAGATCTATTGGGCCAAGGATATCGCCCTCTCCCCGCTGAAAAGCTGGATCGCCAAGGTGCTTGCCGACTTGACCGCCAACGTCTACCTCACCATCAACATGGATGGATTCGACCCCTCCATCGTCCCGGCCACAGGATCGCCGGAACCCGGCGGCCTTAACTGGTTTCAGGTGACCTCCCTCTTGCGCGCCGTTGCCAGTCATAAGAAGATCGTGGGGCTGGATGTGGTCGAGCTGCTGCCGTTGCCTGGCCACCATGCCTCTGACGTTTTCGCTGCAAAGCTGATTTACAAGTGCCTCGGGTACATTTTCTGCCAGGGATAAGCTAGGAGGCGGTGACTATGACTTCCCTCGCGTTGATGGCGCTCCTCCAGGAACGAACCTACTATTTCGGCGTTTCTTCTCGCGGTTTGATCGGCTGGATTGTCATTGGGCTGCTGGCGGGCTGGATCGCCGGTCAAATCACTCGCGGACAAGGCTTCGGCTGCATCGTCGATATCGTTTTGGGTCTGATTGGTGCGGTCATCGGCGGCTGGCTCTTCACCAAACTCCAAATTCCCGCCTGGGGTTTCTGGGGCAGTCTCGCGGCTGCCACGGTAGGCGCAGTGCTGCTCGTTGCCATCGCGAGGCTGTTTGCAGGCGGGCGCGCCTAATTCTCCTGTTGATTGCAAAGGCTCCTGCAGCGGTTTCCCTATGCCGTGCCGGTTTCTGTGAGGATAGCTTGAGTAAAGGATTGCGCACCGATCGCCGATTTCAGCGTATTTCAACGCCCCAAGGGATTTGGGTGAGCTGGGGGGTTCACACCGCCAAAACAGTCTCTCGCGTTCGCGATCTGAACCAAGGTGGAATGTTTGTTTCGACGCCCACTCCAGAGCCTGTCGGCAGCGTGATAGCAATTCTGCTCGTCGCTCTCGAAGGAGAGATCCGGGGCCACGGAACCGTCCGAAATACGATTCCAAAAGAGGGGATGGGCATTGAGATCACTGCGATGGGCGCAGAAGACGCCACGCGCTTTCGCGAGCTCCTGAAGCGACTCCTTGCCAGAAAGGACTCGGCCGGTCCGCAGGATGGGGAATAAGCTCTTCGCTTAAACGGTGCGCTCGGTCCTACTTCTCACGCCTACGCCGCTCTCATCTCTGATGTGCAGTTCGGGCACCGCGTAGCCTTGATCGGAATCATCGTATAGCAATAAGGACATTCCTTCGTGGTCGGCGCTGCTGGCGCCGGCGCGGGCTTGCTCCAACGGTTGATCTGCCGGATAAAAAGAAAGATCACAAACGCCACGATAATAAAATCGAGCACCGTATTCAGGAACACGCCGTAATTGATCGTCGCTGCTCCCGCCGCCTTCGCCGCCGCCAGAGTTGGATATGACTTTCCCGAGATGTTCACAAACAAGCTCGAGAAATCCACTTTTCCCAGCAGCAGTCCAATCGGAGGCATAATCACGTCGCTGACCAGCGAGCTGATGATCCGGCCGAACGCCGCGCCGATAATAATTCCCACAGCCATGTCCAGTACATTCCCGCGCATGGCAAATTCTTTGAATTCTTTCAGCATGTCTGCCTCCTCGTAGAGTAGTCAGCGTGTTTTTTCGCGCCGCCCAAGCTTCCGTGGCCCACGACGTTAACGAGAACCAGAAGGAGTAGCAAGAAACGGCTTGCTCACTTCTGCCACGCGAAAAGGATTCCGCCCACAAGCCCTCTCAGCACCAGCGCCGCTCCGGCAAATGCCAGCAACAGGCCTTCATCGCGCAAGGGTAGCCATCGAATTGCCGCCACGCAAATGCCGACCAGCAAAAGCGATCCACCCCGAATCCGCGCCTGCAAACGGCTCGTCTCTGCTCCCGGACGAATCCATACCCGGGTGCCCCAGTAGATCAGAGCAATTCCCAGGATCATCAGCGCCAGCGGCGACGCCACTCCTACGGGACGGGAAATCGCCACTACGATCAGCAGCGCTCCCAGCAGCAACACGATGAATTCGCTCAATAAACGAAACAGATTCGCTGCATTCGGCATCGCGGCGCTCAAGTCGCGCGATTATCCCGCTTGCGCCACGGCTAAGCAAGCAGCGCCTGTGGCACTGGCATTCTTGCCTCTGCGCGTAGGTCGAGGCAACCGGCGGTAAGCCGCAGCCAAGTGTAGTTGTGCCGCAGCAAACTGAGCCGCTGCCCTAATCCTGTAGGCCGTAACTTCCAAGGTTTTCAATGCGCCAGCGGGATTGCTATACTGATAACGCCATTCGGCTGCATCGCCGCGCTGCTTGCGGGTATCCAATCGCACAGGAGAAGTCAGTGCACAAGGTCATCATCATCGGTAGTGGGTGTGCAGGGTTAACCGCGGCAGTGTATGCCGCGCGCGCGGATTTGCGGCCTCTGGTCCTCGATGGGTACGAGCCGGGCGGCCAGCTCGCTCTGACAACCGAAGTCGAGAATTTTCCCGGCTTCACCGAAGGCATCCTCGGTCCGGACCTGATCGAACGCACTCGAAAGCAGGCCCAGCGTTTCGGTGCCGAATTTGCCTCCGGCGCAGTCTCCGAGGTCGACTTGAGCGAGCGCCCCTTTCGCATCACTGCCGGCAAGGAAAAGTACGTTACCGAGACACTCATCATCGCCTCGGGAGCCTCCGCGCGCATGCTCGGAATTGAATCCGAGAAGCTGCTCCTGGGTCACGGCGTTTCCACCTGCGCTACCTGCGACGGCGCATTTTTCCGCAATCGCGAAATCGTCGTGGTCGGCGGCGGTGACACCGCGATGGAGGAAGCCACATTCCTTACCCGCTTTGCCAGCCGCGTCACACTCTTGCACCGCCGCGATGAATTTCGCGCCTCGAAAATCATGCTCGAGCGCGCCCGCGCCAACGACAAAATCGTCTTCAAAACGCCCTACGTGATCGACGAAGTGGAGAACGTCGCCAAGAATTCGGTGGATAGTGTCACCGTCCGCCACATGAAAACCAATAAACTCGAAAAAATTCCCACCGAAGGTGTTTTCGTCGCCATCGGCCACGATCCCAACACCAAAGTCTTCAAAGGCAAGATCGATATGGACGCCGACGGCTACATCATCACCAACCACGGCCCGAAAACCAGCGTCACGGGAGTCTTCGCCGCCGGCGACGTCCAGGATCGCCACTATCGCCAAGCCGTCACCGCCGCGGGCTCCGGCTGCATGGCAGCCATCGAAGCGGAACGCTTCCTCGCCGAATGCTCCGGCTAACATGTCCCAGGCACTGAGGCGTGGGACAGGCACTCCTCCCTGCGCACGTGAGCCGAGGCGACTGGTACGCCACAACTACCAACTTCGCAATTCATTTGCGCCCCCAAACCGGAGTATCGTATTCACAAGTTATCCACCCAGCCGGATTTAAGGCGATCGTTTAGACCGTCGAAATAACGCTTCGTCGAAACAACAAATCCTTCGATCGAACCCTGAAATGGGGACAGGGGGACGCATGCTAAATCGAGTCGTTACGCGATGTCTCGTCGCGAGTTTGCTGCTGATTTTCGGCGGTTGCAGCCACTCCAGCACGCCATCAGGATCCTCAGCTACGTCGAGCACAGCGCCGGGCACCTCGAGCACTTCGCCCGACAACACCAATTCCGCGTCAAATTCGAGTCCCGCCACGCCCGCTCCACCGCCCGCCTCGGCACCAGTTGTGATCCCTGCTGGGACCAGGCTCACCGTGACGCTCGATCAAGCCATCAGCACCAAGGACAATGCCAGCGGCGACCGCTTCGACGCCTCCCTCGCCGCGCCAGTCACCCTTAACGGGCAAGAGCTGATCCCCGCTGGAGCCGAGGTAGTGGGCACGGTGGTGACCGCAACACCCGCAGGCCGCTTGAAGGGCGGCGCGGCGCTTGCACTTTCCCTCGATTCGTTACGCGTGAACGGCGCGAAATATTCGATTGTAACTTCTCAGTTCGAGGAAGTCGGCAAGGGTCGCGGCAAGCGAACCGCCGTAGGAGGCGGAGGCGGCGCCGCTCTCGGCGCCATTATCGGTGGGATAGCCGGCGGTGGAAAAGGAGCCGCGATCGGAGCTGTGGCCGGTGGCGGAGCCGGCACCGCAGGAGCCGCCTACACCGGGCAACGCGATATCGTGCTCCCAGCGGAAACGCGCCTCCATTTCAGACTGCGCCGCTCCCTACAAATCTCTCCGCAGTAGGTGGAAGCGCGGGGTTTTAACCCCGCGATAAGCGCCGCACGCTGTAAGGGGCTTCAGCCCCGGCACTTAATTGCGCGAAGCCAGAAGTATCAATCGAATCGCCTGCACATACGCATCGCGGCCTTTCTGTCCAATGAAATAACGCGCCAGATGGCCATCGCGCCCGTAAAAATCCGTTTGCGGCATCTCGCCCCGCCAATCGGGATTCACGCCCTGGTAGAAAGCATCGCCATCGGTCCCAAACCTCACGCGGTAGTTCGGAAAGCCCGGACGATTGTCGCCGAGAAACTTCCGCACAGGTTCGATGTCCGTATCCTCATCGAGATCGACGCCCACCACCGCCAGGCCCTGATGCTCGTACTCCTTCGCCAGCGAAACGATCATCGGATATTCATTGCGGCATGGCACGCACCAGGTCGCCCAAAAGCTGACCATCACTCCCTTGCCGCGGTATTTCCCAACCACATTCTTGTAGCCGTCAAGATCAATTAAGCTCGGATCGCCTGCCTCGGGAACCGCCGCGGGTACCGGCTTTGCCTCGGCGGCGCGCGGGCGGCCCAGGAAAAATGTAGTGGCCAAGACGACGGCGAAAGCCGCGCAAGCGACCAATCGAGCCCAAGGAATTCGCATATGCTTTTCCCCCTGGCTCGATTTTAGCGGCCCGCCAAAGACGCCACCAACCTCGGCGTCCTACGAGTCAGTAACGCTTAGGAACGCTCACCATGCCTCCTTCGCACTCACACGTATCGGCCCCGGCTTCAAGCAAAATAACAAAACGCACGAACGTATTCCTAGACATCCTCGCTTGTGCCACCCGCGCTTTGGTGGTATAAAAAAATTAGAGTTTCGCTGATAGCTGCAACGACCTCATAAGGCGTGCATTGGAGAAAATCTGGAATGGCTTACGTAATTGCCGAGCCTTGCATCGGAACAAAAGACAGCGCATGCGTGGATGTTTGCCCCGTGGATTGCATTCACCCGCGAAAAGACGAGCCTGAGTTCGAGGCCGCGAAGCAGCTTTACATCAATCCTGATGAGTGCATCGACTGCGGCGCTTGCGTGCCGGTTTGCCCCGTGACAGCCATCTTCGCCCTTGAGGATCTTCCTGAGAAGTGGGCAGAGTACACGAAGATCAACGCCGACTATTTCAAGAAAGTGTAATTGTCGCCCCGCTCGCAACCAGCTCCCGATACGATCCGAGAATTTTTCACAAATGCGGCGTGTCACTCAACCCACGTTTTCTCTTCCTCGGGGCGCATCCAGCACACGTATAAGCGGCAGCGCCCGCAACTCCACACCGCCGCCAGCCTCAATCCCCTCCAGCCAGTTCTTCGCCTCCCTTCGCAGATCGTTCAAGGCGATTCCTCGGTGATGATCCGGAAATCCCTGCAACTTCGCAACCCCTGCAGCCAGTAACGACCGCGCGCCTCTCGCATTTTCACGTTTGTGGTGATGAAACGCCGCAGCCACCTGTATCAGGCCCTGCAGAAACGTCTTCTCCGCCTCCTGCGCGACCAGCCACAGTTCCTCCCAAACCTCGTGGGCCTCGAAATATTCCTGCGCGTTAAAATGTGCAATGCCGCGCGCAAATCGCTGGTCGTCTCTGGTCATCTTCGTTCTGGGGCAAACTCCCCCCTTTTCCCCCACGTTTGCCACGCCTCCCGCCATGTGGAGTACGGGAGCTTGCTCCCACTGTCTGCCGCTCGGGCTTGCCCGGGCGTGCTGCAACCACCCACCACACTGATGACCTCCGTCGCTCGCGGCCCGGCCTCCAGAAAACCCCAGATTGACCCCGGCATTTTTTCTCGAAACAGGTTATTCTTGAATTTGCTGCCTGAGGTGGTCCGCCGGTGCGGAAATTCGAGCTTGTTTTTCTGATTCACGCCCATCAGCCCGTTGGAAATTTTGAAGACGTAATTGAACGCGCCTACCAGAGTTCCTACCTTCCTTTCGTCGACCTTCTCTCGCGGCATCCCGCGATCCGCCTCGGTCTCCACTATACCGGCCCGCTGCTCGAATGGATCGAGCGTGCCCATCCCGAATATCTCGATCGTCTCCGCGCACTCGCCGCCAGCCGTCAGGTTGAAATCATCGGCGGCGGATTCTACGAACCGATTCTAGTTACCATCCCGCCGCAAGACCGCCACGATCAGATCGTGCGCCTCGCGGACTACCTGGAAAAACATATCGGCGCGCGCCCCCGAGGCGCCTGGCTCGCCGAGCGCGTCTGGGAGCCTCAGGTTCCATCCACACTTGCACCCGCCAGCGTCGAATATACTCTCGTTGACGACAATCATTTCCTCGGTGCCGGTTTCCAGACCGATCAACTCTACGGCTACTACCTCTGCGAGGATTTAGGACACACCGTAAAAGTTCTCCCCGGTCTGAAAATCCTCCGCTATCTCATTCCCTTCCACGATGTTCACGAGACGACCGACTTCTTGCGCAACGCTGCCGCCGCGCATCCGGGCGGCTTCGCAGCCATGGGCGACGACCTCGAGAAATTTGGCGTTTGGCCCGGCACGCACGACCTTTGCTACAAAGATGGCTGGCTCGATCGCTTCTTCTCCGCCATCGAGGAGAATTCCGATTGGCTCGCGACCTCGACGCCCAGCGACGCCGTCGCCTCCCGCTTCCCTGCCGGTCGCGCCGATCTTCCCACCGCGTCCTACACGGAAATGATGGAGTGGTCGCTCCCCACGTCCGCTCGCGATCGTTATCACGCCCTCATCGAGGAATTTTCTTCGCGTCCAGACATGCTTCCCTTCCTCCATGGAGGAATCTGGCGCGGCTTTTTCTCCAAGTACGCGGAGTCCAACCTCCTCCACAAAAAAATGCTTCACGTCTCGAAAAAGGTCCGCGCGCTCGCTGGCAACCGCCGCGATAAAAAACTTCAAGCCGCGCATGAAGAAGCCGCCACAAATCTCCATCAGGGCCAATGTAACGATCCCTACTGGCACGGAATTTTCGGCGGACTTTATTCGCCCCATCTCCGCACCGCCGTCTGGCGCTCGCTAATACGCGCCGAGACCATCGCCGATCGCCTCGTCCATCGCAGAAAACATTACGCCGAAGTCGCGCGCATGGATTTCGACGCCGACGGCCGCGAGGAGCTTTACTTTACCTCCGAAAGTTACGCCATCCTCGTCCACCCGTGTGACGCCGCTACGGTCAGCGCGATCGACTTCCGCGCGGCCAATGTCGCCCTCATCAACTCGCTCGCGCGCCGCCCCGAAAGCTATCATGCTCGGCTTCGCAGCCTCACAACGCAGCGCGTCGGAGACTCACTCTCCATTCACGAACAGTCCCGCACTAAAGAGGAAGGCCTCGAGCGTTTCCTGCATTACGATCGCTGGCCCAGAAATTCCTTCCGCCTCCTCCTCTTTGGCCAGAACAAAACCTTTCAGGATTGCGCCTCGGTGCAACTCGAAGAAGATGCCGCGCTCGCGGGAGGAATTTATCGGGTCGTTGAGCTCTCCCCAGAACGAGTCTCTTTCGCTTCGGA
>Ga0070731_10003403_pt1 | contig 14394 bp, 12 predicted proteins | sample Coa_R1_2_FD_66448 | JGI IMG/M metagenome (GOLD analysis project Ga0070731, IMG submission 66448) | Surface soil microbial communities from Centralia Pennsylvania, which are recovering from an underground coalmine fire - Coalmine... | ecosystem: Environmental > Terrestrial > Soil > Unclassified ... | reverse complement strand
CGACCATCGCCGCGACCGGCGCCGGCGAAATCTGGGTCACGCACGGCCAGGAGGAGGCGCTGGTGCACTGGTGCGGCACGCGCGGACTGAAAGCCCGACCGCTCGACATCGTCGGTTATGGCGACGAGGACGAGGAAGGCGAAGCCGAGCAATGAACCGCTTCGCCGAGCTTCTCGACCGTCTCGCCTATGAACCCGGCCGCAACAACAAGCTGCGGCTGATGACCGATTACTTCCGCACCACAGCCGATCCCGAGCGCGGCTGGGCGCTCGCCGCACTGACCGGGAGCTTGAGCTTTCCGCATGCCAAAGCGGGCCTCATCCGCGGCTTGATCGCCGAGCGCGCCGACCCGGTATTGTTCGAACTGTCCTACGATTATGTCGGCGATCTTTCGGAAACCGTCGCGCTGATGTGGCCGAAGTCTCCTACCTCCCCACAAGGGGGACGGGAAATTTCCCTCACCGCCGTCGTCGCGACGCTCGCCACGCTCGGCAAGGCGCAGCTGCCGCAACAATTGGCGCGCTGGCTCGACGCGCTTGACGGGACCGGCCGCTGGGCCTTGATCAAACTCGTCACCGGCGGCTTGCGCATCGGCGTTTCGGCGCGGCTCGCCAAGGCGGCCGTCGCCGCGCTTGCCGGCAAGGATGCCCAGGAGATCGAGCTGCTCTGGCCCGGGCTGGCGCCGCCCTATCGCGAACTTTTCGCCTGGCTCGAAGGCCGCGGCGAACAGCCCGCAAGCCGCGATCCGGCGCCGTTCCGCCCGCCAATGCTGGCGCATGCGCTTGACGACGCCGATCTGCAAGACCTCGACGCCGCCGAATTCATGGCCGAGTGGAAATGGGACGGCATCCGCGTGCAAGCGGTTGCCGGACGCCGCGACAGCAATGGCGGCCCGTTGGTCGCCCGCCTCTTTTCGCGCACCGGCGAGGACATTTCCAAAAGTTTCCCCGACCTCGTCGAGGCGCTTCATCTTCCCGGCGCCATCGACGGCGAACTCCTGATCAGGCGCGATCGCCGCGTGCAGTCCTTCAACGTGTTGCAGCAGCGGCTTAATCGCAAAACCGTCGCCGCCAAGCTCCTCGCCGAATATCCCGCGCATTTGCGAGCCTACGATCTTCTCGCCGACGGCGACGAGGATTTGCGCGAGCGTCCGTTCGTCGAACGCCGCGCACGCCTCGAAGACTTCGTCGCCCGGCTCGGCGACAACCGGGTCGATCTGTCGCCGCTGATCGATTTTGCGACTTGGGACGAACTCACGGCGGCGCGGAAAAATCCGGCGGCCGCCGGCGCCGGCGAGGATGCCGCGGCGGTCGAAGGCGTCATGCTCAAGCGGCGCGACGCACTCTATTTGCCGGGCCGGCCGAAAGGCCCGTGGTGGAAGTGGAAGCGCGATCCGTTCATCATCGATGCGGTCTTGATGTATGCCCAACGCGGCCACGGCAAGCGCTCCTCGTACTATTCGGACTACACGTTCGGCGTCTGGAGCACGGGCGACGGCGGCGACGAGCTGGTGCCGGTGGGCAAAGCCTATTTCGGCTTCACCGACGAGGAATTGTTGCAGATCGACCGTTTCGTCCGCCGCAACACCACCGACCGCTTCGGTCCGGTGCGCGAGGTCGTGCACGAACCGGACCAGGGACTGGTGCTCGAAGTCGCCTTCGAAGGGCTGCAGCGCTCCACGCGCCATAAGTCTGGTCTCGCGATGCGATTTCCCCGCATCAACCGCCTGCGCTGGGACAAACCGCCGGGACAAGCCGACCGGTTGGAGCGGCTGGAGACGATGATCGAGCGCATCGAGGCGGGACAGGGGCGCAGACCGTGAGAAACCCCTCGCGCGCGCGGCCGGCAAAACTCCGCCGTGGCCGGATGACCGATCTCGACGCGCTCCTTGAATTCGAACGGGACTTCTTCACGTCCGATCACCGGATTTCACGGCGAAGCTTCCGCCGTTTCATAGCTTCGCCGAATTCCGCACTCATTGTCGCCGAGCTCGGCGGACAGGTGGCCGGCTGTGCGCTGGTGCTTTATCGGCACGGCTCCAAGCTTGCCCGGCTCTACACGATCGCGGTGGGGGCCAAGTTTCAACGGCGGGGCTTGGCGCGCCAGCTCTTGGCGGCGGCTGAGGACAATGCAAGGCGCCGCGGCCGCCGGGGCATGCGGCTCGAAGTGCGAGAAGACGATGCTGCGGCCGTTACCCTCTATGAAACGTCCGGCTACCGCCGCTTCGGCAGGCGCCATCGCTATTATGACGACCGTATTGACGCGCTCCGCTTCAAAAAGGCGCTGGCGCGACCCTGAGGGCAGTCAGGGGTCTCCCACAGGCCATCCTGACTCCGCTTCGCGAATCGGCTTTCATGGTGGACATTGCGGACGGCGCTGTCGCCAATCGATTCAATTCCGGCTATGACGAGTCGCGCCGTGCCTGACTTCGAAAGCATGATCGGCCCCGTTTTACATATTGGCATCGACTGGAAAGGGACCCGCCCATGACCGGCTGGGTCATCCTTGTCGACCAGTCCCGCGATCTGCCCAACGCCGAGACCCCACACAAGGTCATCACTACGAGCGAGTATCTGGCGCGGCCGCGGCTGTTCGACATGGGGCGTCCCAAGCTCGTTAATCTGGCGCGCTCTTACGCCTACCAGTCCAAGGGCTACTACGCCTCGCTCCTGGCCGAGGCGCGCGGCCACCGTGTGGTGCCGACCGTCGAGACCATGCTGGAACTGCGCGAGCAGAAGCTCTACGAGCACGCGCTGCCGGAACTCGAAGAGGAGCTCAACCGCTGCGCCCGGCGCGCCGACTTCCAGCCCGACGGCGAGTTCAAGCTGCTGGTCTGCTTCGGGCTGGCGCGCGACGAGCGCTTCGAGCCGTTCGGGCGGCTGCTGTTCGATTGGTTCCGCTGCCCCGCGCTCGAAGTGATCATCGAACCGGGCGCGCGGCTGTCGATCGACCGCATCCGCCCGCGCAACATCACCCGGCTGGCCAACGGCGAAGGCGAATTCTTCCGCGAGTCGCTGCACAACCACACCAAGCGCGAATGGCGCGATCCCAAGGCGCGCTCGGTCGCCAAATACGATCTTGCCGTGCTCTACGACCCGAACGAAAGCGAGAAAACGGCGCCGTCGTCGCCGAACTCGATCAAGCATTTCATCCGTATCGCCGAGAAATTGTCGGTCGACGTCGAGCCGATCACCAAGCGCCAGCTGGCTGAGCTTGCCGAATTCGACGGCCTGTTCATCCGTGAGACTACATCGATCGACAATCACACCTATCGCTTTGCCCGGCGCGCCTGGCAGGAGGGCATGCCGGTCATCGACGACCCGATCTCGATGATCCGCTGCACCAACAAGGTGTTCCTGATGGAGCTCCTGCAGCAGAACCAGGTGCCGACGCCGCCGACGATCATCGTCAGCGAGGATACCGAGCCGGCCAAGGTCATCGATGAGCTTGGTCTGCCGCTGGTGGTGAAGATCCCCGACGGCTCGTTCTCGCGCGGCGTGCACAAGATCGAATCGGCGGCCGAGTTCAAGCGCATCTGCGATGAGCTGTTCGAAGAGACCGACCTATTGCTGGCGCAGAAATTCCTGCCGACCGATTTCGACTGGCGCGTCGGCGTGCTGGCCGGCGAGCCGCTATTCGTCTGCCAGTACCGCATGGCGCGCGGCCATTGGCAGGTGGTGAAATACCGTCCGGACGGCTCGTCGCACGAGGGCGGGTTCCGCGCCTTCGACCTCGATCAGGCGCCGCCGCCGCTGATCGATATCGCGGTCCGCGCGGCGCGGCCGATCGGCGACGGATTTTACGGCGTCGACCTCAAGCAGACCGACAAAGGCATCGTCGTCATGGAGGTCAACGACAACCCCAATCTCGAACACGGCATCGAGGACGTCGTCGGCAAAGACGAGATCTGGATGCGCGTGCTGCGCTGGTTCATCGAGCGGTTCGAGCAGTAACAGCCTAATTCACCGCCGCCCTTTCGGACACCTTCGCCACCTGATCCAGCGGCCAGCGGGCGCGCGGCGCGAAATCCAGCGGATCGGTCAAGCCGAGTGCCAGGCGCTCGGCGCCGGCCCAGGCGATCATGGCGCCGTTGTCGGTGCAGAGCGCCGGCGGCGGCACCACCAGTTCCGCGCCGATTTCGAAGGCGACGCGATGCAGCACCTTGCGAATCGCCTGATTGGCAGCGACGCCGCCGGCGCAAACCAGCGCGTGGGGAACCCCGACCCGCTGACGGAATATCCGCAATCCGTTCCGCAACCGGTCTTTGACGACGTCGACCACCGCCTGCTGGAACGAAGCGCACAGATCGGCGACGTCCTGGTCGGACAGCGGCGCGATCTTTTCCGCTTCGAGCCGCAACGCGGTTTTGAGCCCCGACAGCGAGAAATCGGCATCGCGGCGTCCGCTCATCGGCCGCGGCAACGCAAAACGTTCGGCGTCGCCTCGCGCCGCTTCCTTCTCGACCAACGGCCCGCCGGGATAGCCGAGACCGAGCAATTTGGCCGTCTTGTCGAACGCCTCGCCGATGGCGTCGTCGACCGTGCCGCCGAGGCGAAGATAGTCGCCTACCCCGCGCGCCCCCAGAATCTGGGTATGGCCGCCGGAAGCGAGAAACAAGCAATAAGGAAACGGCGTCGCATTGGTCAGCCGCGCGGTGAGCGCATGCGCTTCGAGGTGGTTGACGGCGATCAGCGGTTTATCGTGCGCAAGCGCGATCGCCTTCGCCGTCGTCAGCCCGACAATGACGCCGCCGATCAGCCCCGGCCCCGCCGCGGCGGCGATACCGTCGAGGCTCGCGAAAGAGACATTCGCCTCGGCCATCGCCTTGGCGATGATGCAATCGAGCACCTCGACATGGGCGCGGGCGGCGATTTCCGGGACGACACCGCCAAATTCGGCGTGCTCGCTGATTTGCGACAGAACGACGTTGGCGAGGATCTGGCCGCGTCCTTCCGCGCTCCGCGCGACCACGGCTGCGGCGGTCTCGTCGCAAGTTGTCTCGATGCCGAGGATGACCATCGGTGTATTATAGACCCCTCATGGCGCAATCCTCGACACGATCCTCGACCGCAACGTCCATTTTACGCGTCGGCTCGCGCGGTTCGCCGCTGGCGCTGGCCCAGGCGCGCGAACTGCAAAGCCGCCTCGCCGCGGCGTGTGGCCTCGCACCGGATCGGATCGAGATCAAGACCATCCGCACCACCGGCGAGACAATTGTCGACCGGCCGCTCGCCGAGGCCGGCGGCAAGGGCCTTTTCACCAAGGAGATCGAGGAGGCGCTGCTCGCCGGCGCCATCGACATCGCGGTGCATTCGTCGAAAGACATGCCGACGGTGCTGCCGGCAGGTCTCGTGCTCGCGGGGTTTCTGCCGCGCGAGGACCCGCGCGACGCCTTAATCAGCCGCAAAGCCAAAAGCTTGCGCGAGCTGCCGCGCGCCGCCGTGGTCGGCACCGCATCGCTGCGCCGGCAGGCCTTGCTCAAGCGCCTGCGGCCGGATCTTGTCATCGTGCCGCTGCGCGGCAATGTCGAAACCCGGCTGCGCAAGCTCGAAAGCGGCGGGATCGATGCTACCGTGCTTGCGCTTGCCGGGCTCAAGCGGCTTGGGCTTGGCGCGGCGGCAACCGCGGTGCTCGACATCGACGAGTTTCTGCCGGCAGTGGGGCAAGGCGCGATCGGCATCGAAACCCGCGCCGACGATGCGGAGACCCGCGCGTTGGTCGCCGCCGTGGACGATCCCGACACCGCCATCGCGGTCACTGCCGAGCGGGCCTTCCTCGCCGTGCTCGACGGGTCCTGCCGCACGCCGATCGCCGGCCATGCCCGCGTCAGCGACGGGACGTTGCGCTTTCACGGCCTGATCGCCAAGACCGACGGCAGCGAAGCGCTGGACGTCCGCCGCGAGGGTGCCACCGCGGACGCAGCCGCGCTCGGCGCCGACGCCGGCCGCGAGCTTAAAAGCCGCGCCGGCCTCGGTTTTTTCGTGCGGGATTGAGCGGTGCGCTTCCTGGTTACGCGCAGCCAGCCGGACGCTTTGCGGACTGTGCTCGCCTTGCAGGCCCGCGGTCACGAGGCGATCGCGGCGCCGCTCTTCGAGATTGAGAATTTGTCCGCAATCGATCCCGATGCGGGGCCATGGGACGCCATTTTGCTCACCAGCACCAACGCGTTGTGGGCTATCGCCGGCTTTGGGCGGAACGATGCGTGGCGCCATCTGCCCATTTTCGCGGTTGGCGAACGGACCGCGCAAGCCGCGCGCGATAGCAACTTCACGACCGTCGCTTCCGCCGACGGCAATGTCGGCGATCTCGCCAATCTGGTCGCTGCGCGACTCAAGCCGCCGGCGCGGCTCCTTTACCTCGCCGGCGAGGACCGCGCCGGGGACCTTGCCGGCGCGCTGCGGGAGAAGGATTTTGTCGTCGATGTGGTCGTGGTTTATCGCGTCATCGTCGCGGAAACGCTTCCCGCCCAGGCTGCGGCGGCGCTCAGGGGCGAGCTTGACGGCGTCTTGCATTATTCGCGGCGCAGCGCCGAGGTGTTTCTGCCCGCCGCGCGCAATGCCGGCCTGCTCGAAGCGGCGCTGACCAAGCCGGTGCATTATTGTCTGTCGGCCCGGGTTGCCGAGCCGCTCACGCAAGCGGGCGCCGCCAAGGTCCGCATTGCGGCGCGGCCGAACGAGGCCGCATTGCTCGCGTTGTGCGCCTGAATCCGGACGTTTACGCTGAATTGCCAGGCTTGGTTCGCCATGTTGCCGCTGCCGCCGCCGCGTACTATGCCGTGCCGGGACCAGCCGAGGGACCTTAATTCCCTGACCGCAATTCCCTGACCGCGCCCAACTCGCTTTGAGGACAGCATGACGAGCGAGCCTGACAGCAAACCAGGCCGGCGGCCGCCGACCATCGAATTGAAGGCGACGGAAGTCGATCCGCCATCCGCAACGGGGGAATCCGCCGGCGCGGCGCCGGCTGGCGAACAGCCAACGGCAGGCGATCCGCCCCGGCAGGAAGCATCGGCGCCGCGCGCGCCAAGCCGGCTCAAATCCCACGTTGTGAGCGGGGTCATCGGGGCGATCGTCGCGCTTGTCATTGGCGCCGGACTTTGGATCGCGGGTTTTGCACCGGCGCATCGGGTGGCATCTTCCGTCAGCGACGGGCCCGATGGCGTTACGATCGATGCCATCGCGACACGACTGAGCGATATTCAGCGCGAGCTCCACGCCGAGCCCAAACCCCCGCAGCCCGATTCGGCGACCGGGACCCGCATCGCCGGCATCGACGCTGAAACAAAGTCGCTTCGCGATTCGCTCGCAGCGCTCAATCGCCGTGTCGATGACATCGCCGCAACGAGCCAAAGCGCGGCCAAACAGGCGGATGCCGCGCAAGCCGCGGCCGAGGCGGCGCAGAGTGCAAGTCAAAGCGCAAGTCAAACTGCAAGTCAGGCGGCAAGCCAGGCGGCAAGTCAGGCCGCAAGTCAGAGCAACGTTCAACGCAGCGATCTCGACGCGCTTGCGAACCGGATCGCGGCGTTGGAAAGCGCGGTGAAGTCGCTCGCCGAAAACGCGGCCGCGCCAGCGCCCAGTGCGGATGACAGGGCGGCGCGATTGACCATCGCCGCCGCGGCGCTGCGTACCGCCGTCGAACGCGGTGCGCCGTACCAGGCCGAGCTTGCGGCAGTGCAGGCGCTTGGCGCGCAACCGAACGCTACTTCGCCGCTCGACTCTTTCGCCGCCACGGGCGTGCCGAGCGCCGCCGCATTGAGCAACGAGCTTGCGGCGCTGATGCCGGCCTTGCAGCGGGCGTCGCAGACTTCGTCCGGCGCGAGCGGTTTCCTCGATCGCCTGGCCGCCAACGCGCGACATCTCGTGCGCGTTACGCCGGTCGATGCGCCGACCGGCAACGATCCGTCGGCGGTCATCGCCCGGATCGGAGTTGACGCCGACCGCGCCGACATTGCCGCCGCGCTCGATGACGTGGCGGCGCTGCCGGATTCGGCAAAACCGCTTGCCGCCGACTGGCTCGCAAAAGCGAAGGCGCGTGAGGCAGCGATCGCCGCGAGCCGGCACATCGCCGCCGCCGCACTTGCGGGCCTAAGCAAGCCGACTTCGCAATGATCCGGATCGTCCTCTTCCTCATCGTGGTGGGCGCATTGTCGCTTGGCGCCGTCTGGCTCGCCGACCGGCCGGGCGACGTCGTCGTCGTTTGGCAGGGCCTGCGCATCGAAACCTCACTGATGGTGCTCGGCGCCGCGATCGTTGCGGCGGTGGTCGTCGTCGCGCTGATTTTCAGTCTTGTTCGCGCCATCGTGCGGTCGCCGGGCGCGTTGTCGCGGCATTTGCGCCGTCGCCGCGGGGCACGCGCCTATGAGGCGATTTCGAACGGGCTCATTGCCGTCGGCTCCGGCGATATCGGCGCCGCGCAAAAGCATTCCGCCACCGTCAATCGGCTGGCGCCCAGCGAGCCGCTGGCGCTCCTTCTGTCCGCGCAATCGGCGCAGTTGGCCGGCGACCGCGATGGCGCCGACCGCGCCTTCCGCGTCATGGCGGGCCGCGCCGACACCAAGCCGCTCGGCTTGCATGGCCTGTTCGTCGAGGCGCATCGCCGCAACGATCCGGCAAGCGCCCGGGCCTATGCCGAGGAGGCCGTGCGCACCGCGCCGACGCTGCATTGGGCCAACAGAGCGGTGCTGGAGGCGCGGTGCAAAGACGGCGACTGGGCCGGCGCGCTCGCGCTCCTCGAAAGCAACGTGCGCAACCTTGCCAAGGAGATCTATCGCCGTCAGCGCGCCGTGCTCCTCACCGCGCGCGCCCATGCCATGGAGCATGCCGACCACGACAGCGCCAAGACGATGGCGTTGGAGGCGCAGAAATTGGCGCCGACTTTGGTGCCCACGGCGGCGCTCGCCGCACGGCTGCTTGCGCAGGGCGGCCAGTTGCGTAAAGCGCGGCGCGTGATCGAAAAAGCCTGGCGCGCCAATCCGCATCCTGAATTGGCGCAAGCCTATAGCGAGCTGCGCTCCGGCGATTCCGCGCGCGACCGGCTTAGACGCATCGAGGCGCTGGCGAGCGGGGTGCCCGGCCATATCGAGGGCGCGCTGGCGGTCGCCCGCGCCGCGCTCGATGCCCAGGAATTCGCCAAGGCGCGCGCCGCGCTGGCGCCCTATCTCGAAACCCCGACCAAGCGCATCGCACTCCTGATGGCCGATCTCGAACGTGTCGAGCGCAACGATGTGGGGCGCGCGCGCGAATGGCTGGCGCGCGCACTGCACGCCGCGCCCGATCCGGCCTGGACCGCCGACGGCCATGTTTCAGATCGATGGCTGCCGGCTTCGCCGGTGACCGGACGGCTCGATGCGCTGGAATGGCGCGTGCCGCTCACCGGGACGGTGAGCCCGCCGGTCATCGAGCCTGAGCCGGCGCGACCGGTCGAAATCGCAGCCGAGCCGCCGCGCGAAACCGCCGGGCCGCCTGCGCTGACAGAGGTTGTGTCCTCTCGCCGCGACGAGCGGCCGAACCTTGAGCCCAAAGTCGAGCTCAAGCCGGCGCCGGTCATCCCTCTGGTCCACGCCCCCGACGATCCGGGACCCGACACGGCGGAAGAACATGAACCGCAAGTCGCCCAAGAGAACGGCGGCTGGCGCAAGATTTTCGGCTAAGCAATTATGCCGCACTTGACAGAACCGCCTAACTGCTGAGGGCTTCTGGTCGATCCTCAAACGCGGCGTTGTCGGCACGTTCCACAAGATGAGCGCCAAATATATGCAGCTTTGTCGCGGAGTTTCAGTCCCGATACAATAACCAACCGCTTCAATGCGGATATTTTTGGAACGCTATTGGCGGGTGCTAACAACATTTCTCTCGTACCAAATTGTTTCATGATCTGCGGAGCCAACACGGAAGCTCTGATCTATTCTGTAAACATCTTGACCGCGTATGACCGCGATATGCGCTGCATAATGCCCAGCAGAAATCGGGATTGGATCTGATTTAGCAGCCACAACGTGAGCCTGTCCGTTGCGCGTGCCAATGATCGTCAATCCAACCGTGAAACCGGGAATCGTTCGCGCCTCCAGCCCCATTTCGCGGAGGTGTGTAGTTTGCATAAGGCCGCTGATGGATCGGGCAATTATTCGCCCTGTGCCTATTTCCTGAACGTCAAAAAATGCACTGATATTGCCTGTCTCCCGTTCAACTCCGATCAATCGCAGGAATTTGCTGGTTATAGGCGAATTTTTGATCGCCAATACGAGAATGCGCCCATCTGGACCCGTAAAATCGTCCGCCTCAAAACGAAGGCGCGTGCGCCCAAAGAACATCTGAAAAAGTGGAGGCGCGGCCATGATTATTGCCACCACGCCCAAGGCAATAGCGATGATTGCAAGCCAATGGTCAGCCACGGCAAAATCCCTCCTCTTTGGGATTGTACCCCCAAAGAGGTGCGCGCAATACTCGCAATGGCTTTTCCAGAGAGAACTGCATTATAGTGCAGTAGTAGAGACTTCCTTTCTGTCTAGCAGGGGATAATCGCTACTATAGTGCATGAGGACCCGCGACATGCCGCCGGCGAAGATCAAGCCCCAACAGAAGCCTGCCGCTACGACCCCGGCTGCTCCCGCCATCGCCGCGTTCCTCGCCGCGATCGGGCATGAGGTGCGGCGCAACCGCGCCAAGCGCGGCATGACGCGCCGGCAATTGGCGCAGGCTTCGGACACGTCCGAGCGCTATCTCGCCCAGATCGAGAGCGGCGCCGGCAATCCGTCGGCGAGCGTGCTGCGCGCCATCGCCGTCGCGCTCGATCTTCCGGCGGCTCGTTTGCTGCCGGCAAGCGGGGCACACAGCGCGGCGCGCGGCAATATTCTCGATCTCGTCGCGCGCGTGCCGGAGGACGAATTGCCGGAGCTTGCCAAGCTGATCGAGGCGCGCGTCGCGCAGGCCGGCGGCGCCGACCGGGCGCGGCGCATCGCGCTGGTCGGCTTGCGCGGCGCCGGCAAGTCGACGCTCGGGCGGCTGCTCGCGCAACATCTCGGCTGGCCCTTCATCGAACTCGACAGGGTCGTCGAGGAGGACTACGGCGCCAGCATTCCCGACCTGATCGAGATGGCGGGCACCGCAACGTTCCGCCGTCACGAGCGCGGCGCGCTCGACCGCGTCATCGCCACGCATCAGGCCGCAATCATCACCACGGCGGGCGGCATCGTCTCCAACCCGGAGACTTACGCGCTGCTGCTGCGCCGCAGCCATACGATCTGGATCAAGGCGCGGCCGGAAGATCACATGAGCCGGGTGATGGCGCAGGGCGATTTCCGGCCGATGGCGCAAAACCGCGAGGCGATGGCCGATCTTGTGGCGATCCTCGAAGCGCGCCGCGCCGACTACGCCCGCGCCGAAGCCGAGGTCGACACCTCCGGCGACGCGGTGGAAGAGAGTTTTGCCGAGCTTCAAAGGGTCGTCACCGATTTGCTCGGACCGCAATTGGGATCGCAGCCGTGACGCTGCCCGACACCGGATTTCTCGATCTTGCGCCGCTGCGGCTCGAATACCGCATGATCGGGCCGCGGCCCGATGCGGCGCCGACCATCGTCATGCTGCACGAAGGCCTCGGCAGCGTGACGGCGTGGGGCTCGTTTCCCGACCGGATCGCCGCCGCGACCGGCGCCGGCGTGTTGGTCTATTCGCGCGCCGGCTACGGCCGATCGGGTCCCGGCAAATTGCCGCGCTCGACCGCCTTCATGCATGAAGAGGCCTGCGAGGTTCTGCCGCGCGTGCTCGCGGCAATCGGCTTTCGGCGCGGCCTGTTGCTCGGTCACAGCGACGGCGCTTCGATTGCCACCATCTATGCCGGCAGCGTGCAGGATCATCGCGTGCGCGGCCTCGTGCTGCTGGCGCCGCATTTTTTCGCCGAGGAGATCGGGCTCGCGGAGATCGCCCGCGCGCGCAAGTCGTTTGAGTCGGGAGGCTTGCGCGAAAAACTCAAGCTGTGGCACGCCGACGTCGATAGCGCATTCCGCTCGTGGAACGAGCCCTGGCTTAGCCCGGATATGCGCAAATGGGATATCACCGAAGCGCTCGGTTACATCCGCGTACCGATATTGATCGTGCAGGGTGAAAACGATCAATTCGGTACGCTCAAGCAGATCGAAGCGGCGCAACGGGAATGTTTCTGTCCGGTCGAGACCCTCGTGCTCCCCGGCATCCGCCATGTGCCGCAGCGTGAGGCTCCGGAACCCACGCTTAACGCGGTCGCCGGCTTCATCAATCGGCTGCTTCGCGATCATCACGAAGCGGAACGGCAGGCCGATTCCGGGGTTGCCATTTCATGAATTATAGTGCATCTTACGTGCGAACTCACTGGCTCCATGCACTATAATACACTACCGGGACGAGGCCGGGGACACACCTATGGACGAGGCCGAGCATTCCACACCGCGCCCTTTGGCGAACGGCAAGACGCGGATCGATTTCCAGACCGAGCCGGCGCGCTATCGTCATTGGAAGCTCGCCATCGACGGCGACGTTGCGACGCTGACGATGGACGTCGACGAAAAGGCCGGGCTGTTCGAAGGCTACGACCTGAAGCTGAATTCCTACGACCTCGGCGTCGATATCGAGCTTGCCGACGCGATCGAGCGACTGCGCTTTGAATATCCGCAAGTCCGCGCGCTGGTGCTGCGCTCGGCCAAGCCGCGGGTGTTTTCCGCCGGCGCCAATATCCGCATGCTCGCCGGCGCGAGCCACCCGCACAAGGTCAATTTCTGCAAGTTCACCAACGAGACGCGCAACGGCATCGAGGATTTGAGCGAGCATTCCGGGCTCAAATCGATCTGCGCCATCAACGGCACCGCGGCCGGCGGCGGCTACGAACTGGCGCTGGCGACCGATCACATTATGCTGGTTGACGACGGCGCGGCGGCGGTTTCGCTGCCGGAATTGCCGTTGCTTGCGGTTTTGCCCGGCACCGGCGGCCTCACCCGCGTGTCCGATAAGCGCAAGGTGCGCCGCGACCACGCCGACGTGTTCTGCACCACCGAGGAAGGCGTCAAGGGCAAGCGCGCGGCCGAGTGGCGGCTCGTTGACGACGTCGTTGCCGGCTCGAAATTCGATGAGGCCATCGTCGCGCGCGCCAGGGAATTTGCGGCGAAATCGCCGCGCCAAGCCGCCGGACCGGGCATTAAGCTCGCGCCGCTGGCGCGGACCTTTACTCCGGACGGCGTGGAATACGGCGCAGTCGCGGTCGAATTCCTGCGCCATGAGCGGCTCGCGACCATGACGTTGCGCGGTCCCGCTGCGCCGCCGCCGGATTCCGCCGCAGCCATGGTCGCTCTCGGCGCCGATTTCTGGCCGCTCGCGCTCGCCCGCGAGCTCGACGACGCCATCCTGCATATCCGGCTCAACGAGCTCGATGTCGCGGCGATCGTTTTTAAATCGTCCGGCGATCCGGCTCAGGTGCTCGCTTATGATCGTTTTCTCGACGCCAACCAGGAGCACTGGCTGACGCGCGAAATCCGGCTCCTGTGGAAGCGCGTGCTCAAGCGCGTCGATCTCACCTCACGCTCGCTGGTCACGCTGATCGAGCCGGGCTCGTGCTTTGCCGGCACGCTGGCCGAACTGCCGTTGGCGTCCGACCGCTCCTACATGCTGGCCCCCACCCTTCCCTCCCCCGCAAGCGGGGGAGGGTTAGGGAGGGGGTCCGGCGACAACAAGCCGTCGGCGGCGATTGCACTCAGCGACGTCAATTTCGGCGCCTATCCGATGGCGAACGGATTGACGCGGCTCGAATGCCGCTTCCTCGCCAATCCGGCCGATCTCGATGCGGCGAAGGCCGAGCGCGGAAACATGCTTGACGCCGCGCGCGCGCAACAACTCGGCCTCGTCACCTTCGCGCTCGACGACATCGATTGGGACGACGAGGTGCGCGTGTTTCTTGAAGAGCGGTCGAGCTTCTCGCCCGACGCGCTGACCGGTCTCGAAGCCAATCTGCGCTTTGCCGGACCGGAGACCATGGAATCGAAAATTTTTGCGCGGCTGACCGCCTGGCAGAACTGGATCTTCCAGCGCCCCAACGCGATCGGCGACGAGGGCGCGCTGAAACGCTACGGCACCGGTCAGAAGCCGGTGTTCGATACCAGGAGGGTATGAGTTTGTTTCCCCTCCCCCTTGTGGGGAGGGGATAGAGAGATAAGGACCGAGTCATGAATATCGAAGCCGTCGATTACACGACCAAAATCCCCAACAACGTCAATCTTGCCGAAGACCGGCAAGTGTTGCGGGCGCTCGAAAGCTGGCATCCCGGCTATATCGACTGGTGGATGGATATGGGGCCGGAAGGCTTTCAGCAGGCGCTGGTTTATCTGCGCACCGCGGTCTCGGTCGATCCCAAGGGCTGGGCCAAGTTCGATTACGT
>Ga0070731_10003402_pt1 | contig 14395 bp, 11 predicted proteins | sample Coa_R1_2_FD_66448 | JGI IMG/M metagenome (GOLD analysis project Ga0070731, IMG submission 66448) | Surface soil microbial communities from Centralia Pennsylvania, which are recovering from an underground coalmine fire - Coalmine... | ecosystem: Environmental > Terrestrial > Soil > Unclassified ... | reverse complement strand
AGCAACTATGTGCGGCGTCGATGAATAGCTGCGCTTCGTCGATCAGGTAGCGGCTGGAATCCTCAGTGTGAGGCTCGTTTGCTTTCCGATGAGCGTCGAAAAGATAGTTTGCAAACTTCCCGCTCGCAAATGGATCCCAGAATTTTTGCGTATCGTAATAACGCGCGCGAAATTCGCGGACAACGTCGTCTGGCTTATCCGAGACCTGCGGCATTTCAAGTTTAACCAGACCTCGCGCAGCTTGGAGCATCGCGAGGTAGGCTTTCTTTCCGGCCTCTTCGCTGTGGCCGCCATCGAAGGCGACCTCCGCCTCAAATAGTTGGCGTTCGGCGGCGGCAAGATCGAACTCGATCGGGTACACTACTTCCCCGGCGCATTCACCCGTTCCCATATCGCCCAGAGTGTATTCGCGAGGATCGCCCCAGTCGCTGAAGAATGACCGGTCTGAAGGATCGGCGGGAGGCTTTGTCAAATCCTCCAACAACTTCTTCATCTCGACTTTTCCAATGCGCTTGACGAAATCCTTGAAACTCTCGCCCTTGGTTCGGTCAGCCAGGTAGCGCGTGGTAAGCCGATTGACCACTTCAGGAATGTTCTTCGACGGGATCGCCACAACTGGCAAACCATACGACCCGGCGTTGTGCTCCCACTCACCTCCGAGCACCACCTGAAAGTGCGGCACGGCATAGCCGGCGATTTTGCGACTGACGCCGTAGAAGCCCAAATCCGCTACGTGATGTTGGCCGCAACTGTTGAAGCAGCCGCTAATTTTTATGTGCAAATCTTCGATCGCTTCATCCATCTCCGCGCCCTTTTCAAGCAGGCGCTTACGTAGTTCCGCCGCGAGTCCGCGTGAGGACGAAATCCCTAGCTTGCAAGTATCGGTGCCCGGGCAAGTCACGACGTCAACGATGGCGCTGGCTCCGTATTGGCCCAGATCGGCAGCTTCCAGCGCTTCGTACATGGCGGGCAAATCACTTTTGCTCACCCAGCGGATGGCGAAATTCTGCTCGACGGTGGTTCGCACAGTTTCATTGGTGAAGCGGCGAACAATGTCGGCCAAGGAACGCAACTGATCGGCTGTAATGTCGCCCAGAGGAAGTGCGACGGTGACGGTGACGTAGCCGGGCTGCTTCTGAATTCGCGTGTTGTGTTTCAGCCAGCGCTGGAATGCCGGTGAAGCGGATGCAGCCAATTCACCGCCCGGCCGCAGCGGCTGCTCCTTGAAATGTTCCGCGGCATCTACAAAATCGGTCCAGCGCGGATCGGGTTCAAGAGTCTTGCGTTCTTCGAGCACCAATTCGCGGAATTTATCGATGCCCAAATCCTGAATCAGGAACTTGATTCTGGCGCGGCTGCGATTTTTCTTTTCGCCGAGCCTGGCGTAGACCCGAGCGACCGACTGCGTGAGCGGCAAAATTTCTTCTACCGGCACAAACGAATCGAAGAGCTTGGCCATGTAAGGAACAGCGCCGAGTCCGCCGCCGACGAATACCTGGAAGCCGCGCTTCTCTTCCCCGCCCTCATTTTTCGTGGCGGCGATGAAGCCGATATCGTGCAGGCTGGTGAGGCCGCAGGCGTGCTGCGAGCAGCCGCTGAAAGCCGGCTTGAATTTCCTGCCGAAATTCTGAGTGTCCGGATGGCCCATCAGAAATTTCGAGAGCACCCGCGAATAGGGGGTGACGTCGAACACTTCGTCCTGGCAAACGCCGGCATAGGGGCAGGCCGTGACGTTGCGGACCGAATTCCCGCAAGCCTCGCGCGTGGTGATGTTCGCCGCCGCAAGCCGCCGCATGATTGACGGCGTGTCTTCGATGTGAATGTAGTGGAGCTGAAAATCCTGGCGCGTGGTGACGTGGGCGATGCCATCCGAATATTCTTCCGCAAGCTCGGCCATCGTTTCTAGCTGATCGGCATTCATGCCGCCGCCGGGAATCTTGATGCGCTGCATGCCTGGCGCGTCCCACATGGTGTTGGGACCTTTGGTTAGTTCACCGGATGGATAGGGGATCTGCTGGACCTTGGTGCCGTCGTGTCGCTCGCCGTTGTCGTAACGCTGACCGTAGGTGCCGCGGCGCAGGCGCGTCTCGGCAAAGAGGCGCTCGTCTATCTTGCCCTGTTTTCGCAGGGCGATTTCCGTCTCGAAAATGTCGATTTCGCGAGCTAAGTGCTCCGGCATCTTGCCGGCTAGCTCTTCTCTCCAAGATGTATTCGTTACCTTCATAAAATCAATCAGATGCTGCCTTTGCGGAGTTGATGCATCAAGAATAGCAAATCCGCCGTGGAAGTGCATCTTTGGGCGGCTGCGCGGCCGGCAGACAGGAGGGTCGTGGCGCCGCGGTGGTTGGAATTCGGGGTTCTCAAAAAGTGTCGATTAGACTGTACCGTCGTCCTTTGTTTTCTGTAGGTTGCGTCACATTCTACTCGGCTCTTGTGTCGATTAGAGGGACGCGGAGGATTGCTTGCCACTGTCAGGACTGTCCGTTGCGCTCGAACTGCGGTCTGTCGGACCATGCGTCCATATTTGACGATGAGAGCGACGGCGTCAAGGGTGAGATCCTGTGGACTATTTCCTGGGCGCCGGAAGCATGGGCGAGAGGCTAACAAGCTGGAAACAGGGCGCAAAGGCCGTGACTGATTCACAACTCAGGGACGAAAACGCAAAGCTACCGGATCCGCGAAACTGCTACGCGTGAGCAGCTTTCTGAGCCTGAAACTTTTTGCATTCACACAAAATGCGATCGTTCTTTTTTGGGTCGGGGTTGGGTCGCAGGACAGTGCAGCCGTAAGTCCTATGCCATGACTGCGGATGCCCGCAAACGCATATCTCATCGCGAAACATACTGAACTCCATGCCAATAATAACCGGGCCTGAGCAACATATGCATTAACAGTACATTACTCCACTCTATCGGAAACAGTCCGCTTCGTATTGCACTACGGTCGAAGAGAAAATGCCATCGGGTATTTGCCTTACACACCTTGCTGCCTGGTTGCGCTTTCGCGGTTCGTCACGGGCGCAAGGCTGTCGAACACGCACGATTTGTCTGGCAATGGGGAGAACTGGGGCGCTTCGACGTCCAGAATGCTCCATGCCTCTTCGATGGTGCGGACAACATGAAGATTCGGACGGGTGGCCTCTCCCGCAATCTCGAACATCCGGACCATGCCAAAAATCTGAGGAGACGACGCGACGACGCAGCGGTGCCGGTCCGGATTGCTCAGGGCGGGCGCTTCCTTCGCGAGTTCGCGTATGGTTTGCGGAGAAACTTCGAAGGAAGTGACGGCTGAGAGATCTGTGACGGCGCCGCGCGGATCAATCCGTGCGGCGTGCTCCGCGGCGAGGCGGAAGAATTCTTTCAGGGCTTTGTCGGTAACGCGCCCCTCGAAGCGGCATCGAAGGATGCGATTCGTCGGATCGAAATCAAAGTGGTAGGGCACGAATTTACCCTAGGCGCTGGCATGTGCGTCAGATAGTCCCACTCCTTCGCCGACATTGCAAACGGAAGGCAACAGAGAGAAAGGCGCACCTTGCCGGAGATTGTTTTTGTTAGTGGGCGGCAGACGGTGGGGATGCGGGTCCTTTTTCGGGGTAGAGGCGTTCGAACTCGGGATCTCCGTGGAGAATCGCGATATCGGGATCGCGGCGCGCCCAGACGGCGTCTTGAAAACCCGCCTCCCAGGCCTTGCGCAAGGCATCCAGAGCTTCCGGCTTTCTTTGTAGAGTACAGTAGACGCACGCAGCGTTGTAGAGGATCGAGGCTTCGTTGGCGCGCAAAGTGATTGCCAAATTGAGTTCGCGCAATGCGTCGTCTTCGCGGCCGCGCTGGGCGTAATAGTTGCCCAACAGAACGCGCGCCCGCGCATCCTCGGGCACGTGTTTCAAATGGCCCTCCAGCGCGACGACGAATCTCTGTGTCATGTTGCGCTTGGCTTCTTCCTTGCCCATGGCCCCCATTGAGTTCATAACGGGCACATAAACGTTGTAGTCCTCACCGCTCGCTTCGATCGCCGTGTCCGCAATATCCACGACTTCCTGGTACCGGCCGGCGGCAAAGAGTGCGCGGCAGAGCATGTAATAGGCGCCCTCGCAATCGCGCTTGCGCTCGATGGCTTTTTTGACCATGCGGACGGCTTCATTGTGCAGTTCCGCGGCGTAGAGAACCCAGGCTTGGCTGACCTGAACTTCGGGCAAGTCCCAGCGGAGGGCCACGGCTTTGCCGGAAGCTTCGCGCGCGCGTTCGACCCACAACTGATCGCGGCTGTAATTGCAATAGAACATGGCGCAGGCGTTGGCGCAGGCGGCGTAGGCTAAAGCGAAGCTGGGGTCCAGCACCACGGCGTTTTCGAACATCTGCAAGGCAAACTCGAGGTCCTGGCGAGTTTGCCGGCGCGCGTAGCGCTTGCCGCGCAGAAAGAGATCGTAAGCCTGCAGATTTTCCGTGGGCTTCACCGCCAAGGCCTCAAGCTCCTGAGGCGAAAGCGTGACGCGTAAGGCTTCGGCGATCTTGCGGGCCATTTCGTCCTGGACCTCGAAGACGTCTTTCATTTCGCGGTCGAAGCGCTCGGACCAAAGCGGAAAATCAGTATGGGTGTCAACCAACTGGGCATTGATACGCAAGCGGGCGCCAGCGCGACGCAGCGTGCCGGTGAGCGCATAAGCCGCGCCGAGCTGCTTGCCAATCTGCGCGGGGGTAACGGGCTTGTCTCGAAACGCCAGGACGGTGGGGCGCGAAAAGGTGTTCAGCCCGCGTATCTTGGACAGCTCGGTGATGACGTCTTCGGTGATGCCATCGCGCAGGTATTCGTCTTCCTTGTTGCCGCTGAGATTCTCGAAATACAGCACTGCGACGGACTTCGTGGCTGGCGCGCCGCTCGCAGGATGTGCATGCGAACTTTCGGTTTTTCCCTCCGCAGGATGGCGACTTGAACCCAAATCTCGCCGAAGGCGCTTCAGGTCGGTGCGAAGTTCGGCCGCTGTTTGGTAACGCAGGTCGGAATCTTTTTCGAGCGCCTTGGCGAAAATATTTTCCAGTGCGAGGGGCAATTGAGGATTCAGCTTGGTAACCGGAGCGGGCACGGTGTGCAGGATGCCGTCGAAAATCAAGGCCGCCGTGGACCCGGAAAAAGGTACTGCGCCGGTGCACATCTCATAGAGGACCACTCCGAGCGAAAACAAATCCGAGCGCGCGTCGACTTCTTCGCCCCGCGCCTGTTCGGGCGACATGTAGGCGACGGTGCCCACCGAGCTGCCCGGGCTGGTGAGAAATACTTCGTTCTCAAGGTTCGTCTGCGTGCTGGAGGATTCTCCCGGAAAGGCGCCGACGTGCCGCTGGTGGGTGGCGAGTTTCGCCAGTCCGAAGTCCAGAATCTTAGCCGGACCTCTTTGGACCAGGAAGATGTTCGCAGGCTTGATATCGCGGTGAACGATGCCCTTGGCGTGAGCGGCTTCGAGGCCGTCGGCGATCTGAATGCCGATCTGCAAGAGTTCGGATATCTCGATGGGCTTCTCAGCGATGCGACGCTTGAGGGTCTGGCCCTCGAGAAGCTCCATGGCGATGAACGGCCGCCCTTCAAGGCCGCCGATATCGTAAATGGTGCAGATATTCGGATGGTTCAAAGAGGAGGCGGCGCGCGCTTCGCGGCGGAATCGCTCAATCGATTGCGCGTCTTGAGAAATGTCGTCGGGGAGAAATTTCAGGGCCACGCTTCGGCCGAGGCGGGTGTCTTTCGCCTCATAGACCACACCCATTCCGCCGCCGCCCAGCTTTTCCAGGACGCTATAGTGCGAAATGGTGCTGCCAACAATCGAGGAAGTGTCCGCCATCGGGGATGCAGTTTACCCTAGCGGCTCAGCGCAGGCAACGCGCCACGATTGGCACTGTGACTCAATTTGCGGGTGCCACAGGCAACTCTTGGCTGCGCCTTACGACCCATTGCCTCGACTTACGCGCGCAGGCAAGAGTGCCTGCGCCAGGGCTTATTGTTTGTAGCGCTCGAATAATTGCTTGTAGTCGTGATTGTTTTCGTCGCAGATGTATTCTTGAATGTCCCATTCGGGATGAAGCGTGAGCGTGCTCGCTTCGGTCCACGGCGCGGCGAACACATTGGGATCTTCGATGGTGGCCGAATACTTCAGCGTGTCGTATGACGGGCGCTCGAAGCGCTCAACCAAGTGGTACGCCGTGGTATGACGATAGTCGCCAACAGAAACCTTGTCGTTCACGCCGATAACATCGACCACCAGCGTGTCGCCCTCCCAATGCCCCACGGAATTTCCCATCCATGTGGGATCGAGGTCCTTGGGGTGCGGACGCCCGTCGGTGGGGATGACGCGGAAGAGTTCGCCCGCTTCATAGAGAATCACCACGAGGTTCGGCTTTTGCACGATTTGTATGGGGTACGGCTCGTTGATCGTGTCCGGCACTCCGCGCGGCAGGCAGTGCTCGCCCAGCGAAAAGGAGTAATCGGGACCGACTTTATATTTTTCCGCGCCCGGCTTGAGCGTGATCTTGCCGATGGGCTTGAGCGCATGAAAGGGCGCGACATAGACTCCAGAAAGGTCGGGTTTGCCGTCCGATGTGCGCGGCACCGGCCGGCTCGCCGATGGCTCGCTCGCCGCCGCGTTTTCCGGCGGTGCAGGCGTTGTACCCGGAACGGTAATCGTTATGGCGCGCGTGTCTTTGGCCTGGCCGCCGACGCCAACGGCGGTCAGCGTGTAGGTGGTGGTCACACTGGGCGTTACGGTGCGCGTGCCACGCGCGGTTACGACTCCGATGTTTCGATCAAGGATGATTCGGTCCGCGTTCACGACCGCCCATTTCAAAGTGACGGACTGGCCAGGTTGGATTGAGTTGGAACTTGCTGCGAAGCTGAGGATTTGCGCTCGCGGGCCGGCTGGAAAGCCGTCACGCGGCAATGGCCGCTGAGCAGCCGTTTGTTGGCCAAGAGCGGCGGTTGCCAGAGCGGCGGCAAACATAATCGACATCCAAAATTTTCTTGAGATCTTCATGGCGATTGGCCCATGGGTTCGGCTACGTTTACCGGCAGGACCATAATCCACTCCGTCTTGCATGTCAAACCGGCATCTGCTTGATACACTGGCGGCCGGCTCATTTGGAGCTTCGCTAACCATGTCAGACACCACAACAGCGCAGCCGCCTCAGCTATCTTCACCGACCGAGCGCGATGCTGTCGCGCCCCTATGGCACACAATTATTTTTGTGGCCCTGATTTTGGGGCTCAGTTCGGTGCAGGCCGCCCGGCTGCCCGCGTTGGAAGCTCACGATCGGACGGAAATTTACTTGAGCGGAATGGCGCTCGAAGTTGTGCTCGTTCTTTACGTGTGGCTTTTGGGGCTGCGTCCGCGGCACAGGCGCCTGATCGATTTGATCGGAGGGAAATGGTCGCGTCCAGCAGACGTCTTGCAGGACATCGCGGTGGCGCTTCTCTTCTGGTGCGTGGTGATCGGATTTCTGGTGACAATGCACCTCATTCTCGGGAACAACGCCACGGCCACTCGGGCGATAACCATGTTGCTTCCGAGAACAGCGGTGGAAATGATTGCTTTTGTCACGTTGTCCGTCACTGCGGGTTTTTGCGAGGAGTTTCTTTTTCGAGGCTACCTTCAACGGCAGTTTTTTGCGTGGAGCGGGAGCGTGGAAGTGGCGGTGGTGTTGCAAGCCCTGATTTTTGGGATTGGCCACCTATATCAAGGATGGAAGGGCGCCTTGACGATCACTCTTTACGGCGCGCTATTCGGCATACTGGCGGTGATGCGAAAAAGTCTGCGGCCGGGAATGATCCAACACATGATGCAGGATAGCTTCACAGGAATCGTGGGCGGCCTGCTGATAAAACACGGTCGCTTGTAGCGTTGGGCCGCCGAGCAGCAACCGCTCAGAAGGAGTGAGATCCGGAGGGCGAGCTGGAATCCTTGAAGGTAATGACGATGAAATGAGCGTCACCCGCCGGATCAGTTTTGAAGATTGGTCTTGACCCTGCGGGCACCCAAAGCAGGCCACCCTTTAGCGCGTTAGCCGAATCGATTCCTCCAGGTGCGGTGACCGAAACTCCGCTGAGGCTGGCCAGAAGAACATCGGTCGGGTCGTGCCACGGCGGAGTGGTTACGCGACCGATAATCTGCCAGGCTTCGACCAAAATTTCATCCGTTTCGAACAAAGGCGTGCGCGTGGCGGGAGTGGCCATATTCGCCTTCAGAATATCGCAACCTTCTTTGGGCTGATCGTGGATGACTTGTTCGCACCGATCGTGAGTCGCGCCCTGCGCGTGCAGCAATTCGATGGCAACATTGCGAAGCACGAAATCCCGGGAGTTGCTGACCGCGTGAGAGAAGTTGCCGGGCGAATAGCCGATCATCGGCAAGCCAGTCTCTTGTCCTGGAGAGCCGGGCGTTGGCGGCATCGCGGCGTCCGCACCCGTGGGAGGCACGCTCAGGTACGGGAAATCGTGCCGGTGAAAGAGCGTCGATTCGTGAGCCGGAATTTCCACGAAGAATACGCGGACGTAGGAATTTTCAAATTCGAGATGATGGTGGTGCTCCTGCTCCATCGAAAGGGACGCACGCTCAGAGGACGGTTCCGAGGTTTGTGCGGGCGCCCGCTCTGAGACGAGAAGTAGAACGGACAGGGAAATAAACGTGAAAGAAAAAACAAGCCACGGCAGCGAAGACTTTGGAGACATCGCGGCTACATCTTATAACGACCGAGATCCTCGTCGTTCAAATTCTCAAGCCACTTCCGCAGTTCTTCGTTGGAACTTTTTTCAGACACCACGCTGCTTATTTTGGAATTCTTGAGGACTTCATCCTCGACGAAGATCGGGCAATCGAGGCGCAGGGCAAGAGCCAAAGCGTCACTCGGGCGCGAATCCATGGACATGGTCTGGCCGTCGCGCTCCATCCAGATGAGCGCGTAGAAAGTGTCGTCCCGTAGATCGGAGACGACAACTTTTTGCACGTGGACATTCAAGCCGGTAAGAACATTTTTCAGAAGATCGTGGGTCATGGGCCGCGGCGTTTGTACTTTTTCGATTTCAAGGGCGATGGCGTTGGCCTCGTAAACGCCTACCCAGATCGGGAGGATTCCGGCGCCCTGCGCTTCCTTGAGAACCACCACGGGCATGTTGGTTACCGGGTCCATCATCAGACCTCGGATCTTAACTTCGAGTTCCATGATGGCCTCCCCGACACCGAAAAGAACCAGCGAATGCCTACGCTACGAACTGCACCGCACTTCTAAACCACATGCTCGCCGAACAAACTGTACGGCGCAGCGCGCGTGACATGCACCTGAACGTATTCTCCCAGAAGATTTTCACGCGGCGAAGTGAAATTTAGCACCCGGTTGCTAGTAGAACGACCCGCCCACTGACTTCGCGCGGCGTGGCGGCCGTCCACGAGCACCTCGAAGACCTGACCAACGAGTTCGCTATTGCGTTCGGCCTGAATCTGGCGCTGCCTTTCCTGGAGAACGGCGAGCCGGCGCGATTTCTCCGCTTCAGGAATGGCATCAGGCATTTGCGCGGCGGGGGTATTGGGCCTAGGCGAGTAGGTAAAGGCATACACTCCGTCGTATCCGACGGACTCAAGCAGCGAGATGGAATCCTCGAAATCTTTTTCGGACTCGCCGGGAAAACCGACGATCACATCAGTCGTAATGCTGATGGGGCGGCGCGCGGCGCGAATCCAGGAAATTTTTTCCAGATATTCCTCGCGCGTGTAGGTGCGCCGCATGGCACGCAAAATCGGCGTAGAACCGGACTGGACCGGAAGATGAATGTGGTCGCAGAGCGCGGGTGTAGCGTCAATCGCATCGACTATCTCGCGGCAGAAATCATTCGGATGCGAAGTGGTAAAACGCACGCGGCGGACGCCATCGATTGCGGCGACCTCGTAGAGCAAGCCGGCGAAATCCAAGTGGCGCTGCGAAGGATCGCGATAGGAATTGACGGTCTGGCCCAGCATCTGAATTTCAGTGTAGCCGGCATCGGCCAGGCGCCGAGCCTCGGATAATACGGCGGCGCTGGCACGGCTGCGTTCCGGGCCGCGTGTATGCGGCACCACGCAGTAGGAGCACGCGTAATTGCATCCTTCGATGATCGTCAGATAGGCGCGAAATGGATTGTCGCGACGCGTGACATCGGTTTCGAAGGTTTCATCGGTATCGAGATCGAGGCCCATTACGCGGCGGCCGCCCGATTCGATCTCGGCAATGAGTTCAGGCAGCTTGCGATAGCTTGCCGATCCGCAGACGAGACTGACCCACGGCGCGCGCTCGAAAATGTCTTCACCTTCCTGCTGCGCCAGGCAGCCTAGCACCCCGATGATTTTATTTTTTGATACTCCGCGCCATTCGCCGAGGCGGGAAAAAACTTTCTGCGCCGCTTTTTCGCGGATGCTGCACGTGTTGTACAGCATGAGGTCTGCTTCCGTTGGATTCGGCGCGAGTGTGTATCCTCGATCGAGGAGCACGCCCGCCACTTTCTCGGAATCATGGACGTTCATCTGGCAACCGAATGTTTCGATGAAAAAGCGCTTCCCTGCCACTGTGCCGGATGGCCGGCTGTCGGGCGAGAGCGTCTGGACCGGATCGGCTTGCAGGAGGGCCGCGGATGACGGCGTCGCCTCGTGGGAAGCGAGCGATTCGAGCGCGATATCAAATTGCTTATTCATTGCCGTCGATTTCAGTCTAGCACACCCCCAAAAACGTCGCGGGACTGCACAACAGTAAATTTTCAAATCGACGCGCCGGCGCTACCAGCCCAAAACCCAGGCGAAAATCAGCGGGGCCACAATGGTGGCGTCCGACTCGATGACGAATCGCGGAGTATCCACGCTAAGTTTTCCCCAGGTGATTTTTTCATTAGGCACGGCGCCTGAATAGGAGCCGTAACTGGTGGTCGAATCGCTAATCTGGCAGAAATAAGCCCATAGGGGAACGTTTGGGCGGCGCAGGTCCTGGTGAAGCATGGGAACCACGCAAATGGGAAAATCTCCGGCGATGCCGCCGCCGATCTGGAAGAAACCGAGCGGCGTGACCGTGGCCGTCTCGGTGTACCAGCGCGCCAGTTCAATCATATACTCCACGCCGCCGCGTACAGTGGTTGCACTTTTGACCTTGCCACTGATCACCTGTGCGGCGAACATGTTGCCAAGCGTGGAATCTTCCCACCCAGGTACGATCATGGGGAGGTTCTTCTCGGCCGCAGCCAGCATCCAGCTGTCTTTCGGGTCAATCTGATAATACTGCTCCAGTTTTCCGGATTTCAAAACCTTGAAAAGAAACTCGTGGGGGAAAAAGCGCTGGCCGGAGCGGTCGGCCGCATGCCACTCTTCGATCACGACGCGTTCGATGCGGCGCATAGCCTCTTCCTCGGGAATGCACGTGTCCGTGACGCGGTTCAAGTGATGTTCGAGCAGTTCGACTTCCTGGTCAGGCGTGAGGTGGCGATAGTTCGGAACGCGCTTGTAGTGGTCGTGCGCCACCAAATTGTAAACATCCTCTTCGAGATTGGCACCGGTGCAACAGATGCCGTGAACCTTATCCTGGCGAATCATTTCCGCAAGGGACAGGCCGAGCTCGGCCGTACTCATCGCGCCGGCAAGGGTGATCAGCATCTTTCCGCCGTTCGATAGATGCTTCACGTAAGCTTCGGCCGCATCGATCACCACAGCGGCGTTGAAATGGCGGAAGTGATGCTTCATGAAACTCGAAATCGACTTAGCTGAATGCTTTTCAGGGGTCGTCATGGACTTCTCTTTTACAGTAATCATCAGCTTCTCCTTGTCTGGATCGAGATTCGAAACACCCGTAGCGTGAGGGCGATATGCGAGGAGAAGCGACTAAAAGTAGCTGGCGGTGTAAGTCAAAAGCCTGAAAAACTTATGCGGAGAAATATGATATTGAAACGCGCCGTAGTGGAATTTGTGGGACACCAACTCATTGATAACACATTTCCATTGCTGCGACCTACGAAATTTTTGCGCGATCGGAAGATCGGGACAGTGCTCTGCACCGGGAAAAAGCACTAACGAAGTGTCGCGTTGTGGGGACACCGCCCGCTGCGGGCATCTGTACTATAAGGGCAACTAAATCCGCGTCTTCCGGCTTCATAAGTTTGAATCTGCGGATTGCGTGTGCTACGGTAGATTTGCCTGGCACAAAAACTATTTTCTGGGGGAAACAATTTCCAGCCTGGCGTTTCTTCTTTTCGCCAACCCGCTGACGCTTCTGGAGCAGACGAGCGGCGTGGCACGCGTTATTCTTGGCCTCTTGCTGTTCTTATCCATTTTTTCCTGGGCGCTGATTCTTCAGAAGTCTTATCAGCTCGGCGGCGTCGACCGAAAGACGGCGCGATTCCTGCAAATGTTCCGCTCGGGACGCGGCCTTTCCGATCCGAATACGCTTCGCGCTGGAGTTGGCGGTACACCTCTGATCTCGGTGTACGCGGCAGGCTACCGGGAACTCGAGCAGCAGATCGGCGGACCACAGTCACGCATGCCCGCGGGCACAAACAAGATCAGGAATGCCAACGCGGTAGGCGTCGAGATGCAGGTCGCTGCGGGTGAGGAGGTTCGACGCCTGGAAAAAGGAATGTCAACATTGGCGACCATCGCGTCGGTGTCACCTTTCATCGGGCTATTCGGAACGGTCTGGGGCGTAATGGACGCATTTTCAGGCCTGGGCGATGTGGGTGCGGCAAGTTTGCGGGCCGTGGCGCCAGGCATCTCCGAAGCGCTGATCACCACGGCGGCGGGACTCTTCGCTGCGATTCCGGCGCTGATCGCGTACAACCACTACTTGCACGGGATTCGCGCCGTCGCTTCCCGTATGTCCGATTTCGCCGCGGAATTCGTCGCGAAAGTCGAAACGCTGTACAGTTCGTAAAAGCTCATGCCGCAGACCCAGCGCGAAGTTGGCACTTCCCTATCCGACATCAACATGGTGCCGTTTATCGATGTGGTTTTGGTGCTGCTCATTATTTTCATGATCACCGCGCCGATCCTGCAGTCCGGCATCGATGTGGACGTGCCAAAGACGAAGACGGTAAAAGAGCTGACCGAGGTGCGGATGGTAGTGACCATCGATCGCGGGCAGCGGGTCTATTTGAACGACAAGCCGGTGAATATCCACGAGATCGGGCAAAAAGTGGTGTCGCAATCGCATGATCCGAAGAATCAATCCGTCTACGTGCGGTGCGACGAAACGGTGCCGTTTGGAAGTTGGGCTACGGTGGTGGATGCTCTGCGGCAATCGGGCATCACAAATATCAGTGTGGTGACGCAACCGATTAGCGAGCGCCCCCAAACACAATGACATGGCAGCCATCGCCGCAATCCGGCCGGACCCGACGCTTAAGCGATTCATCTACGCGTCCATCGGATTGCACTGCATCTTGGTGGCCTGGATCGTGGTTCCGGCGCTATTTAAATTCCATCAATCCGACTGGGGTGGACCGGGAGGATCGGTGACCGTGAACGTAGTGGGCAGCGTGCCAGCGATTCCGCTTCCTCAGCCCGATGTGGAGTCAATGAATCGCGTAGTGGATAATTCTAAGGGATTATTTCAGACCGAGCCTAAGCCGATACCGAAGCCCGAACCTGACGCCACACCGATACCAAAGTTCCAAGAAAAGAAGCCGCCGAAATACGTAACCAGGCCATCGAAGCTCCTGGAGAATCCCAGCCCCCCGCCGCCCAACGCAGTCCCCTACGGCGGAGGCGGCACGCCAACCGTTCCCCGGACATCTTTCGCGATGGGCAGCGGCACCACGCAGGCGAGCTTGGGATTCACGGGCACCGCTGGCGGGGACTTTGGCTCGCGCTTTTCGTGGTACGTAGAAGCAGTGCAGCGGCGTATCAGCGGCAATTGGCTGCAATCCAGCGTGGACCCGAGCGTGAGCACGGCGCCGCGCGTAGTAGTGACGTTCACTATCATGCGCGACGGCACCGTGACCAACGCCCAGATCACGCAATCCAGCAACAACTATTCCGTCGATAATTCGGCGCTGCGCGCCGTGCGTGATTCGAGTCCGCTCGACCGGCTGCCCGGTGGGTATACCGGGTCGAGCGTGAATGTCGAATTTTGGTTCGATTTTCATCGCTAACAAAATGCGCAGCAAAAAGGGCCCTCATATGAAACGACAAATCGCGCTTTTCCTGATTTCGACTCTGATCGCTGCGTGCGCCACCATTTTTTCCGCGCCGCCCGCGGCCGCGCAAGACTGGTTCAAGACGGGTACCGGGTTGGGCGTGACCAAGGCCCGACTCGCCGTGCCCGATGACGGCAGTCGGTCGACCTTCGCCCAGCCGCTGCCGAAGACCTTCCACGATGTACTCTGGGCCGATCTGCAATATTCAGGCGTCCTCGACCTT
>Ga0070731_10003401_pt1 | contig 14397 bp, 14 predicted proteins | sample Coa_R1_2_FD_66448 | JGI IMG/M metagenome (GOLD analysis project Ga0070731, IMG submission 66448) | Surface soil microbial communities from Centralia Pennsylvania, which are recovering from an underground coalmine fire - Coalmine... | ecosystem: Environmental > Terrestrial > Soil > Unclassified ... | reverse complement strand
AGCGCGTCCTCGGGACGCTTCAGGACCAGCAGCACATTTCCACGGTTGTTGTACGCGTCGGCAAAGTCTGGCTTCAGCGCGATTGCCCTGTCGTAGCTCGCTAGCGCGTCCGCGGAACGCTTCAGGTCCAGCAGCACATTCCCGCGGTTGTTGTGGGCTTCCGCTGAGTCTGGCTTCAGAGCGATCGCCCTATCATGGCTCGCCAGCGCATCCGCGGGACGCTTCAGCTTCAGTAGTGCAGTCCCTAGGTTGCTGTGAGCAGCAGCGACCTTTGCGTTCAGCCCGATCGCCTTCCTGATCAGTTCAACTGCTCGCTCCGTTTGCTGCATTTGAATGGCAATCACTCCGAGCAGATGTAGCGCATCAAAGTAGTTCGGCTGCTGCCGCAGAACTTCCCGATAGATGCGCTCCGCGTCCGCCAGTTTTCCCTGCTGATGGAGCGCTATTCCCTGGTTGACCTTGTCTTGCAATGCCACCGAAGCTGGCTTCTGTGCTTGCTGTCGGGCATCACCTGCTTCGCGCATTGCTACTTCCTGAACTGCTTCCGATCCGATCCACCGCCTCGACACCCTTTGCCATCGGCGCCGCGTCGCCATCCACTTTATCCCACGCGCGCCCTGAGAAAATAAGGGAAATAGCGCTGTGTACTGGCTCAATGGATCGACCCCTGCACGAGCAGATGGCGAAGGTGATCGAGGCCAAGGAGCGGCGGAGAGGCGAACCCCGTGTGCGACCGACCTATAGGATGTCGACCGAGCGCGCTTTATTGATCAGATAGGACAATGCCGCGCACGCGCCGATCATGAAGAGCGCGTCGGTTTCGTCGACTTGTTCCATCGTCGAGGAGAGGGTGGCGGATACCGCCGTGATTAGGTCGTAGTTTATCCACAGCGCTCTCTCCTACAAAACAGATCCTACAACGATGCTACAAAACGCCAGTCGACCTCTAGCTTATGTTATTGATTTAAAATGCTAAAAATTGCTGGTGCGGACGGCCGGACTTGAACCGGCATGGGAAGTTACTCCCGAGGGATTTTAAGTCCCTTGCGTCTACCATTTCGCCACGTCCGCGGAACGGACCTCACGGCGAGGTCCGCGGGCGGACCCCGAGAGCCGAAGTCCGCGCGGCGGCATTTCTAGAGCATGATCCGAAAAAGTGGAAACCGCTCTGCCGAAGAAGCCAGCCGCTCATTCAGCGTGCTTCTTGCCCTGCGACGCCTGCTGCTTCTTTTTCTCCGGCGCGGCGGGCGGCGTCGGGCGCACGCCGGACCACGGATCGTTGCTGACGCTCTGATCGGGAATTTTCTTGGTCGCCGATTGGTAGGCTTTATCGAGTTGCCGGTCTTTCTCGATCTGGTCCGGCGTGCGCTGCTTGTCCTGTTCGAGATTTACGCTCGGCATTGGAAACTGTGCGGCAGCGGTTCTCATCAGCGCAGCGGTGAATGCCGCCGCGCAGATGAGTTTCCGCAACGTGCTTCGCCTCGTATCCATCACACTCACCGCCTGGTTCTCGTGCGGGTGACCGGGTCGCTATTCCTTGAAAACATGACCCCACAGTTCGTCCCAATCGCCGCCGGAAATATCGGTTACGCGGCCATCCTTCTCGAAGAATTTATTGGGCACCTGAAACATGGCGAGCATGAGCCCGCCCTCAGGCGTCCAGGCGACATGGCGGCTGCCTGCTTCGCGCCAGACGAATTCGCCGGGACCGACCGTAAAGCCTTTGGCCGGGCCCTCTTTGTCGACGAGCTTGCCTTCCAGCACATAGGTCTGCTCGATCCTGACGTGCTCGTGATCGGGCAGCGTGGCGCCGGGCGCAAATTTCATCAGCGCGGTGACAAGGCCGGTCGACTTATCGAGCAACAGGCCTTTGACTTCGCAGCCGGCAAATCGCGTCTTTTTCCACTCCATCTGAGCCGGCCGCACGACGTGCGAATGGGTGTCGGGGGTGTCGTGCTTTGATTTGGGCGTGACGGCATCCATGGCGGCCTCCTCGATTGTCGGGTTGGCCGTATGATAGCCGATTGTGACCGTCAAGACACTACAGGCCGGCGTCGCGGATCGGCGGCTGAAAGGCTAAGCCCGTGTCCCAGGGAAAGTAGATCCAGGTGTCCTGCGACACTTCGGTGATGAACGTATCGACCAGGGGCCGTCCCATCGGCTTGGCATAGACCGCGGCGAAATGAGCGCGCGGCAATAGCGCCCGCACCACCTTTGCGGTCTGACCGGTATCGACCAGATCGTCGACGATCAGCACGCCGGCGCCTTCGCCGCCTCCGCTCGCCACCACTGCCGCCGCCACGTCCTTGAGCACCTTCAATTCACCCTGCCGGGTATGGTTGTAACTTGTGACGCAGACCGTCTCGATGAGCCTGATGCCGAGTTCGCGCGCCACAATCGCGGCCGGCACGAGCCCGCCGCGGGTGATGCAGACGATCGCCTCGAACGGACCGGCATCGCTGAGCCGCCAGGCGAGAGCCCGGGAATCGCGATGGAACTGATCCCACGAGACGGGAAAGATTTTTTCCGGGTTAGGCGGCTTGTCGAGCTCGATCGGCGGCATTGCCACAGTATATCAGGGAATCTCATATACCGTCGTTTCGTCGGCGATGCCGCGTAGCGCCGCGCGCTGCTCCGCCGGCTGCAGGCTTAACCGTTCGAGGATCTGGACCGACTTCGGATCGTCGACCACCGGCTTGGTCACGAAGATAGCGCGCGAGGACGCCAAGCCCTGCACGCGCGCCGCCATGTTCACGGTCTGACCGAAATAATCCTGGGTGTTGTTGAGTGTCACTGCAAGGCACGGGCCTTCGTGAATGCCGATCTTGAGCAACAAATCCTGGTTCTGCCGCTCGGCATTGATGCGAGCCATGGCTTCACGCATGCGCAGCGCCGCCGCCAGCGCCCGGTCGGGCGTCGCGAACGTCGCCATCACCGCGTCGCCGATGGTCTTGACCACCGCACCCGTTTCCGCCGCCACGATGTCGTACAGGACACGAAAATGCTGGCGCACCAGATCATAAGCCACCAGATCGCCGACGCGCTCATAAAGCGCGGTAGAGCCCTTGAGATCGGTGAACAGGAACGTGAGGCTGGTGATCTTGAGGCGTTGGTCGGGATCGAGCGTATCGGCCTGGTAAATGTCGCGGAACGTCTGATTGGTAAGAAGCCGCTTCGCCGTGAGGAACGGCTTGCGTCTGCCGAGCAGATGATGCAATGCGTCGCCGGCGATCCACAACGCCGGCAACACGCGGCGGTCGCTACGGTTGTCGAGTGACAGCCGCAGCGGTCCCGGTCGCAGTTCGACGGCGGCCCCGCCCGGCGCCCTCACCTTGTTGAAGACCATCGACAGCGTTTGCCGCTCGCGCGTCGGCTCGCCCTTGACCGCCACGACTTGCCTGCCGTGGGTCACTGGATCGAACACGATGACATAGCCGTCGGGGAGTTGCACCGACAGCACGGCCTTTTCGCCGGACGGCAGTTCGATCGATTCGATGGTGAACGCGGCGAGAGTTGCTTCCAGATCCTCCGGCAGATCCACGCCCGAGCTCCAAAAAATCTGGCGATAGTACTCGACCTCGGGCAGCGAATCTGGATCGTGAGCGGCGATACGGCGCACGCGCGGGCTGATGGTGAAGGTGACCTCGACCATCTCGTCGAGAGTCGGATTATAGTCCGCCGCACACAGCGTGCAGGCGTATTCGTCGTGATTCACGGTCTTTAACGTCGCGCCGGCCTCCAGAACGCCACCGCAGGCGGGACAGATCACGTTCCACGACAGTTCGAACAGGCCGAGCCGAGCGGCGTGGAGCAACGCGGCGATCGTGCGCTCTTCGTCGAGATCGTGTTTCTTGGCGAAATCGAGCGCGTTGATGCGGCACAATTGGGCGTCGGGCGCGTCGCGAACCACGTGTTCGATGGCGGCGACGCAATCGGCGTCGGCCGATTGCCGCAAAACATTGAAGAGAGCTTCGCTATCGCTCACCGCCCAAGATCCCGCTCACGCCAAACTGCGCCTTGCCAAAGTAAGTAGCGGTTCTCGACCCGACAAGATGCATCGTCGTGAGCTGAACCTGCCGCCACTCACAGTGAATTGATCCAGTCGATCACTTGTTTGCGAGCGGCCAGCGGCGCGGTCAGATGACCGGCAAACACTTCGATATATTTGCTCTTTGGATTCCTGGCGGCGGCGTCGAAGGCGTATTGCGGGCCGCGGCGGTAGATCGGATCGAGCTTGCCGACCACCCACAAGAGCGGCAGCGGAAGCGGCGCGGCGCCGATGGTCGCGGCATTTTTCGGGATCACCGCCGGGCCGTCCGGATCGAACATGCTGAGATAGACGATCGGCGTTGCGGTCGCGATAAGCGGGATGCCCTGCGCCATGTCGGGGAAAGTCTGCCGGACGTTGCCCTTGCCTTCGGCAATCAGGGCTTTGGCCCGCGTCACCGCATCGGCAACGAAGCTGTGCATCCGGCCAACTTCCGGCAGATGCCCGGGAGAGAGCGCGACGACGCCGGCAAGATCGGGATGGCGCGCGGCGTAGCCTATGGCCGCATTGGCGCCGAGCGAGTGGCCGACGACGACGATCCGCCGCGCGCCCTTGGCTTGCAGCCCGGCCACTACTCCCTCGATCTCTTTCATCGCCTCGTCGTAGGTGGCGGCATAGCGGCGTTGGAACGACCACGGCATTTCCGGCGTCGCAACGAGCGCCCCTTCGTCCTGCAAAGCGCTGAGAATTCCGCCGTTGAACGCTGCGGGCCAGCCGCCTTTGCCGTGCAGATAGACAATGCCGAAACCTTGGAGCGCTGCGCCCGGCGCCGCGCCGCAATCGCGCACCGGCAAAAACGCCGCGGCAAGCGCCAAAAGCGCGCGCGACAAGATAACGGCAATGATCCTGCGCCGATTCATGTTTGCCTTTGCCGGGACTGACGGACAAATCACGGCGGCGATTGCGCCGCAGCAGTCAGGCTTTTGCAAGCTCCGCCTTGACGCGTTCGAGCATGGCTTGGACCGCGGCTTTTGCGGCGGCGAGTTTATGCGGATCGCGCGAGCGCACCACGACATTGGTGTTGGCGGCGCTCTTTTCATCCATGAACGGATAGGATCCGATCACCACATCGGGATTGTTCTTTGCAATCTCGCCAAGCGCGGTGCCGATATCGCCTTCGCGGCAGTCGGCGCGCACCGTTTCCGACAACATCCGCGCGCCGGTTTTGAGTTGCGGCGTGACATATTCGAGCATCGCCTGCATCACGCTCGGTATGCCGGCCATCACGATCACATTGCCGATGCGGAAACCCGGTGCCCCCGAGATCTTGTTGAGCACCAGTTCTCCGCCAACCGGAACACGCGTCATGCGCATGCGCGCCTCGTTCATCACGCCGCCGGTGAGCGCCACGCGGGCCTGCATGATCTCGACGGCGCGCGGGTGATAATCGATGGCGACGCCGAAGGCCTTGGCGACGCATTCGGCGGTAATATCGTCGTGGGTCGGCCCGATGCCGCCGGTCGTGAACACGTAGGTGTAGCGCGCGCGCAGCGCGTTCACCGCGGCAATGATCTCCGGCTCCTCGTCGGGGACGACGCGCACTTCTTTGAGGTCGATACCGATATTGGTGAGATATTCGGCGATGTAGCCGATGTTCTTATCTTTGGTGCGGCCGGACAGGATTTCGTCGCCAATAACGAGGACGGCGGCGGTAACGATGCCGGCGTCGGTCTTGCCCACGCCGCTGGCCAAGCTATCGGACATTGGCTCGATCCCCGTGCTGCGCATCCTCTAGCCCGGCAGCGGCGGCGGCTCAAGCAGGCAGCAACGCACCGGGTTTCGACGTGGACGTTCAGGGACGATTTTGCGGGGCGACCCCGGCAGCGGTGATGTCGTCGCGCTTTTCGAGGTATTCGTCGCGATCGATTTCGCCGCGCGCGTAGCGCCGGGCGAGCACTTCGAGCCCGGTCGACTCCCGCAGCGCCGCCATCGCCCGCACGCGACGCCGCCATTTGTGCTGCACGTACCAGGCGGTACCGGCAATCACTATTCCGACGATCAACAGCGGCTCGAGCATGGGTCCGATCCCAGCCTATAACGGTCAATCGCCGGACCGGTTCCGAGCCAGCCGCGGCAATGGTCAAACAGCCTAAAACATGAGCAATATTCAGGCAATGGCTGACAGTTGAGCCATGTCCATATGCGTTCGAATTGGCGCGAAGATTGCTAGAACTATTCGGTGCCGCAGACGTTTACGGGCCAAAGCGGGCCGGGGTCGACATGTTTGACGAAATGCGAGGCAGCGGAGACGCCGTACGACCGGCCTACGCCGAGCTGTCGCAATGGCTCGCCGAGGTCAAACCGGACGTGCTCGATTTCCGCCGGCGCGAGGCGGAGCTGTTATTCCGGCGCATCGGCATCACCTTTGCGGTCTATGGCGATCCCGAAGCGCAAGAGCGCCTCATCCCGTTCGACGTCATCCCGCGCCTCATCTCGGCGAAGGAATGGGACCTGTTGAAACGCGGCCTTGAGCAGCGCGTTAAAGCCCTCAACGCCTATATCAAGGACGTCTACGGCCGCCGCGAGATTTTGAAAGCAAGGATTGTCCCCGAGGATCTGGTCTTTCAGAATCCGGTGTTCCGCCCGGAGATGAACGGCCAGAAAGTCCCACATGACATTTATGTGCACATTGCCGGCATCGACATCGTACGACTCGATGCCGACGTCTTTTACGTGCTCGAAGACAATGCGCGCACTCCGTCCGGCGTCTCCTACATGCTGGAGAACCGGGAGATCATGCTGCGACTGTTCCCCGAACTGTTCTCGCGCTACCGCGTCGCCCCGGTGGAGAATTACCCGGACGAGCTTTTACAAACGCTGAGATCGGTCGCACCGCCGTCGGCGTCTGCCGAGCCCAACGTCGTGCTGTTGACGCCGGGCGTGCATAACTCCGCCTATTACGAACATTCTTTCCTGGCCGACAAGATCGGCATCGAACTGGTCGAGGGCCGCGATCTCGTCGTCAAAAGCGACGTCGTTTACATGCGCACGACCGAAGGACTAAAGCGCGTCGACGTGATCTATCGTCGTATCGACGATGATTTTCTCGATCCCCTGGTGTTTCGTCCCGACAGCGCGCTTGGCGTCCCTGGCTTGATGTCGGCCTATCAGGCCGGCAGCGTCACGCTCGCCAATGCGGTGGGCACCGGGATCGCCGACGACAAGGCGGTCTATAGCTACATGCCCGAGATCGTAAAATTCTTTCTCGGCGAAGAGCCGCTCCTGAAGAACGTGCCGACGTGGCGCTGCCGGGAGAACGATCACCTCGCTTACGTCCTCGATCACCTCGAAGACCTGGTGGTCAAGGAAGTTCACGGCTCAGGCGGCTACGGCATGCTGATCGGGCCCAGGGCTGACAAAGCGACGATCGCCGCGTTTCGCGCCAAGCTCAAATCCGATCCGAAGAATTTCATCGCGCAGCCCACCCTCGCTTTATCGACCTGTCCGACTTGCGTCGACGAGGGTATTGCCCCGCGCCACGTCGATTTGCGACCGTTCGTGCTGTCCGGCCGCACCCGCATTCGCATTGTGCCCGGGGGATTAACTCGCGTTGCGCTCAAGAAAGATTCGCTGGTGGTCAATTCGAGCCAAGGCGGCGGCACCAAGGACACCTGGGTATTGGACGGATGAAGCAATAAGACATGCTTTCGCGTACCGCCGATAATCTTTACTGGCTCGCCCGTTACGTCGAACGCGCCGAATACATCGCGCGCATTCTCGACACCACGCTGCGGCTCACCACGCTGCCGCTCGCCTATGTCGGCGCCACCAACGAATGGGAATCGGCGGTCGCCACGGCCGGTTGCGCCAGTGCCTTCTTCGCGACCTACAAGGAAGCCAACGAAGAAACCGTCACCGAATTCCTCGCCTTCTCGGCCGCAAACCCGTCGTCGATCCGCAATTGCTTCGAGAGCGCCCGGCTCAACGCCCGCGCGGTGCGCACCGCGCTAACCATCGAAATGTGGGACGCCATCAACAGCGCTTGGCTCGAACTCAAAAGATGGGGCAATGGGCCGAGCTCGCGCGAGGAGTTCGCGCGGTTCCTGCGCTGGGTGCTGGGCTCGTCGCTGCGCTTCGACGGCTCCGCCTACCGGACCATGCTGCGCAACGACGCCTACTGGTTCTCCCGGCTCGGCGTCTATATCGAGCGCGCCGACAACACCGCGCGCATTCTCGACGTGAAGTATCACCTGTTGCTGCCCGCCGAGGAGCGGGTCGGCGGTCCGCTCGATTATTTCCAGTGGTCGGCAATCCTGCGCACGGTTTCGGCGCTCACGGCCTATCACTGGGTCTATCGCGAGAACGTCAGACCGTGGCTCGTCGCCGATCTGCTCATTCTCAAGGACGAGATGCCGCGATCGCTGGCGAGCTGCTACGAAAACCTGGTGCAAAATCTCGACCGGATCGCCAACGCCTATGGCCGCCAAGGGCCCGCGCAACGTCACGCCCGCACCGTGCGCGCCCGGTTGGAAAACTCGAAAATCGAGGACATTTTTCAGAGCGGGTTGCACGAATTCATCGACGCATTCGTCGAGGACAATAATCGCCTGGGAACCGCGGTGACGCAGCAGTATCTGCTGTAGCAGAAGACGGACGGCAGACCAGGAGGACAGATCGGCCTGAAACTGTTTATCCTGTCTTATCCGTGCACTGTGGTTCGTCTTCCGTTGTCCGACATGCGCATCCGTATCGCTCATCGCAACATCTATCGCTACGATCCGCCGGCGGCAGGCGTCATCCAAGTGCTGCGGCTGACGCCGCGAAACCATGAGGGCCAATACGTCGTGCGCTGGCGCATCGATGTTTCGGCGGATGCGCGGCTGACCGCCCATGAGGATGCCTTCGGCAATATCACCCACGTGTTCTCCGCCGACGGGCCGTTTCGCGAGCTGAGCGTCGAGGTCGACGGCGAGGTCGAAACGCAAAATACCAACGGCATCGTGCGCGGCACCGTCGAGCGGTTCGGGCCCAGCTTGTTTCTGCGCGATACGGCTTTAACGCAGGCCGATCCGGCGATTCGGAATTTTGCGCAAAGCGTCCGCACCGCGAAGGGCGAAGACGTTCTCGTCGAATTGCACGCGATCCTGGACCGTTTGTTCGAGGAAATGGTTCACGATAGCGATGAAGCTGAGGGCGCGGCGAATGCCGGCGAGGCTTTTGCACGCAAACGCGGCGCCTCGCGGGATTTCAGCCACATCTTCATCGGCGCCGCTCACAGCCTCGGCATTCCGGCCCGCTATGTCGGCGGCTATTATTGCGGCGAAGACCAGCCCGCAGCGCAGGCGGCGGGTCACGCCTGGGTCGAAGCCTCGGTACCCGATCTCGGCTGGGTCGCCTTCGATCCGGCAAATGGCTTCTGCCCGACCGACGCGCATGTGCGCGTCGCCGTTGGCTTGGATGCACTCGGCGCCGCGCCGGTGCGCGGCATGCACTACGGGTCCGGCAGCGAGACGCTCGACGTCGCCATCAAAGTCGGCCAGTAAGCTTCGCGCCTCCCGCTCCGTAACGGAGAAATGTTATATAGACCGCACGGGGGAGATGTGAGTCGATGACTTATTGCTGTGGCATTCTGGTGCGCGAGGGGCTGGTGATGTTCGCCGACACGCGGACCAATGCCGGCGTCGACAACATCTCGACCTTCCGCAAACTGCACGTCTTCAAGGATCCGAAGAAGCGCGTCATGGCGATCGCGTCGGCGGGAAATCTGTCGATCAGCCAATCGGTGGTCAGCATATTGACTGAAGGCTATGACAATCCGGAAACCGGCGAGCGCGAAACGCTGATGAACTCGCCGACCATGTTTCAGGCGGCCCAGCGCGTCGGCCACGTCATCCGCACCATTCATGCGACCGAAGGCAAGGCGCTTCAATCCTCCGACGTGAATTTCGACGTCTCATTTTTGTTCGGTGGGCAGATCATGGGCGAGCGCATGCGGCTATTCATGATTTATTCGGCCGGCAATTTCATCGAATGCACCACCGATACGCCGTATCTGCAGATCGGCGAACACAAATACGGCAAGCCCGTGCTCGACCGCGCCATCAATTACGAAATGGATATTTACGACGCACTGAAGGTGGGTCTCGTTTCCATCGATTCGACGATGCGCTCCAATCTGTCCGTCGGGTTGCCGATCGATCTTATGGTATTGCGGCGTGACACCTGCGACCCCGAACTGATCTACCGCATCGAGCCGGGGGAACCCTACTTTACGGACCTGCGCGAGCGCTGGTCCGCCGCGTTGCGCGCCGCCCATATCGGCATCCCGCGACCGCCTTATCTCAACAGGCGCTGAAATCGGGGCAATTTACCGCCCGTTAACCCATGTCGCCGGGAACCGTCGTGCCGCTGCACCGCGAGTGCGCGCGCCGGTTTAGTGCAAGCCATTGGAAAGCTTTGCTGCCTAAGGTTCGGGCGAGCAGTATTTCCAAAGGGTGGAAGCGTGTTGCCTGCGGCGCAATCGCAAATCGCCGGGGAAGGCAAACGGTCGCGGTGGGATCAGGCGCGCCTGGTCATGCCGATCGGCGTGATCGTTGCTGTCGCGATCGTCTGCGTCATCGTCGCGGTGGTGATTTCCGCGCGACGCGCCAACGAAGTCGCCTTCAATAACGAACAGCAGCTGATCACGCAATCGATTGTCGATCACGGCGAGCATGCGCTGCGGCTCGTTGAAAGCGTCGCGGCGACGCCGACCGCCGCCGCCAAGTTGCGCGACGCCTACGATCCGCAATGGGCCGACCAGCAGATCGGACAATGGCTGGAAAAATTTAGTTTCGACATCATCGCCGTCGTCGGCGCCGACGATCGGCTCGAATACACCCATGTCAACGCCGGCACGGCTGCGAACGCGAGCGACTTGCGCGCCGCGCTTGCGCCAAGCATCGAGTTTTTGCGCGGGGGACTTGGCGCCGCGCCCGACCGCACCGTTCTACTGCGCAACGGCCAGAATCCGGCCCGGCCGGGCCGCAGCACCGTTCTTGTCCAAAGCTTTCTCGGCAAGCTCGCTTTTATTGCCGCGGTGGCGGTCGGGTCGGATGCCGATCTCGCGCCGGGGAACGGCCATGCCCCGATCGTGATTGCCGTGAAGTACCTCGGCGCACGCTTGCTCGATAAGATCGGCGGTCAGCTCGAATTGACCGATCTGCATACGATCGACACCACGTCGCAATCCGGCAGCGGCCGCGCCATCGAATTTGACGACGCCAAAGGCAATGCCGTCGCGCGATTTGTCTGGACGCCGACGCGGCCCGGCGGCGCGATCGTCATGAGCGTGCTGCCTTTCATCGCCGTGGCTTTGGCAGGTCTGGCGCTGCTCGTCGGTTTCGGCATCCGCTATATGCGGCGCACGGCGGCGGAGATCGCCGCCGGCGAGCGTCAATTGCGCCACCTGGCGCTGCACGATCCGGTGTGCGGGCTGCCTAACCGCATCTATTTCGGCGAGCGGCTCGAACGGGCCATCGCCGAGGTGCGCGGCGGCGGGCTTTCGGCGGCGGTGTTCTACATCGATCTCGATCATTTCAAGGACGTCAACGACACGCTCGGCCATCCCATCGGCGACGAGCTTATTCTCAATGTCACGCAACGATTGAGCCGCGTCATGCGCGGCGACGACCTGGTCGCCCGGCTCGGCGGCGACGAATTCGCCATCATCACTACCTGCGCATCGGATTCCTATTCGCTGCAGGCCATCGCCGGACGCATCATCGCCGCGGTTTGCGCGCCCTACGCCATCGCCGGCCACAACATCATCATCGGCGCTTCGATCGGCATCGCCGTGATCGACCGCCGCGTCGGCGCAGCCGCCGATATTCTGCGCTACGCCGACATGGCGCTTTACCGCGCCAAGAACGAGGGCCGCAATCGCGCGTGCATCTACGATGCGGCGATGGATGCCGACCTGTCGAACCGCAAACTCCTGGAGGGCGATCTTCTCCAGGCGATCAAGAGTGACGAATTGCGCGCCGCTTATCAGCCGATCGTCAACGCCTCCGGCGATACCGTGGTCGGCGTCGAGGCGCTGGCGCGCTGGACCCATCCAACCCACGGCGAGATTCCACCGTCGCGCTTCATTCCGATCGCGGAGCATTCCGGGCTGATCATCGAGCTAGGCGAATGGATGCTCCGGCGCGCCTGCCTCGACGGCCGCAACTGGCCGGGCCTGACGCTGTCCGTCAACGTTTCGCCACTGCAATTCCGCCGCTCCGACTATGTCGAAGTGGTCGAGCGCATTCTCACCGAGACCGATTTTGACGCCAACCGGCTCGAACTGGAGCTGACCGAGAGCACGCTCCTTGGCAACCTGGAAACCGCCGAGTTGTCGATGCTGCGGCTCAAAGCCATCGGCGTGCGCTTTGCGCTCGACGATTTCGGCACCGGTTATTCGAGTCTGCTCTATCTGCGGCGCTTCCCATTCGACAGGCTCAAAATCGACAGCAGCTTCGTGCGCTCGATCGAGAAAGCGCCCGACGCCGCTGCTATCGTGCATGCCGTGGTCAGCCTCGGCCGCGGACTGGGCATGAAGGTGACCGCGGAAGGCGTCGAGACCGCCGAGCAACATTTGTTCCTGCGCGCCGCCGGCGTGCATTCGATGCAGGGGTTCCGCTTCGGCAAGCCGGGCAGCGCGAGCGAGATCAATCACCGGCTCGCTTCCCCCGACGAGTACCGTGTCGGCAGCCCCGACCTTGAAGTCGCGATGGCGAGCTGACGGCGTGTCGTCATTCCGGGGCGCGCCAAAGGCGCGAATTCGGAATCAATAACCCCTCACTTCACGGATCAAACCTTACCTGTCGTGATTATGGATTCCGGACAACCGCTTTGCGGTTTCCGGACTGACGCGCGGGGGATTGCCGCCGCCCGGCGGCTTCGTCACTATCGCGGTGCAAAAGCATAACGGGAGGCGATGATGGCGGCGCGGAAAGTTGCATTGGTGACCGGGGCCGGCACCGGGGTCGGCCGGGCGGTGACGCTCGCGCTGATGCGTGAAGGCTACGCCGTGGTGCTCACCGGACGGCGTAAGGACATGCTCGATGCCGTCGCCAAGGAAGGCGCGCAGACGCCCGGCGAAGCATTGACCGTTCCCGCCGACGTCGCCGATCCGGCCTCGATCAAATCGCTGTTCGAAAAGACCAAGCAAACCTACGGCCGGCTCGATCTTCTGTTCAACAATGCCGGGATCGGCGCGCCGGCCATGCCGATCGAGGAAATCCCGCTCGACAAATGGCAGGCCGTGGTCGCCACCAATCTCACCGGCGTTTTTCTGTGCACGCAGGAAGCGATCAAAATCATGAAGGCGCAAAACCCGCGCGGCGGCCGCATCATCAATAACGGCTCGATCTCGGCGCACACGCCGCGGCCGGGCTCCGCTCCCTATACCGCGACCAAACACGCCGTCAGCGGGCTGACCAAAACCACCGCGCTCGATTGCCGCGGTTTCGACATCTGCTGCGGCCAGATCGACATCGGCAATGCGGCAACCCCGCTGACCGACCGCATGGTGCAGGGCGACGGCGTGCTGCAGCCGGACGGCTCGAAAAAGATCGAAGCGCGCATGGCCGCCGAGGACGTCGGCCGCGCGGTGGTCTACATGGCAAGCCTGCCGCTCGACACCAATGTGCTGTTCATGACCGTGATGGCGAATTTGATGCCGTTCGTCGGGCGGGGATGATCCAAGCACATGCTCGCGGACTGGCATGAGTTCTACGGTCTCCTCGGCACCGCCGCCGCCGCGCTGCTCTCGCTCTTGTTTGTCGTGGCCTCGATCGGAGCGAGCGTTCTCACCCCCGAAACCGCCGGCGCCACGCGCACCTTCATGAGCCCGGTCGCGTTCCACTACGCCAATGTCTTGTTTCTCGGTCTTGTTGCGCTGATCCCGACTCAGACCTACGAGTCCTTCGGCCTCACCCTCGGCGTCGCCGCAGCGGGCAGCCTCGTCTATTCGATCGTCATCCTCATCCGGGTGTTGCGTGACTCTCGCGCCGATATGGCCGACAACCTCGCCTATGGCGCCGTTCCCGCCGTCTGCTACACCGCGGGCCTTGTCTCGTCGGTCCTTATCCTTAAAGGTTCCGCAGCCGGCCTCAATGTGCTGGCCGGCGCGGCGCTGTTGCTGCTCCTCGTCAATATCCGCAACGCCTGGGATTTGATGCTGTCGATGGCGCGCCGCGCCTCCGCGCAGCAACAAAAGACCGGGCTCTGATCCGAGCGCGCTATTCGGCCGCCGTCACCCTGATCTTCGTGCCAGCGCGTACCTTGGCGAGCGTCTTCACATCGCCGAGCGCTTTCGCCCAAATGTTGCACGGGCTGGCGAGCCGCGTCTCGTCGCCCTTGGAGATCGGCGTGCGGCCGAAGCC
>Ga0070731_10003400_pt1 | contig 14401 bp, 14 predicted proteins | sample Coa_R1_2_FD_66448 | JGI IMG/M metagenome (GOLD analysis project Ga0070731, IMG submission 66448) | Surface soil microbial communities from Centralia Pennsylvania, which are recovering from an underground coalmine fire - Coalmine... | ecosystem: Environmental > Terrestrial > Soil > Unclassified ... | reverse complement strand
GCCGCATGGATGCGCTTCAGGACCACCGGCGGCATGCCGGCCGGCCCGACGAGCCCGTACCAGTTGTCGGACAGCACCTTCGGATATCCCAGCTCGCCCGTCGTCTGCACATCAGGCAGGCTTGCCGAGCGCTTGACGCTGGTAATCGCGAACACCTTCAGCTTTCCGGAGCGGATGTGCGGCAGCACCACGGGCACGTCGAAGATTCCCATCTGCACCTGGCCGCCGAGCAGGTCGTTCACGGCGGGCGCGGCGCCCTTGTACGGCACATGCACGATGTCGATGCCCGCCTCGGCTTTCAGCAGTTCACCCGCGAGATGCGTGATGCCGCCGGAACCTGCCGAACCGTAATTCACCTTGCCGGGGTTCGCCTTCGCATACGCAATCAGCTCGGCCAGCGTATTCACGGGCAGCGACGGATGCGCCACAACGACCTCCGGTACGCGCACCACCGTCGTGATCAGCGCCAGGTCCTTGCCCGAGTCGGACGGCATGTTGGCGATCGCGAAGGGCCCGATGGACGCCGCAGTCGAGCTGATGATCGCCAGCGTGTAGCCGTCCGGAGGCGACTTGGCCGCGCGATCGACGCCCAGCACCCCGCTCGCGCCGCTGATGTTCTCGATCACCACCGGCTGGCCGAGCTGCGCGCCCATGCCCTGAGCGAGAAAGCGGCCGAAAATGTCCGCCGGGCCGCCCGCCGGAAAAGGCACGATCAGACGCAGGGGCTTGGCGGGATAGGTTTGCGCGCCCAGGGGCGGCACGGCGCAGGCCGTAAAAACAAGCACCAGGAACCGGATCAGCTTTTTCATGCGTGCCATCGTGCCCGCAGAGGGAACTTGATGCAATTGAACACGGGCTGAGCCGGAACGGCCCGGTAAAATCCGGGCATGCCGATTGCCTGGAAGAAGATCTGGAAGGGAAACGAGCGCCCTCTGCGGCGCGCGTTGCCCGGCGCGGGCACCGCAGCGGTCGTGGCGCTGGTTCTCGTGCTGGCCTCGCTGCTCGGGCTCGTCGCGCCCGCCGCGGCGGCGAAGGGCTGCGCGGCGCTCGCGGCATTCGCCGCCGCCGTTTTCGCCGCCTTGCGCACGGGCTACAACGCCCGCCTGTCCGACGCGGAATTCAGCGCGGCGCAGCTGGCGGCGCTGTTCCTGCTGCTGGCATGGCTGACCTATCTGGCCGAGGATGCGCCGCAGGTAATGGCGGCGCTTTACGCGGCGGTGATGGTATTCGGCATGCTGCAGCTCGACGGCATACGGCTCGCCAGCCTCGCCGCCGTCGGGCTTGTGCTTCACGGCATCGTGATATTCGCGCTGATCGACAGCGGACACAAAATCAGCCTGCCCGCGGCATGGACGCAATTCGGCGCGCTGGCGCTGGCGTTCGCCTGGTTCGTCTACATCGCCGGCTCCATCCGGAAGCTGCGCGGCCGCCTCGCTGAAGCGCATCGCAGGCTGCACGACCTGTCGGCCGATGCCGACGACCGCGCGAGCCGCGACACGCTTACCGGCGTCTACCATCATCGCCACCTCATGGAAGCGCTGGAGCGGGAAATTTCGCGAGCCGAGCGCATCGGCAAACCCGTTTCCATCGCCCGGGTGGATCTCGACTGGCTCGGCAGCATCAATCAGACGCACGGCTCCGGGGCGGGGGACATCGCGCTCAAACGCTTCACCGCGGCCGCGGCGGACGCGCTGCGCGATGTGGACATTTTCGGACGCTACGGGGGCAAGGAATTCCTGGCGATCATGCCGGACACGGATCTGAAGGGCGCCGTGATAGCGGCGGAACGGTTACGGACCGCTGTCGGGCGGGAGCCCATTCCCGACGTGCAAGGCAGGCGGCGTCTGAGCTGCACGCTTGGCGTCGCCGCGTACCGCAAGGGCGAAAGCATCCGGCTCGTCATCAGCCGCGCCGAAGCGGGGTTGAATTTTGCCAAGGCCGCCGGACGCGACCGCGTCATCGCGCTGGACGAAAGCGGCAAACCCACCACGGTACTGGGGACGGCCTGATGGCCTCCCCGGGTGAAATATTCATGCTGGACGAGGAAGTGGTGTTCCGTGGCCGCCCGATGCGGGTGACCGGGCGCGCTCAATTCGAAGGCAGCAACGGGCAATTGACGTTCCGTTACGTGCTCTCGGAGCCGGCCAGCGCCGCCGTCATCCTCGAGGAAGGTGAAGGCCGCTTCGCCCTCATGCGCCCGCTGCCGTCCGCGGCGAAACTCCGGACGGCGGGCAACACGATCGCCGTCGGCGCCGAAAAGTACACGCTGGTCGGAGTGCGAAAGCTGAATGTGCTCGACCTCGGTGGCGCGGTGCCCGGAATCGCACCCAAGGTGCCGGTGATCCTTTCCGGTATCTTCGAGGGCCCCATGGGGACCCTGATGCGCGAGATGGTGCCCGGGATGACCGTACAGCAGTATTACCTGCTCAAACCGCTGGAGGCGGGGGAAATTCTTTCCGCCGCGCGATATGCAGCCGAAAAGGATGCCGAGAGCCGCGCTGCCGGCAACCGGGCCCTCGACGGGGACTAGGCTGCGCGGTATTTACATCGTACACTGCGCCGCGGAGTTGCAGGACTTCCTGAGGAGGGAGCGATCGACACGAAGGCAAACGGGGCACTGTTGCGCGTGCAGAACGTCGGCGTCCGCTTTGGCGGCATCGTCGCGCTCGACGATGTCTCCTTCGACGTGCCCGCCGGCAACATCGTCGGCCTGATCGGGCCGAACGGCGCGGGGAAGACGACGCTTTTCAACTGCCTGTCGCGCCTCTATCAGTGCGGCAGCGGCGACATCCTTTTCGACGGCAGTTCCCTGCTGCAGGTGCCCCGACACCGCGTCGCGGGACTCGGTATCGGCCGCACGTTCCAGAATCTCGCCCTGTTCCGCACCATGACCGTGCTCGAGAACGTCATGATCGGGCAGCATTGCCGCACGCACAGCGGCTTTTTCATGAATTTCCTGCGCCCACCCGCCGTCGGGCGCGAAGAGCGCGCTATCGCCGAAAAAGCGCGCAATCTCATCAAGCTGCTCGGCCTGGAAGCGGTTGCCGACGCGCGCGTGGGCGATCTGCCATTCGGCACGCAAAAGCGCATCGAACTGGCGCGCGCACTGGCGAGCGAACCCAGGCTGCTGCTGCTGGATGAACCGGCGAGCGGGCTCAATCACGAGGAAGTCGGCGTGCTGGGCTCGCTGGTGCGCAGCATCCGCGACCGCCTTGAATTGACCGTGCTGCTGGTCGAGCACCACATGAGCCTGGTGATGAGCATCTCCGACCGCGTGGTGGCGCTGAATTTCGGCAAGAAGATCGCCGAAGGAACGCCGGCCGAAGTGCAGCAGCATCCCGAACTCATCCAGGCCTATCTCGGCGGGGGCGCCTGATATGGCGCTGCTCGAAGCCGCCGGCCTGCGCGCATCCTACGGACAGACCCTCGTGCTGCACGGTATCAGTTTCAGCATGGAAGAAGGCGCCATCACCACGCTGCTGGGCGCCAATGGCGCCGGCAAAACCACCACCCTGCGCGCGCTGTGCGGCATGGTGCGCACCCGGGGCGAAATCCGCTTCGCGGGGCAGCGCGTCGACGGCCGCGCGACCGAAGACATCGTGCGCCTCGGCATCGCGCATGTTCCCGACGGCCGCGGCACCTTCGCCAACCTCACCACCGAGGAAAACCTGCGCCTGGGCGCCTACACGCGCAAGGACCGCGCCGCAGTCGAGACGGACCTGGAACGCGTCTACGGCTACTTTCCGCGCCTTAAGGAGCGCCGCGTGCAGCAGGCGGGAACGCTTTCGGGCGGAGAGCAGCAGATGCTGGCCGTGTCGCGCGCGCTGATGCTGCGGCCAAAGCTGATGCTGCTGGACGAACCTTCCTTCGGCCTCGCCCCGCTCATCGTGAAGGAACTGTTCGGCATCCTGCGCGCCGTCAATGAACGCGAGCGCGTGAGCATGCTGGTGGTGGAGCAGAACGCCGCGATGGCGCTCGATCTCGCTACCCACGCCTACCTGATCGAGACCGGCCGCATCGTGCTTTCGGGGACCGCCGACGAAATCAAGAGCAACGACGCCGTGCGCCGTTCCTACCTCGGCTACTAGGAGAAGAGCCGCCTTGGACGCCTTCCTCCACCAGGTTCTTGCCGGACTCGCCACCGGGGGCATCTACGCCAGCGTGGCGCTGGCGCTGGTGATGATTTACCAGGCGACCCACCTGGTGAACTTCGCCCAGGGCGAGCTCGCGATGTTCTGCACCTACATTGCCTGGAGCCTGATAAACGCCGGCGTGCCCTACTGGGCCGCCTTCTTCATGACCGTCGGATTCGCGTTCGTGCTCGGGGTGCTCATCGAGCGCATCATCATCCGTCCGGTGGAGAACGCGCCAGTGCTGTCGGTGGTCGTCGTCTTCATCGGCCTGCTCGTGATTCTCAACAGCGTGGCAGGATGGATCTACACCTATACGATCAAGACCTTTCCCAGCCCGTTTCCCGAGAAGCCCCTTTTCGGCTTCACCTACGTGTCGTCGCACGAACTTGGCGCCATCGGCGTCACCTTGGTGGTGCTCCTTCTGCTGTACAGCTTCTTCCGCTTCACGCCGCTCGGTCTGGCGATGCGGGCCGCGGCGCAGAACCCCGAGTCCAGCCGGCTGGTCGGCATCCGCGTGGGCTGGATGCTGGCGCTGGGCTGGGGCCTTGCCGCCGCCGTGGGCTCGGTAGCCGGCATGATGGTCGCCCCGATCGTATTCCTCGATCCCAATATGATGTCGGGCATCCTGCTTTACGCCTTTGCCGCGGCGCTGGTCGGCGGGGTCGACAACCCGGCGGGCGCCGTATTCGGGGGTTTCCTGGTCGGCGTGCTGGAGAATGTGATCGGTTCCTACGTGGTGGGGAACGACCTGAAGCTTTCCGTGGCGCTGGTGCTGATCATCGGCGTCCTCGTGATCCGCCCCTCCGGATTCTTCGGCAAAGTGCACGTAACCCGGGTATGAGCAAACGCGCCCTCATCGCCCTCGCCGTGGTGCTGGCCATCGCCTGCGTGCTGCCCTTCGTGGTCAGCAACTACCGCACCTTCCAGCTGACTCTGGCGTTGATCTACTCGATCGCGCTGCTGGGCCTGAACATGCTCACCGGGTACAACGGCCAGATTTCCCTCGGTCACGGCGCGTTCTACGCCATCGGCGCCTACTGCGCGGCGATCCTGATGGACAAATACGGCGTGCCGTACTGGGCGACGATCCCGGTCGCCGGGGCGGTATGCCTGCTGGCGGGGTTCCTGTTCGGCCTGCCGGCGCTGCGCCTCGAGGGCCTGTACCTCGCGCTCGCCACGTTCGCGCTCGGCGTCTCGCTGCCGCAGCTGCTCAAGTACCACCACATCGAGAAATGGACCGGCGGCGTGCAGGGCATCGTCATCGCCAAGCCGGATCCGCCATTCGGCCTGCCTCTGAACCAGGACCAGTGGCTTTACTTCTTCGTGCTGGCGGTGGTGCTGGTCATGTTCGCCCTCGGCTGGAACCTGCTGCGCGGCCGCATCGGCCGGGCGATGGTCGCGGTCCGCGACAACCACATATCGGCCGAGGCGATGGGCGTCAACAATGCGATGGTGAAATCGCTCACCTTCGGCGTCTCCGCGATGTATACCGGCGTCGCGGGCGCCCTGGGGGCGATCGCGGTGCAGTTCGTCGCGCCCGACAGTTTCAACATCTTCCTGTCGATCACGTTCCTCGTCGGCGTCGTGGTCGGCGGGCTCGCCTCGATCCCCGGCGCCATCTTCGGCGGACTGTTCATACAGTTCGTGCCGAACATCGCCGACGAAATATCGAAGGCCGCCCCGTGGGCGATCTTCGGCATCTTTCTCATCGGCTTCATGTACCTCATGCCGATGGGCGTTGCGGGGGCCATCCGCCTGGGCTTGGCGAGGATGGCCCGCAGGGCGCAAAATAGCCGGCCTGGGCCTGGGGCCACCTGAACCGGCCCGTACTTCCAAATGGAGGAAAGACCATCATGAAACGCATTTCCATTCCTATCGCGGCGCTGCTGGCCGCCGCGCTGGCCGCCCCGGCCGCGCTGGCGCAGAAGAAATACGATCCGGGCGCGACCGACACCGAGATCAAGATCGGCAACATCATGCCGTACAGCGGGCCGGCCTCGGCCTACGGCACCATCGGCCGCGCCGTCGTAGCCTATATCAAGAAGGTCAACGACGAGGGCGGCGTCAACGGACGCAAGATCAATTTCATCAGCGTCGACGACGGCTACAGCCCGCCGAAGACAGTCGAGATGGCGCGCAGGCTGGTCGAGCAGGACCAGGTCCTCGTGCTCTGGGGCCCGCTGGGCACGCCGCCCAACTCCGCGATCCAGAAGTACATGAACATGAAGAAGGTTCCGCAGCTCCACGTCTACACGGGGGCCACGAAGTGGAACGATCCCAAGGAATTCCCCTGGACGATGGGTTGGCAGCCGAGCTATCAGGCTGAGTCCCGGATCTACGCCGCACACCTCCTGAAGACGAAACCCAATGCCAAGGTGGCGATCCTCTACCAGAACGACGACTATGGCAAAGACTACCTCAAGGGCTTCCACGACGGCCTGGGCGACAAGGCGGCGAGCATGATCGTCAAGGAAGTCTCTTACGAGACATCGGATCCGACTGTGGATTCGCAGGTAGCGCAGCTGCAGGCCTCGGGCGCCGATGTGTTTTTCAACATCACTACCCCGAAGTTCGCGGCGCAGGCGATCCGCAAGGCCTATGACCTCGGCTGGAAACCGGTGCAGTACCTGAACAGCGTTTCCGGGTCGATCGGGGCCGTGCTCACGCCTGCGGGCCTGGATAAGTCCGCCGGCATCATCTCCACGCAATACCTGAAGGATCCGAAGGATCCCGCATGGCAGGACGACAAGGGGATGAACGAATGGCGCGCCTTCATGAAAAAGTACTATCCTGAGGGCGACCTGAACGATGTCTTCAACGTCTCGGGCTACGGCGCGGCGCAGACGCTGATCCAGGTGCTCAAGCAGTGCGGCGACAACCTGACGCACGAGAACGTGATGAAGCAGGCCGCGAACCTGAAGAATTTAGAGATCAACGTCCTCCTGCCCGGCATCAAGATCAATACCAGTCCGACCGACTTCGCGCCCATCGAATCTGAGCAGCTCGCGAAATTCGACGGCAAGGAATGGGTGCGGTTCGGCGAAATCCTCGGACAGTAATCCGACGCATTCGTGGCAAGGTGAATGGCGCGAGCCCGGGGTGATCTTCGGGCTCGCTTTTTTTTGGAGGAAGGGACATGGACCTGAGCGAAAAAGTACTGCGCCTGAAACCCGCCGGCGTGAGCACCGAGGAATGGCAGGTGCGACTGGAACTCGCCGCCCTCTACCGCGCCTTCGAATGGCTGGGCTGGACGGAGCTGATATACAACCACCTCACCGCGCGCGTGCCAGGCCCTGAGCACCATTACCTGATCAACCCCTACGGCCTCTGGTACAGCGAGGTCACGGCTTCAAACCTCGTCAAGGTGAACATCGCCGGCGAGACCATGGACGGCTCGAAATACCCGGTCAACCGCGCCGGTTTCATCATCCACAGCGCGATCCACCAGGCGCGCGACAACGCGCATTGCGTCATCCATACGCACTCCACCGCCGGCAGCGCGGTGTCGTGCAAGAAGGACGGCCTGCGCTACGACAATTTCTACAGCGCCATCCTGTACGGCGAAGTCGCCTACCACGAGTTCGAAGGGGTCACGACCGACACGGCCGAGCAGTCGCGCCTGGTGAAGAGCCTGGGCCAGAAATCGGTCCTCATCCTGCGCAATCACGGCCTGCTGGTGGCCTGCCCCAGCATCCCGGAGGCATTCACCACCTACTGGACGCTGCAGCGCGCCTGCGAAATCCAGGCTGCGGCAGACGCCATGGCCGGCGACAACCTGCCGATCACCCAGCAGGTGCTGGACGAGACGCCGGCGCGCACGCTGCCGTTCCGATCCGGCCCGCGGCCGGGTGGCATGGCGTTCGACGGCCTGCTGCGGCGGGCCGGAATCCGTTACGAAGATTTGGCTTAATTTTATTTTTTCTTGTTCGATTTTCCCCGGAGTAAAACCTTTGGACAAAAGATCCCATAAAGAACGCCATGAATCCGGCTTGAAGACGCGCCGCGAAGTGCTGGGTGCGGAGTACGTGGACAAGGCGCAGGCGGCGGCGGACGACTTCAACCGTCCGTTCACCGAGTTGCTCAACACTTACTGCTGGAACGACGTCTGGAACCGGCCGGGGCTGTCGCGCAAATCGCGCTCGATGCTCAACCTCGCGATGCTGTCGGCGCTTGGCCGCACCCACGAGCTGAAGCTGCACATCAACGGCGCGCTGAACAACGGCCTGACGAAGGAAGAAATCCGCGAAGTGTTCATGCAGGTGGCGATCTACTGCGGCGTTCCCGCGGCCGTCGAGAGTTTCCGCTCCGCCAAGGAGGTGTTCAGGGAGCGCGGCGGTTGAAAGTTGGTTTTATCGGCCTCGGGCTGATGGGGCGGCTGATGTCCTCGAATCTGGAGAAGGCAGGCCATTCAGTCAGGTCTTTCGATCTCAATGAATCAGGCAATTGCACCTCTGCTCGTGAAGCTGCAAAGGGCGCCGAAGTCCTCATCACCATGGTGCCGGATGGCAAGGCGGTGCGCGACGCGGTGATGGCCGCCCTGCCCGGCCTCGCGCAGGGATCGATCGTGGTCGACATGAGTTCCTCCGACCCGTCTACGACGCGCGAACTTGGCGCTTTGCTGAAGAAGAAGGGCATCCACATGCTGGACAGCCCCGTCTCCGGCGCGAAAGCGAAGGCCGCAGACGGCACGCTCGCACTGATGGTCGGCGGCGATGCGGCGCTGCTCGAGCGCGTACGCCCGGTGCTCTCCAGCATGGGCACGGAAATTTTCCACACCGGCGGCCTGGGCTCGGGCCATGCCACCAAGGCGCTGAACAACTACCTCGGCGCCGCGGGCACCGTCGCCGGCATGGAGGCGCTGCTGGTCGGCCAGAAATTCGGCCTCAACCCCAGGACCCTGATCGATGTGATCAACGCTTCCACCGGAAAGAACAGCACCACCGAGCGCAAGATCCCGCAGCAGGTGTTCACCAAGGCGTTCGCCTCCGGCTTTGCGCTGGCGCTGATGACCAAGGACGTGGGCATCGCGAGCGGCATTGCGCGCGAAGCCGGAATCGAAGCCCCTTACCTGAAAAGCACCCTGAAAATCTGGCGTGCGGCGCTCAGCCGGCTGCCTGCCGGGGCCGACCATACGGAGATTTACCGCTACCTGCAGACGCTGAAGCCTCCATCTCGCGCCGCAGTTTCACCGCGGGCACGTTCGCGTCGAAAGCCACGTCGCTCCAGCTGAGCGGCCGGCCCGCGGCGACCGGCCGCAGCATTTTCCAGCCGTGCGCCAGCCCCAGCGGCAGGCAGCCCTGGGCCAGTGACGCATCAGCCGGCATCAACCGCCCGACGACGGTGTAGCCGCCCTCGCCGTCCAGGATTTCGCCCGGCTTCAGATCCTTCTTGGCGGTCGCCACGGCGTCGGCGCGCCAGCCCGTCGCGCAGCCGGTGGGCTCGCCGCGCAAACCCACCGAGGCCACCGATATGCCGACCTCCAGCCCGATCAGGTGCCAGCGCTTGTACATGCAGGCGTAGCGCCCGGACGGATCGGTCTTCACCCCGTACTCGGAGAAGCAGCGGCGGATGTATTCGCTTTCACCCTCGAACACTACCCAGACGCCGAAACGGATGTCGTAGGGAATGACGGTGCCGTCGCGCTCCAGCGACGACACGACCTCGACCTGCCCCTTGTGATGCAGCAAACCTCCCTCGTCTTTGGGTTTCATCAGACTTGGAAGGTTTTCAATAGAACAGGAAGGAAAAGCCAGACCATCAGGCGCAGGCGTCAGGCCGGTAGCGTTGCACACAGCGCTGGTTTCGATCGCCGGCTTGGAGCCGTCGAGGAAGGAATTGAACATTTTCGGATTCAGGCCGCCGACCTTCGCCTGCTCCGGCGTAAGCCCGTAGTAGCCCCATACCGTCTCGGGCGTGGACTGCGCGTAATGCGGCAGCCACTTGTGTCCGCGGCCCGCCGCGACCACCGGAAAACCCGCCGCGCGCGCCCAATCCACGAGGTCGCAGATGATCGCCGGCTGGTCGCCGTAGGCCAGGCTGTACACCACGCCCGCTTCCTTCGCCTTCTGCGCCAGCATCGGTCCGCAAAAAGCATCCGCCTCCACCGTAACGTTCACGACATGCTTGCCATGCTTGAACGCCGCAAGGATGTGCTCGACGGCGGCGACCGGGTTGCCGGTCGCCTCGATCACGATGTCTATCTCAGGATTCGAGACGAGCTTTCGCCAGTCTTCGAAAATCGTGGTGGCCGCGATGGCCGCCGGGTTCCAGCCGACCCGCTCCAGATTGGTCCTCGCGTTCGCCGGCGCGAGGTCTGCGATCGCCGCCAGCCGGATCCCCGGCGTGCGCGGCACCTGCGCGAGGTACATCGCCGCGAACTTTCCCGCGCCTACCAGGCCGACGCGCAGCGGCCTGCCCTGGTTTTCCCTATCGAGAAGCTTGGCGTAGAGGTTCAAAGAACCGGTCCTTCCAGGGCAGCGCAACGTCGTAGTTCTTCAGCAGGCAGTCGTCGGGCAGGCACTCGATCGGGGTGAAGTCGCGATGCGCGATGTAGTCCGGGCGCTTGAAGCGGCGGATGTGGTTCGATACCGCGCACAGCGACAGGTAGACGCTCACCCGGTTCCACGGCGAAAGATTCGAGGTCGAAGCGTGCACCAGGCAGCCGTGGAACAGGATCATCGAACCCGCCGGCCCCTTGGGCGCCACGATGCCGCCGCGCTCGACTAATTTTTCTATAGTTGAATTATTTATCGTCCAAAGCGGATAACTCGTCGTGCTGGCGTCGTGCTCTGCATCCAGCACGCCCAGCTTGTGGCTGCCGGGAATGAACATCAGCGGGCCGTTGAATTCATTTACTTCATCGAGGAAGATCGCCACGTTCATGGCTCGGGCCTCCGGCATCTGGTCGTCGTTGCTCCAGGTGCCGTAATCCTGGTGCCACTGCCAGACGTCGCCGTCGAAGGCCTGCTTGCCGTTGATCTTGAACTGGTGCATGTAGACGTCCTCGCCGAACACCTGCTTCACCGGCTCGACCATGCGCGGATGGCGGGCCAGCCTGGCAAAGGGGGCGCTGTACATGTGCGCCGCGAAATTGGTCCGCACCACGTCGCCGGTCTTCTCGCGCACATTCTCGGGGCGGCGCTGGGCATACAACGCGGGCACTTCGCCGAGCAGGACCCCGATCTCCTCCGGCCTGAACAGGCTGGGAAAGAACAGGTAGCCGTCGCGCTCGAAGCTATCCAGCTGGGCTTGGGTCAGTTTCATGGGCGATCTCCCGTGGCTTGTGTATTATAGATTCTCCCGAGGAGGAGACCCATGCAACTGAAACGATACCTGGCCGCCATCGTAGCGGCCTCAGCCCTGATCGCTGTTCCCGCCCAGGCCGTCACGCTCAAGTGGGCAGCGCAAAACGACGTCATCACGCTGGACCCGCACACGCAGAATCACGCCACCACCCTCAGCCTGCTGCAGAATGTCTACGAGGGACTGGTGCGCTACGACAAGAAGTTCGGTGTCGAACCCGCCCTGGCGACCAGTTGGCAGACCGTCTCCCCGACCCAGATCCGCTTCAACCTCCGCAAGGGCGTGAAATTCCACGACGGCAGCCCCTTCACCGCGGACGACGTGGTGTTCTCCTACGGCCGGATCATGCAGCCGCAGGGCACCATGCAGATCTACGTCTCCGGAGTGAAGGAAGTCAGGAAAGTCGACGATCACACCGTGGACCTGATTCTTTCGGGCCCCAATCCGGTGCTGCTGCCGAACCTGGTCGACTTCCGCATCATGAGCAAGGCCTGGTCGGTCAAGAACAAGTCCGAGAACGTGCAGGACTTCAAGGCGAAGGAGGACATCTTCGCCTCCCGCAACACGAACGGCACCGGCCCCTACATCCTGAAGATCTGGGAGCCGGAAAAGCGCATCGTTCTGGAGGCCAACCCGGCCTGGTGGGACAAGATCGAGGGCAACGTCACCGAGGTAATCTACACGCCGATCAAGTCGGACTCGACCCGCGTCGCCGCGCTGCTGGCGGGCGACGTGGATCTGCTGACCGACCTGCCGACCCAGGACGTGACGCGCCTGCGCAACGACCCGAAGCTCAAGATACTGGACGGCGCGGAGAACCGCACCATCTTCATCGGCATGGACCAGTTCAGCAATGAACTTAAATACTCCGACGTCAAGGGCAAGAACCCGTTCAAGGACATTCGCGTGCGCAAGGCGCTCAATCTGGCGGTCGACCGCGAGGCGATCAAGCGCGTCACCATGCGTGGCCTCTCCATTCCCGCGGCGATCATGGTCGCCCCGAGCGTGCATGGCTGGTCGGCCGACATCGACAAGGTGGCGCCGGCGGACGTCGAGGGAGCAAAGAAGCTGCTGGCGGAGGCCGGCTATCCGAACGGCTTTTCGTTCCAGCTCGACTGCCCGAACAACCGTTATGTGAACGACGAAGAAATCTGCCAGGCGCTGGTCGGCATGTGGTCGCGCATCGGCCTCAAGGTCAAGCTGCTCGCGCAGTCCATGCCGATTTTCATCACCAAGGTGCAGAATTTCGACATGGATTCGTACATGCTTGGCTGGGGCGTCGCCAATTTCGACGCCAGCTACACGTTGATCTCGCTGATGCACACCAAGACCACCGGCGCCGACGGCGCCTTCAATCTCGGCCGCATCAATGACGTGAAACTCGATGCCCTGATCGAGGCGATAAGGATCGAGACCGATGTCAAAAAACGCGATGCGATGCTGCGGGAGGCCCTTGTGATGACGCGCGACCAGTACTACTACGTACCCCTGCACCACCAGCTGCGGCCCTGGGCGATGAAGACCAACGTGACCACCGTCTACAAGTCCGACGACCGCCCGGAGGCGCGCTACGCGACGGTGAAGTAAGGCCGTCTAGGGCTGCGGCTTGGCGGGGACCTGGAAGAACACTTCGTCGTTCTTGACCATCCCGAGTTCGTAGCGGGCGCGCTCCTCGATGGCGTCGAGCCCCTGCTTGAGGTCCTTGACCTCGGCGGCGAGCGCGCCGTTGCGCATCTCCATGCCCTGGTTCCTGACGTGCTGGGCTTCCAGTTGGCGGTTTACGTCCCACACGCGCAGCCATCCCCCCTTGCCCAGCCACAGCGGGTACTGGATGGCGACGATCAGCGCGCTCAGGACGCCGGCGAGGATTTTCATCTAAGCTGGAGGAAAGCCTCGCGCCCCGGGTAGCTGACCGAGTCGCCCAGGTCCTCCTCGATGCGCAGCAGCTGGTTGTATTTCGACGTGCGGTCCGAGCGCGACAGGGAGCCCGTCTTGATCTGCAGCGCGTTGGCGCCGACCGCGATGTCGGCGATAGTGGTGTCCTCGGTCTCACCCGAACGGTGCGATATCACGGTGCCGTAGCCGGAGCGCTTGGCGCACTCGATCGCGGCGAAGGTCTCCGACAGAGTGCCGATCTGGTTCACCTTGATCAGGATCGCGTTGGCGGCGCCCATGCGCACGCCCTCGCGCAGCAGCTTGGTGCTGGTGACGAAAACATCGTCGCCGACCAGCTGCACCTTCCGTCCCAGCCGCGCGGTCAGCAGTTTCCAGCCCTCCCAGTCGCCCTCGGCCATGCCGTCCTCGATCGAAACGATCGGGTAGCGGTCGGCCAGGCTGGCCAGATAGTCGCAGAACTCCTGCGCGCTCAGGCCCAGCTTCTCGGATTCGAGCAGGTACTTGCCGTCCTTGCAGAACTCCGAGGCGGCGCAGTCGAGCGCGAGCACTACATCCTTGCCCGCGGCATAGCCGGCCCGGTCTACCGCCTCGAGGATCAATTCGATCGCCGCGGCGTGCGTCGGCAGGTTGGGCGCAAATCCGCCTTCATCGCCGACGGTCGTGGACATGCCCTTGGCATCGATGATCTTCTTCAGCGATTGAAATACTTCCGCGCCGCAGCGCAGCGCCTCGCGGAATGACGCCATCCCGACGGGGACGATCATGAATTCCTGCATGTCGAGGTTGTTGTTGGCGTGCGCGCCGCCGTTGATCACGTTCATGAGGGGCACCGGCATCTGCATCGGTCCCGAGCCGCCGAAATAGCGGTACAGCGGCAGGCCGGATTCCTCCGCCGCGGCCTTCGCCGCCGCTATCGACACCGAGAGGGTGGCGTTGGCGCCCAGGCGCGACTTGTTCTCGGTGCCGTCGAGATCGATCAGCGTCTTGTCGATGAACGACTGCTCGGAGGCGTCGAGGCCGACGATGGCCTCGGAGATCTCGGTATTGACCGATTCCACCGCCTTCAGCAC
>Ga0070731_10003399_pt1 | contig 14401 bp, 17 predicted proteins | sample Coa_R1_2_FD_66448 | JGI IMG/M metagenome (GOLD analysis project Ga0070731, IMG submission 66448) | Surface soil microbial communities from Centralia Pennsylvania, which are recovering from an underground coalmine fire - Coalmine... | ecosystem: Environmental > Terrestrial > Soil > Unclassified ... | reverse complement strand
GGGCTTTTGGCGGGTACTCCTTCAATTCGGCGGATCCGGAAAGTGCTCGCATCTACCCAGATCTGTCCGCGTAAGAGGTATTTATCCTTCCGCTTCGGGACGATCCGCAAAACGTACTCAGGTACGACGCCGAAGTGCTCTTGTCTAAGAAAAACGAAGTCATAATTCGCCCGAGCGATCTCGCTACCAAATCCTTTCTTCGCCGACTCGGTTTCCCGATCCAAAAGCTCGCGCACTATTCTTTCTCCCCTAGAGTTCCCTAGCGCCTGAATGATCTTGTATGTCTTCATGTCGGGAGGAACGAAATTGATCTGCGCCATGACCTCAGACGTGGGTCGCTTATCATAGCCGCGGAACACTTTGTATTCTCGCCTCACCTCATAAGGCCGAGATCGAGCGGGGTCCTGGTGTTGGACTTCCTCCAAGCGTTCCAATATCAGGTTCAGATCGGGGGATTTGATTTCAGCGGTGACCGAAGGAGCTTGTGAGGATGAGGCAAACGTCGTCAAGAAAACGAGAACTGGCAGCCAGAGTCTTGGCATAGCTGTTTTAGTAATTTCTGCTTCCTGATGGTGGACGCTGTGAAGAATTACTTTCTGAGCCGCGTACCGTCGTGTCTCCCGCGATTGGGCAACGGTGTTACGACGTCGAATACCGAGCGGACCTGTCTTAACACACATTCAACGAATACCCTCACTCAATTCCCAACCGAGAGGCTATGCCGCGCTCTGAGCACGCAGGCGACTCTCGTCTCTCTCGTCATAGCCACTCCTCATTCGCGCGACTTTACCAGAATACAGAGAAAGGCAATTTCTCAAGAAATGCCTTTTCGCGCTCGATTATATGGCAATATGTGGTTCGTGGATTCAGCAGCGATCGTTTCGAGATAGCGGCGCCCAGCCGTCAAGGCGCCTACTTCTGCCGACTTGTCCATCACGACGCCAACCGGCGTGGGACCTTCCGCGGCTTTGAATGCGCCTGGGCGAATGGTGACCACCGCGCCTGACGAGAGATCGCACTTCATGGGACACTGCATCCGCAAGGGGCGATGGGGGACTGCTGTAATTAAGATCAAAACTGATGTCAGAGTCCTCTTTATGCGCACCAAAAGTGAAGAGACCGCGCAACCATTCGCAAGCACTGACGCAGGGCACATTCGGACCAACCAAGACTCCGAAAACGTATTTCATCGATTCATTTACGAGTGATTGCCGAAGCCAAGCGATTTGTGAACTCTCTGAAATTGGCCGGCCGCCGCGTCCGGAGTCGATGAGTGCTATGGTGATGTCGCGACCGCTAACCTGTGGCGCAAGAACTTACGCCGAGACTCTCCGCTTCCCCAGATAATCACTGCACCATTTGTCATAACGGTCAGAGCGCCGGGAGATAATTGCGAAAAGTGAGCAATTGTGACCAGTCCCGCCGTCTTCTTGAGACTTATTATTCGGTTGAAAAAGTGGTCCGTTCACGGAAGGGCACACAGTCCCTTGTGGGTGGGGATTGTCAGTGTTGACCATCTCGGTGACGGTCGGACCCTCGCGTCGGCCCCGATCTCTTACCCCGAATGTATAGAAGCGTAGAAGGGAGAAACAAATGAGCATTTGGACAATCTTATTCGTGGTGCTGCTAATAGCTTGGCTTGGGGGCTTTACTGTGTTTCACGTGGCGGGCGGACTGATCCACTTGTTACTGGTACTCGCAGTAATTTCCCTAATTCTGCATTTTGTGATGGGTAGACGGACAACATAAACACAACCCCCTCTAAGAGCCTTTTAATCTCTTTGGGGCAGCCCATAAAGGAGCAACCTAATGACAAAACTAAGTCGCTTGCTATTGTGTGTGGTTCTTGCTGGTCTGACTACGGCGTGGGCAATCGCGCAGGGCTCCGACACAGACGCCAAATCAAAGGGCGAGGTGAGAAGCATCACCGGATGCGTTACTAAGGGCCCTAGTGCGAACGAGTTCCTGTTGACCGCCAGCGACGGCAGCTCGTGGGAAGTGCACAACAACAACGCAATCGATCTGACGAGTCATCTCGGTCACACAATTGAAGCCAAAGGTGTGGTTTCACATTCCAAAATGCACAACATGAAGGAAGACGCGAAAGGCGCAGCGAAGGACTCCGGCATGAAGAACAACAATACCGAGCACGGTCACTTGAAGGTCACCGACGTCCGCATGGTCAGCGAATCCTGTCAACAGTAGAGCTTCGACGCTTTGCGCGTGCGCAACGGGCGGCACGCTGTAATACCGTCCGTTGCCATCAGCCCTACGAACCGACCACTTCGGCGCACGAACCCGATTCACTTCTACCGCCTCGAATCAACGGCGCACTCTGCGCGCCGAAATATATGCCTGATCGGGTTATGAATAAGGCGGTTGCCGGAAGAAATTAAGTTACGTGCGGCGGAAACGTTGCTGCCGCCTTCGACCTCATCGTCCGATAAGGTGCTTAGCAGAATCGCGACTCTGCTCTTCATATTGGTGGCGGGCTTGCTGACGGTGTTCGGCTACTACGCAAACCCTTTTCGCGGCGGCCCATGAACCGTCACGGAGTGGCCAAAATTGAACAGCTTGGAAGGAGCTAGTTCTGTCACACTCCGGCTATGACAACGAAGACGATTCCGGAATACCTTGAGGACGAGCGCAAAAAAGATAGAGACGCTCAGCTGCGTACAGAAGAACAGGCCGCTCGCATCCAGCCTCTGAATCATGGCCACCATCGTACTTCGAAACAGCCCAAGCTGGAATTGTTATCTTCGGCTAAAGCGGCACCGACAGCGAGAAAAACTGCGGCAGCAGCTCGGAAAAAGCCACGCACCGGGCGAAAGACGGCGACGAAAACGCACAAGGCGGCTTGACTCAAGCGCCGAAGGCTGTGCAGGGTGACGCGGTTGAATGCTGATGCGCAGCTCCAATAAAAAGTGGCGGAGCGCAAACCCAGCACTCCGCCAGAAATCTAAAGATGGATGGACTCAGGCTGCCGTCTTGCGAGCCTTCCGCTTTGCTGTGGCCTTCGTCTTTTTATCTCGTTTCGCAGCAAGCTCCTCTGCAACGGCTTTCTGAAGTTTTTCAGTATCCACTCGATAGCGTTTGGCGGCGTCCATGAGAACGCCGCCGGGGCTTGCTAAGCCGAGTTTCAACACGGTCTGCTCTTGTTTGTCGCACGAGGCTTCTTTCCATTCTAATCTCCAGCGACACTTTGTGAGTGCCGGGCAATCCTGGGATTCGGTTGGCTCTGAGAGTCAGATACGTGTGCGAGCTGGACCTGCTTGGCGAGGCCGAACACGTTGAGCATCCAGATCCCGTACCAGTTCATGTCTACCTCATACCAGCGTAGACCGTGTCGAGCGGAAGTGGGATGCGCATGATGGTTGTTATGCCAACCTTCGCCAAATGTCAGCAGGGCGACAAACCAGTTATTCGTGGAATCATCTCGCGTGGCAAAACGGCGAGAGCCCCAGAGGTGCGTAGCTGAGTTCACTAACCAGGTGGCGTGCAATCCAGCAACCGTGCGCAAGAAAACTCCCCAGAACAGAAAGGGCAATCCGCCACTGATCAGCAGTAGCAAGCCAAGGGCTGTGATCGGCAGGTAGTGATACTTGGTGATCCATACATGAAATCTGTCATGGGCGAGATCAGGCACGTAGTGGGCCAGCGTGGTTGTGTCGTGGTGTATGGATCTTCCGGTGAGAATCCAGCCCATATGCGACCACCATTTCCCATCACGCGGTGAGTGCGGATCGCCTGCTTGGTCCGTGAACTGATGATGAATACGGTGCGTAGCGACCCAGAAGATGGGTCCGCCTTCGAGAGTCAGGGTGCTGCAGAACGTCAAAAAGTACTCGACCCACTTGGGAGTTCTGTAGCTGCGATGCGTGAGTAGCCGATGATAGCCCATCCCTATACCTAGGCTTCCGGATATCCACCAGAGGCCAATTGCGATGAAGAGAGCTTTCCAGGTAAAGAAAAACAGAGCGGCAATGGCGCCGATATGAAAGGCGACCATAAAAACAGTTGTTACCCAGTTGATGCCACTGTTGGCGGCTAACTCTGTCGGTGGACCCTGGTTTGGCATAAATGGAGTTCCTCCTTCCCAGATTCAGCGCGCCGGATCACTGTCGCGCTATCGAGACCACCGTCGCGTCAAGAATCCTGCAGAAGGTGACCGGCTGCTATGCCCGTGCCAACCGTTAGTGTCGAACTCTCGGGCTACGAAAAACTGTTCAGAATTGATCGTTTTGCAAAGGATTGTGAAGAAGTACTCTCATAGAGTCAGCGATTGAGGAAAGTTGACTGTGAAGAAAACTGGGCCGAGGAGTCTAACAATTCTCGTCGTCGATGTGGGCAGTACGCACGTGAATCTGCTGGTCACAAGCCGGAAGGAAATCCATCACGATCCCGTCCGGTCCCACTATGACTTGCAAAGCGTATGATCCCCAACTTTCTGGCGGCACTGTTCAATCACCGCCACAGCTCCGGCAGGATTCATTTGTAACAACTGAATCAGTTGTCGAAACGAAGCTACCAGGTGTGCCGTAAGTGTGTCGTACGCTTCGGTATCGTGTGCGCTAAAGTGTGCCGTTTCGATATCACAGCAAAACGCTTCCGTGTGGGCTTGGTTATGGGTAAGCCATTGATTTCCATGAGAAAAAGGGAACCCATGTTGCAGGATCGACCTACTCTTTAATCAGTCGGTAATCGCAGTTTCGCCAGGAATATCGCTGGTCCGGTGTACCACCTGTCGGCTAGGTTTTGAGCTCATTTGGCCGGCGAGCGAGCCTGTTGCACCATTTCCACAAGCACTTTCCGAGTTTCAGCCGGATTGCTTACCTCCCTCAAGAAGGCGATACGGGCGCCACGCATGCCCTCAGCGGTTTTCAAGCGGACATGAAAGCCGAGGCGATCGACCGAGGTCATCGTTGCTTCCGTGGAGTCAATGTGCGCAAACCTCCGGGCAAGCATGACCAGCGCTTCGTTGTGGTCGGCGTTCATGTGCTGAATGATTCCGGCCATGGAGTCCGCAAGAGGATCGGGTTGGCTGCGGCCATAATCGGATGCGGATACCCATCCCATCACTCCGAAGCCTCCCACGTAATAAACATTGACGACGTCCATGCGGTAAAAAGAAAAGTCTTCAAAATCTACCCAATATTTGCTGTTGGCATGACGCTCGAGGTAGAGCTTGCGAGCCCCGGCCAACTCGGGCTTCGGTACCGGCAGAACATTCCCTAGCAGTGTTGCCCTCGATGCTCCAAGTGGTTCGCCCTCAGTGTCCTGCTGAGTGACAAGCAGACTAGCATGGGGATCAGCCTGCAGGTTCTGCGTGTGCATGGCCATGGTGCTGATCAGGAAGATGGGACGGCCATGATCGTCGAGCCCATACGGCATCACCGAACCGAAAGGGAATCCTGGATGTTTTCGCGACAAGGTGGAGAGGCTGCCCACACGACCCAAGTACTCCAATGTGTGGGCACACTCGGCGAAGGTGGGCTCGGGAACCGGCGGCACTTCAGTCGCTGGCCCGGGCCCCGCATGTTTTCTGGCTGATGAGCTGGTCATTCGTGGTCTTCTCTCTCCTACGTTTCGTCATCGGGCGGACCCGCCGCGCCAGCGAGGTCCTGAGGCCTAATCTTCTCGACATTGAACTTCGCCACGCGTTCGCGCATTGTTTTCAGAACATCTTCGAGCGGCGGAGGTTCGCCCTTGATCCATCGCAACGGGTTGATGCGCGCTACCACAAACGATCGCAAATACGGACTCACCAGTCCGCGCTCTTTCAACTTCTTGACTACGGCGGCGACCTTTTCCTCGATCGAGCACCATCGTGGCCCGCTTCTCGTGCTGCTTAAGCGCAGAGCGCAATGACTCGTCGCTAAAGTCCTCAAGGCGGCGAAGGATGGGATAGTAAGCGCCACCACCGAAGCGGGTGACCCGTTCGTAGCAGACTCCCAAAGTGACGAGTGCAGCCTGGTCAAGATAGAAGGCAAATCCTGATTCGGGACGCGAGCCATCCTCGTCGACGTTTGGGGTCCAGAATCCACCACCGGGCGCGAGGACTGCGATGAGCGGGTCGAGAAAATATCCTGTCTTGCTAATAACGTCCGCTAGACGTTTGTGGTGAGTGTCGGAGAGATCGCGTTGAAACGGCGTGGGCTCGACCTTGTCGAAGGGAAGAATGGAAAGTAGCGTGGGATGACCGCCAAGGGGCTCCTTGTACTGACCCACCACACAGCCCCCAGCCTTCTCGACCGCTTCTGCGGCTTCCGCGGCAGATCCTTCTGCCTGCTCTAACCTGCACTGTGCTGGATCGAGGCCCTTGGTACCGGGTTTGGCTTTCCGAAAACGTCGGGCAGGTGCGCGCTTTGCCATCTAGAAACTCTACCGTATTCTGCCTCGGGTTTCCGGGGCTAGGGCCGCTTTTTGATAACTCGGGCATTGTCCTTGGCGAAACGCGCCTGTCCTTATTATGTCGTGGCAAAAGATAGGACCTGTATCTGGTCGTGGCGGTCTCTCGCCGTTGCGTGTACTGTGGAGCAAGCTGTGGAGAAGCGGGAACAATTCATCCGTCTCTTCAGGAGGGCCTGGCCGAGGTTTAGGAAATTGGGATTCATTCACTATAACAGTGGGCTGCAAGTCCACAGCTCACTTCTCAACATCGTTCTGCACGATTAACCGTCACTTCATTCGACCAATTGTTGCTGTTGTGGCCGCAAGCAAAACGTGGCCAAAGCCGGGCCTGTACGCTGCCGTTGACTTCCGCAGTGCGTTCATGTAGCTGTCCATTGCTGAGGCGTATTCTTTAAAACCGGTCAGAATTGAACAGTCATTGAGATTGTTAACAAGTATTTTATCCGGTAGCTGAGTGAACGCTGTCGTCTGTTAGTAGCGGAGAGACAGCCTCACTTTACTGTTGTGTCGATGGAGGTCGAACCGGCAAGGGTTCGGCCTTTTTTGCGGCCTAGCTACCTCTAGCTGTCGAAATCGGCGATAGCGCTCAAAACCCCGAGCCTGCCATCCCAGGGCGTGGATCCGGCGGTATGGCTATGCCTGTCTTACGCGCCCCAGATATGCGCCGGGCTCATTGCGCTTTCGGTACCTTCGCTCACCCTGCGCACCCCGTATGGGGTGTCGTCCAGGCGCTTGCATTTGTGCGCGACGAACTGTTTTTGGATGAAGGCGTGGGCATCCTGAGGTCGGTCTATAGTCACAGGATCCGCCATGAACTCGCGGTTGCAACATTCACACACTCCAAGCACAGGAATATTGTGCTCTCGTTTCACGATTCTAAACTTGCGCTTCGCCATACCTAAAGTTCTCCACAGAGTTGGACCTATTGCGTTCTATTTTCCGCACGGTGATTCGAGAAGGCGGCGATGAAGCCGCCTCCTCGTGCCGAGTGGCTCAGAGTGTCCGCTACGCTAGTACGGCGTGCATTTCGAAGGTCGAGCTAACGACGTCATAGGTGTGAACCTGGGGCGTTCCCTCGATGAATCTTGCAAGGGTCTTCAACACGGTCGGGTAAGTATTGGTGTTGTAGGTATCAGCATCCTTCTTGTTTTCCCACAGACTGATTGTGGTCACATCAACCCCGCCGGGGCCAGCGAGAGTGATTTCATCCTTGAACCCATTCTGTTTACGAAGCAAGGGGAGGACGTCTTTGTCAAATACGCGCGTGTAATCGGAGAGCATATTGGATTTCAGATGGATAGAGATATTGCGTGCAAACATTATCAACCTCCTAAGGTTGTAGTCGCTAAGAGGAGAGAACTTCAGATGGCTGACTTAGTTTCAGGGAACCTGAAAGAGGAGAAGATGCTCACTCGGTTTAACAGGTGCACTTGAGTGGCCCTCGGCGTCGACACGCAACCTGTTGAATCGATTGAGCAGGAAGCAGAGCCGGGGGTTCCATCGAGTACTTTTGGCGGCAAGCAGGCACAAACGGAGCCACCGGCAGTCATTCGTTTTGGATTGTCGGCGAGAAATCCCTGTTACGCGATTTGGCGCATCGCCGGCAGCGCAAGTTGCCGCCAGCGATCGGTTCAAAAATCTGTTAGTCCGCACTCAGGCTAGGCAGCTTTACGGCCTCCGGTCGTGTCGCTCTTGCCCGGGTCGGATTTCGCTTCTTTCGTAAACGAGAGATTTTGGCCTTTCGTCTCCTCCAAGAGTTTTTGTCTCTTCCAGCGGTTGTAAAGAGGAACCCCTCCGCCTATGAGGAGCACAACCACGATAATAGCAACCAACATCCCTGTAGACCGGCCGGTGGAGGCCTTTGTAACAGGTGCTGCCGGGGTACTGGCAGTCTCCGGAGGCGGGCCGGAAGGCGCGGTGGGTACAGCCGCGTCCGCGACGGGTGTGCTGCTAGGCTCCGCGGGTGCAGCCGCGGCAGCGGGCGTTTCCGCAGGCGTTTCTGCGGATTTCTCAGGTCGAGCAGACGGCCGCGCTCGGCGAACGGCGGCAGTCTTTGCCGGAGTGCTCACAGTCGCATCGGGAGCGGCAGCAGCAGCCGGAGGTGTGCTGGCAGTCGCGTCCGGAGCAGCGGCCGGTGCGGCAGTGGCAGAAGGTGCGCTCACAGTCTCGGAAGGTGCGCTGGCACTTCCAGCTGGTGCAGCGGCGGCAGGTGCGACAGCCGTGGCGGCCGCAGGTGTACTGACAGTCTCCGCAGGGACGCTGACCGACGCAGCGGGTGCAGCCGCGGCCGCAGTGCAATGTTCGGAGATCATGTTTAGTTCGGTGACCGCAAGGCTGTTCTCAGCAGCGCCCGCCTTTTGCCCAGTGACGTTTACGTCTTGGCCCACATACGCCTTGAGATCCGAACTGCTGGTAGTGATCTTGAAAATCTTGCCCGTGTTGTCTTCCGCAACGGTGTAGTTACCGTCAGAGCCGCCCAAGCAACCTTTAATGTTGATCTGGTCTGTGTTGCCGCTCGCCGCGGGAGTCTGTGCAAACGCCAGCGCGACCAGCAGGGCCGGTACAACGATCAGCAGGAATACTTTCTTCATGGAATCCTCCGAGAAGTCTCGCCTTGCGGCGGTCTGAATTCCGCTTGGGTTTGATTGTGCTTCCGATTTCTCTGTCGAATTCTTGCGGGAGCGGGGCCCCGGCCGGAGAACTTGGAGCATCCAAGTGAGACTACACACAACCGTACTGCGTAAAGATCTGGCTGTCTGATCCAAACCGCTCACATTCCGACTCTAGCCGTTGTAGACGATGTCGCCCATGAAGCAAATAGACGGAGCATCCCCAACCACAAAAGCTAGGCTGGCCTATCCATACCAACTCACGCGCATTGCGGCGACTATACGGCTCTTTGCTGTAGCGACAAGCCTCTTTCCCAAGGGGTGAGCAATAGGGGACAGATAAACCATTCCACCTCTGGTCTACTAAGTAAATTGTGTACCCGAACATCAATAGACCGTGGGTGGAAGCGTACCTCCGCGCTGCGCTGGAAGTGGATGGTCAGAAAATGCCAGAGCGAATCGTCGCTGCACGTGAGGCTGTCGCCGGGAGATTCAGGGATTTGGAAGGCAACAGCGATCATCATGCGGAGCGGCACGAGATGCAATCGGCACTGGCCGCTCTAACGAGCCTTCAAGATGAAACGCGTATCTGGCCAACGGCGGCGATTACGCACTCAATGACGACTCTGCTGCCCAAGTTGAGACACAAGAATGCAGCAAAGGGCGCTGCCATGACCTATTCAGGAAAGAAAGTATGAGGATATGACCCCGATCGCCAAACATTCCTTACGTGCACTGCGCAAAGCTCCGGCGTAGCCGCCTCTTTCACACCCAGGGGCAACGCCCGAGGTAGACCGGCCCCAAAAGGCCAGCGCTCGTCAAGCCGTCCGCCACCGGTGAGGAACTGAATCGCGGGGATCGCGTGGAGGGTTTGGGCAACTTCGGAAACCCGACGGGGGAGATCGGCACAGTTGAGCGAACGAACGAAAACGATGCAGGGTCAAGTGGGATGATGACGGTCGCGTGAGAATCGGACAACCTTGGCTCAAGCAAGGTTTAGCGTCTGCGATTAGCTACCAATTGGAAGAAGTGGGAAAATGGCTACTCAACTATGCGCGAAATGCAAACAAGCACACCCCGGGGCTGTTTGCGATTACGATGAAAAAGGTGAATGCGCCGACACGATAAGTGAAGAGTTGGAATATGCGGTGTCCGCTGGCAGTTCTCCACCACCTCCTCATCGCATCGGTATCCTGATGTCTCCCGTGGGCCGTTTCCTGCAGTGCAGAGATTGCCAACTAAGCTATACGTTCCCGGACGGAGCAAAATTCGGCGCGATCGCGAAGCAGTTTGAACCTCATTTGTGCCTTTCCCGAATCCGCATTCCGGGCTGGCACACTGATCGCCGCTTCATAATCGTCCGTTACGAGGGCAAAGTTCCGGCGCTGGCGTCTTGCGCGAAGTGTCAGCGGAAGTTCTTCACTCCAACCACACTCGCGCGGGACGCTGTTGGAGCGGAGGAGTACCTTGGGAACAAGTTCGATGCACATAATTGTCAAGCAGAAATCGAAGAAAGACACAAGTAGGCTGTTCTAGAATTCAGCAATCTTCGTCCCAAACGCTCGCTCGACCTGGCGTGCGCATTTTCGCGTTCTGCCTAGCAAAACCCCGATTTCACCGATAACCGATCATCCCCGCCAAAATATCATTATGCGTTAGGCGAAAATCTCGTTGACCTTCTGCCTCGTTTGCTGACTGCGCGATCTCTCGTTATACCCGTTTCAGGAATGCGGCGGTAATGACCTGATTTTCCTCGGTCGGATCCATCCAGATAAAGGTGTTCATCTGGCGATCGAGGTGGCCCGTCTCAGCGGAATGCGTTTGATCATCGCCGGCATCATCCAGGACAAAGGTTATTTCCGGGAACAGATCCAACCGCATCTCGACGATCAAAACATCCTTTATATCGGACCGGTGGATGTGAAGGGCAAGAACGAAGTGTTTGCTCGGGCCCGAGCGTTATTGCACCTGAACACCATCCCGGAAAGATTCGGACTTGTGCTCGTCGAAGCCAATGCAGCTGGCGTGCCTGTGATCGCTATGGACCGCGGCTCTTGCCGTGAGGTGATCAAGGACGGGCAGACCGGTTTTCTCGTTGACAGCGTTACTGAAGCAATTCGGGCCGTGGGACGAATTTCTAAGATCGACCGATCGGCTTGCCGCAGCCGAGTTCGACGATATTTTTCGATCGAGAAGCTGGTGGACGGATATGAGCGAGTGTACTCGACGATTCTTGACCTAGAGGCCAAGAGACGCACATGAAAACCGACATTGTCAGGCGATACAGCCACAACCCCATCCTCAGCAAGACCGAGATTCCTTATCCCGTAGAGACTGTTCACAACGCGGCGGTCGTGAAGTACGGGAACGAATACATCATGCTGTTCCGCTCACATCTCCGCACCGGACGGTCCATCATTGGCTTGGCACGCAGTCCTGATGGGTTCCGCTTCACCGCCGATCCACAGCCCTTTCTGACTCCCGAACGGGTCGGCCCTTTTGCCGCCTATGAAGAGTTCGGAGTGGAGGACCCGCGAGTTACCCTGGTGGAGGGAGAGTTCATCATCACCTACAGTGCATATTCGCGAAACGGAGTGCGGATCGCTCTAGCCAAGACAAAGGATTTCAGGCGGGTGGAAAGAGTTTCCTTGATTACGGAGGCAGACTATCGGAATGTAGTGATCTTTCCCGAGAAGTTTAATGGGCTATATGCCCGGCTTGACCGTCCTCATTCTGAAATCGCCCCTTGGTCAATCTGGATTTCCTATTCTCCGGATCTCTGCTATTGGGGCCAATCACAGCTCATCATGAGGCCTGTGCAAATATCATTGGGACGAAATGAAGATCGGTCCGGGCGCGCCGCCGATAAAAACACCCCGGGGATGGCTTTCCATTTATCACGGAGTTTTCAAGACAATGGATGGATCTGTCTATCGTCTGGGAGTTGCTCTTCACGACCTCAGCGATCCTGCAAAGATCATTGGTGTGGGGGACTCGTGGATTTTGCAACCAGAGGATCCTTGGGAGATAACTGGGTATGTTCACAACGTCGTCTTCACCTGTGGCGCCGTTCCGGAGCCTGATGGAACCGTAAAAATCTACTGGGGAGGCGCTGACACCGTCATGTGCATGGGCGAAGCGCATGTCTCCGAACTGGTTGCACTGTGCCTCGATCATGGCAGACCGGCAAAGTGAGCAAGCAACTCAGCCCTGGACAAGATGGCGCGTTACACGCAACTCACCTTCCCGGAAGAGATCCTGAGAAGAAGGACGACTCTCTGCCAAACCTCGTTCCGCTTCGATGCAAGCAACCACATCGTTCACTGTCCTATTGCTGTCCAATAAAGACTTCTTAGAGTTGCTTACAAGCTTTTTCGAGGGCCACCCGCGTCTTGTAAGTTGTTGAAATTCCGTATTCCTGTGGGCTCATAACCCAAAGGTCGGTGGTTCAAATCCACCCCCCGCAACCAAATGGGATTACTGACCCAACGGTCGGTAATCCCTTCAGTATTTTGGGCTTACGAGCACTGCACTTCGAACAATTCGCGCGGTAAGCCTGCGTTTCCTTCAACAGCTCAGCCGCCGCTTTACTAGGTCTTGGCGTGCAGCGCTTTTCGCGTAAATTCCAAGGTGTTGATGAGCGACTCTCGCGGGAGCTTTTGAATAATCGGTTCAATGGCCCATCCCAAACCAAAGGGCACGTCCCGCGTCAGCGATATGGCTCGGCATTCGATCACAACTCCCGCGTCACGCTCCTCGAATCGCCAGTAGGAATACAAACGCCAGAGGAACCCGTAACCGGTATCAGGCGGCATAATTTGCTCGTCGTCACTTCCGGCATTTTCCACTTCTGCAATTCGAGTTGTATAAGAGCGGCACACCCATCGTGTTTTATCCACATGGCGATAATGCACCTCGTGTTCGGTATCGAGAACCACGATGATGATCTTCTTCTTTAGAAGCCGCAGATGAATTGTGAAATCGTTGTCTTCACGCCGGATGAGTTTTGAGTCCACCACTTCGGGTTTGTAGATGTTCTTGTGGTTGTCGTAGTCCTGGATCACCGCAAATATTTGCTGGATCGTGGAATCAGGAAGGAAGGCAGCAGCGATCCAATCGTGGATCAAGCCGCTCGGCACCTTGACGGGGCCCCTGCCGGACCAAAATTGGGCCACGACTTTACCTTGACGGACGTCCTGAGTTCGCTCTGGTAATTGCTGAGACCAGAGGAATGGCGCGTCTCCGTGCGAGGCCTGCTCCATTTCCGTTTCCGCGTTGCGAATGTAAGCGTCGAATGCTTGCAGGGTTTGCTGGTTCAGTTTTACAGGCTTTACGGTTTGCGCCATGGCTCAGACCTACAGGAATACTGGGGGACGACAATCGATTCACCCGACAAAAATGTCAGCCTCTACGGATTAATCTTCATTGTGCAATTTGGCGGTCTCACGTACAGTGAGGACGCCTTGATGAGAAGAAGAAGCACCAGGTCCAGGGCTTGCGGCTCCCCGATTCGTATTCAGGAGTATAAGGAAGCCGATCTTCCGATTTTGGGCGAAGTGCTTTTTGCGGCTGAGTTAATTCTGCTCCATGCCGCTCCTTTATATTATGGTCTAGGAATTCCGCACGGCGACGGCTCGGCCGTGGTTATTATCCCCGCTTTTCTGTGTCCCGACGCTTATTTGGCTCCTTTACATCAATGGCTGGCTCGAATAGGGTATAACCCCTTCTTTTCAGGAATCGGCTTCAACACGGAATGTCCCAATCTGCTTATTCAGGGCCAATTGAATAACACGATCGAGAAGGCGCTGAGCGGGTCCGGGAAGAAGGTGCACCTGATCGGTCATAGCCTGGGAGGCATTATCGCGCGCGCGATCGCGGCGCAGCGACCGGCCGATATCGCTTCCGTGATCACGCTGGGTGCACCGTTTCGCGGTACGGTTGCGCATCGCGGGATTTTGCGTGCGGCAGAGGTGGTACGACGGCGGATTCTGGAAGACCATGGCAGCGAGGTGCTTCCCGAGTGCTATACCGGCCATTGCACTTGCGACTTCCTGGATTCGTTGCGGCAGACAATGCCCGCGTCGGTAGCGGAAACCGCCATCTACAGCGAGAGCGATGGAGTAGTGGACTGGCGGTACTGCAAGACAGACCGCCCGGAAGCAGATTTCCCGGTTTCAGGCACGCATATTGGAATGGTGTTCAATCCTTCGGCATATTCCATCATTGCGGAGCGTTTGGCTCATGCTGGACGCGAAGGGACGAAAGCGAAAAGCACTACCGCAAGCTGAGTTATGCTTGTTTGAAAAGCTGCGAGAAGGATTTCCGAGCCTGCCGAGCAGAGTTACTGCTGCTCATCTGGCGAGGGGAATGTGGAACTGTTG
>Ga0070731_10003398_pt1 | contig 14401 bp, 10 predicted proteins | sample Coa_R1_2_FD_66448 | JGI IMG/M metagenome (GOLD analysis project Ga0070731, IMG submission 66448) | Surface soil microbial communities from Centralia Pennsylvania, which are recovering from an underground coalmine fire - Coalmine... | ecosystem: Environmental > Terrestrial > Soil > Unclassified ... | reverse complement strand
CTCCGTGCCGCCGATAAACTTTCCTTCAATCAGGCTCCCGTTCTTCAGCTCCAAAGAATCGGCGCAGGCAATCGACTCCACCAGGCAGCACAGTACAACTGCCAATCCCCACTTCAGCTTTCGGCTCATCACGATTTCTCCTTGTCAGACTTCTTTGGGCACCACAAATGGCGCCCGATAGCCCCGATCACAATCCCGCAACAACTTATTGGCCTCATCGTCGTCGATCACCTGCTCGGTTTGAGGATCAAAGCGGAGCGATCGGCCGAGGCGGTATGACGCGTTCGCCAGGTGGACGAGCGCGGCTGAAATGTGTCCCTCTTCGATGGGCGCGTTCAAATCCTCTTTCTTGCGGCTGCGCACGCAATTAATGAAGTTGCCGAAATGATCCCCTTCAGCATGGCCGTGAGGCCCGGACTTCTCGTCGCGGCCGAGCCAGGTTTCATAACTCCAGGCATCTTCGTCGCCGGTGGCGAGGTACCCGTTCGCGCCGTAAAAAATGTTGCCGATGGCATTGCGGTTGCCGAAGAGGCGCTTCTTCAGCGCCACCAGGCCTCCTCGGCCGATCCCGGCCTCGTTGTTGGTGATCCAATGGCGGACCTCGAACTCCATCATCTTACGCTTGCCATCCGGGAGGTCGAATTCAAATGCGCAGCAGAGTGCGTTCGGTGTCTGCTCGTCGTCGTCAAACAAAAAGTGTCCGCCCACGGCCGAGACTCGGTTCGGAAACTTGAGGCCCAGTCCCCAGCGCGCGACGTCCACCTGATGAATGCCCTGGTTGCCGAGGTCTCCGTTGCCTGTATCCCAGATCCAGTGCCAGTTGTAATGAAAGCGATTGCGCGTAAATGGTTTCAGCGGCGCCGGCCCAGTCCAGAGGTCGTAATCGACCCCGGATGGAACAGGCTCAGGCGCCGCGTGTCCAATCGTGTCGCGCCACTTGTAGCAAAGTCCGCGCGCCAAATAGACCTCGCCAATCATTCCTCCATCGTGAAGCCCCTTGATCGCTTCCTGGATCGCGGGCGAGGACCGAATCTGCGTGCCATGCTGAACGACGCGATTGTATTTCTGAGCGGCGCGTACGAGCTGGCGGCCTTCCCAGAAATTATGCGAACAGGGTTTTTCGACATACACGTCTTTGCCTGCCTGGCACGCCCAGATGGCAATCAGGGAATGCCAATGGTTGGGCGTGGCGATGGAAATGGCGTCGATGGATTTGTCTTCGAGCAGCTTGCGAACATCGGAGAATGTCTGGGGATTGCCGCCCACTTCTCCGCGGCGTTTATTCATAATTTCCTGGTCCACGTCGCAGAGGGCGGCAATCTCGGCGTTCGGCACGTGCGAATATCCGTGAAGATGATCGTTTCCGCGATTGCGCAGGCCGCAGACGGCTATACGAACGCGATCGTTCGCGCCAAAGACTTTTTCCGGGCGAGGGAGAAAAGTAATTCCGCCGAGTGCCGCAAGGCCTGCGGTTGTCTTTCCGGTCGTCTTCAGAAAATCCCGTCGTGTGACATTCGACTTCTTTGGCATGACTTCTCCTATTTTTCTTGCATGTATTCCATGTACGCGTTCGCGACTTGCGCCTCCCGGAAGTCCCCGTGGTGAATCAGAACCCGATAACGCAGGGTGAGCGATCCGCCTTCTGGAATCGTGTAACCGCCGTCCTGCCGCCGATCGTGCGTGAATTCGCGGGCCCCAAAAGGATTCGCAGCAAATAATCCGTAGCCTCTTGCGTGCCAATAGGTGGGGTGGCGAAAATTCCCAGGGTGGTCGAAAATTGCTATGCCTAGGTTTTCCCCTGCGACATTTCCGTAGTAATCCACCCACTCGGCGCGTTTGCCCCAGATCGCCTTTTCGCCGGTGGCGCCCATCGAACTCACCATGTGGCCCGGCGGCGAATCCAGTCCCTTGACGACGCGAATCGCGAATGTCCCTTCCTTGGTGTCGCCAAACTCGACAGGGCCTTCGCTGGCATGGATCGTGAATTCACAGTCGATCGTTCTGGAATTCTCGTCGCCGCGGAATGTGTAGGCCTGGGTCTCCTCCGCGATCTTCGTGCGGTCGGGCTTGAGCAGGTCAAATGTCGCGCGAAGCGTGCCGGACTCGGGTCCACCGCGAATCAGATCGAGCGTGCGGAACACAGTGCTCCCAAAAGTCTGCGGCGAATGATCGCTCCATTTCGGGTATGCCGCTTCGCCCCAGAAGTCGAAGCCGTTGATGCTGCCGTGCCCAAAATACATGGCTCGCTGGTGCGGCTCGTCGTGATCTTCTCCTGCGATATCGGTGCGCATCGGGAAACTCCGCGTGACGACGGTTCCCTGGGCGCTGCGCAGGGGAAAGAGATAAGGTTTCGCGATTTTAGGATCAAAGTAATACGTCGTGAACGGCCGGTCGCCGATCGAAACATCGATTTGATTTCCATTTTGCTGGAACGCTACAGGTTCTCCGCCGCCGAAGACCGTGACGCGGCCAGGACCGAATGCGAATATTATTAAAAGGAGCGCACGATGTTTCGCGATCATCAGTTAATTCCGATCCGGGGTCTTCATTCCTCTTGCCGTCGATTAAATAGCAATCGCCGTTCCAAGCGGCAACAAACGGGCAGCCAGGAGCCAGGGCAGCTTCCAAAATGCCGGGGGACTTATTGTTCCCATGAGGCGTCGAACTCAAAATCATCCAGGGAACTAACGCTGGAATCGGAATTCAGCGCCATCTCCAATTTGAGCATCAGTGCGTTAAATGCCGGACTTTCTTCGCCTACTTCGTTAAGCTGCTTAATCAAGTCTTTCAATTTAATTTCTCTCCTTAATGAATCCCGAATATTCCCTTTCCTTGAGTTTGCACACGATTACGCCGGCACGGTTGGATTGAACCTCATGCCCTGAGGCAGGCCAGAATTGTCCTTCTGCCGCCATTTCTTCGTTCCATTCGAACCCTGCGCTTCAACTGCGCTCGCCCTCTGAACAGGCGCCAGAAGTGAATATCGCAACTCTTCCTTCAGTCTAAGGCGGGCCCGCAGGATGCGTGATTTGAACGCGCTTCGGCGAATACCAAGCGCCTGGATTGATTCATCCAATGAAAAACCATCCACTTTTTGGAGACAGTAAGCCCGCCGAATTCCCTCGGGAAGCTTTTGAATCTCCTTTTCGACGAGCCCGTGGATCTCCGACGCACTGCAGATTTCCTCCGGATCAGGCCGCTTATCGGCAATCTGGCGCGCAACTCTTTCTTCCTGAGTTTCGAGAAATTCGTCAAGGCAGGCTTCCGGATGGGCGGATTTCCTGCGGCGATTCATGAGAGCGGCGTTGACGACGATTCGATGCAGCCACGAGGAAAATGAAGACATACCCTGAAAAGTCCGCAGCTTCATGTAGGCGCTGCATAGGCCTTCCTGCACCGCATCCTCGGCATCTTCTTTGTTGCGCAGAATTGCGAACGCAGTCCGATAGAGCCTGGTGGTGTGCGCGGCGAAAAGCCTTTCTTGGGATTGACGATCCCCTGCGATTGCTTTCTGGACGAGCGCCCGGTCTTTGCTGAAAAAACGCGGACTGATCGTCGTGTCGATGGCCGCCCCAGATAACGTGTATGGATCGATTCGTCCCGGCCTGTCCTTTCTGGCGCGCTGGCGGGTTTGTAATGCACTCACAGGGGGTTGAACATCTGATAAAAATGTTTGAATCGCACCCATAAATGAACTCTCCTTTCCATGCCGATGTATTAACGATCTGTGCAGTGCAACAGTCGTCTCGAATGTCCGCAGCGGCTAAGACCTAAACGGCAGCGACAGGCTCTCCCAGAATTTGATTCTCCGATTGAAACGAACCAAGGAAATTCGAGACCGTTTCTGCCTCGGTCTGCACGGACTCGCGCAGGAACCATTGCCAGGTTCGGCTCAGGCCTTCTTCGAATCCGATGCGCGGGCGGTAGCCGAGCAACTCATTCGCCATCGTAATGTCCGCCTGCGAATCGCGGATGTCACCACTGCGCGGCGGAGCGTAGTTTGCAAAGGCGTGCCGGCCGGTAATCCGTTCCAGCAGCGCGAGCGTCTGATTCAGCGTGTAGCGATTTCCGGTTCCCACGTTGATCGCAAGTCCGGCGACTCCTCTTGCAGAGCAGGCCAGGAGATTGGCCTGCACCACATTTGCGACGAACGTGAAATCGCGCGACTGTTCTCCGTCGCCGAAAACGGTAAGCTTCGACCCTTTCAACAACGCCGAATTAAACAAGGAAAGCACGCCGGAATAGGGCGACCCGGGATCCTGGCGCGGCCCAAAAACATTGAAATACCGCAGGGACACAAATTCGAGGCCATACACCCGATGAAAAACCTGGCCGTACATTTCCCCCATCAGCTTCGACAGACCGTACGGAGAAATGGGAGCGGGGGGAATGATCTCGCGCTTAGGAAGAGTGGGAGTTTCTCCATACACGGAGGAGGACCCGGCAAATACGACTCGCTTCACCCTTGCGTCGCGAGCCGCAAGCAAAACATTCAACGTCCCGTCGACGTTGACCCGGTTTGTTTCCAGCGGATCCTTCACCGACCGCGGAACCGATGGGCGTGCCGCCAAATGAATGACATAGTCCACTCCCCGGCACGCCTCCCGAACGCTGTCCAAATCGGTGATGCTCTCGTGCATGAATTCAATATTGTTTTTCACGCGGGCGAGGTTCCCGACTTTGCCGCTCGACAAATCATCGAGCACCACCACGTCGTGGCCGCGCCGCACCAGTTCATCCACTGTGTTTGAGCCGATAAACCCCGCTCCCCCTGTAACCAGATAACGCATCACCGATCTCCTTTCCCGCCGCCAACAAGGTTCTGCTGCTACTGACTTTCTCGGGTCTCTCTGCTCAGAAATGAATCCTCGATGCGCGATTCCCCGTCGGCCCGGTCCTTATAATCAGTTCCGAATCTCGCCTCGCTGGCCATTGCTCCCTGCCTTCGCAATGAACATTGCAATAGCCATGCCAGATTTCCTCTCTGGTGCGTCTGTTCGGGAAATGCTTGAGATATCTGGAGATAGAAAAAATGGTTGACCAATAGAAGCGGAGAAGGAGTATGGGCAAGTGTCAGCGCACTTGCATTTGTCAGCCTTGCGCCACTGCGCTGCAGATCGTCGAAAATCCTAGAAGGACGCAAGAATTCATCGTGGAAAATCGCCTGGAATCGGGTGTGTCGCTCTCTTGAAAATGTCAGGCTAGCGGTAGGTTTTTGGTAGCACAGCCACTCTTGGCTGTGCGATTTTCACGATCTCAGCGTATTGGGAATGCGATTGATTGCGAAAACCGCACAGCCAGGAGTGGCTGTGCTACTTTTTCGGCAGCCTGTTTCAACAGTCACCGAGCAATGGCACACCGGCTCGCTGCAGTTTAAGCCGAACCGTTCCTAGGGGTCTTGCGCACGAACCGAGGCTGATCTGATGAAACTGTCAGCATCGGGCGCTCCGCACGAGATCGCGCTGATACGTGGAACAAGTTCGCACGATTGTGTGAATGAGCTTCGCCGAAGTTTTCTATGCTGCGCGCTACGCTATCTCCAAAATCCAATTCCAGTTCGGAAATCGCGGTTTCCCTTTTGGCATATATGGATTTCTTCTGGGATTCATAATAAGTGCGCGACAACATTTCCGATACCAGTCCCAGGCACATGATTTGGACTCCAGCCAGGAGCAGTGCGATCGTCGCAATCGCGAGGGTTGATTCGGAAATGAATTGCGCGCGATCAATCACTTTCTGGAAGAGCCACATTGACCCGGTTAGAGTACCTGCGGCGGTGGCGCCGATTCCGAAAAAGCCGAAGAAGTGCATGGGCTTTGTCGAATAAGCCAGCCAGAATTTCGTGCTTAGAAGATCCAGAAAAACACGAAATGTTCTGGAAATTCCGTAATTCGATTTTCCGAATTGGCGCGGCGGGTTTGACACGGGAATCTCGGCGATACGCGCCCCCGCCCCCGCCGCCAGGGCGGGGATGAAACGATGCAATTCCCCGTAAAGCGGCAGATCTTTGATGATCTCTCTGCGGTACGCCTTGAATGTGGTGCCAAAGTCATGCAAGGGGACTCCGGAAAGCTTTGCCATGGCCCAATTCGCAATGCGGCTCGGCAAGCGGCGCGAAAGCCATCGATCCTTTCTTTCGGCGCGCCAGCCGCTGACAATGTCGAATCCTTCGCCAAGTTTTTCAACGAACGAAGGAATTTCCGCGGGGTCGTGCTGCAAATCGCCGTCCATGGCGATGATCACCTCGCCTCGAGCAGCATCAAAGCCCGCTTTCAAAGCCGGCGTCTGGCCGAAATTTCTCCGGAGCGTGACAATGCGAACGCATGGATCTCCTTCATGAATTTTTCTCAATATTTCAGGGCTGCGGTCCGAGCTCCCATCGTCAACGAAGACGATTTCATAGGGCTCACCGAGCGCGCGCATCACCCCTGTCAGCGAGACATGGAGCCTTGGCGCGCTCCCTTCCTCGTTATACACGGGCACCACGATTGAAAATTTAATTCTATTCTGCTCTTTCATCGCTGTTGCTCCCATCGTATTGCGTGGAAATCGATCCAGCTGCGGCTGCAATTCGTTTGAATCTCATGCGGCTGCCCACGCACCCTGAGTCGATTCAACAAATTCCCTGTAATTCAGGAGCTGGATGCCCCTTGACACAACTAAATCCTTTACGGATGTCGCCGTCAGTCCCTGAATTTCAATTTCACGTTCGGCCAGCAATCGGGTGCCTGCCCTCTGCAGGTCGCCATCGTGATACCCGGGGTGGCACATCAATTCGCTTGCGCCTTCCGGCAGGTTCTCCAGGATTTGGCGAATCGCGCCCGCATTCAGGAAACCCGTCCGGCTGATTCCAAAGAAATGCTTCGGAGAAAGAAGTTCCGCTTTTTCCAGTTTCAATCTGAAACTACCAGCCATCAGGGACACAGCTCCGCTTACCAGGGATTGTTTGAGTGTGGAGAACCCGGAAACCCTTCCGTCACGGAGACGGCCGGCCGTTTGAATTTTTTGTTCCTCGGGGCATCTGACGGCTTGCACCCGAAACTCGTGCGCAAGCCGAATGACCACTTCCGAAACGCGCGGCAGAACATGGACGTGCTTATGCCCATCGAAATGTGTCGGTCTGATGCCGGTACGAAATATTTTCATGACTTGAGCTCTGAGCTCAACTTCAATATCCGAAAGGCTCACTTGTCCTGCCGCTATTCCCGCCCAGAGGCGCGCCGGAGCCATATGAAGCCGGCCGCCTCGATCGACAAGTGTTGGAATCCGCGTCGCGTCGGCCACCGGTTTTCCTTCCGAAAGGTTGAGGTGGACGCCGACGCCGAGTTCAGGGATTTGTTTGGCCACTGCGGCCGCGTTTTCAAAGCCCATTCCATTTGCGAGCAGCGTCGCGCTGGTCACAATGCCGCCGCGACAGGAGTCCCAAATCCCTTTGTTCACACTCTCGGTCAGACCAAAATCGTCGGCGTTTACGATGAGTTGCTTCACGGGATCCTCTCGGTAAGCGCGATCTTTGGAGCCGCGGGAGCGCTTTCCCTTTGATCAGTCGCCAGCGAAAGTGCCCGATCCCGCGCGCGGCTCGCGATCAGGAAATGCGCCGCCAGTCCCAGCCCAATCAAATCCCAAAAAATAGACCGTAGCTTCCGGATCGTGGCCACCGAAACTCCTTCGCTCAAAGTGCGGCCAAGCGAATGCAGCGCGGCGGTTGTTGTACCTTCGTCAACGCCCAGCCCGAAGGGCACAAACGAAGCGACCAGTTGGGCGCATCGGTTCGCCGACTCAACCAGGTAGGCATACATATAAGAGGCGTGCGCCGTGGTTCCCTGCAGGATCAGATAGGTCTCGCCGAGGCTGATCACGTTCACCAGAATTTCGATCGACAAGACAGAAAGAAGAAGGTTCCTTCGAGTTTGAAATGAATCCTGTACCAGCGTTCCCCAGGTGCGCACGGTTTGTCCGTAACGCGCAATGAGTGCTTGCCCCCGGCGGGTGTTTTGCAAGCGAAAGTAGATTGTTCGAAGCAGATTTCCTTTCGCAGCAGCAACGGCAACGCCAAATAGGGACACTGCGGAAAGGATCATTGCTGCGCCAGACTTCAACAAGTTGTGCTTGTTCGCTGTGGAAACAAGGAGGATCACGAACCCCGCCAAAACAAACAAGCCGGTCCCGAGACTGTAAATCAGGTCTTCGATTACCACCGATGTGACGCCGAATTTGGCGGTGATGCTCTTCGACGCGGCCCAGGCCTTTACCGCCTCTCCCAGAAATGGCCCGGCTGGAGACAAGTCGGTAACTGATTCCCCAATGAGCCTTAGTGAGAATAATTTCAGGAACCCCTGGGGCTGCGCTCCAGGATCGACGCAGCATCGCCAGGCGATGGCCCTCAAACAATGACGGACTCCTGAAAGAACGATGAGGACGACGAGCCCCAGCCCCATCAGACGAACCGCATGAACGACCGTGCTCATCCCCGCGCGGCGGAGTAAATATCCGAGCAAGGCGACGGCCGCCACTGCCGAGAAAGCGCTAACGTAGCGTGAGGTTCGATTCATGCGCGCTTCTCAAGTCAGCCAATTCAGATGTCCGATAAACAGTCACGGCTGGCACTCCCGCGATTTCGACCGTCCACGCCGGAGTTTCCTTGGACGTAATGTCCCGAATAAAAGAAATATTTTCGAAATATTTCCTGCCGTCCTCGACAACCAGATACGCCGGCGTGGGCAGCGGGCCACGACTTGCGTCCGAAAGACTGAAAAAACGCAAATCGCTTCGCCCGCATTGTTGAAAGTAGTAGGCGAATACCGGCGGGGCCTCGCCGCCCAAAGCCGACCCGGCTGCGGCTTCCTTGCAGATTTTGAAAATGGTTGGCCGAAGGCCCGCATCCGAGAACTCTTCGTGCGGGAAGTAATATCCGGTGCGGCCGCGCCCCAGTGGATTCAGATAGAGAGAGTAGAAAGGCCCGGCCTTCGCCGCTGTCCAGATGGGCAGAACCAAAAATATTAGGCATGCCAGTGCGTTCGAAGCAGGAATGAAGAGACGACTGTGCCCTGCCTCGGCGAGACTCCGCATCCAGGAAAACATCTTGACCAAGCCGATCGCCGAGAGAATGTAGATCGTGGGCATCCAGGACAACATCCACCGCAACCACTTGGCGCTGAGCAGCGAAAAGGGAACGATCCAAAGAAGCGACATCAAAATCACGAAGGACGCTCCGGGCTCTTTTCGCCTGCGGATGATTTCGACGACGCCAACTGCCAGCGCGAGCAGCACCGGTATTGGTGTTTTGATTGCAAGCATCAGCAAATAAAAATAAATAGGCATACCGCCTCGGAGGTGCGCCGGATCGTCGAAATAGAAATGTCCCATCACCAAATAGCCGTGATGAGTCATGGTTCCCTCGGCGGCGTAGTGAAGGAAATACTTGATCGTGCCGGGAGCAAGAATGACCGGGTCGGCGATCAAGAAGACCGGGGCGAATGTGCCGAACAGAAACAGGTAGTCCCGCCGGCGGAAAGGCGGATAAGTTTTTCTGTTCGCAGGCAGAAAGTAAAAAAGAAAAATGAGGCCGAGATAATGCGGGAAATACTTGGAAGCCAGCATCAGGCCAAAGCTGGCGCCCGCGGCGGCGTACCACTTCCCGTAGGAAATTAAATGATCTTGAACATGGGCCAGGCTCGCCTTCTTCGCTCTGATGTAAAAGTAGTAGCCAAGCCAGGTAAAGAAGACAAGCAGGGTGTCCTCCTTCGCGAGGCGATTATCCATGATTGCGATCGTTCCGGAAGACCACAACAAGGCGCTCAGCAAAGCGATCTGCAAACTGAAAAATTCCCTCGCGACCCCGAAAATTACAACGGCGGTAAGCGCCCCGAAGATGACATTGGGCAAACGAACCGCAAATTCGTCGGATACCGGACGGGACCTTCCAGGTCCGCGGTTCCAGACGCCCGCGGCGGCCAGGGAAATCGCGATCAGGGACTTCATGAACATGGGATGTTCCAGGTTGCGAGAGAAATCTCCCCGAAGATACGCGCGGGCCGCATCCACCTTTTGAACCTCATCCTCATTGAACCCGGCGCGGTCAAGCCCGCGAACGCGCAGACCGAAACCCAGAGCCACAATCAGCACGAGCGAGGCGACAGCAAGCCGTTCGAACGGCATTGCGGTCTTCTTCTCTTCCTCTCGGACGGCGACCCTCGCGGTTGATCGTTCGAAGCCTTCTACGAATTCATCGGCGTTCGCCGTTCTTGCGTTTGAGGTCATCGTGATATGTCCCGCCACATTTCTTTTACGCGCCTCTCTGCCGTCCCGGCCTCTTAGACCGGGGCGGCGAATTTTCAATCCACGATATCGATTACAATCCCGTCAACCCGGTGCTGGAAGCCGGTAAATTGCCCGAAAAAAGGCGATTGGACGTTGCTGTAGACGTCCAGCGGATTTCGGTGATTGGTCAGATTCACTGTGTACACGCCCAGCCGAATCTTTCGCTTCGACGAACGCTCCATGAAGGGCAGGCGCAACGGAAATTCGCGATAGATCCTTGCGTCCAGCGAGAAAAAGGTTGGAAAGCGCAAACTGTTGGGCACGCCCACGTAATTCTGAAGGGCGTCCAAATTCGAATAAGGCAGGCCCGTGCGGATGTCGACTACCGGGCTCAAAGTTAATTTCCAGGGGAGGTGGAAAACTCCCCAGGTCACTACGCGTTTGGGTACATCTGCCGGCAGAATTCCCGATATGTTCGGCCGGATAACTGGGGCTTCGAACGGCATGTAGGTGTCCGAGAGCGTGTTCAGATCGCCTCGCGAACGGCTCCACACGTAGGAAATATTCAAATCGCCGCGCTCAAAGGGCTTGGCATGTACGGTGGCTTCGACGCGACTGTACCGGGCAGAGCCTCCATTCGTGAGAGCGAGCATCGAGTTGCCGCCGCTTGCGTCCATTACTGGATCCACAACGAACAGGTTTCGAGTTTGGCTTTCCAGAAAGCTCACCTTCAGGCTGACATTTCTCCGAATTTCGCGCTCCACTTCGACGCTCCACGTAAACGTGCGCGGGCTGCTGCGTGGAAGCCCATCGCTAGGTTGCGGGTCCGATGCACCCTCCGATTTCAGGTAAACGTTGCGAAGCAGGATTGGCTGGCCGATCATTGCTCCCGAAGGATCAAAGTAGCTGATTACGCGCGTGGGGTTGTCGAGGAAACTCGTAGCGAGTAGCGGTACGTGCCCATAGACTGTTCCGGCGCCGGCGCGAATCACCGTCCTTCCGTTCCGTCTGGGCGAATATGCAATGCCCAGGTGTGGGCCAAGCGCCGCACTGCGGCCAATCGACTGATTCGACAGGCGCGCTCCCATATCGACGGCCAGGTGAGTATTGAGTATCCAATGGTCCTCCACGAATTCCCCTACCTCCGTGGACGCCCCGTTCAACTGGCCCGCGCCCTGAAAATCAATCTGTTCGGCCAGGATTCCACCCTGCCTCAACACATCAACCGGATGAGATTCGCTGCTTCCCACGAATGACCTGTGGGTCGCATCCAGACCGATTCTCAATTCATGGCGGCCGTGCCAGGTCTTGTCCGCAAACTGGAATGCCGGCCGAATCTCCCACGCGTTGGCGTTTCTGGACCACGCATTGAAGAAATTGCCTCCCCAGCCTTCCGGGGTAACCAGCATGTCCTCGTATCCCTGGCCGTGCGCGTGGCTATCAAATCGCGTGTAGCGAAGAACAGTGTTGAGCAATCCGCCGGAACTTAACTGGTAGCTGTCTGAAATCGCGACCGAAGCGCCGTTCTGTCCGTAGTTCGAGGATGCAGTTTGGGGAACCAGGGCATTGATGTCTGCGAACTGTCTGCGCACCGGGAAGACATTCAGGTTCACGTCCAGCAGGTGGCGCGGAGACAACATGAATTGGAATTGCGTGAAGGAGGTGACACTCCTGGTTTTCGTTTCATTGAACGGCCAGGACAGCCCGCGCACCGCTTGATTCCTGACCTCATAGGTCAGCTCTTCGGTGAAGTTCAGTTTGCCCTTGATCAACGGGCCGCCGAACAAAAGCCGCGGGGTAAAAGCGCCGATCCCAACAAGGTGGCCATTTTCGCCTCGGAGGCTGGGAGTTAATTCATGCACCTTGAAATTCCACGCGTCGAATGGAGGCTTGGTTTCGATTTCCGTCAATCCACCGGAAAAACCGCCATACTCGGCGGTATCCGGGGAACTGTGCACGCTCATCGACTGAATCAGATCGATGGGTACGGGAATGGTAAAGCTCCCAGTCGCGGGGTCGACAGTCTCGGTTGAGTTGACCAGCAGCGTTCCCTGATTCTCCGCCTGGCCGTTAAAATTTAATTTCCCCTGGGGCGTGCGGATCACACCGGGAGTAATTGGCAGCGCCTCAGTGAATTTCTGTTGTGCGAGCGGCAGATCTTCCAGTTGCTGGTTCGAGAGAGTCGCAGTGGATTCCACGCTTTCCGCGGAAGTCTCGAAGGCCTCCCCTCGTACTTCGATTTTCTCGTCAACCGCGCTGATCTGAAGGCTGGCATCCTCCACCGCAGTCTGGCCCTGCCCGATTGTGACCGTCTTCTCCCAAGGGCTGAAACCCTCTGCGGCAACTTCCAACGTATAAGTTCCCACGGCCAGTTGACTGAATTGGTAGCGGCCATTCTCATCGGTGGACGCCGACCGCACTGCGGATTCCGTGCCCGTGTCGTTTAGTTTCACGGCGACGCCCGGAAAATTATTTATCTGGCCCTGCCCGGTGACTATGACTACCCTGCCTGCGATCGAAGAAGTGGCAGCTTGCGCGTCAGGTCCATTCGATTTTTGCGGAAATCCGAATGTCACGCGTGCGATCAAGGAGCACGAGAAAACGCCGACAAGAAAATGCACGCCGATCCTGCACACACGTTCGCGATCGAATCCCAAATCGATCAAGGACAAAAGACGACTCTCTGAAGAAGTTCGTTTTTTTTCATTCATCACAACTTGCCTGAAACCTTTCAAGAACAACTGCGAACTTCAAAAGGCAATCGCTGTGCCGATTGGGTGGAGGAGACTTCCAACGTTGTAACTTATTGAAGGGAAAGGCATTCAAAACTGCCGGGAGAATTGCCGATTCCGGCCCGCCAATCTTCTGGTGCTGGCAGGCTGGCGGTTGCAAGCTGATTGACACGTGAATCGCGAATCAAATTCAACTGCCAACTTCAATTACCGGCGTGACACCGGGAACTACCGCACCCTAAGTTGGCAGTGGGCGCAACTGGATCGCTGTCAAGCCAATCCGAGAACGTGCACTTGCCTAATTTTGAATTCGTCGTCATGAATCCGACCTTTTGAGGGTTCGACCTTCAGGTCTGAGAATCAACGTCGGACAAAATTGGGCTTTTAGCCCCCGAAGATTCAGGACCTGAAGGCCATCCTTATAGGGAGCTGGGAGTCCGACCTGAAGGTCGGACCTCCGAACCCATTTCTTCCAGCAGCACTTCTCTAAATCAGGACAATACCCGGCAACTGGCTCCCGCAGCCCACTCTGACTAGGTTCGGATTGATCCTCGCGCGCCTAGGATTTCGAGCGCTCCCGCAAGAGGCGGAGATGTCAAACCATTGCCATTTGCACAATTCTTGGCATCTCGCGGGCTTCCCGGTCTAGCCGACCATCGTCCAGAAAATGAGGTTTATTGCACATTAAATAGCTTTATTTGAGCGCGTTACACCTTAGCACTGGCCACGCGGCCGGTGTGGAGCTCTGAATGCGCTTGTATAAACAGCTCGGTGAACGTTCAGGGTGCCGGCAATCGAGAAGAGAGTACGTCGCCAAGTAGTCCAAGACGCCTATGGTGATCGCCAAGTCGCGCAGTCATCGGAAGTTGCCGCTACGATGCGCAATCTCGTCCATTGCGATGATTTTCATGGGTGTGCTGACCACAAATGCCCAACAAAATGACCAGCTTGAAGAGCAACTGCAGCAATTGAAACAACAGTACGACCAGACCACCCGCGATTTCGAACAACGCATTGCGGCCATTGAGCAACAAATCGAAAAAAACAAAGAGACCAGCGAAAAAACTAAAGGAGGAACGGTATCGGCGGTGGAGCTGGCCGCCGAAAATGCAGCCCAACAAGCGGTTTCCGGAAATGCAGATCAGGTTGGCGCACAATTTCAAGGCCAGTTGTCATCAGAGCCGACGTATGACCTCCTGAAAGAAGCAGACGAGAAGATCGCGAAGCTGAATGAGCAAATGAGCAGCTTCGAGTTTCACGGGTATTTTCGCTCGGGCTACGGTCTAAACAGCGTGGGAGGGCAACAAGTCGCATTTCAGGCTCCAGGCGCTGACGCCAAATTCCGCCTTGGAAATGAAGCAGAAACCTACGGCGAATTCATCTTCGTAAACAACTGGCTTAACCCTGAG
>Ga0070731_10003397_pt1 | contig 14402 bp, 8 predicted proteins | sample Coa_R1_2_FD_66448 | JGI IMG/M metagenome (GOLD analysis project Ga0070731, IMG submission 66448) | Surface soil microbial communities from Centralia Pennsylvania, which are recovering from an underground coalmine fire - Coalmine... | ecosystem: Environmental > Terrestrial > Soil > Unclassified ... | reverse complement strand
TCCAGCGACGAAGATGAGTTTTTCTGCAAAATCGGGAAAATGCTCTTCGAGTAGAATGCTGATCGCTTGAGGGTCGCCCTCAATCTGATGATTCGCGAGGAATATGGCATTTTCTCCTCGCTGCAGAGAATCTACGATCGTTTTGAGGTGATCGAGCCCCTGAACAGAAGATGCTTCTAGATCGACGAGGGGCTTGAACATCTTCAGCCCAAAAGCGTAGTAATCAAACGGTTTGCGGATGGCCCTATGATAGGGTTCAAAAGTATAAGGCTCCGTACACTGGTCTTTCACCAGTTTTGTATAGGTGTCGAATAGTTCCTTGCAATGCGCATGGGAAATTCCAGCGAGATGGATGGCTTTCTCATAGCCTGCGAAAAAATGTTTTAATATGTCCACATACTTAGGGGGTATCGACCCTTCCCCCGCATAGTGTTCGAGGTTCTTTAAAAATAAATCGCTTTTAGACTTCGAGTTTTTTTCCATTGATCGTCGAATAAAATTCAAACTCATTGATATGCAGATTGTCATTGCTGTTGAAGCGCAGGTCGGCGTTCCATTTTTCAGCGAGCTTCATGAGATAATCCTTGTCCTGTTGGCCTAAATACTGATCGAGCTCGGGATGGGCGACCAGTTCCAATCCAAATTGCTGTTGCTGATGAATGAGTTTTTTAAAAGAGCGTTCGATCTCAATCGACACGCTTTCATTGCTTTTGATCATTCCACTTCCGTTGCAATAAGGACAGTTTGTGAAAATCGTCTGCGTAAGCGATTCGCGGCTGCGCTGGCGCGTCATCTCGACAAGTCCAAACTCGCTCATACCTAAAATCGTGCATTTTGCCGAATCATCTTTCATCGCCTCTTTTAATCGGTCGAGAACGCGCCTCTGATTTTTACGCGAGCGCATATCGATAAAGTCGCAGATGACAAGGCCGCCGACATTGCGGATGCGCAGCTGTCTGGCGATTTCTTCTGCTGCTTCTAGATTGATGTGGACGAGGGCCTCTTCGACATTCGAAGAGCTCTGCTGCGAGCTGCGTCCGGAATTGACATCGATCGTATACATCGCTTCCGTCTTATCAAAGAAAAGATAACCGCCGCTCGGCAGCCAGATTTTGCGGCGCAATGCGCGGTCCACCTCTTTCTCTACATTAAAACGTTCGAATATCGGGACCTTATCGCGATAGAAATCGATTTTTAAATCGTGCTCTTTCTCATATTTGGCATAGAGACGTTTACAGCGTTGGAATGTCGCATAGTCATCGACGAGAAGGCGGTGGTATTTTTTGTCCACGCATGTCAGAATCGCGCGTTTGATCAGATCGGATTCTTCGTATAGACAAGTCGGTTTTGTCGCTTTATGGAAATTGTCGATGATATGCTGCCAGGTTTTGAGAAGCTCATTGGCCTCGTCGATGAGAAGCTCTGGAGTTGCATTCGTGCTTGCAGTACGGCAGATCAGTCCCATATCTTGCGGCATTTCGAAGGCTCGCAAGAGCTTTTTTAGACGATCGCGCGAAGCAGGATCTTCAATCTTGCGCGACACACCGCGATGGGGTGTATTGGGCAATAAGACGAGATAGCGCCCCGGAATGGTGATATTCGATGTTAGGCGCGCTCCCTTAGTCCCGATCGGCTCTTTGACGACCTGTACAAGTACCGGTTGGTCGATCTTTAAAAGTTTTGCGATGTCTGTTTCTTTTTTTTGCTTTGCTTTGGATGTGGCGATATCCTGATCCCAGTCGAAGTCCATCTCGAACATCTCCTGAAATTTTTGTGTATTTTCCAGAATATCGGAAATATGGATAAAACCATTTTCGCCTTCGTTGATATCGATGAATGCGGATTGGATATTGTGCAGTATATTGGTGACCCGTCCGCGATAGATATTGCCAGCGAGCTGCCTGTTTTTCTTCCGTTCTACGATAAGATCATGCAGGACGCCATTTTTCAAAATAGCATAACGGATCTCTTTTGATTCGATGTTAAGTAAAATTTCTTGCATAGGGGCCTGCTATCTAGGAGCCTATCTGATAGGTGACAAGCTCAAGTTCTCGCAAAAGAAGAGGTTACGCGATTTCAACTTCTTTTTCCATAAAAACCTGAAGGTTTATCTATAAATCGCTCCAGATGGTAAAGGTTTTTCTTTGAATCTATCCGAAAAGAGGCGTAGAGTCTGTCATTGAAAAAAGGTTTCGTTGATTCACGGGATAGGTTCAAACAACTTGAAAAAATGCCTTTTTCAAGTTGTTTAATTTTAGTGCTTTGAAGTTTAAAGTGGTGAAAAGAAGTGGGCCACATCCTTCACATCTGGTTTTCTTCCAAAATACAGAGCAAGGCCTAGAGTTGTGATGCCAATAGCTGCTGCAATGCCATACCGATATAATCCTGTAGAGATTTCTTTTGAAGCTTCAGATGTTTTGGTCTGTGATACAGTTTGAGGTGGGCGTGTGCGTGTAGGAGTAGACGAGGATCCCTCACGAGGTAAATATGTATTCAGCGCTTCGCGTAAAAGCACAATATCCTCAGCACAATGCAGTTTTGCCCATTCTACCGAATCTGTTTTGCCTGGATCTTTTGACTGCGTGCGGATGTAGTTGAAAATGTACTGTTGTTCCGATGCCGAACGTCCAGCTAAGAAAAGGGTGATCGCTCGGGATTTCTGGGATAAGTTCATCTTTATTGGTCCTATTTTATCGACTCTTGTCCAGATTTCAGCATTCGTATAGAACTTGGAAGGAGTAGGTGTTCTTGACCGTTCCCTTGTGGATTCTTTAGGTGTTTCCTGAGTATGCGTCATTGCAGGTGCAACCGATAACTCCAGTGGCAGCTTGTCGAATAAAGCCTCGCATAATATTTCTGGATTTTCCACAAGAGACCCACTTAGTATTTCGACTTTGTTTTTTTGCAGCTTGCTGCCCACTTGATTATAAACTGCTTCCCGCTCTTCTACTGAGAATAGTTTCAATTTTTGCATGATCGCTCGCGTCTTATCAAAACCACTCTGAGTAGGATCTTTTGATAAATGGATTATTTCTCGTATTAACCCAGCTGTGTGGAGGCTATTTAGAAAGTCTATTCGTGTAGGTGTAGCCATAATATATTCCTCAATTTAATAGTGATCATTTTTATTTATGCGGTTGTACTAGTACCCGACTTCATCGTGTAAATTGCGCTATACCGAAAGTGTTTGAAAAATTGGAGTTTGGCTTTGCAGCAAATTTTTTGTCTTCGTTCGCGCCTTGTGCACGCACAATGGTCGCTTGCTCCAGACACAAAAATCTGCGTTGCCTCCTTGTCAAATTCCCAATTTTTCAGACACGTTGTGTATAACAAAAAACCCCTCACGCAAAAGAGCATGAGGGGTTTGTGGATTTTTGAATGCAATACATTCAACAATTATGCTTGTTGCAGTTTGTTCAATTCTTTCATTGTATTTGTAATTGCTGTACGAAGTACAGTTGGGTCTTCTGAGCCCAGTTGAGACGCTCTCCAATCTGTTCGGCCTGCTTGTACCAATCTGATTAATATTTGTTGTGCACGGATTGGTAATTCTTCGACCTTAGGATTGATAATTGCTGCTCTTTCTTCGGGTTTTTGGTTCTTAAATGTAGGTGTAAGTAGTTTAGAAAGTGCATTCAGTTGTAAGACCATGTCCTTTACAGTTACCTGCGGAGGAACTGCAGTATCAGTAGACGTGTTAATGTCACTAGACGTAGACGTGCTACTTACTGAAGAGGAGCTGCTGCTTGCAGAAGAGGAATTGCTACTTACTGAAGAGGAACTGCTGCTTGCAGAAGAAGAATTGCTGATCACTGGAGATTGAGCACCTAATTTCTCAGCTTCTTCTTTTGCAATTTGAACTTTCTTTTGAGCTGTTGTTATAGCATTCCTCACTACGTCGGCTTCCTTAGTTGCAGCGTCAAAAGCTTGAGTTGCATCTTTCAATGTTGTCATAGCGTCTTGTAACTGATTAGCAGCAGCTCTACGAACTTCTTGTGCTTGTTTAAGTGCTTCTGTGTGCTTTAGAACGCGCTCTTGAGCTTGGTTCAAAGCCTGCTTTGCTTGTAAGTATTTTTGCTCGATTGGCGCAAATGCACTTAAAGCATCTTGAAGTTCCACTTGAGCATTTTCTGAAGCTTTAGTAGCATCATTAGAAGCGTCAAGTAAAGTGTCATTAGTAGGATCAGCTGCCCAGACATCTTCAGCTTCTTTTGCTTTTTGCGCAAGATCAGCAGCAGATTTTTTTAATTGATCTAACTGGCTTGATGCTTTATTTGCATCAGCTTTCGCTAAATTATAATTTTTTTCTACGTCTGCGGCTTCTTTTTTTCTAGTTTCAAGTTCTTGATTTGCTTGATCTACTTTTGCTTTTTCTGCTTTAGTTGTTTTTTTTAATCCTTCTACAACGTTAGCAGCATTATCTTTGCTTGTTTCAGCGTCTTTTTGTTTTTTGGCAACATCACCATATTTAGATGCGACCACATTTAGATCTCTAGTAGCTTCATCAACGGCCGAATTCGCATCAGCAATTGCTTTAGCGCGAGCTTGAGCGAGTTGTTCTACTGTAGGTCCTGATTGGGTAGAAGAAGATGAACTAGAAGACGACGATGAGCTAGAAGAAGACGAACTGCTTGATGAAGCAGATGTCGTTCCAGTTTTATATTTGCTTTGTAATGCGGCCAAGCTATCTTTGATACCGGCTGCTATTTGTCTTGACTGAGCTTCTCTGGCTTTACGCTGTTCTTCTGACATCTCGGTGCCTGTACGAACAGGTCCAGATGTAGAAGAAACATTGGAAGAGGAAGAAGAGGAGGAAGAAGACGACGAGGAAGAAGAGGAGGAAGAAGAGGAGGAAGGCATTGCAGTGCGTGCAACGCGATCAACCACGATTTCCGCTTTAGGACTTAATTTATGAGCTGCAATCATCAGCGCACGCGCAGCTGCTGGCATGTCAGAAACTGCAGCTTTTTCAAAAAGCGATTTTCCATTTGCTACATTATCTCCTGTTCCGCCATTAATTCTGTCCATCGCTGCGTAGATAGCATTAACTTCGGATTTAACGGGTTCGATATTGCATAAGGATAGAGCTTGTTTTTTGCCATCTAGAAACATTTTGGCAGCAGTGAACATGTTCATGGATGCCGTAGGTGCTTCTGTATATCCTGCTTTAGCTTTTACTAATGCGTATCTTGCATCATTCAAAGCTATGAACTCCTTATCCAGATTTGCTTCTGAGAATTGCGTGAGTTTACGATAAATTTGCTCTACCCTGATTTCCAAGCTGGGGCCAAATACGGCGATGTTAGGTTCTTTTTGCAGTGTTTCAGTATATTGGTTGGCTTCCTGTAGCATATTATTTGCGAATTCTTTGTAAGCTGCGAGCTGCTGCTCTCTTTGTGATACTGGTTGTAATGACATAATGACGTCTCCTTATTTGTTAGATCCTTGCTGCCATCTGAACCGATGGATGCAAGCGATCAATGTTTTTTGGAAAAAGAGGGGAGATCATAAACATCGTAATATTAATCGCAAAGCTTTTTTAATTAAAAAAATAATTACTTGATTTTACATTCCGAAGAGCTAGTGCCTGACCACGAAAGTTTTTATCATTCCGGCTGCGTGAAAGCTCCCGCGATTGAGTCATTGGGAAGGGGGGTTGTATTAAGTTCAATACTATCCCCCTTCTCAATGGTCTCAATCTCGGGGCTTTGACGCAGCCGGAATGATAAAAACTTTCGTGGTCAGGCACTAGGAAGAAACGCGTGTAGCACGCCTGCTTTTTCTAAAAAAAGCGGCGCGATACGCGACGTTAACGGTCTTAATGAATCCAAACAATTCTATTGAGAATGGGGCGCGGAAGGGCCAACGACGGCCATGCCATTTTGCGCCTCATTTTTCGGCGGCTCTTGTTCTGTGAACGTGAGCTTGGAATCTTCGGCGGACACGGACCAGCTTCCTCCTTTTCCGGGATTGAGAAGCAGTTTTTCCGCGAGGGGATCCTCGAGATATTGTTCGATGACGCGTCGCAAAGGCCGCGCGCCCATTTCGGGCTGAAAGCCTTTTTGCACCAAGAATTCCTTGGCTTTATCATCGAGAGTGAGGTGAATATTTTTTCTCGCCAGACGCGCTTGGACTTTTTTGATTTCCAAATCGATGACTTGGAATAGATGCGAGCGGTCTAATGGCTTGAAGATCACAATGCCATCGAGGCGGTTGATGAATTCTGGTTTAAAGCCCTTTTTGACGGAGCTTTCGATCCTTTCTTGAATGCTTTTATAATCGAGCATTCCTTCTTGGACTCCGAAACCGACCTCTGTCGAGCGGCGGATCAGATCAGCGCCCAAATTAGAGGTCATAATGACGATGGTATTGCGGAAATCGATCTTTCTTCCAAAAGAATCGGTCAAGCGGCCTTCTTCGAGGATCTGCAACAGGAGGTTCATGACGTCGGGGTGGGCTTTTTCGACCTCGTCGAATAGGACCACGCAATAGGGGCGTTGTCTGACCTGTTCGGTGAGCTGTCCGCCTTCTTCGTGTCCGACATAGCCTGGAGGAGATCCCGTCATACGGCTAATGGCGAATTTCTCCATGTATTCTGACATGTCGACTTGAATGAGCGCATCTTCTCCGCCAAACATATTGATCGCGAGTTGTTTGGCCAAAAGGGTTTTACCTACCCCAGTGGGGCCTAAGAAAAGGAATGCTCCAATCGGTCGATTAGGATCTTTGATGTCGGCGCGGCTGCGGCGAATGGCGCGGCAGACTGTGCTGACCGCTTCGTCTTGTCCGATGATATTGCCTTTGAGCGCTTCTTCCATCTTGAGGACTTTGCTCGTCTCGCCTTCGGTGAGTCTAGTGAGGGGAACGCCCGTTTGTTTGGCTACGATGACAGCGACCTCTTCTTCATCGACGATCACCTGATGCTCTTCTTTATTGCTTTCCCATTCGGTGTGGATCTTTTGTAGATTTTCGCGCAGCGTCTTTTCTTTGTCCCGCAATTTGGCGGCTTTTTCATACTCTTGCTTTCCAATCGCTTCTTCCTTGGCCAAACGCACTTCTTCGATTTCGGCTTCAAATTTAGTGATTTCCTGTGGTTGGTGCATCATCGCGATGCGGGCCTTTGCCCCGGCCTCATCGAGAAGATCTATAGCCTTATCGGGTAAGAAACGTCCAGTGATGTAGCGGTCGGAAAGATAGACAGCCGATTTGACTGCCGCATCCGTGTAGATGCACTTGTGGTGTTCTTCATATTTGGTTTTTAACCCGTTGAGAATGGAGATGGTCTCTTCCAGAGAGGGCGGGTATACCATGATCTTTTGAAACCTGCGCTCCAAAGCGGCATCTTTTTCGATGTGTTTGCGGTATTCATCTATCGTGGTGGCGCCGATGCATTGGATCTCGCCGCGGGAAAGCGCGGGTTTTAAGATATTCGACGCATCGATGGCACCCTCGGCGGCGCCGGCTCCCACTATCGTGTGCAATTCATCGATGAAAAGGAGGATATTTCCATTTTTTTTGATCTCATCCATGACGGCTTTGATGCGCTCTTCAAATTGACCGCGGTATTTGGTGCCGGCGATCATAAGAGTGAGGTCTAAAGAGATGAGTTTTTTCTTCGCCAAATGATCAGGGACCTCTCCTTTGACAATCGCATGGGCCAGGCCCTCGACGATGGCCGTTTTCCCTACCCCTGCTTCGCCGATCAAAACCGGATTGTTCTTGCGTCTGCGGCAAAGAATGAGGATCAATCGTTCCACCTCTTCCTTTCTTCCGATGACAGGATCGAGTTTCCCTTCTCTGCATAGCTCTGTTAAATCATGTCCGTACGCTTTTAAAGCAGGGGTTTTGTCCGTCGAAAGACCGCCTGCTCTTTCTGGAGATTTCGGTGTGCCGTTGGGCGGCATATTCGATGCGCTGGCGGGAGGCAGTTGCAAATTGAACGTTTCGAGCTCTTTCAAGACCTCTTTGCGGATATCTTTGAGATTGATGTTCAAATTCTCGAGTACCTGGGCAGCCACGCCATCGATCTGGCGGAGTAGGGCGAGGAGTAAATGTTCGGTTCCGACATAATTGTGATTTAAATTGAGGGCTTCTTCATTGGCAAACTCAAAGACCTTTTTGACCTTTCCTGTTAGAGCAGGATCGCCATAAACCTGGATCTCAGGGCCAAAACCGACCAAACGCTCGACTTCTTGACGCACGGTATCGTAATCCAAGTTAAAGCTGCGCAAAACGTTGACAGCGATTCCTTGGCCGAGCTTGAGAAGGCCGAGCAAGACATGTTCTGTGCCTAAGTAATTGTGATTCAATCGCTGCGCTTCTTTTTTAGCCAGCTTGATCACTTGTTTGGCGCGATTTGTAAATTTATCGAACATAAGTAATCCCTATCAACGGTATTGGGAATATCTATCATCCCCTTACCCGATTGTAAGGAGATTCTCCTTTTTTTAGCAAACGCTCTCGCCATAAATAGGAAAAAATTAGTTACTAATAATTTAATTTTTATTACTATATGTAATTGACTTTGAGTTGTTTTTCTTATATTATATTTAAAATAATGGAAAAAGATCGCTGGAACTGGACTTTAGCCATTGGAGTAATTGGATTTTGCGTCTGCCCGCCTTAAATTTTAATTAATTTCCAAATGGTAGGCTTGAATACGCCACCATTTGGAAATTAATTAAAATTTAAGGCGGGCAGACGCAAAAGGCAACACGAGCAATGGCTAAAGTCCAGTGGAATATTATTGATACGGGTCGAAATAGCGCGGACGCGAATATGCGTTTTGACGCGGACCTTTTAGAAAGGGCGGGGGAGTTTGCCGGTCCCGTTTTGCATCTATATGAGTGGGAAACTCCCAGTGCGACATTTGGACATTTCATCGATCCGAGCCAGTTTCTCAATCTAGACCGAGCAGGCAAAAAAGGGCTGCACCTGGCACGCCGTCCTACTGGCGGGGGGATCCTATTCCATATATGGGACATGGCTTTTTCCGTTCTTGTCCCGGCTCATGTTCCTGAATTCTCTCTTAATACGTTGGAAAATTATGCGTTTGTCAATCAGGCGGTATTGCATGCTGTCCGCGATTTCTTAAATATTCCCCTAACGCCCCTTTCGCTCACTATAGAAGATGGCCCCTCTTTAGATGCGTCTTGCAGCCGTTTCTGCATGGCCAAGCCGACCAAATACGATGTGCTTCTACAGGGTAAAAAGGTGGCCGGGGCTGCGCAGAGAAAGACGAAAAAGGGATTTTTGCATCAGGGGTCGATTTCTTTACAGTTGCCCTCACAGGAATATCTCGAAGAAATCCTACTATCCGGCACTTCTGTCGCAGAGGCGATGCAGAGGGTCACATGTCCGCTCCTTCCCCAAGACGCGAGTGCGGATCGTAACTCTGAAGTGAAAGAGCAGCTCAAGGTTCTTTTGGCTACACATTTAAATGCAGCTAGCTTAAATTTGTATAGATAAAATCTGGAGTGAATCGAGATGTCGAAAGAGAAAACCGCTGTTCAGCCTGTACGCCAAGAAAATTATTCCGAATGGTATCAAGAAGTGTTACGCGTTGCAGAGATCGCAGAGCATTCTTTTGTCCGCGGCTGCATGGTGATCCGACCTTGGGGATATGCGATTTGGGAAAATATCCAAAGGATTATGGATGGTATGTTTAAGGATACAGGGCATCAAAATGCCTATTTTCCCTTGTTCATCCCTTTGAGTTTTTTAGAAAAAGAGGCGCAGCATGTCGAAGGATTTGCCAAAGAATGCGCGGTTGTCACGCACCATAGGTTGGAGAAGGGAAAAGAGGGTAAGCTGGTCCCTGCAGGGCCGCTTGATGAACCTTTAATCGTTCGACCCACATCGGAGACCATCATAGGAGCCACATTTGCTAAATGGGTCGAGTCTTATCGCGATCTTCCTTTATTGATCAATCAGTGGTGCAACATCGTGCGTTGGGAAATGCGCACGCGCATGTTTTTGCGCACAGCTGAGATTTTATGGCAGGAAGGACATACAGCCCATGCTACAGAACAAGAGGCGCGCGAGGAAACGATGCAGATGCTCGATGTCTATGAGCGCTTTGTTCAGGATTATCTCGCTGTTCCTGTGATAAAAGGAGAAAAAACTCCCTCCGAGAGATTTCCGGGAGCGGAGGCGACCTATACGATCGAAGCGATGATGCAAGATCGCAAAGCCCTACAAAGCGGTACCTCGCATTTTCTAGGCCAGAATTTCGCTAAAGCATTTGATATTAAATTCCGCGACATCGACGGAGAAACGCGCCATGCGTGGACGACCTCCTGGGGAAGTACGACACGGCTGATCGGTGCGATGATCATGACCCATAGCGATGATAATGGCCTGGTCCTCCCGCCGCGCGTCGCCTCAGCACAGATCGTTTTGCTCCCCGTCATCCACAAAGAAGAGACAAAGTCCACAGTGCTCGCCTATTGCCATTCCTTAGCTGATGAGCTGAAAAAAATCTCTTACGCGGGCAAGCCACTTACCGTCATTATAGATGACAGAGATCTACGCGGAGGAGAAAAACTCTGGTCCTGGATTAAAAAAGGCGTGCCTTTGCGCGTGGAGATCGGCCCGCGCGACATCGCCTCCAACCAGCTTCCCGTCTCCCGGCGCGATCGCGAGCATACGGAAAAAAAACTGCAGTCGCGCGAACAGCTCGTTGCCACCGTCACAGAACAGCTCGAGGAGATGCAGCAAGGTCTCTTCCGCAAAGCTGTGCATTTCCGCGATAGCCATACGCGTAAGATCGATTCCAAAGAAGAGTTTTATGCTTTTTTCACCCCCAAAAACTTAGAAAATCCAGAAATCCATGGGGGATTTGCCCTGACTCATTGGAGCGGCGACCCGCAGATCGAAGAAAAGGTCAAAGAGGATCTTGGCGTCACGATCCGCTGCATCCCCTTAAACACTCCTCAGGAAGAAGGCGTCTGTCCTTTTACTGGCAAAAAAAGTAAGCACAGGGTGATCTACGCCAAAGCGTATTGATCGCAGGACAGATGACGACTCAGTGTTAAAATTTTTTTAAATTTTGTGCTTTGGCCTTCTATTTCTCATGTCGGGACACTGCACTTCGTGTCGTGTGTCCCTGCTGCCCCTTGAGCCTCACCTCGCTTTGCCAAATCGCGTCCTCGTCGAAGGGCTGTACGGAGTACAGCTCCCCACGCTCCACCCGCAGCCTTAGAAGCTGCGAAGATCTTATAATTTTACCCATTTGTAATCGCAGCTTTTAAAGCCTGTCAGGTGCGGGCTCTCCTGCGGGTGCGATTTTGCTTTGCGATCTGAGGCCGCGGGCTGCTCATGCGCTCGCCTTCCCGCCGGACTTCGTCTCGGGGCGGGACCCTTTGCTTCGCGTCATTCACAGGGCCATCTTTTTAATGTCAAACCTATTAGTCGGAGGTCAACATTCTCAGCGTAGTTTCTAAAAAATCTTTATTCTTGTAGTGCTCGATGATTTTCTGTCTCGTCTCAAGATAATGTTGTCGTAAGCGTAGTGTTTCAGGGTGATCAATAATGGCATGAAAACCAGGCAAGGTGATTAAATCAAGATTTTTCAGATGCGAGCCGGTGAAGTAGGCGCTAATCCAACCTATTGAATCCAATTTTTTATCCAGCTCTTCGTTCTCTTTTTTCCAAGGATCTCCCAAATGGAATCTTTCACAAAAATCGGCTTGTTCTTTTTCAGATGCCAGCAGAGATTTCTGATGGAATAGCCGGGCATTTTCCAACCCAAACCCAAAGAGTATCCCCATCAACTCATCGTTGTCAGCTAATACCTCGGAAAGCAAAGGCTTATATGTTCCCTCTTTTAAAAGTTGCTCGCCTGTCACTTCACGATTTAAAATGCGCTTAAAGCTATCTTTGCAGCTCTCCACTGTTTGAATGAAATTCTTCTTGTTAATAAAAAAGAACGTCGTATCAGAAGGTGTCTCTTCGTAAAGAAAGACAAACCGGGACATCGGGAACAGTTTCTCATACTTTCTCCATGTTTCAAACCCATTTTTAGATTGGATTCGACGAGGAGATATCGCATAGCGGAATGAAGAAAGACATCTAAAAGGATCGATTTTTTTATTGCATGATCCAAGGGACATGGGCTTGTCTCCAAAAAGAACATAGCCAAACGCGTCCCAGCCGATCAATTCTTCAAAAAAATATTCCAGCCTCTGCTTATCCCTGGCAGGCATGATGTTTAAAATTGCCGTGATATTTTTTCCTTCATAAGAAGAAAGCGGAGGGTCCTTCTGCAAGTGGCAATAGGCAATGTACAAACCAATCGCCAGACCACAAAGAAGAACCCCGTGCCGAATTTTTAATTTCCAATTCATGGTTTGGGTTCGCCGCATTTTCTGCAAGTCTCGCGATAGTTTTCATTGTTTTTTCCGCATTTGCGGCAGGTCCATGAATAAGAGGTTTCATCAACTTGTTGAAAAGAATCAATGTAAAATCCATTTTCATCGGCATGAACGGCTCTAGTCTGTATCCACAAGTCATTCATATTAACATAAATTTGGTGCTCTGCAAATTGTACTTGCGACGGATCGACATATATTTTTTCATGAACCTCGCAATCGGAGCATCTATCCTCTTTTGCATTGAGAAAACAAGCAAGACTAAAAGAAAAAAAGAACATTATAAGCTGCTTCATATACCCTCCAAGTGGCTTTTTAAAAAACAGATGCTGGAGTCTATAAATGCATCCGACTTATGTCAATCAAAAATTTTTTAGACAGGCCGTTGTCGGTCACGCTCAAAAATGAACAAAGGCGGCGAGAAGGGCGTCTATTTTTTTGTTTGGGGAATTTACCCATTCAGAGTAACATTCCCCTAAAACTATGTAAGATACGCGCATGCTCAATTTTTTAAGAAATCATCAACGTAAATTTTTTATTGTCATCACAGCGGTGACAGTCTCTTCCTTTCTATTCTTTGGAACATTCAGTACGCTCGTCGAGCCCAAACGGGAGATGCCTGATCGAGAGGTCGTTTTAGGATTGGGGGGAAAGCCTCTGATGAAGCGCGATCTTTATGCCTTGTGCCAAATGCTCGCTACATCTGGAATGAATCCCAATTCAGGCAAACAAGGCGGAATGCCGAATTTATTCAACGACGGTGTGATCGAAAAAGAATTGCTGTCCAATGGGATGAGCATGCTGCTCGTAGAGCCCTATTTTGCTCATTTAAGGCCGGATTTGGAAGAGCGCATCAAGAAAATGAAACAATTTCGCTTTTATTCCCATCCTCAGGCGCCTCATATTAATGCCCTCTCCGTATATCAGCGTTTTGCTCCCTCTCTTGCCCAACATCTGGAGAGGATAAAAAACCAGAATGGCGCATGCACGTTAGAGACAGTGGAGCTCTTATTTCAAATCTATCAGGACCAATCGCTGCTGCCACCCGATATGCTCAAGCAGATCTTACTCTTTCAACAGCAGCAGCAAGGTGTGCCCGCGGATCCGCGGCTTTCTCAAGGAGATCTATCGCTATTTGGCTTTACATCGCTAGAGGATTGGTTTGGTCCGCATTTTGTTGAACTGAATGCGCAATTTATCGCTAATGCTGCTGCGCTCGCCGAGGTGAAAGGCTATGAAATAAAAAAAGACGAGATCCGCGCCGACCTTTTTCATAATATTTACACTAGCTATAAAAAGCTCACCCAGGAAAATGCTCTAAATCCTCAGGATATGCAGCAGTATTTTCAAAGGAAGATGCAGCAGCTCGGACTTGATGAAAAGGTCGTATTCGATACATGGCGCAAGATCATGCTGTTCCGCCGCCTGTTTGCCGATGTGGGAGGCAGCGTTCTCATCGATTCCCTCGCTTTTCAGCACTTTCAAGAATACAGCAAGCAAAGGGCTACAATCGCACTCTATGAACTGCCCGATGCGATGCATCTGAATGATTTCCAAGCTTTGCTTAAATTCCAGCTCTATTTGGAAAGCATAGCGCTGCATCCGCAGTCTCTGCGTACAAATCTAGGATTGCCGCGCGAGATCATTTCTCTACAACAGATGGAAAAGCGTTGCCCCGAGCTCGTGGAAAGAGAATGCGAAGTAGAATATTCCGAGGTGAGAAAATCACTACTCGCCTCCGAAATCAGTTTAAAAGAGACGTGGGATTGGGAAGGCAGGGATGCGAATTGGATCCTTTTGCAAAAGCAGTTTTCTGAATTAAGCGATTGCAAGGCAGCCAATCCAGAAGAGCGTTTTTTAGCGCTCGACGCCTTGGATTCCAAACGGCGCGTCGCAGTCGATTCCTTTGCCCGTCTTCAGATGATCGATGCCTTGCCGCAGAAAATACATGAGGCTCTGGACAAAGCCGCTCTGCATAAAGCTAAGGTGAGCCTGCGCGCACATGGCCCAGGTGATGGAGGATTTGTCTTT
>Ga0070731_10003396_pt1 | contig 14404 bp, 12 predicted proteins | sample Coa_R1_2_FD_66448 | JGI IMG/M metagenome (GOLD analysis project Ga0070731, IMG submission 66448) | Surface soil microbial communities from Centralia Pennsylvania, which are recovering from an underground coalmine fire - Coalmine... | ecosystem: Environmental > Terrestrial > Soil > Unclassified ... | reverse complement strand
AATCCGGAAATTGTCCCGAGATATTGGGTGTTTTTTGTGCCGAGGTTGACTTTAAATATTCGGTTGCTCGCGCTTACCAGATAAATATTCCCGCTATCGTCTGCAACCATGTCGCCACCAGCATTGGCGCATGGATTGTTGCGCGCTGCTTCTGTATTGGTAGGTGCATCTACGAGCGCGCCCAGATCAGTAATGGAAATATTTCCTTTGGTTGTAAAGCGGAAAAGATGCTCGCCATCGTTTGTTATTGTGTAACCATAACCGTTGGGTGCAACGACCATCCTTGAAATAGCACCGGCATAAAATTCGAAATTTCCGGCTTTCCCAAACGATTGTCCGGTTACAGAAAATACTTTCATCGTATTCAGATCAACATAGCGTAGCTCGTCTATAAGCATAGGTGTATAAAAAAGCCGGTTTGTTTCCTTGTCGTAAGCGATCGCACCAACACCGCTGCCAAACGCCGCCTGCGGATTGCTGTTCATGATGGTATCGTTGATAAAATTTTCAATTCTTGTCATGTTCAGGGCATCGTAAACCCCTATTGACCTGTCTGAGCCGTTTAATATTAAGGTAGAAAACTGGGTCGTTTCTGTATTCAATTTTCTCAGGGAAACCCAATCTGCCGCCCCTTTTTGCAAGGAAGTTACGGCGTACACAAAATGATCCGGCTGGGCTTTGCCTTCAAAAGAAAAAATAAAAAGGAAAATAAAAGCGGCAGGTAAAATTTTTTTCATAACCGTACATATTTTTTTGTCATATGATCGAACGATGCACAATCAACAAGAAGTCTTTGATGACAATCTTCAATTTGCGGCAGAGGTATGAAAGGTAATCCTCTAAATTATCAAAAGTTTTGTGTTTTACAAAGCATTGCCGGAGATCATTATATGCCAGTGTTTTATGCTGTTGTGACGCTTTGCTTATGCGGCACCATTGAACGATTGATATGACAGCAACCATGTTTACCAAACAGGACTTCCCAGCGATCATTTCCCCGTGGTTGGTAACACGGGTCCTTGCTTCGTTTAACCCACAAAATATAAAGCTGCTTAATCTGTAGATGAAGGAGCTAACGTTTATGGTTATTCTAGCTCAAACAAAGCGGGCAATCAAAGTCAAAATGAATTTAGCCAATTAATTAGCCGAATCTTTTTTAGCATTTGCCTCTTTTGTCATATCAGGCACCTGGTAAACTACCAGAACTGCATGAACGCCATAATGAATCTCCAAAAAATTTGGATCGTTTACTGCTTCATTGGCTAAAATTTCCAATGCTTCGTGATTGGCATTGGCAAAGATCTTTACCTGTTTCATAAATTGATGCGGTTACCCATACGCCGCAAGGTTTTAAACTTTTTTATTATTTTTCAATCACCTGATAACGAAAACGTCGATTACAGTCGTTCCTTTTCACTCACCGTAAGCCGGAGCAACAAATGGCCCGGGACAGCACACGCCGATTCGATTCCATAAGAAGGATTGACCAGGCAGTACGGGATTGGATGATCAAAGGTCTGGTGTTTTCAATGCCGAACCCTCCTGGTTTCAATGATTATTTACCGCAGATGAACGGCATTGTAAAAAGACAACTTTTGATGCATAAATATAGGGCGCATCGCCACAAACATGCGTACCTTCAACACCTATATTAATTTGCCGACTCGTAATTTGAAAAATATGGGAATTCCTTACCATAACCGGATAAGCCCTTTCCTGCTTAGCGCAATCTTCCTGACGCATATCCTGCATTCATCTGCGCAGGCTGTAGAAAAAATAAATGCGATTCACGCAGCAGTGCCCGTCATTGATCTCTATGGAAATGGCTATCAACGCGGGTTAGCGCACGGCAGGCTGTTAAAGAAACAGATTGCAGAAGTCTACAAAAAATGGAAGGATAATATTGCATACAATACCAAACAAGACCCCGATTCAGTGATCTGTCAGTTTTACCGGTCTACTCATTTTATTCCGGCAATAAAAAGATGGACGCCCGACCTCTATGATGAAATAAAGGGAATTGCGAAAAGTTCGGGGCAGTCATTCATGGACGTGCTTTGTTTTCAATTGGTAGATGAATTTTGGGTGTATTTGGACAGGTTGGAACACTCACAAAAACACCATTGCAGCGGAATTGGTATTTCGGCTGCTGGTTCACACCACGCTTATATAGCACAGAATATGGACCTGGAAAGTTATCTGAATGGTTATCAGGTATTATTACATATTGCCGGGTACAAAGATGTGCCTGAGCAATTTGTGCTTAGCGCTGCAGGTCTGATTGGGTTAAATGGAGTCAATGAAAAAAGCATTGGGGTTTGCGTGAACACGCTTATGGAATTAAATGCCTGCACCGACGGTTTACCCGGTGCCTGCGTGATCAGAGGAATTTTGACCAGGACAGACAAACCAGGTGCCCTGCGGTTCATCCAGCGCATTAAACATGCTTCCGGTCAGAATTATATCATAGGGGCCTTTGACAGTGTTTATGATTTTGAAGCCTCTGCAGGTAGGGTGGTTAGGTTCTTACCCACAAGCTCGGATTATTCAATTGTGTATCATACCAACCATGCTTTAGCCAATAGTGATGTCAAACCATGGTATGAAAAAAACCACCGGAGAATACTGGCGGGTGAACTAAAAAATGACAACAGCGTAGTGCGTTATGCTTCCCTGGAAAAAAGGCTCGGTCTGCAGGTTAATGAATTATCGGAGCAGGTCATTAAGGAGACTTTGCGATCGAAGGACGATCCGCAAAACCCCGTTTGCAGATTGTACAAAAATGCATCCTCCGGTTTCACGTTTAGCTCAGTCGTTATAAGCCTCGGTAGGGCACCCTCCATACAGCTTACCAATGCCTCACCTGACCAGTCACCTTATGGGTTGCATACATTTAAAAACAAATGACACTGGTGCTGATTCCATATATTCAGGTGTCCATCTATGTTAGGAGTGAGTCTGTCAGTCATGCTGCAGGCTGCAGGAGCCTCGAATACCCGGTCGGGGCGCGCTTTGATGCAAAAAAAATATATAGATGATCTTATTGAAAATCATTATCTTCAGATCAACCACCTGAAAGTTCAATGAATCCAGCCATCCGACCGGTGATCAATAACTCAATACCTCTGGCAATAAGATCAGATAATAGCTTAATCATTACCGGTAGTCATTCCAGGCACCATATTCCGGAAAAAATATGGGGCAAATCATTTCGACCATTCTTCACCCCAAGACCAGCGGATAAAGGACTGGTTTAATTTTAGGAGATAAATTTATATTATGAAAATACTTGTAGTCGACGACGAACACGATGTGAAAGTTTTGTTTGAGCAGCATTTCCGTAAAGAGATCAGGCGTAAAGAGCTGGAATTTATGTTTGCGTTTTCCGGCGAGCAGGCTTTAAAATATCTGGAAGAACATAACCATGAGGCAGTGCTGATTCTGTCTGATATCAATATGCCGGGAATGACCGGTCTTCAATTGTTGCGCCGAATCAAGGAAACCTATGAATCACCTTCCCCTCATGTTATGATGATGACAGCATATGGTGATCATGAAACCTATAACCATGCAATGAAGATCGGAGCCAATGGTTTTTTGACCAAGCCTGTTGATTTCACCGCATTAAAGGAGCAATTAAAAAATGTTGCTCAATGATCTTGCAGAAACTGAACAGGCTGCAATTAAACCGGCACTTTATCCTGATTCGTCTGATTATTTTATGAAAGATGGTGAGAAAATAATTGCAAGGGGAATCAGTGAGGTCACGCTAAATTACTGGCAGAACCTTCGCCTTTGATGCATAAAAAATCAATTTAGTCACGAAAAAACCATCGAAATTCTTCTCTTGGTCTTAATCAGTACCCTTACGGACGGGGTTTGTAAAAAATGCCCCAAGACGAGATTTAAAGACCGGATAGAAACCGACCAGGAGATTTTGTGATCATCGTTGTCAATAAAAAAAGATTAGCGCTCGGAATCACTGGATTTGTGCAACTTTGTGCCAGGCATATTGCAGTATTTTAATTTATTAAAATTGCGAAACGGCGAGTTGTCGCCTGTCAAAATTATGGCAGCCCCTTTATGGGTGACCGCAAAATACGTGCACTTTGCTTTGCATAAGTAATTTGATTTTCAAATACGACCTGTCAACAATTCACGACAGAAGATTATCATGCGAAAATTAATCATATTGGTTGCGTCACTATTTTGTTTGCTCTGTTTGCACGCACAGCAAAATAGCGAGATCATCCGGAATCAAAAGGCTTTGTCCGAGGCAAGAACCGAAGTAGAAAAGTTTAAATACCTGCGGGGTCTTTTTTATAGTTATTTATGGATCAAACCGGATTCTTCACTGATCTATGCAGAGCACGAAATCTCTTTCGCAAATCAAATAAAATCCAATTATGATCTAAACAGGGCCTATCATGATTATGCCTGGTTCAATATTGTTAGCGGCGATTACCCCAAGGCTGTATTTTATATCAACAGGGCCAAAAGCGTAGCTGAAAGATCCGGTAATTCGTTTGGGCTTGCCACCACTTTCGGGTTGCTGTCTATAGTTTATGAAGACGAAGGCAATTTTAAGGAAGCTTTGGTCCAATCAAAAATGGCCAAGGAATTAATTGAATCGCAGTCGCCGCCTTCTTTTAAAAGCGAGGATCTGGATACTGCGATTTCTTATATGACGATTACCTGGCGTGTAGCTACGCAATTTGCTGAATTAAATGAGCCTGATTCTTCTCTGTATTATATGCACGTTACAGAATCGCTCATGAAAAAAATATTGGGGGAGAATTCCTGGTCAGGTCTGTATTATGGCTATGGGAATATTTATGTAAACTTACGGGAATATGCCAAGGCGATACAAAACTACCGCAAGGGTATTGAGATTGCCACCACCAGCAACAAGGATATGATGGATAATTTTAGCGGACTTTCCACAGCCTTTATGAAGACCGGTCAGCTGGATTCAAGTATTTTTTATGCCAGGGCAGCGCTGGCGTTGAGCAGGCAAACACATTATTCTCTTGGACAATTGTCAGCACTAAATTTGCTGACCTCCGCCTATACAGCTCAAAATAAAACCGATAGTATTGCAAAATACCTGGCTTTAACGGTAGCGGCAAAAGACAGCCTGTTTAGCCGGCAAAAAATTATTCAGATCCAATCAATGGCTTTTGATCAGCAACTTCGGGAACAGGAGACGGTACAGCAGGAAAAAGAATTGAAAAATAAAATAGCTTTCTATTCTGCACTGGTAACCATAGCAATCTTTATAGTTATTGGATTTCTTCTTTATCGCAATAACCGGCTTAAACAAAAAGCCAATATCGTCCTGCAAAATCAAAAAGAAGAAATAAATATTCAAAAATTGAAAGTTGAAGAAATGCTAAATAATTTAAGAGCAACTCAATCCCAACTCATTCAATCGGAGAAAATGGCGTCACTGGGAGAACTTACTGCGGGCATTGCCCATGAAATACAAAACCCGTTAAACTTTGTGAATAATTTTTCTGAAGTGAGCAATGAGTTGATCCAAGAATTACTAGAAGAAAGAAACAATCCTAAAGAATCAAGAAATGAGATATTAGAAAATGAGATATTGAATGACATCAAACAGAATCTTGAAAAAATAAACAATCATGGCAGGCGGGCTGATGGCATCGTAAAGGGAATGTTACAACACTCCCGTTCAAGCGCAGGTGTAAAAGAACCAACAGATATAAATGCCTTGGCGGACGAATATTTGCGATTAAGTTTTCACGGACTCCGGGCAAAAGACAATTCTTTTAATGCAACCATGAAAACAGATTTTGATAATAATATCGGAAAAATAAATGTCGTTCCTCAGGATATCGGGCGAGTACTTCTGAACCTATACAACAATGCATTTTATGCGGTGAATGACAAAATGAAAACTGCCGGTGCAAATTATCAACCATCAGTTTGGGTCCACACCAAAAAGATTAATGATAAAGTTGTGCTGACTGTTACCGATAATGGAAACGGCATCCCGGAAAAAGTAATTGACAAAATTTTTCAACCATTTTTCACTACTAAACCTACCGGACTGGGAACAGGACTGGGGCTGAGTTTGAGTTACGATATCATCAAAGCACATGGGGGAGAATTAAAAGTAGAAAGCAAAGAAGGCGATCACTCTGAATTTGTCGTCCAATTGTTCGCATAAAAAACAAACCGACAAATCACATTATAGAATGCCAATTGAGGGAATGGGAAACTTTTATATCTGCCTGTCACTCCGTTCTCAAACTTTTTACCGGATTTTCCATTGCAGCCTGGGCAGACTGAAAAGTAGCGGCCAGTCGTTGGAAAATAATATGCTGTCATTGAATTGGTCAGTGGAATAATTCCACCACAATTTACTGGAGGATTCGCGCGTATCCGAATTTGCTAATTATTCCGACCTCAGACTTTTTGCCGGGTTTGCGATCGCTGCTTTTATAGCCTGCCAGCTTACTGTTATCAAAGCGATTAGCAAAGCGCCAGTGCCTGCAACAACAAACACCCACCAACGAATATTTATCCTGTAAGCGAAACTTTGCAACCATTTATTCATGACCCACCAGGAAAATGGAAATGCGATTACCGATGCGATGAAAACGAGCCTTAAAAATTCTTTGGAAAGCATTTGTGTTACCTGGGTCACAGTTGCCCCCAATACTTTTCTTATTCCGATTTCCTTGGTTCTTTGTTCTGCGGTATATGTTGCTAAACCAAATAATCCTAAACACGCAACGAATATGGTAAGCACGGAAAAGATGTTGAGGATTGTTCCTGTTTTTTGCTCTGCCGAATAAGTCTTATCAAACAGATCATCGATAAATGAATACGTGAATGGCTCACCTGTATTATAAGTATCCCATCTGGCTTTCATGGTGGCAATCAAACCATTCACATCTGTTGCTTTTATTTTGAAGATCAGTCCTCCTTCCGGCTCCAATACCATTACCAGGGGTGAGATCGTTTCATGCAATGATTTAAAGTTGAAATTTTTTACCACACCAATTACATGAAACGGAATATTCGTGCCCCGATCGCTATTCTCCCTGATCACGGTCTTACCTACCGCATTCGGCAACCCAAATCCGAGGGTCTTTGCCGCTGTTTCGTTTAGAATGATGGCAAATGAATCAGTGGAAAAAGCCTTTGAAAAATTCCTGCCTGTGAGCATGTGCATACCCATAGTCGGAATATAATTTTCATCAACGCGGTATTCAATTGAGCTCATCACGAGATTGTCATTGCCCTGCGGATATGCCAGCGCATTGTTGTTTTGCGTCGGCCCTGCAGGCTTATACCGCGAAATGGCTGCATTGATGATACGCGGGTCCTTTAACATCTCGTTTTTATATACCTGTTCGTTCTTCCCCAAGGCATAAGAATCCGGGATCGTGATCAATTGAGTCTTATCATAGCCAAGGTTTGTATTTTGTATGAACTTCATTTGCTGGTAAACAACAATTGTCCCAATGATCAAACCAACCGAGATAAAAAATTGGAATAGGACAAGACCACTACGCAACCCAAAATTTTTTTTGCCGGGGGTGAATTTTCCTTTTAATACATCAATAGGTTTGAATGAAGAAAGGTAAAAAGCAGGATAAATGCCCGCAACAAGCCCCACCAAAATCCCTAATGCAACAAATGCAAGGACTGGTTTTATATCGAGCGTTAATGGTTTACCGGATATATTGTTGAAAGCTGGTAACGCAAGCTTCACCATTACAAAGGCAATTATCAACGCGATCATTGCGATCATCATTGATTCAGATAAAAATTGCCTGATTAGTTGAAACCGGTCTGAGCCAGAAACTTTTCTTATTCCCACTTCCTTTGCACGTTTTGATGCGCTCGCGGTAGAGAGGTTTATGAAATTGATGCAGGCAACTATCAGCATGAATAATGCAATGCCTGCAAAGACGTACACATAGGTCGAGTTTCCGCCCGGCTCAAGGTCAGTCACCGATGTTGAGTGCAAATGAATGGATGTAAGCCGCTGCAATATGAAACCCAATGAATTCCCTTTTGTTCTAAATTGTTCGAGGCTGATGCCCATGCTTTGCTGCACTTGGGGTCCCATGTATTTCCTCACCATGTCTGGAAACTTAGCTTCCATCTTTGCACGATCTGTTCCCGGTTTTAGCAGGAGATAAGTAAAAAAACTGCCGTTCATCCAGGAGTCTGATCTTGCCTGGTCCAGACCGGTCATAGAACCAAACAGATCAAAATGAAAGTGGGAATTTGACGGAATATCTTTCATTACACCGGTTACCTTATACAACTGGTTATTGTTATTGGTATACACGATGGTTTTACCCATGGCATGATCATCGCCGAAATATTTTTTCGCTGTTGTTTCTGTAAGTATGACGGAATTGGGTTGAAGTAATGCGGTCTTTGCATTGCCTTCAATAAGTGGCAAACTAAAAATGGTGAAGAAGGCAGGGTCGACCAAAGCAAATTTATCATCTTTAAACACTTTCTCCTTGATTTTAATTTTTGCTGAACCAAAATTAGTAAGCCTTGCAGCATCCACCACTTCAGGAAAATCCTTTTTCATGGTCTGCGCAACAGGTGCCATGATTGAAGTTTCAAATATCTTTCCGCCATTAATGTTTGCATCGAATGCGACCCTGACAATGTCATCTGCGTTTGCATTAAACTTGTCGTAACTCAATTCGTCCTGTACATAAAGCATAATGGCAAAACACAAAGCAATGCCAATAGATAAACCAAGAATATTAATGGCTGAAAACAATTTATTTTTCCCGATGTTGCGCCACGCTGTTTTTAAATAATTTTTTAACATGCTTCATTTGTTAAATAATAAACATTGTTATGATTAAGATGGAACAATATTTACGAATCATTTTTAGTCGGTTCGCAAACCCTTTACCGGGTTTGCTATAGCTGCCTTGATTGCCTGGAAGCTTACGGTCAGGAGGGCAATAAAAATTGCAAAAAAATATGCAACAACAAACACCCACCAACGAATATTTATCCTGTAAGCGAAACTTTGCAACCATTTATTCATGACCATCCATGCAATAGGCAATCCGATGACTGTGGCAATCGCAACCAGCTTCACAAATTCTATAGTAAGGAGTCGTGCAATGCCAGCAACGCTCGGTCCCAGTACTTTCCGGATACCGATCTCATTGTTCATTCGTTCCGCCGTAAAAGCGGCCAGTCCAAACAAACTAAGACATATCCCTCTGGGCGAAAAAATATATTCTTTTTAAACGCGCTAAGAATATGCCAGTTCGTTATGGTGCTAACAATCAATATATTGTTTTGGATCAATATAAATGGTCTGAACGCTTTTGATACAAACGTGTGCGTTATTGGGCAGTTTTTAGGACGAGGCATGACTATATTAAATTAATACGTGAATCCATGTTCGTCAAAAAGATGCATGTTTTTCCAGGACATAACTGGTAACCCATCGAATCCTGAAATTCAATTTGTTTGACAGCTGAACAGCAAAGGAACCATCAGAAATCCCGAGAATTGACCGGAGGCGTTTAAAAATGACTTGAGATCATGGCTATTCGGTCCAAAGGAAACGGGTACAATAAAGAGTAAACTGAATTTAAAATGACAGAGGTTTTTTCCTGTAGTCCGGAAACGCGATGCTATCGACCATTCATAATTCACAAGGCGCTGAATAAAATTGCTTAACATCTTTTATTTTTGTATTGAAAGAAGAAATAGAACCCATGGTCTACTGCGAATGAGATCTCATTGGTGCGATTCCGTTATAATAGGATGATCGGTCAATCAAAAGAAGGCAAATGACTTTGCCCCGTATTTTTAAAAGGTAAATAATTTGTGTTATTGGTATCATTAAAGTAAATCTCTATGTATGCTTAGCATGTACTTAAAAATAGCCTGGCGCAACTTAGCTAAGAACAAACTATACAACATCATAAATATTGGCGGATTAACCATCGGAATAACCTCATGCATCCTGATCGGACTCTTCGTGTCGAATGAATTAAGCTACGATCGGTTTAATAAAAATGCATCCCGCCTGGTACGTGTCACCACAGAATACACGGTTGATGGTACAAAACACCAACTCGGAACCACAGCATCCATGGAAGGCCCAAGATTGGCAGCTGTTTTTCCACAAATTGAATCTTATGTAAGGATAAGGAATCGTGACCCCTTCGTGGTTCGTTACGGTGACAAAACTTATGTAGAACCAAAATTTTATTTTGCTGATTCTACTTTTTTCAAAATGTTTTCATTTCCACTCATTAAAGGGAACGCCCAAAATGCATTAGACGCCCCCGACAAAATAGTGATCAGTCAATCGATGGAAAAAAAATATTTTGGTAACACCGATGGTCTCGGTAAAATATTATTGATTGGTGGAACGAAAAATTACCTCGTATCCGGCGTAGCTAAAGACGCACCCATTAACTCACAGATAAGATTCAATTTTATTGCTTCCTATTCGAGCCTTCCGGATGCCAATAATCCTAACTGGAACGCTGAGATCTATACTACTTATTTTTTGCTTCATGATTCCAAGGATATGCCCGGACTTGAAAATAAAATTGCTGCCTACATGAGGACTCAAAAAGATGTCGGACTCACGGGAAATGATTACCTGCTGTATCATCTTGAACCGCTTACCAGCGTTCATTTGTACTCTTCTCTTTCCGGTCTCGAACCAAGCGGAAATATCACATATATTTATATTCTGATTGCCGTTGCATTGCTCATTCTTTGTATTGCGTCCGTTAATTACACCAACCTGGCGTCAGCCCAGTCCGTTACCAGGATTTCAGAGATCGGAATCCGCAAAGTTTTGGGTTCAGCCAGGTGGCAGCTTTTTATACAATTTATTGGCGAGTCGCTGTTATTAAATTTCATAGCTTTCGCGTTTGCGATAGTGTTGTCGATTTTCATTTTACCTTATTTTGATCAACTGGTTGAGCGACCACTAAACTCATCGTTATTATTTAATCCAATAGCCGTCGCCTGGATGTTACTATTTTTTACCGTCGTCAGTCTTGCATCTGGCGCTTATCCCTCTTTTATACTCAGCAATATTAAATTGATGACCGTACTGAAATCGGGATTTTCCTTTTCCGCACGAGGGGGAGGGCTGAAAAAATCGTTGATCGTTTTCCAGTTTATTGTATCCGTCTTTCTGATCATTTCTACGACAATTATTTTTCAGCAATTGTCATACATGCAGCAAAAAAAACTCGGCTATGATAAGGATCATTTAATAGTGCTCCCGGTTGACAATATAGTTCGGGCAAATTTTCAATTGATAAAGGAGGCTATAGAAAAGGTGCCGGGTGTTGAAGCAGTTAGCTGCGGTGCTCAGGAAATCACGAATTTGGCATGGGGTGATGCCCTGCGGACGACGGCGAATACTGCGGCTACACAATTTTTTGTAATGGTTTCGCCCACCGATATTGATTTTGTCCGTACAACAGGTATCTCCATTATTGCCGGAAGCGACTATACCCTTTCGGACTGGAAACAATTAGACTCTGCAAATATCAACGGGGACCGGCATACTAGTTACATGTTAAATGAATCCGCTGTCAAAGCTCTCGGTTGGACACCTGGTTATGCTATCGGGAAAACACTTTATCTGAATTTTAATAAAGGGATTGTAAAAGCCGTGGTGAAAGATTTTCATTTTGCACCATTGCAGGAGACAATAAAGCCATTGGTCATTTTTCTCGATTCTGGATTTAGTCATATTTACAAATGCTATGCAAAGGTAGCAGGACAAAATATGCCGTCGGTTTTGCGGGGTCTTAATGACACCTGGAACAGGTATGTACCGCATCGTCCATTTGAGTTCCACTTTTTGGATGATAACTATACCACGCTTTATCATAACGAACAGCAAACGGCTAAAATATTCAGTACTTTTTCATCACTGGCGATTCTTTTGGCTTGTCTGGGATTGTTTGCTTTAGCAGGCTATATTTCTGCTCAGCGCGCTAAAGAAATAGGGATAAGGAAGGTGCTGGGGGCCAGCGTATTTCATATTGTGTTACTGATTGCAAAAGATTTTATCAATTTGGTTGCAATAGCTTCATTGATTGCATTTCCCCTTGCGTGGTTTTCTATGAACAGCTGGCTTCAAAGTTTTGCCTACCGCGTAAATATCGGATGGTGGGTATTTTTTGCCGCTGGTTCAGTTTCCATGATCATTGCTTTGTTGACTATCGGTTTCCAGGCTATCAAGGCTGCAAGCATGAATCCGGTGAGTAGTCTTAAAACACAGTGAAGTAAATATCATAGTCATAATAGGCACGAACGAGAAGAATCTTTCATGGCGACTGGTATGTTTGCCGGCGTCCATCCTGAACCTGCAATGTTTTTATTTTTATTGCCGGGATGGATCTTGAACTTATTGTACAGCCTGTCCAGAAGCCGGAAAGGTTAATCATAGATAACCTTTGACACTTAAGATTTTGATTCGCTCTCGAATTCCAGGATTTTTTTATTCAGGATAAAATCTGCAGCAGCCTGTGCCTGACTGGCTGCTTTTAGAATCATTTTTTTGTCGTTGTGCAAAACTTTCAGCCAGCCTTGTATATATGCAGCGCTGTTGGTGAGTGTGTTTTGTTCGATTCCACAAATGGCGCAAAGAAAGGCGGCTGCTAATTCAGCGGTCAGTTCTTCCTTGCTATAGAGTTCTTTTCCAAAGCCACCGGATTGATTCAACTCAGGTCGATTCAATCTCTTTTGGTGTCCCGTGCTGTGTGCCAGTTCATGAAACAAGGTCTTATAATAATCTTCATCGCTGCAAAATTTTTCGACCGCGGGTAGCGTGATGCAATCGGTCACTTTATCATAATATGCCTCGTCGCCGCGATTAAGGATAAGTGGCTTTTGGGGCATGCATTCAATTGTTTTTTCGCAGGCATCAATTTTTTGAATTTGACTGCGAAGAAGTTTTTCAACTTTAGGATAAACTATACCGAGAGTTTGGTCAATATTAAAAACCGTGTGGCTTCTTGGGACTCTGTAAGTCAGAAATTTTTTTTCGCCATCGATTTCAACAGGTTTGGATTTGTTTTCAAAGGTTGCCCAGTAAATAACAATAAAGCCATTTTGTCCCCTGCGGATGGTACCTCCTGCGTCCATCGCCTGTCTGTAAGTAATAAAATATGGCGTCCTAAAACCATAATGCATGGTAATAAAATTGAGTAGAAAGGAGTTCCAGCCTTTGTACTGGTATCCAGAGGCAATATTTTGAGGCAGTCCGAATTCATTCCATCCTTTACGCCAGATTACTTCTCCTTTTTCGAGAAATTCAATGACAAAACCGGTAATTCGTTTATAGGTGTCCGTTAGTCCGTTGTATTGATGCATATATTCGTTATTGTTGATAAAAAGATGACATCTCCATTTTGAGGTAACACCGGTTCCCTAAGGCGGCAAATCGTAAACCGGTCCAGGAGATTCAGTCATGATGACTGCTGTTTTTCTGCTTGTTTAACACCGGCCGGGGATTTGAATTTTATACATATGCAGGTTCAGGGAAGCCAGGATTTCAATTCGCTCGTCGGAAATCGCATTCAAAATGGGGAGTCCGTCAATTTTGACAAGACTGTCTTCGTTCAACCGTTGGACAACACCAGATCCAAACCAAAATAAATCACAATCCGGATATAGTGTGCATGCTTTGCGTTGTTCATTTTTTTGATTGGTACCCTCATTCATAATGACTGAAAATGCAACTACCTGTTCTTCATCCTTGTTTTTTTGGCGATTGCGTCTTTGGTAATTCTTCCGATGGTTAGCATAAGCTTTAGGTTTAAAGACGAAAAAAATCTTTATGATTCATATTTCTTGTTTTTCTGATGAAATGGATTTGGGGAAGCCCTGCACAAATATGAAGCTGAAAGGGAGCGATAATCGGTAATAAAATATTTCTATGCAGATATAAACGATTGTAAACGTTTAAGAAAATGAAGGTATTTAAGAACCCGGATTGTTCTTAATTTGACTGGTCTCTTTTAAGATCACGTACAGGGAAGACCTCTTAAGAAGATAGCCATAATCATAGCAAAACCAATAAAGGCCTCCGCTAAGTGATCTGAAAAAATGAGTGTGGTATTTGAAATCAAACCCTTTTTGAAGCAATTTATTTTCGGGTATGCTCAAAATTTCATTTGCGCCGAGTAATTCTTTTAGAATTCTTCGATTCTTTTTTAAAATAAGATCAATGCTGCGGATTTCTTGGTGTTCGGATTTTCGCTTGTTGTTGAAATAGGCATTGCGGCATGCGTCATCGCAATATAACTGATCGCTCCGTCCTTTTAGGAGTTTGTCACAATAGAGGCAGTATCTTTTTGATTCTGTCATGGGTGAAGTACTGATAATTTTT
>Ga0070731_10003395_pt1 | contig 14404 bp, 7 predicted proteins | sample Coa_R1_2_FD_66448 | JGI IMG/M metagenome (GOLD analysis project Ga0070731, IMG submission 66448) | Surface soil microbial communities from Centralia Pennsylvania, which are recovering from an underground coalmine fire - Coalmine... | ecosystem: Environmental > Terrestrial > Soil > Unclassified ... | reverse complement strand
ATGTCTACGCGTCTCCTTTGTTCGAAGCAGGACCGCAAAGTACGCACGGTTATGACACCTGCTCTTTTGGCAGAGTCAATCCGGTTCTCGGCGGCGAAGAAGGTTTCGAGCGACTCACAAAAAACCTGAAGCAGCGCGGAATGGGCCTGTTGCTCGATGTGGTGCCGAACCATATGAGCGCAACGCTGTCGAATCCCTGGTGGATGGATGTCCTGCAGAACGGACGCGACTCAGCTTACGCTGGGTTTTTCGATATTGATTGGAACTCAAGCCATCCCGAGTTGCGAAACAAGGTGCTGCTACCGGTGCTGGAGGACGACTATCAAAAGGTGCTGGAGAGCGGGAAGCTGCGGTTGGCGTATCAGGAAGGAAAATATTCTGTCGCCTATTACGATCGGAACTTTCCCGTGAATACACGGACGTTGGCGGTTGGCGCAACGGAGGAACCCTCCGCGATATTGAGGGAATTCAATGGTGCAAACGGAAACGCCGGCGGCTTTCACAAACTCGACCAATTGATTCAACGGCAGTCTTATCGGCTCGCGTACTGGAAATCGGCAGCAAAGGATATCAATTACCGCCGTTTCTTCGATGTAACGGAAATGGCGGCTGTGAAAATGGAATTCCCCGAAGTCTTTCGCGAGACGCATGAGTTGATTTTTAACTGGTTGAACTCCGGCAGGGTGACTGGACTGCGTATCGATCATCCGGACGGGCTGTGGGACCCCAAAGAATATCTTGAACGCATCCGCCAGCGAGCCGTTCCTCCGCCGTACGTCGTCGTGGAGAAAATTCTTTCGGGTGATGAACTGTTGCCGCAGGACTGGCCGGTGAACGGCACAACGGGTTACGATTTTCTCAACCGGCTAAACGGCCTTTTCGTTGATGGATCGAACGCGTCCGCTTTCGATGAAATTTATCGGAGCTTCACTGGCCGCGCCGCTGATTTTGATGAAATTGTTTATGCCAGCAGAAAAATGGTATTGGAACACAGTTTCGCGAGCGAACTGAATTCATTAAGTGACCGGCTGCTGGCTGTCGCCTCACGCACCGGCACAGGGCGCGATTTTAATGACTCACAACTGCGCGAAGCGTTGGCGGAGATTATTGCGAGCTTTCCAGTTTATCGTACTTACATCGTTGAAAAGTCGAGCGAAGCTTCAGCGCAAGACCGCGAAGTGATTCGAAACGCGGTGAGCGAGGCACAAAGGCGGGCGGGGCCGCGAATCGGCGCGCCGGCATTTGAATTCGTGGAACGAGTCCTGTCATTGGAGATTGCGAAAGGGCTGGATGAGGCGGGAGCGAAAAGTGTCCGAGCGTTCGTGATGAAATTCCAGCAGCTCACCGGGCCGGCAATGGCCAAGGGACTCGAAGACACGGCCTTTTACCGGTTCAATCGCCTCGTCTCGCTCAATGAAGTCGGCGGAGACCCGGGTAGATTCGGAATGTCAGTCGAGCAATTTCATCAGTCGAACAGCTTGATGGCAGAACGCTGGCCGCACACCCTGCTGGCCACCTCCACGCACGACACCAAGCGCGGCGAGGATGTGCGGGCCCGTATCAATGTGCTTTCGGAAATGCCCGGGGAATGGCGGGATGCCGTGGAGCGCTGGTCGCGAGTGAACGCGGATAAAAAAATCCCGGTCGGGAACGCTCCAGCACCGGATGCAAATGATGAATATCTTCTCTACCAGACACTCGTTGGTGCTTGGCCGGTCGATGGCGAAAGCCGGGAAGGCTTGAAGTCGTTTCGTGCTCGGGTCGAAACGTTCATGCTCAAAGCCGCAAAGGAGGCCAAGACGAATACGAGTTGGACGGAACCGAACCCGGCGTATGAGGATGCCTTGCGTAAATTCGTCGGACGCGTGCTGGCTGAGGATGGCAACGAGACGTTTCTCAAAGATCTCAGACGTTTTGCGGCGCGGGTTGCATTCTTTGGCCGGATCAATTCGCTTGCGCAAACCCTGTTGAAAATCACTTCACCCGGCGTGCCCGATTTTTATCAGGGTAATGAGTTGTGGAACCTGGACCTGGTCGATCCGGATAACCGCAGAGCGGTGGATTACGAGGTTCGCCAAAACTTGCTTTCCAACTTGAAGCAAAGATTTGCAAACAACAATACCGGCGAATCCATTTCGGAACTGTTGCGAGATGATAAAACCGGGGTCTCAAAAATGTTCCTGATTTGGCGAGCACTGAACCTTCGCAAAGAGCAACGCGAGGTATTCGATTGCGGGGATTATGTGCCCATGACCGCGCTGGGAGAAAAGCAGGAGCACGTCTGCGCCTTTGCGAGAACGTGGAAGGGGCGGTCGATCATAGGCGTCGTGCCGCGTCTGGTGTTCGGTTTGACGGGAGGGGTGGAAACGCAACTGCTCGGCGCTGACGTGTGGAAGGAAACGGTTCTGAGCCTGCCCCAGGGCTGTTCGGTCGGTGCGTGGCGCAATGTATTGACGCACGAAACAATCACGCCAAGAGAATGCAACGGCGCCGCCACAATTGAATTGGGCCTGGTCCTGAGAAATTTTCCCGTTGCGATATTAACCGACCTCTAACGAGCCGCAGCCAGCGCCGCATTGCTCCGCTCGGATGACACAGTGCGGTCTGGCAACGGCGCGGTTTTCACCCACGCGCGCAAGACCTCCGCCACACTCCATGCCTGCGCGATGCAGCCGCGCGGTGTGAAAGGCGGTTCGGCGTCGAAGATTTCATTGATAGTGCCGATACAGCCGACATTCAGGAAGGGCTCGAACCCGGACAGGAATTTCCGCGCGCCGGAGCGGTCGTCGGGATAAACCTTCAGCCACGCGTCGATAAATGGCCCGATCAACCAGGCCCATACCGTGCCTTGATGATACGCGGCATCACGGGCGCGGAGATCACCGAAATATTTTGGTTTGTAATCCGGGTGGTCGCGGCTGAGAGATCGCAGACCGACAGGCGTGAGCAACCGGTCATGGACAGTTTCCAAAACGGGCTTCCAATGTTGTTCGTCGAGTATCGGATATTTCAGCGAGAACGACAGCAATTGGTTCGGACGGCAGGCACTATCGTCTCCGGTTTCACCGTCAACCACATCGTAAAGATAATTTCCTTGAGTATACCAGAACCGTTCATTGAATGATTTTCTCGCGCGCCGGGCGTGATCGGCGTAAGTGTTCGCCGCCTCTTCTTGTTTCTCCGAGCGGAGCCAATCGGACAATAGACACAAGGCATTATACCAAAGGCCGTTGATCTCCACCGCCTTTCCGCGCCGGGGCGTGACGACCCAATTGTCCACCTTGGCATCCATCCACGTGAGTTGGAAATTCTCGGCGCCCTGTTTCAGCAAGCCATCACGGGAGTCCACTTCGATATTGAAGCGCGTGCCCTTTAAGTGGTGTTCCGCGATGTCCACCAACTTCGGAAGGATGTGCCGCAAAGTGTGGCGGTCGTTCGTGTATTCGAGGTAACGATCGAGCGCGTGGAAGAACCAGAGACTCGCATCCGCTGTGTGATAGAGTCCCTCGTTTTCACCTTCAGGAAACAGGTTTGGAATAAGACCATGGCGAATGTAATGCGCGAAAGTGCGCAGGATCCAGCCTGCCTCCGCGAAGCGGCGTGTGACGAGCGTGAGCCCCTCAAGGCTGATCATCGTGTCGCGGCCCCAATCAGTAAACCAATGGTAGCCCGCAATCACAGTCCGGATATCATCACCGGCTGCGTGCGCTCTGGCGGAGTCCTGCACGCGTCCGACCGGTTCGATGATGAACTGGTCCGCGGCGGTGACGAGGTCTGCGGCCAGTCCCGCCTGCGCTTTGGGGTCCGCAGTGCGAATGAGCCGGCTGCGGCGTTGCTGGTAGAAATCGATTCCTTCGGCAGGACTCAGCGCGTGCATGGTATTCCAGGCTTCCGTGGAGGCGATGAGGGTCGCATCTTTTCCGGTGTGCAGTTGGACGTTGAAATGACCCGGGCTCCACAGAACACCGATGGGCTCAAAACCGCGGTCGGCATCTTTTCGGTAATAAATTTCCCGGCGAGTACCGCCATCGTGAGTAAAAGTGCAGTGTTCGCCGCGCAGCATCATGCGCAATGGAGGGATGTCATTTTCAGCGGAGACTTCGTAACGGCTGTCCTGCGCCCTGAAGACGTATTCGGACGTGATTGTTTCGCCCACGGGATGTTCGTGCCGACGGAATTGCATGGAAGGGCGGAGGTTTAATTTGAGCATTGGCGCCCCGGAGAGCAAACGATAAGTGATATGCACGGTATTCTGGCCGTACAGGAGAACGAGAAGTTTTTCCAACACGACGTTCTCTATTTCGTACCGCCAGACGGGCATTTGATTTTCGAGACGGAACTCGGCGAGGAATTTGCCGCAGGAGATGACGCCGTCGCGGGGGCTCGACTCGTCGGCGCAAAACTGGACGTGGCGGCCGTCGGGCAGCGTCAGGGATTCGGTGAGATGATTGAGCATAACGGTGCGACCCAGCGGCGAGGGCAGAGCCGCGATGAGCAGGCCATGGTAGCGCCAGGTCACCGCGCCGGAAATAGTGCCCGAGGCGTAACCGCCCAGGCCGTTGGTCACCAGCCATTCCTGCCGTAGCAGGTTGGGAGCTTCTTCACCGGTGATGTCGCGGAAATTGATGCGGCGGATGAGTTTTTGCATTCGAGTATTTTCGAGGACGATTACGGTTTGTACGTTGTCAGCACGAGCGCGGCGTGGCCGGGGACGCGCCAATCCTTTTCGCTGAGCGATGGCATGCCGCTGCCGCCGTAACGCGGGTCTTCGCTCGACCAAAGTATTTTCCAGGCGCGACCTTCCACCGGCGCTAGCAGCGGTTCCGGCATCGTTCTGAGCTGGAGGTCGGCCCCGAGGTTCACCAGCAACAGGCGGTCGTCTCCTTCTTTTCCAAAAAACCTGAGCACGAAAGCCTCCGTTGCGAGCACTGCGCCGTCCACACCTCCCGGATACGGCGCGCGGAAAACAGTGTCTTCCCGGCGAAGCTTCAGCACATCGAAATACAACGCGTAGTGTTTCGCGTTTTTTTCACGTTCGCTGAGATCCAGTTTACATCGGGCAAACGTATTCTCGTGGCCCGGATCAGCCAGGAAAGAATTTGATTCCGGGCAGGCGATGCTCGGGAATTGTTCGAGAAACTTGCGGCGGCCGCTCGCGACGAGTTTGCCGAGTTCGGGATTGTGATCGGCGAAAAAAACGAAAGGCGCGGAGGCTGCGAATTCCTGGCCTTGAAACAGCATGGGAGTACCGGGACCAAGCAAGAGCAGGGCAGTGAGCGCGCGCAGCTGTCCTGGAGCAGCCAACTGGTGAAATCGCACACCGTGCAGCGAGTTCGCCACCTGGTCGTGGTTCTGGATGAAATTGACGAAATTCGCCGGGTGCAGCCCGTCAGTTGGCTGACCGCGCATCTTTTTCTGCCAGGTGAACCATTGGCCTTGGTACAGAAAACCGCGTTTCATCGCCGAAATGAATTCCTGCGGACTGCCCTGGTAATCGGAATAATAAGCCTCGTTGTGTCCGGTGAGCGCGACGACAGCGCTGTGATGAAAATCATCGTTCCACAATGCGTCGAGGCCATAACCGCCTTGCTCCGGTGAGCGCGCGAGTTTCGATTCCTGGGACTCGTTTTCGGCGACGACATAAGTGGAACGACCGTTGGCGGATTGGCGTACGTTCCGCGAAACCGCCGCGAGGATGTGGTCCTTTGAGCTGTCAAATATCTGCTGCGTGGCATCGAGTCGCAGGCCGTCGAGGTGAAACTCGTCAATCCAATAGCCGGCGTTCGCAATGAAGAACTCCCGCACGGGAGCGCTATTTTCGGAATCAAAATTGATCGCTTCGCCCCATTCGTTCTGATAGCGGTCAGTAAAGTAATCCGGCGAGAATTCCTTCAGATAATTTCCGTCGGGCCCGATGTGATTGTAAACGACATCGAGAATTACGCCCAATCCAAGCGAGTGCGCGCAATCGACAAAGGAGCGGAAATCATCGGGTGCGCCGTAGAGGTGCGTGGGCGCGAAGAGGTCCACGCCGTCATAACCCCAGCCGAAGCGGCCGGGAAAGTCGGCGACGGGCATAATCTCGAGCAGCGTCACGCCGAGCCGCGCAAGTTCCGGCAGTTGTTCGATGGCCGAGCGCCAGGATCCTCCGGGCGTGAACGTGCCGATGTGCATCTCGTAAATCACCTGGCCTTCCCGCGGAACTCCGCGCCAGTCTTTGTCCGTCCAGCGGAACAGAGAAGGATCGACGATTTGTGAAGGGCCATGAGGACCCTCCGGTTGAAATCGAGAGGCAGGGTCCGGAAAAACGCCGGTGTCGAGTTGAAATTTGTAAAGCATTCCCGCCCGGGCTTCGGCGATGAGGCCGGAGAAGTAGCCATTGTTTTCACTCTTCAACTCAAATGTCCTCGCCTTGCCAGCGTTGCCAGTCGAATCCAGCTGCACCGCCACCTTGCGGGAGCGCGGCGCCCAAACACGGAAATGCGCGCCGCCATCCACGACTTCAGCGCCAATGAGCATTCTTCTTGAATGCACAGAGTTTTGGGGGCGGAAACTGCGCGGGGCCGGTTCCGTCAATTCCACAGCATGTTGTCCGAGCATATAAAAGATTTTCGGAGATGTGGTCTAAAGCGAAACGGGGCGTTTACCCCACGAAGCTCTTTCTGTCTCGGCCGGGTTATGCTAGATTGGCCGTCCTAATGAGCACCGTTGCGCCAGTTCAAACCGCAGTCGGGCCGCCCGATTCCAATTGGGCGCTGCCGGAATTGCTGGCGCCTGCCGGTGATTGGGAGTGCGCGAAGGCTGCCGTCGAAAACGGGGCGGACGCGATCTATTTCGGGCTGGACAAGTTCAATGCCCGGATGCGAGCCCACAATTTCACCGAGGCCGACCTGCCGCGGCTCATGGAATTTCTGCATCGTCGCGGCGTGCGCGGTTATGTGACGTTCAACACGCTGGTGTTCGAAAATGAACTGCGGGACGCGGAAAATTATTTGCGCACGATTATCGCCGCCGGCGTGGATGCTGCGATTGTACAGGACACAGGAATCGCGCGCCTGATTCGCGCATTGTCACCGGATTTTCCGATTCACGCTTCGACGCAAATGACAATTACGAGCGCAGCCGGAATTGAGTTCGCCCGTGAGTTGGGCTGCAACCTTGTGGTGCTTGCACGTGAATGTTCGATCAAGGAGATCGAAAAAATAGTGTCGTGCGCGGCGGCACAATCGGCAATTCCCCTCGAGGTTTTCGTTCACGGCGCGCTGTGCGTGGCTTATTCGGGCCAATGCCTGACGAGCGAAGCATTGGGCGGCCGTTCGGCGAATCGCGGTGAATGTGCGCAAGCGTGCCGCATGCCTTATGAATTGATTTCGGACGGCGAGCACGTGCCCCTTGGCGATCGCAGGTATCTTTTGAGTCCGCAGGATCTGGCGAGCGTTGAGTTGTTGCCTGAATTGGCCCATGCAGGAGTTGCATCGTTGAAAATCGAAGGCCGTTTGAAATCACCTGAATACGTGGCGAACATCACCCGCGCTTACCGCCAGGCCTTGGATACTCTCGCAATAGACAGGGACAGCAATGCGGCTCGGAAATCGGAAATTGAAAATCGTAAATATGAGATGGAGATGGCTTTTTCGCGCGGCCTCTACACCGGTTGGTTCGGCGGCATCAATAATCAACAGTTGGTGCATGCGCGGTTTGGAAAGAAACGCGGTGTGTATCTCGGCGAGGTGAAACGCATCCTGCGCGATTCCGTGCTCGTGAATCTGCAGGCGCCGGTGAAACCCGGCGACGGAATCGTTTTTGACGCTGGCAAGCCGGAAGAGAAAGAGCAAGGGGGCAGGGTGTATGAGGTGAAAAATCCGAAAAGCAGCGAGACGGAACTCAAATTCGGTCACGGAGATATTAATTTCAGCCGGTTGCATTTGGGCGACAAGCTTTGGAAGACAAACGATCCGGAGCTCGATAGGCAGCTGCGCCAAACCTTTGAGGGTGACGCTCCGAAATTTCAGCGGCCAATCGACATTGAAGTTCACGGCCTGACCGGGAAACCTCTCATGTTGATTGCTCATGACGAACTCGGTCACGTCGCAAAAGGGGATTCCGCGATGCCTTTGACGAAAGCGGAGCGACAGCCACTGACGACCGAGCGTTTGCGCGAACAATTGGGGCGCCTGGGTGGCACGCCATTTCGGTTAGGCGAGTTGAAGAATCAACTTGAGGGTGAAGTGCTGTTGCCCGTGAGTGAATTGAATCGTTTGCGCCGCGAGATCGTGAAGGAATTGGAAGCGCAGCGCGCAACACCTAAGCGCTGGATTCAGTCGGTTGTTGAACATCCCACGAAGGCGCCAAAGGTTCCGCTTCTCCCCAAGGGGGACGGTGGAGACGAGAGGAAAGAGGCGAATCTCAGCGCCGAACTGATAGTGCTTGTCCGTGCTCTCCCGCAATTGGAAGCAGCTCTGGCAGCAGGCATTGAACGTGTCTATTGCGATTTCGAAAACCCGAAAAAATATCGTGACGCCGTCACGGCCGTGCACGCCGCAAAAATCAAAAATCAAAAATCAAAAATTGAAGTCTTCGTTGCTCCACCGCGCATTTTCAAAACCGGCGAGGAGTGGACGCTCGAGCAGGTCCGGTCCTGCCAGGCCGATGGCTATTTGGTTCGCAATTACGATCACCTGAAATTCTTTGCGAATGACCGCAGGGTGGGGGACTTCTCGTTAAATATCGCGAACCGGCTTTCGGCAGATTACTTCAAGAATAAATTTGGACTTGAGCGCGTGACAGCTTCCTACGATGTGAATTTTCAGCAGTTGGAAGCGCTATTGCAGGCCGCACCGCCGGAATGGTTTGAGGTAACCATTCATCAGCACATGCCGATGTTTCACATGGAGCATTGTGTGTTTTGCGCGTTTCTATCGACTGGCACGGATTACACAAACTGCGGGCGTCCTTGCGATAAACACGATGTGAAATTACGCGACCGCGTCGGGATGGATCATCCGTTGAAGGCAGACGTGGGATGTCGCAACACGGTTTTCAACGCCGTCGCCCAGACCGGTGCGGAGTATGTTGAGCGCATGCAGGCGCTGGGTTTGCGGAATTTCCGGGTGGAGTTTCTCAACGAAACGCCGGAACAGGTCTCACGCACGATCAGCAAATATCGCGAACTCCTGCGCGGGGAAATTTCCGGCACACAGCTTTGGCGCGAGTTGAAGCTGATGAATCAGCTCGGTGTCACGCGCGGGCAAATGGATGGGCAGCGCGGCTGATCAGGGACCCATCAGGACGCGGTAGAATCGCGCGGGATTGGTAGCGTTGGGGTCCGTGATGAAGAACGAATTCATCGTTGGATTCGTCACCAGGATTGAACTCCAATTTGTGGAGTTCAGGTTGGTCGACATTTGGATCGTGTAATTCTGTCCGGCCGTGGCATTCACGGAAAACTGGAATCGGCCGCCGGACCTGGACGGCTGACCAAGCGTGGGCGGTTGGGGCGCGGGATTGATAGTCAACGAAAAGCTCTGATTGGTGGAATGGCCGTTGCCGTCATTCGCCTGAACCGTAAAGGAAAACGTGCCGTTGGTGGACGGCGTTCCGTTGAACGCGCCGCCGGAGTAGAGTGTTAATCCAGGCGGAGGGCTGCCTGAGAAGACAGACCAATTCACATTGCCGCTGCAACTGCTGGCGCTGAACTGGTCGGAGTAATAGATGCCAACCTGGCCGTTCGAGAGCGGAGAGGCCGTCAGGATCTGCACGCCGGTGCAGGGATAGATGATGAAATCGAGCGAGCCGTTGTTGTTATTGATATTGACGGTCTGGCCGGACGGGCATTGGTAATTTCCGGGGCCGTAATAGTCGTCGAGGCTGTTGTTGCCACCCTGGCAGGTGAGTGAGACGCTCCAATTGCCATTCGCAACGTTCAGGGAGTAATTGCCGCTGCCATCAGTGTTGGCCTGCGTCTGAAAGTTCGCGCCGCCGATGGTTGCGGAGGCGAAAACCTGCACATTCGCAACCGGATTGTTGGACGAGTCCTGCACATGGCCGGTGATGGTATTTGTAGCGATCAGTGCGACAATATTTGCCTGCACTGCCTGGCCGGGGTTCAAGTTGGTTCCTCCGTTTTGGTCGAATGCCGGTGAAGAATAAATGTAGTTCGGGAGCGCCTGGTCGTTGCTCACCTCCACCTGCCACAGATTGGTTTCGCTTAAAGCGCCGGCGAAATATTGTCCGTTGGGAAAGCTGACCACATTTTGCTCGATGCCACTGTTATTGTTGTCATTCTCCGAACTGAACATGCTCGTGTTGGGCATCGGCTGGCCGAAGCCGTCCTTGACAGTGCCGTAGAACAAGGCATTCGCCTTCACAAAACCCAGCACGACTCCCGACACACTCCCGCTCGTCGCATCCACTTGTATTTTGCTTTGCTGACGGAGGTAGTTCTTGAATGCAATCGCCTGGTCGGACGATTGCACCTGCCATTGATCCGAGACCACGGGCGCTGTGAAATTGCCATTGGGATCAGTGAAGGTCACGGTCAACTGATTTTTGGACATGACGGGCACCAATATACCAGCCAGTCCGGTTGAGTTGCTCGCGTCCAGAAAGCTGCCGGAAATTGTCCGGTCGGCGCTGAACAATCCGAGGTTCGTATTGATGTTCACGCCGGCATTGATTGTGACGGCGGCGTCCCCGGTGTTCGCGACGAAATTGCTCTTGAACGCGACGAGCACGTAGAAACCGGGAGGTATGCTGATTTGATAATTGCCTGAATTGTCCGCCACTGTGCCACCTTGAGGATTGAAGTTATTGCCGACTGGTTGAAAGAGTAGCACGGCCGCGTTCGGCACATTGGTTCCATTTGCGATAATGCTCCCGCTGAAAGACTGGCCAAACTGGAAATTCGTCACGGTCAGCGAGTTTGTAATCGGCGCAAAATTTCCAAACGGACTCGATAACACATAAAGATATTTGCCGACCATGGTTTGCTCGAAACCGCTCGCCGGCAGATTCAACGCGGCGGTAATTTGACCCGCGGTCGAGTCAGTGTCGCCGGGCGTGTTGTAATTGGTAATGCTCGTTGCGCCGTTGACGAACACGTTAGCCTTGCCGTCCGTGAGTTTGAATTGCTGCCACAGAGTATCGCCCGCGTCCACCACGCCATTGCCGTTCGCGTCCAGATATTTTTGTATCAGTACGGTTTCGCCGTTCGTAATTCCGGTCACCTGTAGAGTAATGGTGCCCGCGTAAGTGTTACTTACAGTCGACGGGCTGATGGTCATGTTGACCGCCGCGTTCGAACTGAGAGCAGCGAGTACAATTGGCAATGATAGCCAACGGAAGTGGTTCAGTTTCATAGATATTCCTTCTGAGTACGACTTAAAATCTGTGCCCTAAGGAAGCAGGTCATCTGCCAAAAAACAGGGCGGTTTCGTTTAAAAGAAGGGCAAAAAAAGACAGTTGGTTAGCCTTTGGCCTTGGCCAATTGCTTGGCCAGGCGAATGGCGGAAAGCATCGACGAAGGACTGGCAGAACCTCGTCCGGCGATATTGTAAGCAGTGCCGTGGTCCGGCGAAGTGCGGATAAACGGTAAACCGAGCGTCCAATTCACTCCGGTTTCAAACCCAATCAGTTTGAGCGGACACAAACCTTGATCATGATACATGGCCACGACCGCATCGTAGTCTCCGCGGTAAGCGTGATAAAACAAGGTGTCCGCACTGAGGGGACCGACCGCGTCGATATGTCTGCGCTGCGCAGCATGCACCGCTGGAGAAACTGTGGTTTGTTCCTCATCGCCGAATTCGCCACCCTCGCCTGCGTGCGGATTCAAGCCGCAGACTGCCACACGAGCGCGCGGGAGGCGCAGGTCGTGGCACGCTTTGGCCGCGAGTTCAATGGCGAGTTCGATTTTCGGCTGAGTCAATTGCACCGGGACCATCTTGAGCGGCACGTGCGTGGTTGCCAGTGCCACGCGCAGCCAGCGCTCGCGCTCGTCGTGGCCGAGCAACATCATCACCGTCTGATCTGTCCCCGCGAGCTGCGAAAGAAACTCTGTCTGGCCGACAAAGGCATGACCGGCGCGTATGATGTTTTCCTTGCTGACCGGGGCCGTGACCATGGCGTCCAGTTCCCGCGCTAAACAGCGTTCCGCCGCGTCTTTCAACCACGCGACTGCCGCGCGCGATGCGCCCGGCGAGCCTGCAACTAAATCCTGCGGCAGTGATTCGTGCAATGGATTATGGACAAAAATGCGCCCCGCATCTGTCTTCCCTTTATAATCCTTCAATGGCAGGTTCAGGCCGAGTTGGAGGTTGGTTTTGCGCGCGTGGTCGGCGTCCCCAATGATCACGTAATGCGCATCGTTGGATTGCGCTTCTGTCGCCAGCGCTTTGAGTGTCACTTCAGGACCGATTCCCGTGACGTCGCCTAGTGTAATGCCAATCCACATTTTGAATCATGAACGACAGCCGGGCGAGTGAGAGCCCTTGACCATCGTTCAGTATGGATACTCGCGAATGAACGTCTTCTTGCGCAGCCTTTCGATCCACTGTTTTTGCAGCCGTTCGCGTTCTTTCTCCAGCAGGATTTTTTCGATCTCGTCGCGGACTTCCGAAAGGTCCCTTACGTGCGCGGAATGCCGGTCTTCGACCTGCATGATATAAAACGCATTGGGCGTTTCGATCACACCGCTGCGTTCGCCCGGCTTTAATTGGAAGGCTGCATCCGCGAGTTCCTTGCGCAGCACGGATCGGTCAATCCATCCCCAGTCGCCGTGCTCTCTTTGTTGGGAACCCTGCGAATAAATCGTCGCCATATCCGGGAAGGATGCGCCGTCTTTCAACTTCTGCAAAATCTCTTCGGCGAGCTTGCGCATCGGCGCACTATCCGCGTCCGGCGCATTGGTCAGCACAATCATCCGCAGCTTCACCTTGTCCTCTTCCTTGAAATCGTCCTTGTGGTCGAGATAGTAGGCTTCGATTTTATGCGGGGAAATCAGGATTTCCTTGTTGATGTTTTTCTCCCGCATCGCCCCCACAATGAACCGGTCTCGATACTGTTGGCGAAACTTCTCGAAAGTGATTCCTTCCTGCTGCAACGTTTTGGTCAGCGTGACACGGTCGCCGTACTTCGACTTGATATAATCATCCAACTGCTGGTCAATGATGCTCTCCGGCAAATTATAACCGGCTGTTTCAAATTCATGCAGGATCAACTCCCGTTCGATCAGTTGCTCCATGTTTTGCTTCGCCGCATCATTGACCTTTTGTTCCAAAATATTAGGCCGGTCTGCGTACTGCCGGCTCAAATCTTCGACGAACGGCTCGGTCATGTCCTTGATCTCTCCAACAGTAATGACGGAATCGTGGACGACAGCCTGGATGCCGTTCACCAGTTCAGCATCGGCTCTCAAAGCCAGGCTGAGTACCGCAGCCGCCATCACAATTGCAGAAAGGAATTTCATCAGTTCGAGCGGAGTGTAGCAGTGGAGCAAAACCGGTCAAGCGCCGCAAACAATCGGCCGTCTTCCAAAAACTCGAAACTGAGATTAGTGTAACTATCGTAACTTTCGTACACTCCCCCCTAGGTAGTTTGGCATTTGCCATCCTGCCATTGGCCATTTTTGTCGCATCGACTCGTCGCGCCAAATCCGGCCACGCCAGGACAAAACGGAAGCCATCGCTCCCGCATCCCACCCCAATCGTCCTTTACGAACTTAACGTTCATGACGCGACATCTATCATCCCTCAACAAAACCTTACAGCGTTGATGGCGTTGTGTGCGTTGATGGCGTTGATGGCGTTGATGGCGTTGAATGCGTTGATGGCGTTGAATGCGTTGAATGCGCCGATGACATTCGTGACCGGCGACTTTTTGGACTGCGCCGGCACAGCGGAGCGACGACGGCGCTTTGGGATTGCGCGTAACGCGGGGGCTCCAGCAGCGCGATGTTCACGTCGCTTCAACATTCGCAATGCAACCCGCATCAGATTTTTCGACCGCAACTAAAACCCGCGATGGTAGGGCGTCGCACTCCGTGCGCGCCGCTTCCGTATTCGCAATCCCTCCGCTCCAAACTTTTCGAACGCGCACGAAATCCGTGCACTGACAACAGGCGGCACGGAACTCCACTCGACAAGCCACTTAAAACAGATTAAACACTTAAACCGTGATTGGAGATAGGCAACAATTCTGTTGTATACTTACAAGTTAGGCGTCATGACGCAGATGGACATGGAAGCCATACCTTTTCTTCTGCCGATTGCGATTGCTGCGTTTTTGGTGGCCCGCAAGCACATTCTGTCCGTGCTTGCTGTGGGATTGTTTGCCATTATATCCGGGGCTACGCTCTACATTCTTCTTGATCGTGATATTCTCGCAAATGCTCCGTGGCCGCTCGGTA
>Ga0070731_10003394_pt1 | contig 14405 bp, 12 predicted proteins | sample Coa_R1_2_FD_66448 | JGI IMG/M metagenome (GOLD analysis project Ga0070731, IMG submission 66448) | Surface soil microbial communities from Centralia Pennsylvania, which are recovering from an underground coalmine fire - Coalmine... | ecosystem: Environmental > Terrestrial > Soil > Unclassified ... | reverse complement strand
TCACCGAGGGCGCCGCCGTCCCCGACGATCCGGCGCTTCGGGCGCTCCCCTTGGAAGGGAGAGCCCACCGATCCGGCAGGCCACGGGGAATCCCCGGCGCTCGTGCACCGCACCCAGAGAAGAAGCGCGTTCGCCTTCCGCATGGGGAACCGCACGGGCCGGTCACACTCGGAGGCCCCGGGGATCAACGTGCTGGAATGTTCGATCGCATCCTGATGCCGCTGGACGGATCGGGGGACTGGGAATACCTCCTCCCGCATCTGGAGCGCCTCGTCCGGCCCGGGGGGTCCGAAGTGACGGTCCTCGAGGCGGTCCCCTTTCTCGAAACGCTCCTCGAAATGCCCATGGCCTTGGGAGGAATGGAGCTGGGGGCCTGCGGCGATCTCGATGTCGCCGAACGCTATGTCGCGGCGGTGGTCGGGCTCCTCCGGTCGCGAGGCATCCCCGCCCGGGGGATGACCGAAATCGGCTCCGGGGCCGGCTCCCTCGCGGATGTCGCCCATCGAATCGAGGCGACGCTCGTCGCCCTTTCCATCCGGGAACCCGCCGGGCTCCTCCACAGCTGGCGCCGGACCCCGGCGGAACACGCGCTCCTCGCCTGTCCCACCCCGATGTACGTCATTCCCGCCCAGGATCACGGCGGAGGCGAGCCGTTCCCCCCGGCCGGTTTTGAACGGGTGATCGTCCCGGTGGATGGATCCGTCGCGTCGCTCGAGGTCATTCCGGCGGCGGCCGCGATCTGCCGGCGCTTCCAGGCGCCCCTTCTTTTCCTGCATGTCGTTCCGTCCCGCCTGGAGGCCTGGCAGGCCCGGGCCGTGTTCCAATCGGCGCTCCGGCGGGCCGACGGCGAACGGATCCCGGCGGAAACCCTCCTCGGAAAAGGAGATCCGGCGTCGGAGATCCTCCGGATCTGCAAGGATCTGGGAGGCTCCCTGATCGCGATGCGAACCCATCTTCGGGAGGACGAAGGGGCGGGCGTGCTCGGAAGCGTGACGGTCCGCGTGCTCCGGGCGGCGGCCGTTCCGCTCCTCGTCGTGCGCAGCCGGGCCGAAAGCTCCCCCTCCGGAGTCGGCATCCGCTTCACCGACAAGAAGGCGACCCGCTAACAAGGGGAGAGAAGACGAGGGAGGAGCCGGATCCCGGAGTAGGGCCGGGTTTAGGCTCGGGATCCCGCCCGCTCCAGTTCCAGATCGATCTCCACCGCCCGCAGGACCGCGTCCCGGGTGACCACGCCGGCCAGGGCCGCATCCTCCATGACGGGAAGCTGGTGCAGATAATGCCGGTTCATGATTTCCATCGCCGACAGGAGCGAATCGGAAGGACGGACATGGCGGATCCGCTCGACGGGGACCATGACGTCCCGGACCGTTACCTCTCCCCAGCGTTCCCGCTCGACGGTCCGAAGGTCCCGGAGCGTGAGGAGTCCCGCGAGGGATTCCCCGTCCATGACGAAAAAGCAGCGTTCCCCCGTCCGGAAGAGAATCTGGTTCACGAAGGCTTCGATCGAGAGACTGGCGGGAATCCGGGGACAGTCCGTCCGCATCACCTGCCGCACGTCGTGATGGGAGAGGATGCCCCGTGCGTGGAGATCGGAGATGCTCGACTGGGCCGCGCCCAGCAGGAACCATCCGATCAGGATGAACCAGAGCCCGTTGATGATCCCGCCGTTGAAGAGGAACAGAAGCACGCCCAGCGTCATGAGGCCGTACGCGATGGCCGAGCCCGTGATGCTGGCCACCCGTGTCCCTCGAGCCATGTTTCCGGTGGCGCGCCACACCATGGCGCGGAGCACCCGGCCGCCATCCAGCGGGAATCCCGGCAGCAGATTGAAGACCGCCAGGAGGGCGTTCGTCACCGAGAGCCAGTGGAAGAAGTAGCGGGGGAAGGAGTCGGCGGGCAGGGCGAGGGACACGAGGGCGGCGAGGGCGGCCAGACCCAGGCTCGTCAGCGGGCCAACCCCGGAGATGAGCAGTTCGTCTTTCGCCTGGGCCGGCTCTTCCTTGAGGGAAGACACCCCGCCGAAAATGAAGAGGGTGATGGAATGGACGCCCACGCCCAGCTTCCGAGCGACCAGGCTGTGCGAGAGCTCATGAAGGAGCACGGACCCGAAAAACAGCAGGCCCTCCACGAGCGCCGTGATCCAGAGCGTCGCCGGTGCGACGCTGTCCTCGAAGAGGAAGGCGAACTGGGCGTGAATCGAGAGGACCACCAGGATGATGATGATGAACCAGCTCGGATCGAGAGTGATCTGGATCCCGAAGATCCGCGCGATCTGGAAGCCCCGGCTCCTGGCCAAGGGCGACGGGGCCCAGGTCCGGGTCCGGGCCGAGAGGGGAATATAGGGAATCGGCATCACTCCTCCTCCCGGGGCCGCCGTCGCCGAACAGGGGCTCTTGAAGGCCGGCGATCCCCGACTGACTGGGAGGAGCCCTCGCCGGCAACCCCGTTACGCTGGAACGGCCCCCCGAGAGGAGGGGGAGGGGGAGCTCAGACGGGCGGTTCGGACTTGGCTTTGCACGTCACGCAGGAAGACGCGGTCGGAATCGCCTCGAGCCGCGCCATGGGAATCGGCTGGTCGCAGTGATCGCAGAGCCCGTAGCTGCGGCGCTCGATCCGGTCGAGGGCCTGCGTGATCTCCTGGAGCTCCGATTCGGCCCGGCTCAGGAAGTTGAGCGACAGATCCTGCTGACAGAGGTCCGACGCCATATCCGCCGTGTCGTCGCTCGTGGTCGAATCGTCTCCGGCTTCGTCCCCGCACTTGCGCAGGACCACATGGGTGAGACCCTGGCAGCACTGGAGGAGCCCGGATTGCTGCTCCTTCAAGAGCGCTTCGAACCGCGCAAGATCCTCAGGAGGATACGGGGAACAGTTGCGGCGTCTCCGGACGGTCGTGTTTGCATCCATGGCGGCACTCTCCTATGGTAGGGGGTCACATCGCCTTCGCAGGAAGGCCCCGATCGTCGCACGTCAAGGTGTCCCGTGGGGCCTCCCGCGGGGAACGGGACGCCTGGAGGGATGGGCGATCCCGATCCCGATCTCAAGGGAGATCCCCCGCCGTGCGCTGTTGGACCGGAGAAGGAGGGAGGGCCCCTTCGTCCTGCCGTCCGCACCCGGGAGTCGCCCGTGATCCATTCCGATCATTGACGCTATCTACGATTCGGCGTCGACGGGGTTACACGCGAAGAGCATCTCCCTCCGTCCGCCCCCCGTCCGAGAATGGCCCCGGAGGGCCACCGATGCGGATAGCGGCGCTCAGAGATCCGCGCGCTTCCGGCGATAGTAGTCGATGCAGGGGAGGGGGTAATTCCGGTGGACGAGCTCGGTCACAAAACGATCGAGCGGATAGGGCTTCTCTTCCAAGCGAATCTCGCCGCTCGCCGGATCATACAGGGCGTAGCTGATCTGATCGATTCGGTGGCGGTTCTGGCCGACGCTTCCGCAGTTGACGAGAATCCCTCCACCGGGGAAGTCCCGCCGGAACGCATAGTGGCTGTGTCCCACGAAGTGTTTTCCCGTGATCTCGATGGCCGTGTTCGAATAGAGGCGGAGCCCCGCGAGGGTATGCTCCGCCCGGAACTGCCCGACCGAGACCGAGAGCGGCAGGTTTTCCAGCGCGGACCGTCTCGTGAATGACCGCCGGGACGCGTGAAAGAACAGCTTCGCGAGATCCGGCTTGTCGTCGATGGTCTCCTCTCCCCGAAACAGTCGCTCGTGGTTTCCTTCCAACAGGACGATCCCCGGAAGCGACCCGATCAGGTCGAGGCATTCGTCGTTCCAGGGTCCGTAATCCACCACGTCTCCCAGACACAGGTAGGAGTCGACGGTCCCGCGCGTCGCCTCGACGAACGTCTCGAGGGCCGGGAGGTTGGCGTGGACATCGCTGAACACGGCGACGGTCATGCGGTTTCGTAGCGCTCCTCCGGAGATTCCGGGACGATCCTCCCGCGGATCCAGCGGGACCATTCGGGAACGGGGAGATACCCTTCCCCCTCGTCGACCATCTCGTGGACGAACCGGTGGAACCGGATGTGCCGATAGCCGTCCACCGGGAACTCGGGCTCCTCTCCCAGCGCCTGGGCGATGCTCCACTCGACATCCCGGAATCCGGCCATCGCCCGCGCGGGGGCAAGGCTCGAGAATCTGGCGTTAATTTCCAAAAGCCGAACCCCGCCGGACGACTTCCGGGCTTGAATATTGGCGCTCCCGCGGAGACCCGACACCCGGGCGATCGTCCGGGCGTACTCCAGAACCTCCGAATCCTCCACCGTTTCGGCGAACCAGGAGGATCCCGTCCGGCCCAGCCGGCGACGGAAGGAAATCGCGGTGGTCCGGTCCCCCGTCGCGAAGACTCCGACCGTGAATTCTCCTTCGGCATCGTCGATGAAGGCCTGGACCACGGGGTCGGGCGTTTTCTGGAGCGCCTCGGCCAGATCCTGCTCCCGCTCGACGCAATGAAAGGATTCTCCGCCTCGCCCTTTCCGACGCTTGACGACGATGGGAAAGCCCGAGCGGCGCACCAGCGCCGCGACGGCCGACCGATCCGCCCCGTCGGCATAGGGCGCCAGCGGGACGTAGCGTTCCAGGCTACGGTAGGAAAGCAGCTTGTCATCGAAGACGTCCCGGTAGGTCCTCGGGAGACAGATCACCGGCACGCCCGACGGGAGCGTCACCGGATCGGTGCGGGTGGACAGGGCGTCGATCTCCACCGGAAGGGAGGGCAGCACCGCGTCCAGGCGATGCTTCCTGCAGATCTGATCCAGCCGCACGACATAGTCCCCCCGGTCCCGCGCGGGAGGAACCAGGTGAAGCCAGGGGACGAACGCCGCGCCCAGCCCGGACTCCGACGAATCGCATCCGTGAAGGAGCACCGCCTTCCGGCTGAAGCGCAGCGCCTTGACGAGACCCTGGCCGGAGTCTCCGTGAATGCCGGTCACCAGGATGCGAAGACGATCCCGCCTCATCGGGGCACCGGCTCTCTCTTCAACGTTCCCACGTGACCCCTTGAGCCCCCGTAGCCGGGACCTGTTACCGGTCTTCCGCCGGTCCGGCAAAGATTTGTCGCTGCCGGATAACGTCCGGCACCCAGGACGATCTCTCCATCGAACCCCCGCGAGGGGAATCGGTCGCCGGTTCCCGGGGGCTGCCAGGAGGGCGAAGCCCATGAAGTCTCCCGCGCTCGGGCCTTCCGATCCGGAAGCGCCGGTGAATCCCGGGGACCGGTTCCGGGTCCTTTCCGCCGACGATCCTCTCGACCATGCCGAGTGGCTGCATCTGTGGCATCGCTGGCCGGACTCCGAAATCATGGCGCATCCGGAATATGTCCGGCTATTTGCCCGGCCCGGGGATGAGATTCTCGCGTTGTCCTACCGCACCGAGCAAGGGGGGGTCCTCTATCCCCTCATCCTGCGTCCCTTTCTTCTGGAGTCCTGGTCGCCGCCCGGGTTGGGCGGCTGCGATCTGACGACTCCCTACGGTTACGGAGGCCCCTTCGCCTGGGGCATCACCCCCCTCGAGGGCGCGGAGTTTTGGGCTCGGTGTCACGACTGGGCCCGGGAGCGCGAAGCCGTCAGCTCGTTTGCGCGGCTGTCGGTATTCCCGGATCAGCTGCTTCCGTTCGACGGCGAGACCGTTCCGAGCGGTCCCAACGTCCTGCGCCGCCTGGACCTGTCCGACGAGGCGCTCTGGAACGACTATGAACCCAAAGTCCGGCAGAACGTCCGCCGCGCACGGTCCCGCGGCTGCGCCCTCGCCATCGACGCGGCGGGCGAGCGCCTCGACGAATTCCACCGGGTCTACACCTCGACCATGGAGCGCCATCACGCCGATCCGCAGTACTTTTTCCCGAAGGAGTTCTTCGAGGCGATCGTCCGGACTCTGCCCGGGGGCTTCGCCTTCTTTCACGTGGTCCATGGCGGCCGAGTGGTCTCGAGCGAGCTCGTGCTCCTCTCGAAGCGCCACGCGTATTTCTTCCTGGGAGGAACCCTCGCGGAATCGTTCGACGTCCGGCCCAATGACTTCCTCCAGCACGAGACGTTCCTCTGGTGCCGGGACGCCGGCATGGAGGGCCTCGTCCTGGGCGGCGGCTACAAGGGCTCCCAGGGACTCCTCAAGTACAAGAAGTCCTTCGCCCCGGATGGGGAAGTGAGCTTCCAGCTGGGGACCAAACTCTACGATCCCGAGGTGGCCCGGGAATTGGTCGGGGCCCGGCGCCGCTGGGAAGAGGCGCGAGGGCGGATCTGGGCGCCGGAGTCGGGATACTTCCCCGCGTACCGGTCTTCCGGGGAAGCGCCGGCCGGGCTCGCCTCGGGAGTGGATGCTCCCGTCACGCGGACCTGACTCCCTCCACGATCGGACTTGAGAAACGGTGGCCCTTCATGAAACATCATGCACCCCTGGACCTGTACCAGTCGAAACGGGATTTCAGCCGTACCCCGGAACCCCGAGGGGAGGCCGGGGCGGAGGGGCAGGAGCTTTCCTTTTACGTTCAGCGGCACCAGGCCCGACAGCTTCACTATGATTTCCGTCTGGAATGGGACGGGGTCCTGAAAAGCTGGGCCATCCCCAAAGGCATCTCCTCCGATCCCCGGGTGAAGCGCCTGGCGATCCACGTCGAGGATCATCCGCTCAGCTATGGCACGTTCGAAGGAACGATCCCGGAGGGGGAGTATGGCGCGGGCAAGGTCACGCTTTGGGATCAGGGGACCTGGACCCCCGAGGGGGACGTCCATGAGGCCTATCGGCGCGGGACGATCGCGTTTACCCTTCACGGTAAGAAACTCTCCGGACGCTGGAGCCTGATCCGGTTCAAGACCTTTCCGGATCGGCCGGCGAAGGACACCTGGCTGCTGCGGAAGCTGAGCGGGAGGATCCCCGGACGGGATCCCGAAGGGGAAAGGGCCGCCGGCCATTCTCGGACGGGCTCGCCGAAGCAACGGAGATCGCGAAGGTCTCCGGCTCCGCTTCCCGGCGCCCGGCGCTCCGGGGTTCCGACCCGGATCGATCCCGAGCTCGCGACCCTCGTCTCGGAAGCGCCGGGGGGAGACGACTGGATTCATGAAGTCAAATGGGATGGCTACCGGTTCCTGAGTACCGTGCAGGCAGGGGTCGTCCGGATGCGGACCCGGAACGGGAGGGACTGGGCCGCGCGCTTCCCCGATCTCCACCGCGAGCTGGCCTCCCTTCCGGTTCGGAGCGCCGTGCTGGACGGGGAAGTGGTCGCCCTCAGCCCCCGGGGCGTCAGCAGCTTCGACCTCCTGAAAGAGTCCCTGACGACCGGCGAGCGAAGCCATGTCTTTTACTACCTCTTTGATCTCCTCTATCTCGATGGCATCGACCTCCGCGGCCGCGCGCTCGAGGAGCGAAAGCAGGCGCTCAGCCGGCTCTTGGGAGCCGCGCCCGATGCGCCGCATCTGCGATACTCAGAGCACGTCCAGGGCAGGGGGGACCTCTTCTACCGTCACGCCTGCGAGCTCCAGATGGAAGGGATCGTCTCCAAGCGGAAAGACGCGCCCTACCGCCCGGGGCGGGGGCGGGACTGGGTGAAAGTGAAATGTCAGCAGCGCCAGGAATTCGTGATCGGGGGATTCACGGCGCCCCGGGGGTCCCGCAAGGTCCTGGGGGCGCTTCTTCTGGGCACGGTCGAGGAGGGGACCTTGGTCTACGCCGGACGGGTGGGAGCGGGATTTTCCACGAAGGATCTCGACCAGCTTGGCGCTCGCTTGACCACCCTGGAGCGCCCGACCTCGCCCTTCGCAACCCGGCTGAGCCCCCGGGAACTCCGGGCCGTCCACTGGGTGGAGCCCCGGCTCGTGGCGGAAATCGCCTTCGCGAATTGGACGACGGGTCGGCGTCTCCGGCAGCCCGTTTTCCTGGGACTCCGAGAGGACAAGGAGCCCGGGGAGGTGGGCCGGGAAGAGCCCCAACCCGCCCCTAGAATGGACGTCCCGCTCACGCACCCGGACCGCGTCCTGTACCCGGGGGAGGGAATCACGAAGCGGGATCTGGCCCGGTACTACGAGGCCCTGGCCCCCTGGATCCTTCCGCATGTCCGCGGCCGTCTCCTGTCGATTGTGCGTTGCCCGGACGGAGTCGCGAAGACCTGCTTCTACCAGAAGCACCCCTCCGCCTCGATGCCCCCGGGAATCCAGTCGATCCCCTTCGACGAGAAAGAAAAGCCCGCCACGGGGATCAGCATCGACGACGGGACGGGTCTCCTGGGACTCGTCCAGATCGGTGCGGTGGAACTCCATCCCTGGGCGTCCCGGATCCGGGACCTGGAGCATCCGGACCGCGGCGTCTTTGATCTGGATCCGGGTCCCGGAGTCCCCTGGAAGGACGTCGTCCGGGCGGCCCGTCAGGTCGGCGCGGCCCTGGAAGGGGAGGGATTGGAAAGCTTCGTGAAGACGACGGGAGGGAAAGGGCTGCACGTCGTGGTGCCGTTCTCGGATCGTCCGGACTGGCCGACGTTGAGAGCCTTCGTCCGGCGGGTCGCCGAGGACCTCGTCCGGCGCCATCCCGATCGCTTCACGGGCTTGCTGTCCAAGGCCGCGCGGCCGGGAAAGATCCTGATCGACACCTTGCGAAACGAACGGGGAGCGACCGCGGTCGCTCCCTACTCCGCCCGCGCCCACCCTCAGGCGACGGTTTCGACGCCGCTCTTGTGGAAGGAGTTGTCTCCGGCGCTCCGCCCCGAGGCCTTCACGGTGAAAAGCCTGCCCTTGCGGATCGCCCGACTGTCGATCGACCCGTGGGTCCGGATGACGGAGCTTCGGCAGTCGGTCCCCAAGCCGTCCTAGGGTCCCGACGGGGTGAGGGAGGCCGCTCTAGCTCGCACGGGAAGCCCGGAGCTGGGAGAGCGAGGGAAGGCCCCGCTGGGGAACGCCGCTGACCTCCGCGCGGGCGAGGGCCGCCGGAGCCGCCTCTTCCTGGAACTCGCCCTGGGACCTCGTTTCCTCCTGAGCCGCCTCCAGACACCCCTCCGCCACCGCGGTCCGGGGATCGCGGGCCAACCGGAGGTAGTCGATCCGGATCGGGAGGCGAGCCTGCTCGATCTCCGCTTTGAAGAGCTCGAGAAATCCCGCGCCTTCCACTGCCGTTCCCGCGCAGACGACCGGGACGGGACGGCCGAAGTGAGGCAGGGCCTGCGCCTCCACGAGCTTCGCCTTCAGCGACTCCGTGATCGACTGAAGGAACGTCCGAGTGAAGATGGCGATCGCCCCTTCCGTTCGTCCCTTGGGAGACCGCAGATCCATGCCGCTCGCTCGGATCCGCCCCGCCTCCTCCGGAGGAATGCCCAGCGATTCCGCCACGCGCTGGTCGATCCAGTCGCCCCCCCGGGACATCGAGAAGCCCAGCATGGAGAGCCCTTTGTAGGCGATTCCGATGGTCGTCATGCCGGCGCCGCAGGACACGCCGATGCCGGTGTAATCCTGGTCTTTCAGCTCGGACGACACGAGGACCTGGCTCTCCGTCATGGGCCGGGGGGCGTAGCCGAGCGCCTTCAAGGCGGATTCGATCGCTCCCTGGTGGTAAATGAAATTCCGGTCCCCCTCGAGAGGATCGGCCGGAACCGCATAGACGCAGAGTTCCCCCGGCTTCACCGGACTCCCAATCACCTGCCGAAGCAGGAGACTCAGGATGAAGAGGGCGGCGGGTTCGTCCGGCGACAGGACTCCCTCCTTCATCGGCCGGCGAGGAACCTGCCCGAAGATCTTTCCCAGCTGGGTCGCGGGATCGCCCACGATGTATCCGGAGTCCCGGTGGGCAACCCACCCCAGGTCCAGCTGGCGGAGGATGCTGCGGGTGGACGCGTCCGCCAGGACCTTGAGGAAGGCATTGTCCTGGCCGGCCATCACGCGTTCGCCGGTCCCTTTCATCCGACCGACGGCGGAGACGCTTCGGGTCTCCACGTGCAGGCCGCGGCCGGGGTCGAGCTCCAGGCGATCGAGCGTCATGCCTGGCCGCCCCCGCCCCTCGATCACCTCGAAGGCCCGGTTTTCCGGGGCCGTGTCCCCATCCAGGGCGGACCCCAGCACCTGCGCGAGCAGCTCGTCGAACTCCTTCCGGATCTCTCGAGCCGCTCCCTCCGGGAGCCTTTCAGGCGAAGCGTCCGGGCCGGAGCGCTCGACGAAGCGGCGGATCGCCTGGGTTACCAGCTCGTCGATTTTCCTCCGGGACAGGAGGCTCACCATCGTTTTGCCCAGCTTGCGAAGCCGTCCGACGGGGACGCGCGAGGAGGCCTGGACGATCAAGCCGTGGACATCGACCATCCGGCCGGCCGGAGTCGACAGCTCGGGATCCTCTTCCGGAAGGAGAGGGATGGCTTCCAGACCGTCGTCCCGATCGAACCACGAATGAAGGAATCGGAACATGCCTCACTCCCTTTGCTGAACCGTGCCTCTGCCCCCCGCACCACGCGGTCCGGCATCCGGAACAACCCCTCCATCGAAGCTGGAGAGCCGGAGCCGGGAATCGTGGTACGGGAAATCGGATCGCTCCGGGAGGAACGAGGGCGATTCTTTTTCGAATCCCCCCCGGCGGTCTCATAACGTCCGCCGGGTTCGGGGCTCTCGGAGAATTGCGATGCCGAACTCCGGAGTCCCGGGGGAGGCCTCGCGACGGAGGCAGGAGCCATGAGCAAGGTCGTCCTCTTCGGAAACAGTCATTGGGCGGATCTGGCCCACCTGTACCTGACCCAGGACTCGCCCCACGAGGTGGTGGCCTTCACCGTCGACGGGGAGTACCTCCGGGAGCCCCGGCATCGCGGCCTTCCGGTGGTGCCGTTCGAGGACCTCCGGTCCCGGTACCCGGCGGACGATGTTTCCCTGTTCATCCCCATCAGCTTCAAGAAGATGAACCACGTCCGCGCCGAGAAATATGACCAGGCCAAGGCCTGGGGCTATCGCCTGATCAGCTACGTGAGCTCGAAAGTCACCCGATGGCCCGGATTCCGCTGCGGCGACAACTGTTTCATCATCGAGGACAATACGATTCAGCCGTTCGCGGAAGTCGGGAACGACGTCGTGATGTGGAGCGGCAATCACCTGGGGCATCACTCCGTCATCAAGGATCACGTGACGATCACCTCGCACGTGGTGATCTCGGGCGGCTGCGTGATCGAGCCGTTCTGTTTCATCGGGGTCAACGCCACCATCCGGGATGAGACGGTCATCGCGCGGGAAACGCTGGTCGGCGCTGGCGCCGTCATTTTGCGCGATACCCGGGAGTTCGAGGTATACAAAGCCGAATCGACCCCGGCGGCCGGATTCCGGAGCAACGAGCTTCGCCGGATGACCCACAAGTCCTGAAGGCGAGGTCGCCCCGCAGCATGCCCGGCTGGTGCTCCCTGTGGGGGACGGTCTTCCGCGCCGGAGATCGTTCAGTCGGCCCGGAGGGCTTCCGATTCGGTCAGGGGCCGCAGGCTCCGCAGCGTCGTCACCCAATGGTCGATCCGCAGGGCGACTTCTTGGAGGTCGGCTGCCGTGAACACGTGACCGACCTCAAGCGCCCGCTGGGCGAGCTGGCGCAGCAGCACGGCCTTGCGATCCCAGCAGTCCAGCGCCGAGAGCTCCGAGGCCGGAGCCCTGGTGAGGAGCACGTCCAGAAGGGCTTGCAGAGTCATGAAATGGCCCTGCACGCAGCCGAACGTGAAGGGATACGAATACGTTAGGAAGGAAAGCTTGCCGCCACACTCGGTACAGACCGGGAATCCCTCCTCCACCAGCGGATCCCCCTCCGCAACCATGGGTGGAATCCCGGGGGCAATCGGATGGCTGGGTCCTTCCAGAATCTGGCTACGCGGCATGTCTACCTCCCTATCGCGACGTCCCTGATGTACTGATAGAGAACCCAGGCGGTGCGCGACGTTACGCGAGGGGGGACGGATAGAGGGGGGGCGAACCCGCCCCCCCCTCCTGCTGGCGCTTTCCCGCCGTCAGGCTCCCCTAGTGCTGGACTTCAGAGGGCTTGACGGTCATCGTTTGGGACTTCCCGGACCGGAGGATGCCGAGCGTGAACGGCCCCTTCTGGATCGCGGCGGCGACCTCCTCACGGAAGGATGCTGCATCCTTGATGGGCTGGTCGTTGAGCCGGGTGATGAGGTCATGTTTCCGGAGTCCAGCGGCCTCGGCCACGCTCTTGGGAGAAACCGAGTGGATCACAAGGGCTCCCGACTCTCCTAGACCCAACTGACTCCGAAGCGTCGGTCCGGCGGCGCTCACGAGGACGCCCAGGGTCGCTTGGTGCTTCCCCCCGTCGGTCGATTCCTCGGGATTCGGGCAGGCATCCCAGTGCTGCTCGAGGCGGTTTTCTTCCCGTTCCAGCCAGGTGTCCAGAGCGCGCTCATCGTCCTCGCCGGATCTTCCTTCCAGGCCCAGCCAATCGCGGACCCGTTCCCACTGGCGGCGCATCTCTTCGGAAAGATCCTTCGGGGAAGCGAGCGCGGCAACGTGATAGGTCCGGGACACTTCGGGATAGCGCTTCGTGAAGTCCGCGAGAGAGTCCGCTTGGTAGGTCTTGAACTCGCGCTTGCCGGCGGCATTCTTCTCCGGCACCGTCAGCGTGAGGTGGCCATTCTCTTCGCGGGTGAAGTCGATCCCCCGGGGCCAGTCGTGGTAGACCACGGTGACCTCGCCCATCCCCTCGCGCCGGCGATCCTTCCCTTCGGCCAGCTGCCGTAACAGTCCGCGGGCGGCCAAGGCGCGCTCCGCATCCGGATCCTTTGCCGCTTCCTTCAGGTACGGGATCGCGGGAGGGCCGATCCGGAGCAGTTCCTTTTTCGCCGCTTCGCCTTGGGCGTCGTTCTGGCCCAGGTCCCGGATCCAGCCTTCAATGCGCCCGCGATCCTGGTTTTGGCGATCCGCGGGGGAACCCGGCGTCTGGGGAGCGTCGGTTTCCTGAAGCCACAGGAGAGGGATCGCCGAGAGGATGCCGGGGAGCAGGACGTTCCACGTGATCATCGAAGCCTCCGATGGAAAGGATTGTCCGTCGGTCAAAAGCCGGTCCCACGAGGGAAGGCCGCTTGCCCGGATGAGCCGGCCTCGGAGGGGCTGTTATGGCCGGGGGTGGCGGTCGGAAGTGGCGGCGCGCGCTCGGGGGCGACTCCGAACAGGAAGGAGGTCCCTCCGTAACTCCGTCCCGGAATCGGGCTCGACAAGGGAGGACCGTCCCGACCCGCGTCGCGACGCTGTTCGCCGGGACTCGGAGGAGGGTTCGGATCCGCGAGCGGAGGAGTACCGATGAAGATCCTCGCCTTGACCTTCTGGCGTCTCGTGCCGGCACTCGCGCTTCTGGCGGGAACGCTTTCCTGTGAGCAGGTCGCCGGGACGACCACGCCCGTCGACACCACTCCGGTCGGACCGCCTCCCCTGGACGTTCCGACACGCCAGCCCTCCACTTCGGCGCCGGCGCCGGCACCCGCAGTCAAGATCGAGATCACCCGCGCGGACCGCTTCTTTCCGGATGTCCTGGTCATCCGACCCGGAGATACAGTGGAATGGACCAACAATTCGGATCACCTCCACGCCATCACCACGGATCCCGCCTCCGCGATCTTGCCCCAGGACGTCTCCTCCCCTCCCTCGGTTGCGCCGTTCGATTCGGGCTACCTGGAACCGGGACAGACGTACCGGCACCGCTTTACCGTGGAGGGGGAGTACCGTTACGCCTGCTTTCTCCATGAAACCCAGGGGATGACCGGCCGCATCGTGGTCACGTCGAAAAGCGGTCCCTGATCGACGCTCAGTCCCCTGAGGAACGCCCGCCCGCGGCCGACTCCGGGAGGAGGATCCGGACCCTTGCGGTCCGGCCTCCTCATCCCCGCGGCGCGAGCGAGGATTCTCGACCATCACAGCCTCCGGGGATTCGGCTCCAACAGGGAGTCCAGGTTGAGAGTCCGCGCGGAGGCGGCGATGAAGGCGGTGGTTTACAACGGTCCCCGGGACATTCAAATCCAGAAAGTCCCCGACGCGCGCATTGAGCGTCCGACGGACGTCCTCGTTCGCATCACGATGAGCAACATCGGGGGTTCGGACCTTCATATGTACGAGGGCCGGGCCGAGGTCCAGAAGGGCACGGTCTTGGGCCACGAAAATCTCGGCCGCGTCATCGAGACCGGCACGGGTGTCGAGCGGATCCGGGTGGGAGACTGGGTCTCCTTGCCCTTCAACATCGCCTGCGGCTTCTGTCGCAACTGCGAGCGCGGGTTCACGAGCGCCTGTCTCACCACCAATCCCGGATCCATCGGTGCCGCGTACGGCTACGCCCAGATGGGGTCCTATAGCGGCGGACAGGCGGAACTCCTGCGCGTGCCCTTCGGAGATTTCAACTGCCTGCGGCTGCCGCCGGATGCCGAGGAAAAGCAGACGGACTACGTGATGCTCGCGGACGTCTTTCCGACCGGCTATCAC
>Ga0070731_10003392_pt1 | contig 14413 bp, 13 predicted proteins | sample Coa_R1_2_FD_66448 | JGI IMG/M metagenome (GOLD analysis project Ga0070731, IMG submission 66448) | Surface soil microbial communities from Centralia Pennsylvania, which are recovering from an underground coalmine fire - Coalmine... | ecosystem: Environmental > Terrestrial > Soil > Unclassified ... | reverse complement strand
TGCGTGGCGCCGGCCGCACGCGCCTCCCGCAGCAACGCGTCGAGCAGGGCCGCGCCGATACCCTGCCGCTGCCGGGACGGCGCCACCACGATCGACCGCAGCAGCGCGATCGAGCCGCGCCGGCAGAAGCCGCCGTAGGACTCGGCCTCCGCGCAGGCGAAAAAGTGCTGGCCCGCGTCCTCCAAATCCTCGGTCGGCAGGCCGGTCTCGCAAGGCGCCGCCTCGAACGCCGCCATCCGGGCGTCGCCGGTCGACAGTTCCTCAAGCGTCACGCGCTCGGCACTCCATCCACCGTCTGGCCGATCTCGTCGAGGCGCCTCTTGAGAGAGGCGGCGTCGAGCTGCCGTACAGGCACTTCGACGAGCTGGCGGATGCGGCGTTCGAGCCTGCGGAAGGCTTCGGAGAAAGCGGCCCTGACTTCCGCCGCCGGACCCTCCACCGCCGCCGGGTCGGGGATACCCCAGTGCGCTGTGGCCGGCCGACCGGGCCAGATAGGGCACATTTCGTTCGCCGCGTTGTCGCAGACCGTGATGACGACATCGAGCGGCGGCGCACCGGGAGCGGCAAACTCGCTCCAGCTCTTCGAGCGGAGCCCGTCGGTGCCGTAGCCGGGACCTCTGAGGAGTTCGACGGCAAGCGGGTTCACCCGGCCCGTCGGCGCGGAGCCGGCGGAGAAGCCCTTGAACCGGCCCTGACCCAGCCGGTTCAGCAGGGACTCCGCCAGGATCGATCGGGCCGAGTTGCCGGTGCAGAGGAAAAGGACGTTGACGGGGCGATCGGTCACGACTGTTACTCCGCCGCGTCCGCCGGCCCGCAACATGCCGTCCTAGCCGGTTCGGGTGCCGCCATCTCGGCCCTCGGGGCGCAGCACGCATCCTGTGGCGGACTCGGCGAGCGCACGGGGCTCCTCGCGATGCGGATGCCGTCGAGGTCGATGTCGCCGCCGTAGACCGTGCTCGCGCCTGTCGTCAGGAATGCTTCCCACGGCACGCCCTGCGGGTCGGCGATCCAGGCCTTCTCCGACTGCGCGTAGCAGCACACGGTGTCGCCCTCTTCCAGGACCGGCCGGCCTGCCTGCCGCAGGCGGCCGTAGATCTCGTCCAGCTCCTCCTTCGACTCGGCCTGGATGCCGAAATGATCGGTGCCGAGCTGGCTGCCGCGCGTCGAGATGGCGAAGTTGACGCGCGGGTCGTCGAGCATCCACTTGGCGTAATCGTCCTTGAGCACGACCGGCTCGGCGGCGAACAGCGCCGAGTAGAACCGGACCGAGGCGTCGATGCTCTCGACGCCGACATGCACATGCAGGCGCTTCATGCTGTTCTCCGTGTGGTTGGGATAGCTGTCCCGGTCGCTTCCGGTCGGCAGGCCGGGGCGCAGGCGGTGCTAGCGCCGCAGCAGTTCTCGGTTAGATAGGCGAGGACCTCGTTCATGACGGCGAAGTCGGTCGCGTAGAAGAGCTGCCGGCTCACCCGGCGCTGTGTGATCAGGCCGGCATGGCTGAGCTGCTGGAGGTGGAAGGTGAGCGAGGATGGCGGCAGCCCGATCGTCTCCGCGATCTTCCCGGCCGAAAGCCCGTCCGGCCCGGCCTGGACGAGCAGACGGAACACGGCAAGACGCGTGTCGTGAGCGAGCGCCCCGAGACAAGCGATCGTGCGTCTAGGATCCATGGTGCCTCTCCGGTTCCAGAATTTGCGACCTATCCGATCCCGGGCCGTTCGTCACCGTCATCTGAGGAAGGTCGAAGGGTTGATGACTATCTCGTCCCATGGGCATCCGGCTCCGTGTTCAGCTTCTGCCGATCCCGCCATCTTTGCTCGTCCGCGTCGGCCTCGGCTTCGGAGCGCAAGCGGAAGTACCGATCGCACCGAGCCGCGAGGTCCGGCTCGTTTGCCGGGGTGGTCCCTTGCGGGTCGTGGGCTTCGGCGATGCAGCGGTCGGCCACCTCCAGATCCGCCGCGGTGCGGGTGTCGCCGAGGCTCGACCAATAGGCGAGCCCGCCCATGGGCACCGAGGCGGCAGCAACTGCCGCCACGCCCCAAGCGTGTCGCTTCGTCGTCATGGTGCCGGCCTTGGTGTAGGATTCGCGCCCGGAAGGCCTGAAGACTTCCAGTAGGCCTCGACGAGCTTGACCACCTCGGGCGGCAGGGCTGCATAATGCAGGTCCGAAGCCTGCTCTTCCCCTTCTTCCAGAGCCCATCTGAAGAATTGCAAGCCTGCGGACGCCCGCGCCGGATCGTGCGGCGTCTTGGGCATGAGGATGAATGTGGCCGCCGCGATCGGGTATGCGGTCGAACCGCCGGCATCCGTCATCAGCACATCAAAGTCCTTGTGGTCGAGCCACCTGACTGTCGCGGCGGCAGCTTGGAAGCTCTCGACATCGGGGGCGACGAATAGCCCGTAGCCGTTCTCGACAGGGCCGACGGCTAAGCCCTCCTGGACCGCGTAGGCATACTCGACGTACCCGATGGCTCCCGGCGTTGCCTTTACACGGGCTGCCACACCAGTATTTCCTTCTTCCCCTACGCCCAGCGGCCATGGCACGGAGAGCCCGACCCCGACGCTGCTCTTCCACGCGAGGCTCGCCTTGGCGAGGAAGTCGGTCCAGTTGTAGGTGGTCCCCGAGCCGTCGGCTCGATGGACGACCGAAATCGGCAGGCTGGGCAGCACTACGACCGGGTTCAGCGCCCTGACCTCGGCGGCGTCCCATGCGGCGACCTTGCCGAGATAGATGTCGGCCAAGAGCGCGCCGGAGAAACGAAGCTCGCCGGCACCTATGCCCGGCACGTTCGCCACCGGCGCCACGCCCCCAACGACGATGGGAAACTGGCAGAGTCCGTGCCCCGCCAGTTCCTCCGGTGAGAGAGGCTTGTCGGTCGCGCCGAAGTCGACTTCGCCAGCCTCGATCTTCTCGATGCCCGCGCCCGAGCCGACCGACTGGTAAGCTACGTCGACATTGACTCTCGTCTTATACGCCCGCGCCCAAGCCTTCATGACAGGCGTGACGAAGGTCGAGCCGGCGCCCTGCAGGTCGGCAGCTAGCGCCGGCCACCCCACGTAAAGCAAGGCCGCGGCGAGGCTGCGGCGCGCAATCGGTAGCAACTTCCTCACGCTCGTCTCCCGGCCGTCGACGAGGCCCTTGCCCGAAGGTTCCGCGCCCAATTCAATTCGATATTTCGACGAGAGACGAATCTATATCGCTAACGACTGCAAGTCAACGACTTTTCGAAAAATATCGAATCGATATTGGCCAAGTGAGGTCAGTCGGTTGGGCGGCCGCCCGTCTGGACGCTGCCCTTCGGGCCGGGGAAGTAAGCGCGCTCGGCGCCCCCTCCCAGTCCCTCCCCGCAGGAGGCAGCGTTCCCTCTCCCGCTGTGCGTTACGGGATCGTGTTCAAGAGTGATGCGCAAGCTCCCTCCCCCGCAAACGGAGAGAGGGCTTGATCGACGCGTCGGAGAGACGAGGGCGTGCCGCAGGCCGATTCAACCGCCCGAGTTCTCGACCAGCTTGCCGAGCTCGATCTCGTTGACTGCGGCCTTGTCGTCGTTCAGCAGCTTCTGCAGATAGACCTCGGCCGCCCGCTCCGTCTGTTCCTGGCGGATCGCCGCGGCGATGGTCGGCTTGGCCTCGTCGAGTGTGGCAGGGCCGGCGGGCTTGGTCCCCAGCTCGCGGACGATATGCCAGCCTTCCGGCGTCTCGATCGGACCGCTGGTCTCGTTCTCGCCGAGGCCCTGCACCACGCTGGCGACCGCCGGCTTCAGCGAGCTGTCGGCCAGCCACCCGAGATCGCCGCCCTTGTCGGCGCTCGGCTTGTCGTCGGAGTTCGCCCGCGCCAGCGCGGCGAAGTCGGCGCCTTTCTCATGCGCCTTCTTGGCCAGATCCTGCGCCTTCGCCTTGGCGGCATCGCGCTCCGCCTGGGTGGCGCCGGAAGCGACCGCGATGAAGATCTGCGCCAGATGATACCGCCTCGGCTGCATGAACTTCGTCTGGTTGCCGTCGTAGACGCTGCGGACCTGGTCGTCGGTCACCGAGTTCGCGGGCGGCGTGGCGATCGAGGTGAGATAGCTCTGGGCGATGATCTGGTTGACCTTGGCGACGACCTCCGGCCGCTGGTCCCATTTCTTCTGTTTGGCCTCGTCGAGGATGGCGCGCAGCCCCAATTCGCGCTTCACGAAGGTGGCGAGGGAAGCGGCGCTGGCGGTCGTCTGCTTGCGCGCCTGGGGATCGAGCGCGTCGAGCATGTGCTTGACCTCGCTCGCCTTGATCTCGGTCGCGCCGACCCGCGCCACCACCGGATCGCCGGCCGGGACGGGGACGGCAACGCTCGGCGTGCCGTTCGGCGGCGCGGCGGCCGCAAGCAGAAACGCCAGCAGGGCCGTGCCGCCGGCAATCACTCGTGGAGACATCTTCATTTCGTGGCTTTCTGGTCGCGGACCTTGTCCTCGTAATCCTGGAGGATGTTCTCGAGCTTGACGCGATAAATCTGCGTGACCGGCTCGTCCTCCCCGAGGTCATCCCAGAAGCTGCGGTTGCCCATGCGGTCGAGCAGCTCCTCGGCCAGTTTCCCCAGCTTGCCATTCTTGTCAACGCATTGATCGAGGCCGCTGTTGGCGCGATTGAACCGGACCTCGAAATCGCGGGCCGCGGCATCGCGGCTGCGCGCCACATCGGCCGCCTGCTTGTAGGCCGTCTGCCACTTGTCGAGCATCGCCCGGGACTGCTCCACCTGATCCTGGCTCTGCTTCGCGGCAGCTTCCGCGCTGGCGAGCTGGTCCTGTTGTGCCGCGCTCGGAGCCTTGGCCTTGAGCTGGTCGAGCTCGGCCTGGGCGGCGGCAAGCTGTGCGGTCAGCTCCTTCTGCTTGGCGGTCAGCGCCGCGTTCTGGTCCTGGGCCTCGCGTAGGCCCACGGTCGCCGTCCGCAGCTCGTCGCGGAGATGATTCTCGAGATCCGTGTCGGCACGGGCTTCTCCGGCCGCAGCGAGGACGAGCGCGAGCAGCGCGGTTCCAAGCCAGGATCGCATGGTCGGTCTCCCGAAATGCCGCACCCGCTCAGAAGCGCGCATTGAGGTCCAGCTGGATGACGTCGACGCCGTAGGGTGGCCCGCTGACCTCGGTCGCGCTCAGATAGCGGGCCGTTACCCAGACGTCGCGCGCGATCCCGAGATTGGTGCCGATGATGTAGCCCTTCGCGTTCGTCCCGCCGAAATGGAAGTCGGGATCGGTGAACGCGTCGACCAGCGAATCGCTTTCGAGATACTTGTAGGCGCCCGAGACGTTCCAGTCGCCGAGATGCTTGATCTCGGGATGGCCGACGGTCAGCTTGGTCATGTAGGCGATGTTGCCGCCGTCGAAATTGCCGTTGGCGTCGAGATTGTTGACCGGATTCTTGGACGAGATGGCCGACTTGTTGAAGGCCAGGTTCATCGCGAACTCGCCGTCCAGGATGAGATGGACCGGATTCCACATCGCCCAGTCGATGCGCCCGGAAACGTCGATGTCGCGGAAGGGCGTCGCCAGGCCGAAATACTGGAAGGCCGACGGCGTCGTGATCGACGGCGGCAGCACGATGTTGCGGATGCCGTAGACCGTGTTGCCCTGCTGCAGGAAGCCCGGCCGCGTGTCGTCCGTGTCGCAGGCGATCGAGACCAGATAGGCGAGGCACGGACTCGACGCCTTGCCCTCGAGATTGACGTAGTCGAAATACGCGGCGCCCAGCTTGACCAGGAACTGCTTCTCGGGGAGCCAGCTCAGACCGACCTGAGCGCCGTAGAGCCACTTGTCGTGACTCGCCTGCTTCTGGTCGTCGAAGGTGGGAAAGTCGAAGGCGGTGTTCTGGACCGGGAAGGCGCCGGCGGTCAGGAACGGCCGCAATGTCGGCGTAGCCTCGCCGGCCAGCTCGACTGCGGCGCCGTCGAAATTGAGGTCGCTGTACCACATGAGATCCGTCTGGAACCACGGGTTGGCGAAGCGTCCGGCGCGGAACTGCGCCCAAGCCAGCGGGTGGTAGTCGAGATAGGCGCGGTCGAAGAACACGCCCCATTCGCTGAAGGACGTACCGAGCGTCTGGTTGGGCGACACCGGCCCGCCATTGCTGCCGGTCGATAGCCGCATGCCCAGTGTCACGTCGTTGCTCAGCGCGTCGGTGAAGCCGAAGCGGGCGCGCACCCGCACCAGCGTCCGGTCCTCCGTCGTGTCGAGCAGCGGCGGGAAGCTCAGCTGGTTGCTCGAGATGTCGAAGGGCGTCGAGCTCTGTGCCAGCGCGTTGTAGTTGATGAAGAGATTGCTGTTGCTGCCATCGTAAAGCACGCGCTCGTAGCGGAACCGGAAATCGCCGTCGAACTTGAAGCCGCGCAGCCATTCCGGCAGCACGCTGGCCGGCGGCGGCGGCAGGCTGCCTTCGGCGATCAGCTCCTTCTTCGTCTCCTCCTTGATCTCCTGCTTCACCGCCTCGGGCACGTAGGTGACCCGCACGGTGGGCGGTGCGCCCGGCGGCACCGGCGGCGGCGCCGAGCCGATGGTCGGCGGCGAGGCTGCTCCCGGACCTACCGGAGCAGCGACCGGAGCCGCGGCCGCGCCGGCCTGCTGCTGTGCCTGCTGGAAGAGCGCGTCGGCCTGCTTCGCCGTGATGATCTTCTGCTGCACGAGCAGGTGGATCAGGTTGAGGGTGACGTCGTTCGTCGTCACGGGGGGGGCTGCAGCCGCTTTCGGCGGCAGAGGCGGCGACGCCTGGACCGACGGCGCCGGGCCCGGCGCCGCCTTTGTCGGGGCCGGTGTCGTCGGTTGCGCCGGCGGCGACGCTGGGCCGGACGGTGTTTCCGCCGCGGGCGGCTGTGGGGCCGGCACGGCGGTTCCGGGATCGGCGGCGGCAGACGTCGCGAGACTAGAAAGGACGATGGCCGAGGCAACGACGACCGCCCTGCCTTGCGGTCGCGCACGCTGCCTGTCGCTCGGGCCAATGCTCTGTCTCATACCTGACTTCCTGGGGCCGGTGGGTCGGCAGGGGCTGACGGATCAGCTGCGTGTGGGCGGCTGGGCGCGCAGCCGGATGACGACCGGCTGGGGCAGTTCTTTGGGCGGCGGGTCGGATGGGTGCAGCTCGTGCAGCACGATGTCCTCGAAGGCGGCATCGAGCTTAGGGTCGCCGAGCTTGGTCACCAGCTCCACGCGGGTCGGCACGCCGTCCGGCCCGATCCAGATCCGCGCCCGGATCTCGCCCTTGGCGTGCTCGAGGCGGCCGTCTTTGGTGACGGCCTCGTAAAGCGCGGAACCGATCACCGAGCCGTACCAGCCGGCGAGCGATCCCCCTCCCCCGCCGCCACCGCCGTTGCCGCTCGGTCCGAAATCGCCGGGACCGGCGCCGCTCGGCAGGCCGAGATCGGGCGGGCCCGGCGGCGCGTTGTTGGCGTTGGGCCGGGCGCTGGGCGTCGGCGGCGCCTTCATCGGATCCTGCATCTTCGGCGCCTCGACCATCTTCTGCGCCTGAGGCGGCGGCGGTTCCTTCGGCGGCGGAGGGGGCGGCGGCGGAGGCGGCGGCAGAATTTTCACCATCGACAGCTCGGGCACGACCTTGCGCGGCGCCTCGGCCGGGCCGGACATCGCCCAGGTGATGAGGCCGACGACGGCGAGCACCGCCGCGCCGACGCCGATAAGGACGCCGAAGCCGCGGCCGCCTGATCCGGGGCTCTGCGCCATGCCGCCCGCCTAGGGATGCGACCGTTGGGTCGCGAGGCCGACCTGGGTCAGGTTCAGCTCGCCGATCACCGCCAGCACGTCGACCACATTCTTGTACTGAACCTCCGCATCGCCCTTGATGACGATCGGGAAGTCCGCATCCTGTGCCTTGTGCTGGGTGAGCCGCTGCTTCAGCTCGTCGAGGCTGGCCACCGGCACGGTGTCCATGAAGAACTTGCCGTCGTTGCTGATCGAGATCGCGACCGTCTTGGGTTTGGCGAGGCTCGGCGTGTTCGATGCCTTCGGCAGGTTCACCTTGACGCCCTGCACCGATGCCGTTGTCATGATGATGAAGACGATCAGCAGCACGTATGCCAAGTCGAGCATCGGCGTGATGTTGATGTCGTCGTAGGCCTTTTCCTCTTGGACCTGCATCGTCCTACTCCGCGGCCAGGCCGCCGAGCGCCGCGTGAGCGTGCGACATCTCGGCTAGCCTGGCGATGAACTGATCGACGAAGACGCTCATCGAGGCGACCTCTTCTTTACTTTTTATCAATAGATAGTTGTAGCCAAACAACGCCGGGATGGCGACGAACAGTCCCGCGCAGGTCGCGACCATGGCGGCGGCGATGCCCGGCGCGATCGCGTTGACGTTGACGTCACCCGCCACTGCGATCGCCGCGAAGGTGATCATCACGCCGACCACGGTGCCGAGCAGCCCGATGAACGGGCCGCCCGAGATCGCGATGGTCAGCAGCACCATCCAGCGGTTGAGCGCCTGGGTTTCGCGAATGAGCGACGCGTCCATCGTGGCGCGGATCGCCTCGATGGCCTGCTCGGTCAGCGGCGGCGCGTGGCGCAGGTGGCTGACCTGGCCGAGGCGTTCCCGCAGTTCCTCGATCCCGACCGACAGCATGCGGTAAAGGGGCGCGGATTCGATCCGCACGAATTCTTCGCGCGGGAGCCGCTCGGCCCCGACTCCCGACAGCATCCGCTCGAACTGGAAGACGTCGCGGCCGGCCCGCGCGAAGGCGGCGAGGAAGGCCTTGTTCGACTTCCCCACCTGACCGATGTAGCGCGCCCGGTCGGCCATCACCCACCAGCTGATCGCCGCCATCACCAGAAGGATGCCGATAATCACCCAGCCGTCGGTCGTCACCGACTTCAGGATGACGATGAAATAGCCGCCGCCCCAGGCCGAGTTCTGCTCGTCCTGACCGAACTGCACGAACTTGGAATCCGCCACCTGGGAGGCGAACAGCGCGCGGATATAGCCGGCCGGCCGCGCGGTCTTCGAGATCTCGACCTCGTCCATGCCGCCGGCGAAGCCCGCCGTGACCGCATCGCCGTTCGCGTCGCCGCCGATCGAGGTGGCACCCGTCAGCGCCGGCAGCTTCACCGGCAGCGTGTCGCGCGGCTGGCCGTCGACATAGAGCACGACCTGCTGGTCCGCGGTGACGGCGATGTGGTGCCACATCTGCGGCGCGATCGCCTCGCTGCTGTCGCCGCGTTGCGCCGTGCCGCCGACCGGCTGGACGCTGACATAGGGCCGGCCTTGCTCGATGCCGACGATGAGCGAGCCCCCCGCGTCGTGGCGCGCGTAGAGCACCTCCGACCGCGTGTCGTCGGGCCGTATCCAGGCCGCGAAGGTCAGCGCGCCGCCATCCGGGATCGCGAGCGAGCTCTTCGCCGGGACCTGGATCGCCGTGTTGCCGTCCAGCTTGACGCCGGCGCCGATCAGCGAGCCGGTGTCGCCAGGCACAGCCTTCGCCGCGGTGTTGCCGTAGGCAGTCCAATCATGGGCGGGGGCGCCCTTCTCGGCGAAGTGATAGACGAGCACCTCGTCGGCGTCGTACGCGGCCCGTGAATCGCCGCCCGAAGCCGCCTTGCTGTTGCCGTAATACATCCACAGCTTGGTGGTCGCCCCGGCCTTCACCTCCGGCATGTCGACCCAGACCAGCCCGATGCCCAGCACCGGATCGAAGGTCTCGACATGGAAGTTGAGCGGCGTCTTGTCGTCGGCCGCGATGAAGCGGAGATCGGTGCCGTCTTCCTTGGCGTCGGTGAATTTGAGGTTCCCGTCGTGCAGCCGGACCAGTACCGGCACGCGCCCGGCGTCGCTCGGCAGATTGCCGCCGGTCGGCCCGGCGTCGATCGTGATCTCCTTGCGGTAGGACCAGTCGCCGTTCCACCAGGCCTTGGCCGATTGGGCGAAGCCCGACAGGCCGGCGATCACGATGAGCACGGGGAGGACGAAGCGCATGGGTCAGTACTCCGTCGCGACCCGGAAGAGGATGGTCTTCGCCCCTGCCCGCGTCGTCTCCGCCGTGATCAGCGGCATTGCCAGATCGATCGTGCCCTGGACGTGGTCGAAGAGCGCCGCGTCGGCGCCGAAGCCGTAGCTCGCCAGCGAGAAGTCGGCCTTCTGTTGCGGCAGCGAGGACAGGATGTGGCCCTGGCCGCCGTCCAGAAACGCGAACAGGGTGACGGCATTCAGCGTGTCGGTCGTGTCGACCATGCCCTTGAGCAGCTCGGGCACGGAGGGTGTGATCAGCTCCAGCGTGCCGCTGAACCCGGTATCGACCAGGACCTCGGACTCGTAATAGCCGCGCACGCTGTGGAAGCCGCCGAGCGGGAACTGGTCGTTGCTGATCAGCGGCTCGTCAGTGACCTGGCCCTCGATCCGCGCATGGACCTTGAAATCCGCCGGCAGGTCCTGGCGTCGCTCGTAGGCGCCGCGGAAATAGAGCTCCTGGCCGCGGGCATTGTAGCGGTCGGCGTCGAAATCGGCCCGCGAGCTGCCGACGCGCGGCAGCGCCACGCTGAATGTCGCGTTCAGGCTGTCCGTCGCGGTCTCTTCCCGGTAGTTCCCGGAGTAGGTGATCGATACGGGGAAGAAGGTGACCGGAACCGGCGATTGCGGGCCGCCCGAGACGCTGGTGAGCTGGTTGAAGTCCTTGTAGTCGATGCCGGCCTGGACGGATTCCGTGAAGGCTTCGCTGCCCGGCAGCTCCCAGACGCCATGGATCCCCACCTCGTTGCCCTTGCCGACGACGTCGGTGGCGCCGAGCGTCGAGACGTTGCTGTCGGAGATCAGGCCGTTGATCTGCAGGCTGAACGGCGAGCCGAGGAAGCGGGCGAGATAGGTCGCGGCGAAGACCTTGGCGTCGGCCTCGTTCTCGGGCGCGGTCTCGAAGGTGAAGGAGAGCCGGTGCCCGAGCTGCCAGAGATTGTTGTAGCCTACGGTCCCGTAGACGCGGAGCGGCGTGGTCGAGACCGATTGCTGGTTGTTGATCCCGACTTCCGCCTGGATCGGCAGCTTGTCCTTGACCACCAGATCGACGTCGAGCGTTCCTGGCTCCTTGCCGGCTCGTACGGTCGGAGTCACCTCGCGGCCCGGCAGGTCGTTGAGCGCGACCACGTCCTGGCGCAGCTGGTCGAAATTCGGCACCGCTCCCTCTTGTATTGAGGGTGCCTGCTCCTTGATCTTCGCGAGCGAGTAGTAGCGGGAACCGGTCACCCTGAGCCGCCCCACCTTCATCTCGACGACCCGGATATGCACGACGCCATCCTGCGGCGTCGGGTCGTCGACGATCAGCTGGACTGCCTGGTAACCCTTGTCCTGGTAGGCCTTCTCGAGCGCGTCTTTCGCCTTCTCGACGTCGTCCGGCGAGCGGTCCGGACCGAGATACGGGTAGACCGCGTTCTCGATTGTCGGGGTGTCGAGGACGGAGTTCCCGTCGACCGCATACTCCTCGATATCGACGGGCTGGGACGCAACCGCCGGCGCGTCCGCGCTGGCCATCGCGGAGCCCGCCGCAAAGCCGAAAATGGCTGTAACAACAATGTAATATAGGGTGTTCATTGCCTGCGGCCGTTGCCCCCGCCCGCTTGCCCCGCGGCCCCGGCCTGGATCGCTGGCGCCATTGCGACGCCGCCGAACTCAAGCGCAATATCGGTATCCAGTTATCCCAGTCCTGTTACATCGCCATGACGGGCCGAGCGGTATCAGCGTGCTTATGGCCGCCGCCTACTCGCCGCCGCCATACTCCATCCACTTGGCGTGCTCCTCGGCCGCCTGATTGCGGCGGCTGCGGGCGAGCCTTTCGTCGTATCCGTCGGAATCCGCCTTCAACGACGCGTAGGCATCGCCGCGGAATTCCATCTTCTCGTTGGGCAGATCCTCGACACTCGTATCGCGCGTGTACCGCACCGTTCCGCCGTCGCCGGCGGCCACAGGCGCGGGCGTGACAGGTGCGCTCGCGGAGACTACGGCGGGCGCGGCTGGCGGAGACGGGGCGCCTCGCGTCGACGGTAAGGGCGCGGCGGATTCGACGGCAGCCGCCTCGGGAGCTTCGTTCTCCTCCGGCGCCGCTTCCGACGGCGTTCCGACGTCGAACGTGCCGAAGCCGAACCACTTGTCGCGCACCGCCTCGAAATGCGCGACGGGATCGTAAAGCTGGACCGGCAATCCCAACGATTTGGCGGTCAGCTGCCCGATCGACGCGACCACCGCGTATTCCTTGAGGACCAGGTCCCTCTCGGTGTCCACCAGCGCCAGCTGCGAGCGGAACAGAGCGTCCTGCGCGTTCACCACGTCGAGCACGCTGCGCTGGCCGAGCGAGGCTTCGTGGGTCACGCCGTCGAGCGCCACCTCGTTGGCCGCGACCGCCTCACGGTTCGTCTTGTCGTTGGCGCGGATCGCCTCCAGCTGCTCCCAGGCCGCGGCAGCGGCGTTCTGGGCATCGCGGCGCGCGAGGTCGAGCTCGCTCTGCCGCTGCGACACGACCTGCCGGGCTTGGCGCGAGATCGAATAGCTCTTGCCGCCATCGAAAATCGGAATGATCAGCTGCGCCATGATCCGGTAGTCGGTCGCCGGGGCACGGCCGACGACGAGGCTGTCGTTCGAAACCGAGAAGCGCGCGACATCCGACTGGTGGAGGATGGATGCATCGAGCGACAAGGTCGGCAACAGAGCGCCGTCCGCCAGATCGACATCGGCCTCGGCGGCGCGCTCGGCATAGCCCGCAGCGACGACCCCCGGGCTCTCGTTCTCTGCGGCCGCCAAAAGCTCGTCCTCGGTGGCCGGCAGCGCCGGATGTCCCTTGGGCGCGCTCAGCACTGCCGGCGCCTTGCCGGTATCGCGCTGGTAGATCGACCGCTCAACCGCGAGCGCGCCCTCGGCCTGCTGCCGGTCGGCGGTCGCGCGCGAGGCGGCGCTCTCGGCCTGCGACACGTCGGTGCCGGTGACGGCGCCGAACTTCAGCCGGCCGCGCGTATCGTCGAGATACTTCGCGGTCTCGCGCTCGTAATCGGTGGTGAGCGAGACCTTCTCCTGGTCGGCCACCACGGTCATGTAGTCGGTGATCGCCGACAGCAGCACGGCCTGTTCGACATTGACCAGCCGCGCGCGGTTGGACTCGATCGTGTGCATCGCACCGTCGAGCTCGGCCTCGGTGCGGCCGCCCCGGTAGACCGGCTGCGACACCCTCACCCCATACGCCTCGCGCGAGAAGAAATTGAAGTCGTCGCCGGCGATGAGCGAGCTGTTGCCCACGCCCGACAGATGAACCACCCCCTCCTCGCCCAGGAGGTTGGCGGTGGGGCGGTAGTTCGAGAGCGCCTGCGGCACCTTCTCGTCGATCGCGCGGAGCGCCGCCTGCGCGGCGCCAAGCTGCGGGCTGGTCTGGTAGGCGTCGACCATGGCGTCGTCGAGCGTCTGCGCCGCTGCCGGCATCGCCAGCACGGACGCCAGCAGCGCAGCGGCCACCCCTCCCTGCCGCCCTACCGACCCGTCAGCCATGGAAATCCGCCGCGGTGAGATTGGTCACGCCGACGAATTCGATCCGCGTGCCGCGGAGATCGAAGAAGGTGCTTCCGCCGACGAGCGTCTCGTGCGCCTGGAAGTCGCTCCAGCCGAAACTGTGCCCGGCGGTCAGGATGAAGTCGCTGGCAGCGTTGAACCCAGTGACGATGTCGAAGCCGCCGACGCCCTTCTCGAACTCGAAGGCGACGCGGCCGGCGCCGGAGTCGTTCATAAAGGACGTGCCGGACCCGCCGATGAACGTGTCCTGGCCAAGCCCGCTGGTCATAACGGTCGTGCCGGAGCCGCCGGTCGCCTCCTGGGCGCCGGCGGCCGACCCTTCGTCCGTGAACACGGTAAGACCGCTGCCGGCAACCACGGTGGCACTGCCGAAGGCGGCGACCTGATCGGTCCCTGTGCCGGTGCGGATCGCATCCTTGCCGCCGGAGCTGACGAGCATGTCGCCGTTGCCGGTCCGGATCACGTTCGCCCCGGAACCTGAAATGATCGTGCCCGAACCGCCGCCGCCGCGGATCGTGTCGTTGCCGAGATTGCCGACCAGCAGCTCGGTGGTCGCGAAGAAATTCGCCACGTGGCCGAGCATTCTGGCCGAGGTGGTGCCGGTGAGCACGAGGCCTTGAACGCGCGGCGCGAGCTTGGCCAGTTCGCCGGCGGTCAACGGCGAGCCGTTCGCGATGTTGACGTCACCGATAAGCGGCGTGCCCGTGGCGCCGCGTATCGCCGCCTGCGCCGGCGTCGGCGCCGCCAGCGAGCCCGGTGTGAAGATGTTGAGCGAAGGCGAGGCGATGTGCTGCGCGGCCGCGACATCGGCCGTCAGATTGTCGATCGCCGTGACCAGTGTGGCCAGCTGCGCCGTGCCGACGTCGTCGACGAGCTGGCCGGGAGTCGCTGCGGTCACGACGATATCCATGCCGCCATGCAT
>Ga0070731_10003391_pt1 | contig 14414 bp, 14 predicted proteins | sample Coa_R1_2_FD_66448 | JGI IMG/M metagenome (GOLD analysis project Ga0070731, IMG submission 66448) | Surface soil microbial communities from Centralia Pennsylvania, which are recovering from an underground coalmine fire - Coalmine... | ecosystem: Environmental > Terrestrial > Soil > Unclassified ... | reverse complement strand
CGGATACCAGTCGTGAGCGGTGCGTCTCTCCGGAAGTTCGGTGGGCTAGCTGGCGCCAGGATGGCCGTTCAGGGCGAGGACGCAGGGACTTCCGATAGTGGTGTCTATCGGGGCGACGGAGGACAAAGCCATGGACGGCCAGACGCCGCCGGGAGTCTGCCGTCACTTCCGGAGAGGCGCACCCGATACGGTCCTCCCTGGGATCCGCCGTACGTGCGCAGGTTCTCGCGCACGGAGCGCCTGCTCCACTGGGTGAACGCCGTCGGGTTCCTCACGCTGCTCGTCACCGGTCTCATCCTCTACCTGCCGATCCTCGAAGTGACGGTCGGCCGCCGTCCGCTGATGAAGGACATTCACTTCTGGTCGGGGATTGGCTGGGTGTCCGCGCTGCCGCTGATCGCGCTGCTCGGCGACCGCCGGGGCCTGCTCAGAACCGCGCGCGAGCTCGATCTGTTCGACCGCGACGACCGGCGGTGGCTACGTGGCAAGCGGCCTCCACAGGGACGCTTCAACGCGGGGCAGAAGGTCAACGCGGCGATCACGGCCGCCTTCACGATCCTGTTCTTCGTCTCGGGAATGCTGCTCTGGCTCGGCGAGCGCGACACACGGTTCCGGTTCGCCAGCACCGTGATCCTCCACGACGGGCTGATGTACGTCGCCTTCTTCCTGTTGATCGGCCATCTCTATCTCGCGCTCCTCTATCCCGCGACGAGGCACGCGTTGCGCGGCATGACGCTCGGCACGGTGAGCGAGCAGTGGGCGGCACGGCATCACGCGAAGTGGCAGCCCGAGCGGTAACGTCGCCGCCGCCGAGCGTGCTGGTCGTCGACGACGAGCCGATCGTGCGCGAGGTCGTCGCGCGCTACCTGCGCCGTGACGGCTTCACTACGCTCGAGGCGGGTGACGGCGACGACGCGCGGGCGCTGATCGAGCAGCAGCGGCCGAGCCTCGTCGTGCTCGACGTCATGCTGCCCGGGACCGACGGCCTCGAGCTGTGCCGCTGGATCCGCGCGCACTCCGACCTGCCGGTGATCCTGCTCACCGCACGCGGAGACGAGGCGGATCGAATCGTCGGCCTCGAGCTCGGCGCGGACGACTACGTGACGAAGCCGTTCTCGCCGCGCGAGCTCGCCGCCCGAGTGCGCACGGTGCTGCGCCGGTCGACCGCGGCTCTGCCGGCGCGGCAGCAGCTCGCGTTCGGCAGCCTCGTGGTCGACGGCGGCAGTAGAGAGGTCAGCCGCGACGGTCAGCAGGTGACCCTGACGGCGCGCGAGTTCGACCTGCTCTGGTTCCTCGCGAGCCATCCCCGCCAGGTGTTCTCGCGCGACCATCTGATGGACCGCGTGTGGGGCCATTCCGTCGCCGTCGACACAGGGACCGTCACCGTCCACGTCCGCCGGCTGCGCGAGAAGGTCGAGGCCGATCCCGCACGGCCCGCCCACCTGCGGACGGTCTGGGGCGTCGGCTACCGCTTCGATCCGTGACCGGGCTCGCACTCGCAGTGGCCGGGGCGAGCCTCGGCTCGATGCTCCTCGTCGCGCTGGCCCTGCGCCGCGTGCCGACGCTCTGGCAGCAGGTCGCAGGTCTCGCGCTGGTGTCGGTGTGCGTCCCGCTCGCGGCCGTGCTCCTCTCCGGCTGGGTGATGTTCCACATGGGCGCCGACGTGAAGATCCTCGCGGTCGCGGCCGGGTCGGCGACCGCCGCCGTCGGGGCCGGCCTGCTGCTGGCGCGCTCGATCAGCGCGTCGGTCGGCCGGGTCAGCGACTCGTCGAGGCGGCTCGCCGCCGGTGATCTCGCGGCGCGCGCACCGGAGGAGGGCGTCGCCGAGATCGCCCAGCTCGCCGGCTCGTTCAACGCGATGGCGGCGAGCATCGAGCAGCTGTTCGACGCGCGCCGCGAGCTCGTCGCGTGGGCCAGTCACGACCTGCGGACGCCGGTCGCGTCGATGCGCGCGATGCTGGAGGCAATCGAGGATGGTCTCGCTGAGCCGGAGGACTACCTGCCGAGGCTGCACGACCAGGTGCACGCCCTGTCCGCGATGATCGACGACCTGTTCGAGCTCGCGCGCATCGACGCGGGCATCCTGACGCTCGAGCTCCACGAGACGCGGCTCGGCGAGCTCGTCTCGTCTGCGGTGCGCATGCTCGAGCCGGAGGCGACGGCGCGCAAGGTCGCGCTCGCGACGCACCTCGACGGCGATCCCGTCGCCGCCGTCGCCCCCGAGAAGATCGAGCGCGTGCTGTTCAACCTCGTCGCGAACGCGTTGCGCCACACGCCGAGCGACGGCTCGGTCGCGGTTCATCTCGAGCACAGGCAGCGCGACATCCTGGTTCGCGTCGAGGACACGGGCGAAGGCCTCACGCCCGATGCCCCGGAGCGCATGTTCGACCGCTTCTGGCGCGCGGACCGTGCGCGTGGAGGCGGCGGCAGCGGCCTCGGCCTCGCGATCGCGCGCGGTCTGGTCGAGGCGCACGGCGGCAGCATCTGGGCGGAGAACCGGCTCGAGGGAGGCGCGCGGGTCGCCTTCACGCTGCCGGCGCCCGGTCTCTAACCGGGGTCGCGCAGGATCGCCCGGTGCCCCACGAGGGCGGGCACGAGCGGCAGCCAGAGGTTGAACGCGCGGTAGACGAGCACGGCGAGCATCGCCGGAGCGAGCGGGATCGCGACCCACGACAGCGTGAACGGCAGCAGCGCCTCGACGGGCCCGGCGCCCGCGAACGGCAGCGTGCGGCGGGTGAGCGCGTAGCCGGTCGCGTAGCCGATCAGCAGCGCCGTCCCCGAGGGCGGGTGGCCGAGGAACCCGCGCAGGCAGGCCCACAGACAGACGATGTCGCCGGCCCAGTACAGCGCCATCCCCGCCGCGGCGAACACACCGTGCTCGCGCGGCTTGGCGGCGAGCCTGTGCAGGATCGCGACGGCGTCGAGCCCGTCGGCGGCCCGGCCGCGCCAGCCGCCGCGCCGCCGCCAGCTCGTCCGGCGGCCGAGGAAGAGCACCGCGAGGACGAATCCGATCGGGACGGCGGCGGCCCACGGCATCGTCAGCGACATCGGGACTGGGTGGTTCCCGGCCAGCAGGACGATCGAGACGACGCACGCGACGGGGGCGAGGACTGCGTACTCGAGCGCGCCGAGGCCGAGCACGCGCGTCCTGGCCTGCGCGGGAGAGAAGCCCGAGTCGACGAGCAGGCAGTAGTCGGCCGCGAACCCGCCGCGCGGGATGAAGATCCCGAAGCCGCTCGTGACGATGCCGAGCAGCCGGGCGAGCGGGAGCCCGGGGCCGTTCTCCACGCGCGCAACCTCGCGGTAGGCCAGCGTGTAGCCGAGGTACGCGGCCGCCTCGCAGCCGAGCGCGACCGGGAACCAGCTCCAGTCGGGACGGGCGAGCAGCCGCCCGAGGGTGTCGAAGTCGGCGGCCCACGCGACGCCGGCGAGCGCGCCGAAGGCGAGCAGCGCGCCCAGCGCGATCGAGAGCGTGAACTCCCAGCGGCCGTGCTCGAGGTGGTGGCGGCGGAGCCAGACGTTCAGGCGGTCGCGCATCGCCACACATGGGTACCCGATCCGGCGGAAAGCGCGTCCCCCGAACCGGTGCAATCAAAAGGCATGTGGGGCGCGCTGGGCGCGCCCCACCGTGGGCTCGGAGCGAGTCCTACTGTCCCTGCTTCACGCCCGGCTCGGCCCACTCGAGCTGGATCGGGCGCATCGGGCGGCCTCCGGGCACGTTTGCCGCGCGCTTGTACTTGAAGAGCGGCAGGATCGTGCGCCCGAACGACGCCGCCATGACCATCGCCATCACGGTGTACCAGGCGAGGCCCGCCGAGATGACGAACACCCAACCCGCGACCTGCGTCCAGCCGTGCGAGCCGTAGATGAACGCCCCGGCGAGGATCCCCGACCCCGCGGCCAGCGTCCCGAGCACCGCCACCAGGCTCACGCTCTCGGCCACGGCGGCGAGCATCGCGATTCCGGTCGTGATCGCCAGCGCGAAGAACCAGAAACCGACCTCGGGGTTGTGGTACCACGGCTTCGGCGACGCGACGACGTGCGTGCCCACGAGGATGTTGAGGATCAGGTACGCAAGCCAGAACGAGCCCCACGTCCCGTGTGCCAGCGTCGCGACGGCGTCGCGCGCGCGGTACGCCCACATGCCTGCCATGAACTGCGCGAGCCCGCCGAACATGGCGGCGAAGGGCGCGAGCGCCAACGGCGACGTCGACGTGCCCCACCAACCCGCCAGGTTCGAGGCGACGATGAACGTCGCGCCGGCGAACCCGGCCAGGCCGAGGATCGACGGTGCGGCGATCGGCTGGAGAAAAACGCGGGTCGCGACCCCGTCATGCTCTGGAGCGAGGCCCGCTTCGGCGGTTCTGCGCCTCTCTTCGAGGGTCGACATCGTGATCTCCTTCCGTAGCTTCGGATCACGATGTACCTCTCTTTGTAGCGGTAAAACCTGACGCCAGGGCCCGTGCAGCCTCGCCCAGGCCCTGCTCGTGCGTCGCTTCGAGCACGCGCTCCAGGCCGAGGTCGCGGGCGCCGCGCCCGCCGAGCGCGTCCTCGCCGACGATCGCGACGCAGGGCACGCCCGCGCGCCGTGCCCGGGCGGCGACGGCGGCGACGAGCTTGCCCTCTGCCGTCTGTTCGTCGAGGCGCCCTTCCCCCGTGATGACGAGCGCCGCCTCGCGGAGCCGCGAATCGAAGCCGAACGCGTCGAGCACGAGCTCGGCGCCCGGAACGAGCTCGGCGTCGAGCGCAGCCCAGAGAGCACCCGAGAGCCCGCCGCCGCATCCCGTTCCGATGATCCCGATCGGGTCGCGCGGAAGGCTCGACGCGAGGCGTGCCAGGCGCTCGGCCAGCACCGCGACGGCGTCCTCGTCGGCACCTTTCTGGGGTCCGAAGACGGCCGCGGCGTCCTCCCACGGCGTGCGGACGTCGCAGGCGACGCGCAACCGGCCGCGGGCAGCCTCGGGGAGAGCGGCGAGCGCGCCGGCGCCACCGTCCACCGACGCCGTCCCGCCCGACCCCACGATCACGGTCGGGGCGGACGCGAGCGCCGCAGCGACGAGCTCGCCGGCCCCGCGGCTGCTCGCCGCGAGCGGGTCGAGCTCGGCGTCGTCGAGTCGCCAGAGCCCGATCGCCTCCGCCGCGTCCACGGCGGCGGTGCCGTCGGCAAGCAGTGCGAAGCGGGCGTCGACCGGCCGGCCGAGCGCATCGGTGACACCGGCCTCGACCCAGCGTCCCCCGGCGGCCACGAGCAGGGCCGCGGCCGTTCCCTCGCCGCCGTCCGCACCGGGCAGCTCGACGGCGTCCCAGCCGGCCGCGCGTAACCCGGCTCCGATCGCCGCGCAGACCTCGCTGCTGGTGAAGGTGCCCTTGAACTTGTCCGCGCAGACGAGCGCGCGGGTCACGAGTCGCGGTCGCCGTAGAGCAGGCGCAGCAACACAGCCAGCGGTGTCAGCACGAGCGCGACGACCTCCGGCGCGATCAGATCGGCTCGATTCGAGATGCCGCTCGCCCCGAGTTGTGTGATCGTGACCGCCCAGCTCGCCGCGCACGTCGCGGCGACCGTGACGCGGAGCCGGAAATGCGTTGCCGGCGCGCCGACCGGAGCTTCCGTTTCCGCGGGTGCGCCTTCGATGAACGCCCGCACGTCGGGCAGGAGCTCGTCGACTGCGACCTGGCGGAGCGACGACTCCGTGAGGCGCGCTGCCAGCGCCTCGGAGACCGCCGCGAGCCGCCGGCGGGCACGCTTGGCCCCGAAGCGGCCCGCCCCGGCCGCCCTGGCCTCGGCTTCCTCACGCTGGGACAGGAGCTCGAGGACGTACAGCTGCTCGCGGAAGGCCCGCTTCGTCCGGTAGGGCACCGCCCTCAATTCTCCAATGCGACCTGAGGTCCTAGGCGATCAACGAGAGGCGCAGCGCGGTCGCCACGGCCTCGGTGCGCGACTCGGCGCCGAGCTTCACCATCGCGTTGCGGACGTGCGATTGCACCGTCTCCGGAGAGATCGACAGCGACTCCGCCACCTTTTCGTTGGTCATCCCGTCTGCGACGAGCCCGAGGATCTGCAGCTCGCGCCGGGTCAGCGACGGGAGTGCCTCCCGCGCTGCCGCGACCGAGGCCGCGAGCTCCGGATCGACGTACGTTCCCCCCTCCGCGACGATTCGCAGCGCGCGTTCGAGCTCGGTCAGCGGCGCTTCCTTGAACACGAGCCCGCTCGCCCCTGCGTCGAGAGCCTGTCCGAGCAGTGCGCTGTCGTGATGGCCGGTGTAGACGACGGTCTTCGTGCTCGGGCTGAGGGCCGCCGTCCGGCGAGTCACGTCGAGCCCGTCCACCGGCGACATCGACGCGTCGACCACGGCGAGTGCAGGCTGGAGCCCTTGGATCGCCTGCAACGCCTCCTCGCCGCTCGCGGCCTGCGTGACCCGGATGTCCTTCGACTCGAGGAAGCGGGAGACGGCGTCGAGCACGGCAGGGTGATCGTCGGCGACGACGCACGTGATCGCCTCAGCCGGTGCGACCGTGTCCAGTCGCTCACGGACCGCCTCGACGAGGGACCGCGGCGAGAACGGCTTCTGCAGGAACGCCACGTCGTCATCCTGCTGCGGCTCGACCGGCTGGTCCGCGTAGCCGGACATGAACACGACGGGCAGGGTCGGATCGAGTGCGCGGATCCGGTCGCGGAGCTCCCGGCCGCCGAGCCCGGGCATCACGAGGTCGGTGACCAGCGCATTCACACGCCCGTCGAGCTGCTCGTAGAGCTCCAGCGCCTGCGCGCCGTCCGCCGCCGCGTGGATGCGGTAGCCGGCGCGCTCCAGCACGGCTCCGGCGAAATCGCGAACGACGTCCTCGTCCTCTGCGAGCAGCACCGCCGGCCCGAGGGTTGCGGGCTCGGGCTCGCGCGCCGGCACGGGTCCGGCCGCCGCGCGGGGAAGGTTGATCGCGATCGTGGTCCCGGCCCCCGGCTCGCTCATCACTTGCAGGAAGCCGCCGCTCTGCGTCACCGTGCCGTAGACCCGTGCCAGGCCGAGGCCCGATCCGGCGCCGGGCGCCTTCGTCGTGAAGAACGGCTCGAAGATCCGTGCCTTTGTCGCCTCGTCCATGCCCGCGCCGGTGTCCGTCACCGCGACGGAGACATACGGCCCCGGTGCGACGTCATGCTCGCGGGCCAGCGCCGGGGCGACCTCGATGTCGCGCGTCGTGAGCGTGAGCGTCCCGCCGTCGCGCATCGCGTCACGGGCGTTGAGCGCGAGGTTCACGAGGACGTGCTCGACCTGGCTCGGGTCGACGTTGGCGTACGCGTGCCGCGCCGCGAGGTCGGTGACCAGCTTGATCTTCTCCGTCAGCAGGTGCCGGAGCAGCCGGCCGGTGGCGGTGACGGCGTCGTTCAGGTCGAGGAGCACGGGCTCCAGCGTCTGCTTCCGCCCGAACGCGAGCAGCTGCTGAGGCAGCTCCGCCGCCTGCTCTGCGGCCCGCTTGATCTGCCGCGCCTCGGCGTGCGCCGCCGAGCCGGGCTCGAGGCTGTCGACGAGCAGCTCGCTGTAGCCTTTGATCGCGGTCAGCATGTTGTTGAAGTCGTGGGCGATCCCGCCGGCGAGCCTGCCCAGCCCCTCGAGCTTCTGTGCGTGGTGGAGCTCGTCCCGCAGGCGGTCGCGCTCCAGCTCCGCCCGCTTGCGCTCGGTGATGTCGAGCAGGAACCCCTGCACGTAGGCGGGCGCGCCGCTGTCGTCGGCGACGACGTAGGTCTCGTCCTGGACCCACACGGTCCGCCCGTCGCGCGCGATGTAGCGGTACTCGTCGTGGATCGGCGTTCCCGTGGTGCGCAGGTTGCTCGCGGCGTCGAGCACGCGCTCGCGATCGTCGGGGTGGACGATCTGTGCGAGCAGGTCGGGATTCGTCTCCCACTCCTCCGCGGAGTAGCCGAGCATCGGCTCGACCTGCGGGCTCGCGTAGATGTTCGGCTTGGTGAGATCGAGCGGCCGGACGTACACGCCGAGCGGCAGTTGCTCGACCAGGCTGCGGTAGCGGCGCTCCGCGTCGGCGAGCTGCTGCTCCGCTTGCTTGCGCTCGGTGACGTCCTGGACGAAGCCGCGCAAGCCGACGGCGACGTCGCCGTCGAACACCTGCTCCCAGCGGCTGTACACCCAGCGGAGGCTCTCGTCGAGCCGGACGATTCGAAACTCCACCTCGGCGAACTCACCCGCCGGCGGCTGGTGCAAGGCGCTCGCAGCGACGGCCTCTGCGTCGTCCGGGTGAACCCAGGCCTGCAGCAGGTCACGCGTGACGGCGCCCGCGGCACGGAGCCCGTAGATCCGACGGAACTCGCGAGACACGCTGATCGCCCCCGTTGCGTAGTCGAGCTTCCAGCTGCCGAGGTGTGCGAGCTGCTGGGCCTCGGCCAGCTGCGTCTCGCTCCGCTCGAGCGCCTCCTGCGCCAGTTTGCGGGCGGTGATGTCCTGGATCTGGGAGACGAAGTGCACCGGCTCGCCCTCCGCCGACGTGACGAGCGAGACGCTGAGCAGGACCCACACGATTCCGCCGTCGCGATGGAAGTAGCGCTTCTCCATCTGGTACGAGCGGATCTCGCCGGCGAGCATCTTGCGCACGTACTCGAGGTCGAGCTCGAGATCCTCGGCGTGCGTGATGTCCTGGAACGTGAGCGAGACGAGCTCGTCGCGCCCGTACCCGACGAGCTCGCAGAGCGAGTCGTTGACCTCGAGGAAGCGCCCGTCGGGCGCGACGAGTGCCATGCCGATCGCCGCCGACTCGAACGAGCGCCGGAAGCGACGCTCGCTCTGGAGGAGGGCGGCCTCGGCGTCGTGCAACGCCCGCGCGGCCTCGCGGCGCTCGCTGAGGTCGTAGACGACTCCGAGCACACCGCGGCCGCCGTTTCGGGCCGAGAAGACGGTGGAGGAGACCTCGACCGGGACGCGTCGTCCACTGCGGGTCAGGAGCACCATCTCGTCGAGGCCGTCGGCCGATTCGCTCGCGACACGTCTCCGGAAGCGCTCGACTGCTTCTTCCCGCAGCTCCGGTGCGATCAGCTCGACGGCGAGCTTGCCGCGCAGCTCGGCCGGCGAGTAGCCCGTAAGCCGCGCCCCGGCCTCGTTGACTGAAGTAAAGCGACCGTCCAGGTCGACCGTACACACCATCGTGTCGACTCGATCGAAGAGCAGGCTCGACAGCTCCGACGCTGCAGTGTTCGTCTGGCGGCGTTTGCCTCCCATACCGGGACTGCTATCGGACGACGCGGTCATCCTCTTGACGGTGCTCTCCCGAAATTGCGGGAGGACGTTCCCAGGGTAAAGCCCGGGGTGGACGGTGTCCGGTTCACTCGTTCGGGTGTGGCCCCGGAGGGGCGCCCGGCCGATTCCTGACCCCGGCGACGGCTGCGTACCGGGTTTCCGCGAGTTCCGAGGCAGGGGTCCCGCGAGGCGACGCCGTGAACGACCTCGACGAACGAAGGAGACTCGATGACCTCCAAGAAATACGGGAGCCGGATGTCGGGAAGGCCGAAGCCGCGCGTGCTGCTGCTCCTTGTTGTGGCGTTGACCGCCGCGGCGGCCTTCGCGGTCCCGGCAGTCGCGTCGACCGGCACGGCGACGATCGCAGCGGGCTCGCTCGGCTTCGTGTCGACGCCGCCGAACGTCAGCTTCTCGGCGACCCTGAACGGCCTCGACCAGACCGTGAACGCGACGCAGGCTCTCGACGTCGGCGACGCGTCGGGGTCGGGCACCGGCTGGAACATCACGGCGACGTCGACCACGTTCACGACGGGCGGCGGGTCACCGCACACGCTGTCGAACTCCGCGACCACGGTCACGTCTGCCCCCGCCGACGCCTGTGACGCGAGCGCGACGTGCACGCTGGCGACGAACAGCGTCACCTACCCGTACACACTGCCGGCCGCAGCCGTCGCCCCGACTGCGACGAAGCTGTTCAACGCAGCCGCGAGCACGGGCATGGGCAACCAGACGGTGACGCCCACCTGGAAGCTCGCGGTTCCCGCCAACACGTTCGCCGGTACGTACACGTCCACCTGGACGCTCTCGCTCGTCAGCGGCCCGTAGTGCCGAGCCGGCGAACAACGGCCGCGGTCGCCGCGCTTGCGGCGGCCGCGGCGACGGCCCTGGTCCCGTCCGGGGCCGCGGGCGCAGGCGGGGCGACGACGAGCTTCAGCGTTCGGCCCGGGCACTACGACCCGAACGACGCGTCGTCGCGCGCGTACTTCGACCGCAAGGTCGCCGTCGGCGCCTCGTTCTCCGACGACGTCGTGGTGACGAACGGTGGATCGCAGCCGGTGACGCTGCTCGTCTATGCCGTCGACGGCCTCACGGGTCAGACCTCCGGTGCGGTCTACGGCAACCGCGGCACCGTCCTCCGGCGCGCGGGACGCTGGCTCCGGCCGGCCGTCTCGCGCATCACGGTGCCGGCCGGCAAGCAGGTTGCCGTGCCGTTCGCGGTGCGCGTGCCGCCGCGCAGCCTTCCGGGCGATCACCTTGCCGGGATCGCGTTCGAGGACACCCACGTGACGACCTCGACGGGGCGCTTCCGGATCCGGCAGGTGATCCGCGAGGTGGTCGGCGTGCTCGTGCGTGTGCCGGGCCCCGCGCAGCCCCGGTTGCGGCTCGGCCGGCTCACGCTCTCGACGCTCCCCGGCACCGGGCTCGCGACGGTCGTCGTGCCGATCGCGAATGTCGGCCGCAGCCTCTGCAAGCCGCGACTCTCCGTCTCGCTCAGCGCAGGAGCGTTCCGGGAGCTGATCACGCGTCAGCTCGACACGATCCTGCCGGCCGACCGCATCCCGTATCCGCTGGTGCTGCGGCACGGCCTCCGGCCCAGGACGTATCGCGTCGACGCGCGGACGTCGTGCTCCGCGTCGAGCGTCCGGCGGTCATCCGTGATCCGGCTCGGGTCGAGCCTCCGGGGCTCGGCTGATCCGGCACCGCCGGTCGTGGTGAGGACGGGGGGCGGCTCGAGCTTCCCGGTGTGGATGATCGTCCTGATCGCAGTGCTCGCCGCGGCGGGCGGCGCCGGCGCCGGCTCGGTGCTCCGCCTCCGTCGGGCGGCGACGTGATCGGCCGGCTTCCTCGACTCGCGGCCGTCGTCGTGTCGCTGACGTGCGCCGCGGTCGCCGCGCTGGCCGGTGCGTCACCGTCCGCCGCCGGCAGCCCGGCCTGGACGCTCCAGACGTCCGGGACGACCAACAGCCTGAACGGCGTTACCTGCACGTCGACGAGCAACTGCTGGTCGGTCGGCGCCAGCGGCACGGTTCGCGTGACCTCGAACGGCGGCTCGAGCTGGTCGGGTCAGACGTCCGGGACGAGCAACGGCCTTAACGCGATCGCCTGCCCGGACTCCACGCACTGCTGGTCGGTCGGCGCCAGCGGGACGATTCGCGTGACGTCGAACGGCGGCTCCAGCTGGTCGAGTCAGTCGTCCGGGACGAGCAACGGCCTGAACGACATCGCGTGCCCGGATACGAGTCACTGCTGGGCCGTCGGGGCGAGCGGCACGATCCGGGTGACGTCGAACGGCGGGTCGAGCTGGTCGTCCCAGACCTCGGGCGTGAGCGGAGCGCTCAACGGCATTGCCTGCACGAGCGCGAGCGTCTGTTTCGCGGCCGGGGCAAGCGGTGTCGTGCTCGCCACGACGAACGGCGGCTCGACCTGGGGCACGCAGTCGTCCGGCACGACGAATGCGCTGAGCGGGATCGCGTGCGCGGACTCGACGCACTGCTGGGCCGTCGGCGCGAGCGGCACGATCCGGGTGACGTCGAACGGCGGCTCGAGCTGGTCGGGGCAGACCTCGAACACCGCGAACGGTCTCAACAAGATCGCGTGCATCAGCTCTTCGGCCTGCTGGAGCGTGGGTGCGTCGGGGACGATCGTCGCGACGACGAACGGCGGCTCGTCCTGGTCCGGGCAGACGTCGGGTACGAGCTCGGCGCTCGCCGACGTGGCCTGCGCGGATTCGACGCACTGCTGGGCGGTCGGCGCGAGCGGAGTCACCGATGCGTACGCTGTGACGTGCTCGGGAGGGAGCCTCGGGCTGGCGGCCTTCTCCTCGGTTGCGTTCGGGTCGGTCACCTTGAGCGGGCTCGACCAGACGACGACGACGACCGGCTCGCTCACGCCGGACGACGAGACGGGATCCGGGAGCGGGTGGAACATCACCGTGTTCGCGTCGGCGTGGTCGGACGGCCGCGGGAACTCCATGCCGGCCGCGACGGTCACCGGCGCCTCGGTGAGCGCGGCGGGCGGGAACTGCTCGCTCCCGACCAACTCCGTCGGCTACCCGACCGCCGGCTTCGGGTCGAGCGCGGGCACCGCGACCAAGGTCTACGACGCCGCGACCGGCACCGGCGGCGGCCCCTCGACGGTGACCCTGACGTTCTCGCAGCGCGTGCCCGCGAACCAGAAGATCGGTACGCCGAGCCCGGACAGCTTCAGCTCCACCTGGACCTTCACGATCGCGTCCGGCCCCTAGCGATTTCGCATAGGCAATGCCTATGCGTATACTCGCCGCGTGTCCGCCGGGCTGAACCGGGCCGAGCTCCTGCGTCGGGGCGTCGTGATCACCGGTCTCGTCCCGGGGCGCGTCGGCACGCCGCCGGACGGCGACCTTGCGTTCCTGCGGCTGCTGGTCGGCGTGGAGTTGCTCGCCGCCGACTTCCAGGGTCGTGCGCGCGCAGCCGGCCGGCTGCGACCAGCGGCGTCCGCTCTTCTCAAGCAGCTCAGCGCCGACGACGCCGCTCACTACGACGGCCTCGCCGTGCTGCTGACGGGCGCGGGCGTGACACCGGCGACGCCCGATGACATCGACTTTTCCTATCCCGCCCGCGCCTTCGGCACGGAGCACGCGACGCTCGCGCTCGGCGCGCAGCTCGCGGCGCTGTCGCTCGGCGCGTACCTCGGCGCGGTTGCGCAAGTCGCGACGCCCGAGTTGCGGCTGCCGCTGGGCCAGATCGCCGCCAACGAGGCGCAGCACGTCAGCGCGCTCGCGCAGCTGCTCGGACGCCCTCCGGTCGGCCGCGCCTTCGCGCCCGCACTCTCGATCGGCGCCGTCTCCGCGCAACTCGACAGGTACGAGAGCTGATGCCGCGCGAGGCCTACACCGCACGCGAGGCCGCAGCCGCGCTCGGCATCAGCCTCGACACGCTTCGCCGCTGGGACAAGGCGGGTCGCATCGCGGTCACGCGCGATGCGGGCAACCGCCGCGTTGTCGAGGCGGCGGAGATCGACCGCGTCCGCGGCGACACCGCCGGCGCGCACATCAGCGCGCGCAACCGCTTCCACGGCGTGATCACCGACGTCAAGGTCGACGGGTTGATGGCGCAGGTCGAGCTCGTCGTCGACGAGCCGGTGCGGCTCGTCGCCGTGATCACGCGCGACGCCGTCGACGAGATCGGGCTCAAGCGCGGGATGACGACGACCGCGATCGTGAAGTCGACCAACGTGATGATCCAGAGCTGATGCGGCGGCTCTTGATCATCACGTTGCTCGCGCTCGTCTGCACCGGCGTCGCAACCGCGTCGACGTCGGCCACGCAGATCACGGTGTACGCCGCGGCGTCCCTCACCGACGTCTTTCCGAAGATCGACGCAACACCGCGGTACTCGTTCGGTGGGTCGAACATGCTCGCCGCGCAGATCACGCAGGGCGCGCCGGCCGACGTCTTCGCCTCCGCGAACACGGCGCTGCCGGCGCAGCTCTACGCAAAGGGGCTGTGCTCGAAGCCGGTGGTGTTCACCCGCAACACCCTCGTCATCGTCGTGCCGAAAACGAATCCGGCGCACATCCACGACGTCTACGACCTGACGAAGAGCGGCGTGAAGCTCGACATCGCCGGCCCCGGTGTGCCCGTCGGCAGCTACACGCTGCAAGTCCTCAAGAACATGAACCTGACCGCGGCGGTGATGAGGAACGTCGTCAGCCAGGAGACGGACGTGCGCGAGGTGCTGGCGAAGGTCGGGCTCGGCGAGGCAGACGCCGGATTCGTCTATGCCACCGATGCGAAGACGGTGCCCGGGAAGGTGACCGTTATCAAAGTGCCGGCCTGGGCGCAGCCGAAGGTGCAGTACGGGATCTGCGTCGTCTCGAGCAGCTCGCACAAGAGCGCGGCTACGGCGTTCGTCGCCGAGGTGCTGAGCAAGCGCGGGCAGGCGAAATTGCTCGCGTACGGCTTCCTGCCGCGGGTGAAGAAGAAGAGCTGACGCCGTGCGCCGGGCCGCGCTCGTCTTCGGCTACGTCGCGGCGTCGTGCGTGGCGCTCGCCTTCCTCGCCCTGCCTGTCGTCGCGATCTTCGCCCGCACGTCGCCGGCGCGGCTGATCGACCAGCTCTCGAACCCGGTCGTCACGGATGCGTTCCGGGTGACCGTCGAGACGAGCGTGCCGGCGCAGGTGCTGATCGTCCTCTTCGGC